>Ga0335078_10000085_pt1 | contig 169839 bp, 159 predicted proteins | sample Lox_Sample_32_FD_206711 | JGI IMG/M metagenome (GOLD analysis project Ga0335078, IMG submission 206711) | Soil microbial communities from Loxahatchee National Wildlife Refuge, Florida, United States - Lox_Sample_3.2 | ecosystem: Environmental > Terrestrial > Soil > Wetlands | place: USA... | reverse complement strand
GTGCGGACCTTCTCGGGACTCCGCTCCTCGGCGAGCAGCAGCCAGCTGAACGGGTTCCCGGTCGGGATCGGCACGGCGTTGGGCGCCAGGGCACCCCGATGGCGGGTGATGAAGAAGCGACCCGCCAGTCGGATCGCGATGTAGGCCCCGTAGAACGCCATCAGCGCGTAGACCGTCAGGGAGTACACCGCGAACGGCACGTGGTTCCGCTCGACCCCGATCAGGAGGTAGAACGAGGCGACCGAGACCCCGAGGGTGAGGAAGTTGATCGCCCGGTCGGCGTCCAGCTCGAGGGGCGCGTTCGAGAACGGGAGGAGCGGCGGGACCGAGAAGTGCGTGAAGCCGTCCCCGAGCACGTGGGCGAGGCCACCGGCCTCCATCACGACGAAGTAGATCAGCGGCGAGCCGGGGGCGAGCATCGGCGCGACCACCGCGCCGACCAGGGCCACGACCGTCACCCCGAAGATCGAGTGCGTGATCCCGTGGTGGCGCAGGATCGGGAAGCGCCGCGCGATCGGGAAGAAGAGGATGTCGGCGTCCGGGAGCCCGCCGGCGAGGGCCCCGGCGGCGAGGTAGGAGGGGTTCGGCCCGACGAGCCCGTAGGTCAGGAGGTAAGCGAGGAGGACGTGGGTGAAGAGGTCCACGGGCGGGGGAAGGACCTACAGCAGCCCCTCTTCCATCACCTCGACCGACTCGACGTGGGGGACCTTGGCGAGCGCCTGTTCGGTCGAGTCGAGGAGGCCACCGGTGTCGGCCATGACGACCGAGACGAGGAGCGCCTTCAGCCCGAAGGCGATGTCCTTCACCTGCATCCCCCGCACGGTCACGCCCGCCGGGAGCGACGTCCGGACCCCCTCGGCGACCGCCCGCATGTCGGTCTCCACGCCCTGCGGCATCAGACGGAAGAGGACGGCGACCTGGCCCATGGGCTCCCCTACGGCCCCCGGAATCCGCACTTCGGGCAGGTGTAGCCGACCGACTGGTCCCGGCAGCGGGCGCACCTCCCGATGACGACCTCCCCGCACGACGGGCACGGGAACTGGGTCGCCCCGAGGCTCGGCACGGCGCGCCCGCACGAGGTGCACCGGAGGTCGACCTTGGACTGCATGGGGAGAGGGTCCGGAGCGCGCTACTTCTTCGTGGCGCCGCGCCGGCGCGCGCCCACCCGGGCGCCGAATATAAAGAGTACCCCGAGGAAGGCGACGACGCCGGTGATGTACCAGATCGTGTAGTCCGGCGCCGGGCCCGGGATGTAGAACGACTGGTCGTACTCGGTCGACCCGTTGGCGAACTTGAGGAGCCCGTGGGCCTGGTAGAGCGAGATCGAGAACGAATGCCAACCGGTGGAGAGCGACAGCGTCGCGTAGCTGAAGGAGAGGTTGAACCCCGTGTGCGCCAGCAGGGAGGGGATGGTGACGTTGCCGACCTGCGTGCCGTCCAGGTCGATGGCGACCGGGAACGAGCTCGCGGTCAGGTTGCTCGGGTTGAAGATCTCCGCGGCGACGACGTACGGCTGGACGACCTGGACCACGTAGGTGAGGTTGAGCGTCTCGTTGCTCGCGTTGAGGACGCTCACCAGCTCGACCGAGATGGTGAGGGTCTGCGGCACCGACCCGGGCGTGAGGAGCGGCTGCCCCGGGGTGCCCGCGAGGAGGGCGGCCGACGTGGGGGTGATCATCACGCCGGTGGGGTTCGGACCCGTGACGCTCGCGTAGTACGTCAGGTTCCCGACGATCGTCCCGTTGGGCGCGACCGCGGGGCCTCCGGTGGCCTGGATGAGGTAGCGCTGGTTCGCCCCGGTGGCGAGCACGGTCGGCCCGGTGATGTTCCCCTTCAGGGGGCTGCTTTGCGACGGGGTCGCGCCGGAGGAGGCCGCCGCGGGGGCGAGGAGCGTGAGGCCGCCGGCGGTCAGGAGGGCCAGCACGAGCAGGGGGGCGAGCCACCGCGGGGTCATCGGCGCGTCCACCTCCGCGTTCGCCACCACCGCCAGGTCGAGAGACCCACGGCGAGTGCGATCGCCGGCACGAAGACGAGGACCGGGATCACCCAGGTCGGCAGGGAGGACGGAGCCGGTCCGATGTTCGGCCCGGTGATGACGACCTGCGGCCCGCCGCTGGTGCTGGTCGCGCGAACATTGACGGTCGGCACGGGCACCGAGATCGTCACCTGGAGCCCCCCGCTCGCGTTCAGCACCGAGCCGGCGACCGTGACGGAGCCGGGCGGAAGGAAGATCGGGCCCATGGCGGTCAGGTTCACGTAGTAGCTCGTGTTCGAGCCCGCGTCCGCGCCCACCGGTCCCGTGACGGCCTTCAGGGGCAGGGTGACCAGCTGGGCGTTCCAGCCGAGCGCGTTCAGGCGGAGCAGGTTGACGATCGTGAGGTTGACGAGCTCGAACGCGTTGCCGTTGTTCGTCACGTAGAACGGCACAAGGGCGGTCGCGAGGGAGACCTCGGAGGGGAGGGTCGGGGAGGGGCCCATCTGGAGCCCGAGGTAGCCGTACACGTTCACGACCGGCGCCGGGGCGACGACCCCGACCGGCACGCCGGCCCCCGTGTCGAGGTCGATCACCACGAGGGGATGCGCGACGACCGTCCCCACCGGGACCTTGATCGTCACCTCGACCGTCACGACGTTGCCGCCCGGACCGGGGGTGAGGGTGACGTTCCCGACGCTGAAGGAAAAGCTCCAGTACGACGGCGAGCCGACCGGGTGGACCGTCACGGGCAGGTTCCCGACGTTCCGGATCGTGAACTGGAAGGTCGCCGTCCCCCCGCCGGCCACGGCGGCGGACTGCGGGCCGACCAGCGTGGCCGACACGCTCTGGCTGTACTGGTAGGCGAGGCTGACGTTCACCGCGACGTTCCCGGCGAGCACCGAGAAGCGGGTGAGGGCGGTGGCGTTCGTCAGCAGCCCGTGGGAGGTCCCGGAGGAGTTGGCGACCACGGTGTAGGTCCCGATCGGCAGCGCGACCTGGACGGCGCTCCCGAGGACGACGTCCGTGTACTCGACCTGGCTCGAGTCGGCGGCGCGGAGGATCACGGTCGCGGGCGCGAGGCCGGAGGCTGTGCCGTTCGGCCCGTTCACCGCGAGGATCGCGGTGTACGTGGAGGTGAGCACGAGCGACGCCGTCGGCGCCCCCGGCACGGCGACGAGCCGCGTGAGGACCGCCAGGGGGTGCGCGCTGCCCCCCGCGGTCGCGTACACCGAGTACACCCCCGGGGCGACGCGGAGCGAGAAGTTCCCGCCGCTCGCCGAGAGGATCGTCTGGTTCGTCGAGGGGTACGGTCCGACCACGCTGACGGTGCCGGCCAGCGGTGGGGGCTGGCCCGGAGACGATAACGTCCCGTTCAGCCAGACCGGGTCGGGATGCGGGACCATCGGGACCACGCAGACCGGCGGCGACCCCGAGGAGGTGCAGCCGGTGTTCGGCGGGGTCGTGTACGTGGCGAAGTACTCCCCGAAGGAGCCGGTGACCAGCGCGGTCGCGGTGGCGGTCACCTGGAAGAGCGTGCCGACGGGCAGCGAGATGGAGAAGTTCCCGTCGACGGCCTGGGCGTAGAGCGTCGCGTTCTGGGGACCGACGAACCGGACCGTGGGGCTGAGCGACAGGGCGCTCCCGTTGAGGTTCCGGATCGTTCCCTGCACCACGGCCGCCTGGGTCTGGACGGAGATCGCGGGGGTCACCCTGCCGCTCGAGCTCACGGTCACGTTCGTTAGACCGGTGAAGTTCTCGCCGCCGACGCTCACGGTCGCGTGCGCGGCGTACGTCCCCGGGGCGGCACGGAAGCCGGTCGAGGTGAACGCGCTCCCGTTCACGGTGAGGTTCAAGAGCGGCGAGGAGAGGCTCACGACCGCGGTCGACGCCGTGGCCCCCGCGGGGAGCGTGAGCGTGCCCGTCGAGTTCACGGCCGGCACGACGACCAGGGTCAGCGCGGTCTGGGCCGCGCCGAGCGGGATGGTCGTGCTGAGGACCTGGGAGGGAATGTAGATGACCGTCCCGTTCCCGATCACGGCGCGGGCCGAGAGCGTGTAGGCCCCCGGAGTGGTCGAGAAGGAGAAGGTCGGTCCACCGGTGAGGTTCACCGTCGTGGCCGAGATGCTGGTCGCGCTCAGGTTGATCGTGACCGACGTCCCCGACGGCAGACCGAGGACCTTGAGGGTGACCGGCACCGGCGTCAACGTGAGCGGGACCTGTCGCAGGGAGGCGAGCCCGCCGGGCGAGTAGGCGCAGCTGCTCATCGAGCTGAACCCGGCGGAGGCCGCCTGGACGCAGTACGAGCCCGCGGTGATCGGAAGGGTCGCCGGAACGACGAACGCCGCGGTGCCGTTGCCGCCGGCGAGCGTGGAGATCGTGGGGCCGTTGAAACCGGCCGAGACCGAGACCGTCGCGGCCGCGGCGGGGAAGAACGTCCCGCTGGGGAGGGTCGCCCCGACCGTGAAGCGGCTCGTGAGCGCGGGGACCGCGGCGAGGTTCAGCGTGGTCGCATACGTCAGGCTCGCGGGGGCGATCGCCGCATAGGTGGTCGAGCTGGCGGAGGGGGAGCCGTCGATCGCGAGGACGCTGTACTGCCCCACGGGGAGGACGACCGAGTAGGCGTGGGAGGCGTTGGCCCACACCGTGACCTCCGACTCCCCGCCGGCGTAGACGAGCACCGCGGCGTCGGTCGAGCTCGGGGCCTGCCCGCTGACCGCCACGGTCCCGGAGAGCGGGGCGGAGGGCTGGAGGGCGAGGACGTTCAGTTCCGAGGGCAGCCCCGGGAACACGGCGGTACTGCTCACCGCGGAGTCGAGCGACGAGCCGACGTACCCCAGCGCGTAGACCGAGTAGTTCCCGACCGGCAGGCTCGCCGTCACGAGACCGGTCGGACCGGAGACGAACGTGGTCGCGTTCCCCGTGGCTTGCTGCAGGGCCCCGATCGGAGTGAGCGAAGCGTTGGAGAAGTCCGGCAGCGGCACGAACCGCACGGGGATGTTCGCGACCCCGCCGCCGTTCGCCTCCACGACGTACTGGACCTGGCTCATCGGCACCAGCTCGAGCGGGAGCTGGATCGTCTGCCCCACGGTCGAGATGGTCACCGTCTGACCGACGTTGCCGAGAGGAGGCTCCGGCCCCACGACCGAGACTGTGTAGTTGCCGGGGCCGAGGCCGGTGAAGGTGTAGCGACCCGTCGAATTGGTGAGGTAGCTCTGGATGGCCCCGCTCGAGTTCCCGATCGTCACCCGAGCGCCGGCGATGGGCAGATGTTGGGAGGTCGTGACGTTCCCGGTGACGACGCCGGCGGCGATACCGGCGGAGGCGTTCGTGAACGTGTTCGGGTGCACGAAGACCTGGCTCTCGGTGAAGTTCCGGCCGTCGTAGAGGATGCTGTAGTTGTAGACACCGGGCGTGACCTGGGGCAGGTCGAACGTCCCGCCCTGGTCCGTCACGACGCTGACCTTGGCCAGCCCGTTCGGGCCCCACAGGACCGCCTGGGCCCCTGGAATCACGGGGTCGACGGTCGGGACGAACGTCGTGTTGTTGGCGACGTTCCAGTAGACGGTCCCGGCGACCGTCGAGCCGCCGACGTTGATCGACTGGACCAGGGTCGGCGGGTGCAGGTTCAGCCCGAGGGCGGGCGGGACGTACACCTTCAGCGACCGGATCAGGATGTTCCCCTGCTGCGAGAGGCCCTGCAGCGTGCCCGTCGTGATGTTGACGGTGTCGTTCCCCGGCGGGAGGACGAGCGAGAAGTTCCCGCTCGCGCCCGTGAAGGTCGTCATGTGGGGGATCCCCCACTGGTCGGAGACCGTGACCCGAACGCCGGTCACCGGCGTCCCGTCCGGGAGCTGGACGGTCCCGATCATCGTCTCGCCGGGGTAGTACTCCAGCATCGACTCGCCGCCCTCGAAGTAGCGGATCGCGGACGTGTTCGCGACCGAGCCGTTGACCGCCTTGGCCATCGCGAGCGCGGTGGGGGTGTTCTCCGCGAGGCAGTTGGTGTTCGCCGCGTCATCGGCCTTGGTCGGACAGTAGAAGGCGGTCTGGTAGACGACCTCGAAGTGCGAGAGCATCCACCCCGGCTCGACCGGCGACGTGGCGAGGTTGGAGGAGAGGCCCGGGATCCCGCCCTGCTGGCCGATCTGCGAGCCGTTGTAGCCGAAGTAGGTTCGGTAGATCATCGACTGGTAGAACGGCGGGAAATAGTTCACCGTGTAGTTGATCGGACTGACGGTCGCGGGGACCTGCCCGAGGGGGTAGGTGTTCCCGTCGGAGCCGAGCACCGTGACGTTGAAGAAGGAGGTCGGCAGGCCCGCGCCGTTGATGACCCGCCCCGTGAGGTCGGCCGGCGCGTAGAAGATGCCCGTGTCCTGGCCCGAGAACGGGATCAGGCGGCTGTCCGTCATGTCGTAGCGGATGGTCCAGCCGGTGTACGACTGGAGGTCGTTGTACACTTGCGAGATCCCTGCGACCGTCAGGGAGGAGGCCAGGTAGTACGATACCACGAGATACATCGCGTTGTCGGCGGTGATCGTGTTCGGGTCGACCGGCAGGTAGCGCTCCGGGTGGTTGAGGACGAGCGCGAGGTCGTTGCTCTCGTTCACGAGGTAATTGTGGAGCTGGCCGACGTTCACCCCGTCCGCCGCGAGGATCGAGTTCAGCGCGCTCGGGAGGTACACGTCGCCGCTCTTGGTCTGCTCGGCCTGGAGGAGGGTCGTCGACAGGACGCCGATCGCGAGCGACTGGTTCTGGGCCAGCAGGAACTGTCCCGCGGGGTCGATCCCGTTCTGGAAGTTGTCGGCGACGCTGGGATGCTGACCCTGGTCGATCGCCTGGAACCCGTAGTCCCACCAGCTGACGAACGCCGGCCGGGTGGGGGGCGGTAACGCCGTATCTTGCGTCGCGAGCCAATTGTATCCGGCGCTGTCGTACTGGTCGGGGGTGTCGAGGCTGGTCCCCGCGGCCCCGAAGTAGGCCGCCGAGCCGATCGACGGGTTCGGCTGGAGGTAGGAGGGGAGCGAGTTCTGGACCTGCGTCGCGAACTGGCCCTTCGTGTTGCCGGGGATGCCGGCGTCGATCGAGAGCCAGATGTTCGGGAGGAGGAGACCCACGACGACGACCAGGACGAGGACGTGGCGGATCTTGAACGCGCGCCGGAAGGCGGAGAGTTGGCTCCGACGGTCGGAGAGCGAGGCGACCGTGCGGCGGAGCTCCGGGTAGCCCGCGACGTCCAGGGCGCGCCGCAGGGCCTCGGCGGGCAGGAGGGCGAAGACGGGTGCGCCCAGCAGGAAGAACTTCGCGGCGGAGATCGGGAGCGCGACCGACAGGAGCGAGAAGATGAGGAAAACGAGCGCGGCGCGCGGGAACTTGTTGCGGGCGAGCTGGTAGACGAACAGCGCGATCCCGACGAACGCAAGGAAGAACGTGATCACCCCGTAGCTGATCACGAGCTGGTCGATCGACGGCGCCTGCGCCTCGGCGACGGTCGAGTAGATGAGGTTCTTGACGAAGTATCCCTGACCGGTGACGATGCTGGAAAAGTTCGACGGGCTGATGACCGCGAGCGCCGCCGCCGCCAAGAGGACGAACCCGGCGAGGGCGGGGATGGAGATCACCCACGGGGTGTCCCGCATCATCACGAACGGCAGGAGGAGGACCAGCACCCCGAAGAACAGGAGGAGCGGCAGCTCGAACCAGACGACGAACTGCTGCTGCACCACGTAGTACGGGATCGCCATCGGGAACCCGACGAGCCCGACGATCCACGTCGAGACGTAGAGGCTGAAGGAGTCGACCCGCCGGATCCGTTCCGCAATGGTGAGGACCAGGACCGACAGGGCGATCACGACGACGCCGTAGGTGTACCCCTGCCAAGCGAGCGCGAGGGCGCCGAGTCCGACCCCGGTGAAGACCGCCCATTTGACCGCCGGCCGCTCGTAGACGAAGAAGGCCCGCAGGCCGGCCACGATCTGATGGCGGTCCCGGTACCGCCCGACGTATCGACGCGTACCGGCGGCCTTGACCGTCCGGATCCAGGAATAGAGGACGACGAGGATGATGAACGTGTAGAAGGATAGGTAGTTCGCATACCCGAAGATCGACGAGTCGATGCTGGCGGGGATGAAGGGGAAGATCACCGCCGCCATCAGCCCCATCCGGCGCGAGCTGACCTCCTTGCCGATCAGGTAGACGGGAAAGACGCTCAGCGCGGCCCAGAACGGTCCCTGGAAGTCGAGGAACCAGGCCCCCGCGTTCACGGCGTTCCCGCCGAAGAGCGGGGCGAAGACGATCCCCAGCACCGCGTTCATCCAGTCGAAGAGCGGTTCTCGCGGGTTGTTCTCCCCCAAGGGGAACTTGAGCAGCGGGTCGTGGACCAGGTTCGTGTGGGTCTGGATGATGAACGTCATCACCCGCGAGTGGTAGTACGAGTCGGAGCCGCCCGCGTAGGTGTACAGCGCACCCCACTGCTGGACGATCGGGTAGGTCCAGACCGTGCGGATCGCGAAGGCGGCCGCAAAGGCGGAGAGCAGGATGGCGACGGTCCAACCGTTCCGGCGCCACCATTCGGAAGTCAACTGCATCGCGGGCCAGCTCTCCCCGAACCGGCGGGCGCGAGACCTGGGGGGTGTATAAATAGGCTACTCTCAGAAAATCGGGGGGCCCGCGCCCCACCGCCCTCGGCGGGCCGGGAGCTAGTCCCGGACCCGGAACCGGTAGAAGAACCGGCCGTCGCCGACATCGTACGTTTCCACGCGCACCGCTTGCCTGATCTGGAGCTCGTTCCAGGGCCTTCCTTCGATCCGCCCGAACAGGCGGAGGGGCGCTCCCTCCAGGTCCACGAGCCCGACCGCGAACGGGACCTCGGACTCCATCCCGAGCGGGGCCCCTCCGAGGACCGCGCTGAACGCGTAGATGCGGCCCTCCTCGGGCAGGTCGACCCAGTCGAGCTGCTCGGTGTGGCAATCCGGGCAGGCGACCCGGGGTGGCCAGTGAAGGGTTCCGTCCTTCGGGCAGCGGGTCGTGGAGAGGCGTCCCGTGCGAAGCCGGTCGTAGAAGGCCGACAGGCGCGTCTGGTCCGGCGTGTCGAGGGGGAAGAAATCGAGGAGGAACGGGCGCTTCTCTCGTGGTCGCACGGCCGGCGCGGGGGCGGGCGCAGGCAGCGGCGTGGCGGGAAGGGCCGAGTCGGCTGCCGAAGGGGCCGAGGTCCCTGAGTGGCTGGTCCGGCGGGGGCGGCTCACCGCGCTCATGCGGCACCTCCCCGCTGGTAGACCATGACCGAGTGCACGTTGGCGCTGCCCGAGAGGTTGTGGACGAGCGCCCACTCCGGGTGCGGGACGGCCCGGGCGGGAGGGACCTTTCCCTGGAACTGCTGGACGACCTCGACCGCCTGTGCGACCCCCGTGGCCCCCAGCGGGTGGCCGCAGCCGAGGAGACCCCCGCGCGGGTTGACGACCAGCTTCCCGCCCACGTCCCCCTGTCCGTCGGCGGCGAACCGCCCGCCCTGGCCGGGCGGGCACCAGCCGAACATCTCGTACTCGATGATCTCGGAGATCGTGAAGCAGTCGTGGACCTCGGCAAAATCGAGGTCGTCCGGTCCGATCCCCGCTCGGTCGAAGGCTTCGCTGGCCGCGTGGCGAAGACCGACCCAATCGGTCAACGAGCCGGCGTGGGCCAGGTTGTGGAAGTTCGAATACTGGCCGGTGCCCCGGATCCAGGCGGGCTCGTCGGTGTACCGGCGCGCCCGTTCCTCGGCGACGAGCACGACCGCGGCCGCGCCGTCGGTCATGGACGAGCAGTCCCCGAGGCGGAGCGGGGGGGCGACCACCGGCAGGTGGAGCAGCTTCTCGCGCGAGAACTTTTTCTCGTAGAACTGCGCGCTCGGGTTCGCGTTGGCGAACCGGTGGTTCTTCTCGCTGACCGCGGCCATCTGCTCGTCGGTCGTGCCGTGCTCGAGCTGGTGGCGCTGGGCGACCATCGCGAAGAACGGAGGGGCGGTGGCGCCGTGCGGCCCGTCCCAGGGACGGTCCATGACGCACGCCATCGCGGTGTTCGCCTCGGCCATCGACGGCAGGTTCATCTTCTCGACCCCGACCGCGACCGCGACGTCCGAGAGGCCGGAGGCGATCGCCGCGTAGGCCGAGCGGATCGCCGACTGACCGGACGCGCAGGCGAGCTCCGTCCGCTGGATGATGCGGCTCGGCCGCAGCCCCATCTGCTCGGCGGCGAGCGGGGCGACGTGGGACTGGAACGCGAACCGTTCGGGCTCGGCGGCGCCGACGAACAGCGAGTCGACCTCCTCGGCCCGCAGCTCCGGCACGGCCCGGAAGAGCGCGGCCCCGACCTCTTGGGCCAGCTCGGACCACGTCGCCGGGCGCACCCCGAACTTGGTCGTGACGCCGCCCACGAGAGCGACGTTCCGGACGTTCATCCGGCGGCCCTCCGCACCGCCTCGGCGACGCGGTCCCCGGTCGCCGAGGTCGTCGCGCTCCCGCCCTGGTCGTAGGTTCCCGAGCCCCCGTTCGCGAGGACGTCCGCCAGCGCCCGCTCCAGCCGGTCGGCCTGCCGGGCGAGCCGGGGGTCGGAGTGGGTCGCGGCGAGCCACCGGAGCATCTGCTCGAGCGCAAAGAACGTGGCGAACGGATTCACCCGGTTCTTCCCGGCATACTTCGGGGCCGAGCCGTGCACCGGCTCGAACATCGCGTGCGAGCTCCCGATGTTGGCTCCCGCGGCGAACCCCATCCCGCCCTGGAGGACGGAGGCGAGGTCGGTGACGATGTCGCCCATCATGTTCGTCGCGACCGCGACGTTGTAGTGCTCCGGGTTCCGCACCAGCCACTGCGTGAAGGCGTCCACGTAGGCGTACTCCCGCTCGACCTCCGCATACTCCCGGCCGACCTCCTCGAAGACCTCCCGGAAGAACCGGCACCCCTCGAGCACGTTCGCCTTGTCGATGCAGGTCACCCGTCGCACCCCGTCCTCGGGGGCCCCCCGGGGGCGCCGACGGGCGAGCTCGAACGCGTAGCGGATGACCCGCTCGGCGCCCTTCCGGGTGATCACCCGCGTGTCGAGGGCGACCTCGGTCCCCCCGGCGCGCTCGAGGCGTCCTCGTGCCGGGGTGTACAGCCCCTCGGTGTTCTCGCGGACGATGACCATGTCGACGTTCGAGGGAGACCAGACCTGGCGATACTCCCCGCTGATGCGGTGCAGGACCCCGGGGTACAGCCGGCAGGGTCGCACGTTGGCGTAGAGGTCGAGCCGCTCGCGAAGTCCGAGGACGAGGGCCCGCCCGGCGATGTCGCCGTTCGGGAGCGTCGCCCCGGGCCAGCCGACGGCTCCGAGAAGAATCGCGTCGGCCCGGTGCGCGGCCGCCTCCCCTTCCGGCTCCCACTCCCGGCCGGTCAGCAGGTAGTGCTGGCCGCCGCCGGGGTACTCGGTCGTGCGCCAGGGGGCGGGTCCGCCTTCGGCGAGCGCGGCGAGGACCTTCAGCCCCTCCCGGACGACCTCGGGACCGGTCCCGTCCCCGGGGAAGACCGCGACCTCGTAGGCGGCGTCCTTCATGGGGCCGCCCCGGCGGCCGCCCTGCGGTGCTCGAGCTCGAGCCGGACCTTCTCGACCAGGCCGCCGACCTCGAGGAGCTCGATCAGGTGATGGGGGAGGGGAGGGAAGGTCACCGAGGCGCCCGTGCGGAGGTTCGTGACCCGGCCCGCGCGCATCTCGATGCGGGCGGTATCCCCCGCCTCGAACAGCGACCGGACCCCCCGGGCCTCGATCGTCGGGATGCCGAGGTTGATCGCGTTGCGATAGAAGATGCGGGCGAAGGAGTCCGCGACCACCGCGCCGACGCCGATCGCGCGCATCGCCTGCGGGGCGTGTTCCCGGCTCGACCCGCAGCCGAAATTCTCGCCGGCGACGATCAGGTCGCCGGGGCGGGCCCCCTCGGCGAACCCGGGAAGCGCGATCTCGAAGACGTGCTTCTTGAGCTCGTTCGGGTCAATGATCGTGAGGTACTTGCCGCTGATGATGCCGTCGGTGTCGACGTCGTCGCCGAGCACCCAGACCCGGCCCTCGATGACGTCCTTCATCGGCCCCTACATCATCTCCCGGGGGTCCGCGAGCTCGCCGCGGATCGCCGCGGCCACGGTCGCCGCCGGCGAGAGCAGGTAGATCCGGGCCTGCTTGGCGCCCATGCGTCCCGGGAAGTTGCGGTTGGAGGAGGAGGCGCAGACCTCCTCGGGGGCGAGGATCCCCATGTTCCCGCCGAAGCAGGCCGAGCAGCTCGAGTTCGTGAAGACCGCCCCGGCCTCGGTGAAGGTCTGGATGATCCCCTCCTCGAGGCACTGCTGGTAGATCTTGGTCGACGCGGGCGAGACGATGAAGCGGACGCCGGGCGCGACCTTCTGCCCCTTCATCAGCGCGGCACCCTCCCGCAGGTCCTCGATGCGGGCGTTCGTGCAGGAACCGAGAAAGACCTGGTCGACCTTGACGTGTTCGCGGACCACCTCAGGAAGCGGGCGGACGTTGTCGGGCGAGTACGGGCACGCCACCATCGGCGGCATGCCGTCGACGTCGATGTCGACCACCCGTTCGTAGAGGGCGTCCGGGTCCGCCTGCAGGGGGTGCATCGCGTGCTTGGCGATCGGCGCCAGGTAGTCGAACGTCGTCTGGTCGGGCGCGACCATCCCGGCCTTCGCCCCCATCTCGGTGGTCATGTTGCAGATCGTGAACCGCTCGGGCATCGAGAGCCCCGAGATCGTGGGCCCGGTGAACTCGACGGCCTTGTACGTCGCGCCGGTCGTCTTGACCTCGCCGAGGATGCGGAGGACGAGGTCCTTCGCGGTCACGCCCTTGCCGAACCGGCCGTGGACCCGCACCTGGAGCGTGGAGGGGACCTTGAGCCACAGCTCGCCGAGGGCGAGCACCGCCGCCATCTCGGTCGGGCCGATGCCGGCGGCGAAGGCCCCCATCGCCCCGAGCATGTTGGTGTGGGAGTCGGTCCCGACCGCCAGGTCGCCCGGGACGACCCAGCCGTTCTCCGCGAGGATCTGGTGGCAGATCCCGTGGTTCCCGACATCGTAGAAGTGCGGCAGGTGCGTCTCGGCCGCGAACTTGCGCAGGATGCGGTGGAGGACCGCCGCCCCCTCCGTCGAAGCCGGGACCCAGTGGTCGATAGCGATGACGACCCGGTCCGGGTCCCAGACCTTCTCCGCGCCCATCTGGTGGAACGGTGCGACGGTCTGGGCGCCCTGCTCGTGCATCATCGCGAGGTCGACCTTCCCCTCGACGATCTGCCCGGGGACGACGTCCTCCAGGCCGCCGGCCCGGGCGAGGACCTTCTCGGCGAGCGTCAGACCGTGGCCGTTCGACCCTGTCATGTCTTCACCGGTTTGATCCCGACGGCGTCCACGAGCACCCAGAACTCGTCGTCGGTGAGCCCGGGGCGCTCGAAAAGCCTCCGGTAGGCCTCGAGGAAGCTCCGCAGTTGCTCCTTGGAGCGCCCTTCGGTCTCGGTCTTGACCCGGTCGAGCAGCTCGACCAGGACCGGGTCCGGCGCGGTGATCCCGCGCTCCTTGAGCTTCTCGGCCAGCGCCGCCTTGCCGGTGTGCTTGCCGAGGATCATCTGACGCTGGCGGCCCACGCGGTGCGGCTGCAGCGGCTCGTAGGTCAGCGTGTGCGCGAGGATCCCGTGCGTGTGGATCCCCGCCTCGTGCGAGAAGGCGTTGTACCCGACCAGGGCCTTGTTGGCCGCGATCGGGACCCCCGAGAGCTCTTCCACGAGGCGGGAGAGCTCGTAGAGCCGTTCGGTCTGGATCCCGGTCCGGACCCCGTAGAGCGACTCGAGGGAGAGCACAACCTCCTCCAGCGAGGCGTTCCCGGCCCGCTCCCCGAGGCCGTTGACGCACACGTGGGGAGCCCGCGCCCCGCACTCCATCGCGGTGAGCGTGTTCGCCGTCGCGAGCCCGAAGTCGTTGTGGCAGTGGACCGAGAGGTCCTTCGGCTTGACCCGGCGCTGGAACTCCTTGAGGTACCAGCGGAATGTCAGGGGCGTCATGATGCCGACGGTGTCCGAGACGACGAGCCGGTCGGCGCCTTCCTCCTGGACCGCGCGATAGAGCTTCCCGACGAAGTCGAAGGGGGCCCGGACGGTGTCCTCCGTCACGAACGCGACGTGGAGGCCGGCCGCCTTCGCCTGGCGCACCGTGCTGCGGCTCGCCGCCAGGACCTCCTCCTGGCTCATCCGGAGCTTGTAGCGCAGGTGGACGTTGCTCGCCGCGACGAAGATGGCGATGTGGGTCGCCCCGCTCTGGATCACCGCGTCGACGTCCTTCGGGACGGTGCGTGCGGCCGCGAGGACCTTGGCCCTCAAGCCGGCGTGGGCGACGAGGTGGACCGCCCGGGCCTCCTTCTCCGAGACGACCGGAATGCCGGCGTTGAGGAGGGGGACCCCCACCTCGGAAAGGAGCTCGGCGATCTGGAGCTTCTCTTCCGGGGAGAAGTGGACCCCGGGGGTCTGCTCCCCGTCCCGCAGGGTCTCGTCCCAGAGGACGATGCTGTCCGGGAACGTCCGCCGAGAGACCGTGGCCGTGTGATAGTCCTCGACGAGGGCGGACTCCGCCATCGACGCTTCCACCCCGCGGGGCGCATTAACCTTTGTCGAATCAGGCCCCGCCCGCTGGCGCCTCCGAGTCCTCCGGAGGCGGGGGCGCGACCGCGTCGGGCCAGCGGTAGAGGTAGACGTCCGTCTCCTCGTCGTAGACCGCCGCGGTCCAGCCCTTGACTTTGTGGCAATGGCTCACGACCCGCGCCCCCGGCCGCAGCTCGGCCTCGAGCTTGGGGCGTAGGCGCGCCATCGCCCCGGGCCAGAGGAACGCCGTGACGACCGTCGCGGGTCGGAAGTCGAGGTGGAACAGGTTCCCCCACCGGAGCTGGATGCGGTCGGCGAACGGGCCGAGCCGGCGCCGGAGCCACAGGATGAGGAAGCGGAGCGGCTCGACCTCCACCCCCAGCACGCGGGCCCGGTAGACCCTCGCGGCCCGGAACACGATGGCGCCGGTGCCGGCCCCAAGGTCGTAGACCACGTCGCCCGGGCCGACCTCGGCGAGGCGCAGCATCATCCGGACCGAGCGCCGGGGGGTGGGCTGGTAGCCGGCACCGAAGACGAAGGAGGCGAACACGAAGTACGCCAGGACGGCGATGACGGCCAGCAGCAGCAGGTACCAGAGCGGAGGAGCCGGGAGCATGGTCGCTACCGACGGTCGTACCACTCCCGGTAGAGGCGGTCCGCCGCGCTCCACGGGTCGACCTTTCGGCCCACGACATCGTCCAGGAGCCGCCGCAGCTCGGCATCCTGCGTGAGCCGTTCGGTGACCTCCTGACCCACCCGGTCGCGAAGCCGTCCGGCGATCTCTGCGGCGAGCCGGCGCCGCTCGCCGGCGACCCGGGCCCCGGTTTCGTCCAGGAACCGTTCGTGGGCGAGGACCGCCTCCCACAGGTCCGGTATCCCCGACGGCGCGGTCGTGGAGGTTCGGACCACCCGGGAGCTCCAGTTGTCCCGGGTCTTCCCCATCGCGGCGAGGTCGCTCAGGTCGCGCGCGGCGATGTCGGCTCCCGGCAGGTCGGCCTTGTTGACGTCGAAGACATCGGCGATCTCGAAGAGCCCGGCCTTCATCGTCTGGACCTCATCGCCGAGATGCGGGACCAAGACGACCACGCTGGTCGTCGCGATCTCGCGGATCGCCACGTCGGCCTGTCCCGAACCGACGGTCTCGACGAAGACGACGTCGAAGCCCGCGGCCTCGAGCAGGCGGGCGACCTCGCGGGTCGACGCCGCGACGCCGCCGGCCTCGCCGCGGCTGGCCATGGACCGGAAGAAGACCCCGTCGTCGTCCGCCCGCCGCTCGAGGCGGATCCGGTCCCCGAGCACCGAGCCCCCGGAGTACGGGCTGGAGGGGTCGACCGCGATCGCGCCGACCGTCTTGCCCTGGGCACGGAGCAGCCCGACCAGCGCGCTCAGCAGGCTCGACTTACCGACCCCGAGCGGGCCGGTGAGGCCGACCATCGGGATGCGGCCCGTTCCCGGGTAGAGCGCGCGGACGACGGGGCCGGCCGACGGGTCCCCGTTCTCCACGGCCGTGATCGTCCGCGCCAGCGCGCGGCGGTCTCCCTGGCGGATCGCCCGGGCCGCGGGCGGAAGTCCGGCCGCTCCGCTCATGCCGCGCCGCGTGCGAGGCGCCGAGCGGTCGAGACGATCTCCTCGAGGGAGGTCCCCGGGCCGAAGATCGCCCGGACTCCGGCCTTCTTGAGTCGGCGGGCGTCCTCGTCCGGTATGATCCCGCCCGCGAAGACGGGGATCTGGCCGGCCTTCTGTTCCTTGAGGAGCGTGAGGATCCGTGGGAAGAGCGCCATGTGGGCACCGGAGAGGATCGACAGTCCGATCAGGTCGACGTCCTCCTCGAGCGCGGCCCGCACTACGTCCTCCGGCGTCTGTCGCAAGCCGGCGTAGATGACCTCCATGCCGGCGTCCCGAAGGGCGCGGGCGACGACCTTGGCCCCTCGGTCGTGGCCGTCCAACCCGGGCTTGGCGATCAGCACCCGGATCGGGACCGACTTCGACCGCTTCGCCATCGACCCCCCTCGCTCCTCTCGACCGGGCCGGCGGAAAAAAGCTTTCCGTCGGGTCGCCGCTCCCTACAGCATTACCAGCAGGTCCAGGATCACGTTGCCGACCGCGATCGCGAGGATCGCACCGGCGAACAGGAAGACGACGAACGGAAGCTGGGGCCCGACCCGGACCCGGGGGACCGAGCGTGCTTGCAGGTCGGCGGCGATCCGGGTCCGCCACTGCTGGTCCTCCTCGGACGTCTCGATCGCCTCCTCCTCGGCGCGGTCGACGGGGAAGGCGGGGTCCCGGACCCAGACCCACCGCCTCGGGAGGTCGGCGACCGGAATGCTGTACGTCGTGAACCCGTCGCGCAGCCGGAACTCGCCGCGTCGGGCGTTGAGGACCGCCAGGGCCACCGGGACCGAGACGGAGAGCAGCGCGGCGTCCAGGAGGAGGTCGACCGAGAAGGGGATCACGGAGGTGACCGGCTGCACGGAGGACGGCAGGGCGACGAGGGAGGTCGCAAAGATGGGGACCATGAGGCCGGCGACCATCACGGCCTTCGCGTCCGCTCCCCCGAACAGAACCCCGGCCTCGAAGAGGCCGCGTGCAAACAGCACGCTCACGACGACCGCCACCACGCTTACGGGAACCGCGGCGGGACCCAGACCTAGGCGCACGACCGCCCCGCCGACGATCCCGAGGACGACCAGGTAGACGCCCACCTCGACCCAGTCGGCGGTCGAGCTTCCCTCGAACGTGGAGTCCCACGGGAGCAGGTGCTCCAGGACGAACCCTGCGGCGAGCACCCAGAGAAGCAACGGCCCCCAGCCCCCCGGCGCGACCGCCAGGCCACCCAGCACGGTCCCGACGAGCGCCATCCCGACCCAGAGGCCGTCCGGAACCTCGCGGTCGCGGACGTCGAGCGCGGCGGCGAGGCCAAGCCCGACGAGGAGAAGCCCCGCACTCAGGCCCAACAACGTCGCGTCCGTGACCGTGCCGGCACCTCCCCCGATGAGCCTCCCGACGCGGGCCCCCCTTGATAAGCCCGAGTTTGCGAGCGCAGCGGGGCGGTCTCGCTTTTCTACGGCCCGGTCCTTGTTTTCCGGAGATGGCCGACCCCGCTGCGTCGACGACCCCGCCGGTCGCACCTGCCGCCGGCTCGCCCCCCTCGGGGGGGAGCGCGAGGGATACGACCCGCCGACGGCGATGGCTGCTGCCCGTGGTGGTGCTCGCCGTGGTGGTCGTGCTGCTGTTTGCGGGCCTTGCCGCGACCGGCGTGATCCCGCTGTTCAAGTCCCCGTCCAATGCCCCGACGTTCGCCCCGACCTTCCAGGGGGCGGCGAGCGAGGGGCAGGCGACCGCAAACGCCGTCCCCGGCGGGCCGTGGGGGGCCGCCGTCGGCATCGCGTTCCGGGTCCCGCTGTCCCTGACGGTGCCGACCGAGAACCTGACCGGGACGGTGGCGGCGGCCGGCAACTGCAACATCACCGTGGCGGCGAGCGTCCCGAAGGACGTGGTCGTCCAGGGGACCCCCCCCTCCGCGGGCCCGGGGGCCTCGGCCTTCTGGGTGGTCGTCTACGTCAACTCCTCGGGCGGGGCGGTCGGGGTGATGGTGAACGGAGGGAGCGCCTCGGAGGGGTTCACCTTCGGAGGGCCCTCGTGCACGGAGCTCACGCAGTACCTCGTTCCGTTCCCGAGCGGCTCACCGGACTCCCCGGTGATCATCAACGCGGCCAACGCCTCCGGCGGGAGGTCGTTCCTCGCCGCGCACGCCAACGCGAGCGAGCTGTTCGTCGGCGCGAGCGTCATCCTGCTCCAACCGGTGTGGGCCGTGGTCTACACGACCTGCACCCTTACCCCGATCGCCAACACCAGCGGCTATGAGTTCAACGCGACGGTGATCGGCACGACCGTCGAGAACCACACCTCGGGCCCGGTGAGCTGCAGCCTGCCCTCCGGCACAATCCTGCCGACGCTCGCCGAGCCGTCCCCGGGGCCCCCGGCCCTCGGGAAAGCTATTTAGAGGGCCGGTCGGTCGCCCCGCCCCTCAAGGCCCAATGGTCGAGTACAAGCTCGTCATCTCCGAGCGCGGCGTATCGCTCGCGCGCACCGTCACCGACCCGCAGGCCGCCGGCTTCCTCGGCAAGCGGATCGGGGAGACCGTCGGCGGCGAGCTGATCGGCGCGGCCGGCTACACCTTCCGCATCAGCGGCGGGACCGACAAGAGCGGCTTCCCGCTGCGCCCCGACCTCCCCGGCGCCCGCCAGACGCGCCTCTACGTCGGGACGGGGTTCGGGTTCCAGGCCCCGCGCGAGGGCCAGCGGAGACGCCGGACGTTCCGCGGGAACACGATCAGCGAGGACACGGTGCAGATCAACCTCGTGGTCGAACAGAAGGGCGCCAAGCCCCTCGCGGAGCTTCTCGCGGCGTCATGAAGGTTCCCCGACAACCCGAGGTCAACATCGGTCTCGTCGGGCACGTCGACCACGGGAAGACGACCCTCACCCAGGCGCTCACGGGCGAATGGACCGACCGGCACTCGGAAGAGCTGAAGCGGGGTATCTCGATCAAGCTCGGCTACGCGGACGCGGCGTTCTTCAAGTGCCCGAACTGCCCGCCCCCGACGTGCTACGGGGTCGACCCGAAGTGCGCCAACTGCGGCGGGGAGGCGAAGTTCCTGCGGGCGGTCTCGTTCGTGGACGCGCCCGGCCACGAGACGCTCATGGAAACGATGCTGAGCGGGGCCGCGATCATGGACGGCGCGCTCCTCCTCGTCGCGGCGAACGAGACGGTGCCGCAGCCCCAGACCCGCGAGCACCTCTACGCGCTCGACATCATCGGCGTGCACAAGGTCGTGGTCGTGCAGAACAAGATCGACCTCCTTTCGGCCGAGGCCGCGGCGGAGAACTACCGCCAGATCACGGAGTTCCTGAAGGACTCCCCCATCGCCTCGGCACCCGTCATCCCGATCAGCGCGAACCACCGGGTCGGGATCGACGCCCTCATCGAGGCGATCGAGGCTACGATCCCGACCCCGGTGCGCGACCCGAAGAAGCCCCCGCTGATGTACGTCGCCCGCTCGTTCGACATCAATCGACCGGGTACCCGCCCCCGTGGGCTCCAGGGGGGCGTCCTCGGGGGCTCGCTCATCCAGGGGCACCTCAAGGTCGGCGAGGAGATCGAGATCCGGCCCGGCCCGAGCGGGGCGGCCCCCGGGCGCGCCGAATCTCTGACGACCACGATCACCTCGATCTTCTCCGGCGGGCGGGAGTGGGACGAGCTCCACCCCGGGGGGCTCGCGGCCCTCGGTACCGGCCTCGACCCGGCCCTCGCCAAGGGCGACGGCCTCACCGGACGGCTGGTCGGCACGGCGGGTACGCTCCCGCCGGTCAGTCAGAAGATCCACCTGAAGGCCACCCTGCTCGACCGCGTGCTCGGGGCTCAACGGGAGATCAAGGTGGAGAAGATCCGCACCAGCGAGGTCCTCGCCGTAACGGTCGGCACCACGATCGCCGCGGGGAAGGTCACGAGCGCACGCGGCGACGATATCGAGCTGGCGCTGAACCGGGCGGTCACCGTCTTCCCCGGGAGCCGGGTGGCGATCTCCCGCAAGCTGAACGCCTGGCGACTGATCGGCTACGGCATGGTCGAGGGGAGCGCCCGATGAGGCCCGACCTCCTCGAGATCCTTCGCTGCCCGGTGTGCCGGAGGGAGCTCGCGCTCACCGCCACGCGGACCGAGGGAGAGGAGATCGTCCAAGGCCATCTGCACTGCGAAGCCTGCCGCGTTGACTACCCGATCGCGGACGGCATCCCGGACCTCCTCCCCCCGGACGAGCGGGACTAGGCCCCGCCCTACGCCGCGTAGTAATAGCCCAGGACCGCGAAGAACACCAGGACGACCACGCCGATCGCGGGCAAGATCCAGCGGATCGCCCCGCGCGAGCGGGCCTGCACGGAGCTCGCGACCGTGACGACCGGGATCGCGAACGCGAGCCAGTACCCCGTGAGGATCGTCTCGTACAGCGCGTAGTCGGTCCGGTCCCCTTGCGGGTCCCGGAGGGCCAAGGCGACCACCAGCACGACGGAGAAGGCCAGGAACGCGAGGCTCACTCCGGCCGCGTCGAAGTACCCCTCGAACGCTCGTTTCCGCCGGGGATAGGCGGTCCGGAGCAGCAGGAACATGATGACGAACAGGACGAGGGTGGCGACGAGCAGGTAGAAGCCGGGGGTAGCCAGCGTCAGGTCGTACGGACCGGCGCCCGAGGCGGCCGCCGACATCCGGCACTCCCTACGGGGCCAGCAGCATGGCGCGGGCCGGGCCGCCGTCCCCGTTCTGGAGACGGAGCGGTAGACAGACGAGCTCGTACGCTCCGGGGGCCGCGTCCCCCAGTTCGATCCCTTCGAGGATCAGGCAGCCGTTCCCGAGCAGGCGGTGGTGGACGGGGAAGGCTCCCGTCGTGTCGACCTCCACCGACAGGGAGTCGATCCCGACCAACCGGACGTGACGCGCCACCAGGGCGTCGGCGGCCCCGGCCGTCAACGCGACGTAATCCGGAAAGAATCTGCCGCTCGCCCGCCAACGGGCGGAGTTCGAGGTGCGGAAGAGGACTCGTTGCGCCCCGGCGGGGACCTGCGATACTTCCCGGGCCCCGACCTCCGCCCGTCCCGCGTCGACGCCGACGACCACGCACGGTCCGTTGAAGTCCTCCGGGTCGAGCCGGTCGGTCGGCAAGCCGTCGGCGATGAAGTGCCGGGGAGGGTCGAGATGCGTGCCAGCGTGGGAGCCGAACGAGAGCGCCGAGACGTTGTAGGCATCGCCCCGAGCCAGCGAGCGGTGGGGGACCGAACGGAACTCCGGGTCTCCGGGGAACGCGGCCATCCCGGGATGAAGCGGCATGGAGATGTCGATGCGTCGCATGATCGAGGAGCCCGGGTCCGGCCCCCGTTCCACCCTTCGCCCCATAATGATTCGGTTCCACCACCTCCGTCGGGTCACGTCGCGAGCTGGAGCCGGCTTGCCGTTCGAGCCGAAGGGTTAAGCGCGCCCGCCCCGAGCGAACGGGGATGGCCCGCCATCCGCCGGTCGACGACGAGGAGGACCCGGGGGACGAGGAGGAGGACCTCGACGAGGAGCCCGCTCCCCGGGCCCGGCCCCGCCGGCCGCCCCCCCGAAGGAAACCCCGGCGCGACGGTCGTCCGACGCCCGTTCGCCGCTGGTCGGCCTCCGGCTCCGCCGAGGGGGACGAGGAGGAGGACGACGAGGAGCAGGAGAAGAAGCGCTCCTGGTGGCATCGGGACCGGGCCCCGGTCTTCTGGCGGGCCCGGGACTCGCTGTACTTCGGCCCCCTGGTCGCGCTGGCGATCGTCGTGCTGCTCGTGGTCGCGATGTTCGCCTACACGCAGAACTGGCCGCCGGTCTACGTCGTCGAGTCGCCGAGCATGCAGCACGGCCCCAACGACGTCCTCGGGGTGATCAACACCGGGGACCTCGTGCTCGCCGAGAAGGTCCCGAGCTCGAGCATCCAGACGTACGTTCAGGGGCTGCGGACCGGATACTCCACGTACGGGGAGTTCGGCGACGTCCTGCTCTACTGGCCGAACGGAGGCGGGAGCACTCCCATCATCCATCGGGCGATCGTCTACCTGGAGTACGACCCCGCGGTGAACGGCTACAACATCTCCAGCCTCGCGGGGCTGCCCTGTCAGACCCCGGGGGCGGTCTACGAGACCCCGGAGACGATCGGGAACTGCCAAACGACGGGCTTGACCGGCACCCTCGAGCTGTTCGGGATCGGGTGGGCGAGTGCCAACGTCACGGTCGACCTCAACCCGGCGATGCTGGGGAACCACTCCGGCTACCTGACGATGGGAGACAACAACTTCCTCGGGTCCGGCGCCCCGAACGCCGGCTGCTCCTCTGACTGCCAAGGTCTGCCCGACCAGGAGGACGGCCTGAGCGCGCTCGTGGAACCCGGGTGGGTGCTCGGCGTGGCCCGCGGGATGCTGCCGTGGTTCGGTGCCTTCAAGCTCGCGCTCGAAGGGAACACGCAGTACGTCCCCGCGCAATCCTGGCAGTTCATGGGGATCACGATCGCCGGCCTCATCGGTCTGGCCGTGGGGATCCACTACGCCGTCCGGGCCGAGGGGATCGAGGACCCGCGTCGGCGGGAACAGGAGGAGGAAGAGGAGGAGGAAGACGAAGAGGACGAGTTGGAGGCGACGCCCTCCTCCCGGAGCCGACGCTTCCTCCGCTCTCTCCGCCCGTGGGCTGCCTCCGACGAGGAGGAGGACGACGACGAGGTCCCCGTCCGCCGGCCGCCCGCCCGACCGGTGAAGCCGCCAAACCGGCGCGGCCGCCCTCGGCCGCACGTGCGCCGCGGTCCGAAGCCGAAGCCCCGACGCCCCCCGCCGGACCAGGACGACGACGACCGGTAGGTTCGGCTCGCGAAACCCTTTAGAGCCGGTCGGAGTCCCCGCCGTGGGGTGGGGACGCGGTGCACGTAATCGGCGGCACGGCGTCCACCGCGCTGGCCGAGCGGATCTCCCACGAACTGTCGAACGCGCCGTTCGGCATCCCGTTCACCAAGCGGTTCTCGGACGGCGAGATGTACGTGCGGGTGGGCGGCCGTCTCGAAGGGGAGGACGTCGTGCTCGTCCAGTCGACCCGGACGGACGCGGACCTGGTGGAGCTCATCCTGTTGGAAGATGCGATCCGCGAGGCGGGGGCTCGCCATCTCTACGTGGTCGTCCCGTACTTCGGCTACGCCCGGCAGGACCGGCGCTTCTTCCCCGGGGAACCGGTCAGCGCGCGGGCCCTCTGCCGGCATGTCGAGCAGGACGCCGACGGGGTCGTGACCGTCGACCTCCACTCCGCGCAGACGCTGACGCAGTTCACGAAGCCGGCCTACGAGGTCAGCGGGATCCCGGCGATCGCGCGGCTGCTCCAGGAGCGCCCCGTCGACGCCCTCGTCTCACCCGACAAGGGCGGCGTGGAACGGGTGCGGCGGATGGCTCAGATCCTCGACAAGCCGTGGTTCGCGCTCGACAAGAAGCGCCTCGACAGCGAGCACGTCGAGCTCAAGCTCCCCGCCGAACTTCCGATCGGATTCGAGGGCAAGCACCTGGTCCTGGTCGACGACGTGATCACGACCGGCGGCACCGTGGTCGAGTCCGCGAAGCTGCTGAAGAAGAACGGCGCGGGGGCGGTCAGCGCGGCCTGCACGCACGGCCTGTTCCTGCGCGACGCCTTCGAGCGGATCAAGGCGGTCACCAACGAGGTCTACTCCACGGACACCCTCGGGAACCCGGCGGAGAAGGCCTCCGTCGCCCCGGACATCGCCGAGGTCCTTCGCCGGCACCTTCCGTCGGACTAGCGGGGGAGGCCCTCGTGGACCCTCCGCGCCCGGCGACCGCGGCCTCGGCCGACGAGCTCCTCGAGCTCTTCCAGTCGATCCGAAAGGAACTCGAGCTGCGCGAGGAGTCCCCGTCGGGGGCCTGGGTCGACAGCTCGGTCGCCGAGTCGCGGTCCGGCGCCAAGCCCGCGTGGTACTACCCGCCCGGCGTGGACGGCGGCGGGATCGCCTTCTACTCGCGTCGGGGGCCGAAGGTCTGGGGGCACGTCCACGCGGCCGCCGGACCCCACGCGGCCCAACGCGCGCGCCACCTCGCCGACGCGATGCTCTCGGCGCTTCCCGCCGAGGTCGGGTGGGCGTCAGTCGGCTTCTCCGGGTTCGACCTCGCGGAGGAGCGGGCCCTCGCCCGGGCGCTGGCCGAGCGGGCCGGCGCGGTCGCCGTCGAGCGCTACCAGATGGTGCGCCCCGTGCGGCGGGGGGACGGGACCGGCCCGGTGAGCCCTCCCCCCGGTCTCGAGTTGATCCCGGTCCGCTCGGCGACGGTCGAGGCGCTCGGCGAGCTCGACGCCCGCGGCTTCCACGGAAGCCTGGACGACTTGGTCATGGGGGGTACGGTCGCCGAGTACACCGAGGTCGTCCAGAGCCTGCTGGACAGTCGGATCGGACGGTTCCTCGACGAGGCGTCCATCCTGCTCTACGAACCGACCCCTCCGCGCCTGGCCGGCGCGCTCCTCGTCTCCGAAGCCTCCCCCCGAGAGGCGGTCATCCTCGACCTCGTGGTCGACCCGGAGCGTCGCGGCCACGGCTACGGTCGCTTCCTCCTGCGGTGGGCGCTGCGCGCGCTCCTCGCCCTCGGCTACACGACCGCAACCCTCTGGGTCACCGAAGCGAACCTGCCCGCGCTCCGCCTCTACGAGTCGGAGGGGTTCACCCGCACCGCGTCGACGGTCCTCTTCCACTGGACGCGGCCCTCCAGTGCGCCGCACCCGCAGACCGACCGGTAGTCGCACGTCCCGTACATCCACCGAGGACAGGGAGGAAGCCGGCCGGGGTCTTCGGCCTCGAGCGCCCGGGCGAGAGTCTCCGCGCGGCCCCGCCAGACGCGGGAGAACACGGAAGACGGGTCGAACGTCATCTCCACCACTTGGACCCGTTCCGCACCGGCCCCGGCCTGCTCGTATCCGAGGACGAGGCGGGCCGTATGGGTTCCCGTCGCGACGCACCGCAGGCCCAGCTCGAGCGCATACTGGGGGGACCGCGTGAGCCAATCCGAGGCGGGAACCCGGCGGCGGAGCCGCGACGTACGGACGAGGTACGGAGCGCCGAACAGCCCGCCGACCTCTTCGTCGGGCTCCTCCGAGCGGGTCGGCAGGCGGCACACCTCCCCCACCGCGCCCGCCTCGACCGCGTCGGTCAGTCGTCGGTAGAGGTCGGAGACCTCGCCGGGAGGGGAGGGTGCCGCGGCGGCGGGGGCCTCGGGGAGCATCCGACGGAAGAACTCCCGACGCGGGTAGAGGAGGTCACGGAACCGCTGGATCACCGGGGGGACTGTCGGAGAGGGTACAGAGGCGATCGCTGCCGCCAGGGGGGCCGCGAGGTCGGGGCGGGAGGCCGGCACGCCGGCCCGGTCGGCAGCGAGCGGTCCCGGCTCGGGCTCCGTCCCGACGCAGTCGCATGCGCCGGCGGCCCGGTACTCACACCCTCGCCCGAACCAGGCGCAGCGCGGAAGCTCGGTCGGCTGGCCGGAAGAGAGCGCCCGACGGAACGAGTCGGCCCGGCGGGCCATCTCCGAGCGGACCGCCTCGAGCGCGTCGAACTCGAGGTCGTAGGCCGCGACCGCCTCCGCGCCCTCGGGCCCCAGTCGGACGTAGATGAGGCGACCTAGGGGCCGGTCGAGCAAGGCGCAGTACATCCCGAGCTGGTCGACGTGGTCGGGGCGCGAGCGGCGGAGGTCGTCCGACGGGAGGGGCGAGCCCGTCGTCTTCACCTCGATGGGCCGGTCCTCCAGGACGTCGACCCGTCCGTGGAGGCCTTCCCGCCGGACCCGGACCTCGAGCGCCCCTCGCGGGGAGAAGACGAGGCCGAGCGCGCGGTGCAGCCGCCGCCCGCCCTCCAGGCGCTGCTCACGCTCGAAGGGGACCGGGACCGGCGGGCCGACGGCCCGCCAGTAGGCACGCCGCGGGGCCAGCAGGTCCGTGACGCTAACGGACCGCGGGGAGCCGGAGGGCCGGAGGCGGGCGCCGAGAACGCGAGCGAGCTCCTCTCCCTCGGCCGCGCCGACCGCCTCCCTCCAGTCGGGCTCGCCCGGGAGCACGCCGAGGCTCTCGACCACGTCCGGGGATGCCTCCGCGGGTATAGGGCTCCGGGGGGCCGCCAGAAGCCGCTATACTCGGGCCGCCGGTCGCCGGGGCGTGAGCGCCGCAAGCCACCGTCCGCTGATCATCGGCAGCGGGATCGCCGGGCTCTACGTGGCGCTGCGCTGTCGGGAAATGGGCCTTCGGCCGACGCTCGTGACCAAGGGCCTGCTCGACGAGTCGAACACCCGGTACGCGCAGGGGGGCATCGCGGCGGCGATCGGCTCGGACGACTCCCCGACGGCCCACCTCGAGGACACGGTCCGGGCGGGCGACGGGCTGGTCGACGTAAACGCGGCCCGCGTGCTGACGTTCGAGGCCCCCACCCGGATCGCGGACCTGGTGCGGTACGGGGTCCCGTTCGATACGGTCAACGGGCAGATCTCGCTCGGGCGCGAGGCCGCGCACCGCCACGCCCGGATCCTTCACGCGGGAGGCGACAGCACCGGGCACTCCATCGAGGAGACCCTCAAGCGTCGGGCGCAGGAGGCGGGGATCGACGCTCGGGAACGCACCGTGCTCCGGGCCCTGCTGCCGGGTCCGAGCGCCGGGCCGGTGGCCGTCCTGTCCGATGCGGGTGGTCATCGGGTCGAGCATCTCGAGCCCGGACCGGTCGTCCTCGCCACCGGCGGGACCGGCAGCCTCTACCGGCAGAGCTCGAACCCCTCGGTCGCGACCGGGGAGGGGGTCGCCATCGCGTTCCGGGCCGGGGCGCTCCTGACCGACATGGAGTTCATCCAGTTCCATCCCACGGTCTTCTGGCGGGCCGGCGCCCCCCGGTTCCTGATCACCGAGGCGCTCCGCGGGGAGGGAGCGATCCTCGTGAACGAGGCCGGGGAGCGGTTCATGCCGAAGTACCACAAGGACGCCGAGCTTGCGCCTCGGGACGTGGTCGCCCGCGCGATCAACCAGGAGATCCTCCGCTCCCACCAGGCGTGGGTCTACATCGACGCGACCGCCCTTCCCCGGGACCGGCTCTATACCCGCTTCCCCTCGATCACCACGTTCCTGTCGGCCTACGGCCTCGACCTCGCGCGCGACCGCATCCCGGTCGCCCCGGCGGCCCACTTCATGATCGGCGGGGTCACGACCGACCTCGAGGGCCGGACCAGCGTCGAGTCGCTGTACGCCTGCGGCGAGGTCGCTTCCACCGGCGTCCACGGGGCGAACCGCCTCGGCAGCAACTCCCTCATCGAGGGGCTCGTCTTCGGGGAGCGCGTCGCCCGCCAGCTCCTCCACCCCTCGACCGGGGGACCGTCGGCGCCCGAGCCGACCCTGCGGGTCCGCCTCCCGCCGGGCGCCGGCCGGACGGAAGAAGCGGGACCGCTCGACGAGATCCGCGACACCCTCTGGACCGCGGTCGGCATCGTCCGGCAGGCCGGGGGCCTTCGGGCCGCGCTCGCGACGTTCGAGCGGATCTCGCGGTCGGTCGAGCCCGCCGACCCGGGGGTGCTGCCGGGCCCGCTCGCCAACGCGGCGGTCACGGCCTCCCTCGTGGCGCGGTCCGCCCTCGAGCGCACGGAGAGCCGCGGCGCCCACTACCGGTCGGACTATCCCAAGAAGCTCCCGGCCTGGCAGCACCATCTCGGTCTCCAGCGGCAATTCTCGCCGGGACCCCTTGGGTCGGGATCCCCGAGAAAAAGGTAATGCTCCCCTACGGGTCGCTGCCCTGATGGACCTCTCCCTGTCGGAGGAGGAACGGGAGCTCCGCGAGGCGGCCCGTCGGTTCGTCCGCAAGGAGGTCGCCCCGGTCGCGGACCGGATGGACCGGGAGGACTACTTCCCGCGCGACGTCTTCGGCCGGCTCGGCGAGGACGGGTTTCTCGGGATCACGGTGCCGACCGAGTACGGTGGACTCGGGCTGTCCTACCTTGCCCAGGCTCTCATCCTCGAGGAGATCGCTCGAGTGAGCCCGGCGCTCGCGCTCAGCGTGGGGGCCCACTCGAACCTGTTCGCGGACAATCTCGGCCGCAACGGCACTCCCGCCCAGCGGGCCCTCGCGCTCCCGGGGATCTGTTCGGGGGAAACGGTCGGGGCGCTGGCCTTGACCGAGCCGAACGCCGGGTCGGACGCGACCAGCCTGCGGACCCGCGCCGAGCGCAGCGGCGACCACTACGTGCTCAACGGCTCCAAGCAGTTCATCACGAACGGGCCGGTCGCGGACTGGCTCCTCGTCTACGCCAAGACCGCTCCCGCCCGCGGACGCCGGGGGATCAGCGCGTTCTTGGTCGGACGGGACGCTCCCGGCTTCTCGGTCGCGAAAAGCCTCGACAAGATGGGGATGCGGGGCTCTCCTACGGGTGAGCTCGCGTTCCAGGATTGTCGCATCCCGGCCGACCAGCTGGTCGGGACCGAGAACAACGGGGTCGCGGTGATGATGAGCGGGCTCAACGTCGAGCGGGCGGTGCTCGGGGCCATCCCGCTCGGCATCCTCACCGAGTGCCTCGAGCTCTCGCTCGAGTACTCCCGGACGCGGGAGCAGTTCGGGCAGAAGATCGGGCATTTCGAGATGATCCAGCAGAAGCTGGCCGACATGTACACCGACCTCGAGGCGGCCCGGTGGCTCGTCTATTCGGCCCTCCACTCGGTCGCGCGCGACCTCCGCAGCGCGCGCGCGAGCTCCGCGGCCCTGACGTTCGCCTCGGAGGCCTCCACGCGGCACGCCCTCGCGGCGATCCAGGTCCACGGCGGCTACGGATACATGCGCGACCTCCCGCTCGAGCGGCTCGCCCGCGACGCCAAGCTGCTCGAGATCGGTGCCGGCACGAGCGAGATCCGCCGGCTCATCGTCGCGCGCGAGCTCCTCGGGCCCGGGTTCGGGAACGACAGTCGCCCGCCGGGCGCCAGGACCGAACGTATATAGGAGGAGGAGAGGAATCCGGACCCATGGCCGGTCGACCGTCTAGTGTTTCCGGGACCGGCGCGAGCGCGCTCCGCCTCGAGGTCCTCAAGGACCTCCAGTCGATCCTCGATGACCGGGAGGTGCGCGACCGGCTCGACCGGGGACCGATCGCCGAGACCAAGGGCCGCGAACATTGGGTCCTGCACCTCCTGCTCCGGGCGCAGGAGTCCACGAACGCGCACTTCGACGTCCTGGTCCAGACCGTCTACTCCAACCTCACCTCGCGGCTCACCGCGATCGACGACCGCCTGCAGCGGGTCGAGGCGGTCGGTCAGGGGCTGGGCGACGAGGTGAAGACCCGGCTGGAAGGGATCGAGGGCTCGCTCGCGGAGCGAGTGGGCCGGGAGATCCAGACCGGGGTCGGCCAGGTCGCGCAGCGGGTCAGCCAGGACCTCGGCGCGAACCTCGATACGAAGTGGAAGCCGATCGGGGACTCGGTCGAGACGTTCGCCCAGCGCTCGGGGCAGCTCACGAAGGACCTCTCCGACACCTTCCGGGTCGCGACCCAGAACCGCCTGCTGCTCAACGAGAACGCCCGGCGGATCATCGACCTCGGCCGGGACATCGTCAGTCTCGAGGAGAGCCTCAAGCTGGCGCTTGCCAAGACCCTCGAGGAGGGCCTCCAGCCGCTCGAGCAGCGGGTCGCGGCGCTCGAGGCCCGATTGGCGAACGGGGAGCTCCCGGCGTCGTCGTCGAACGGGTCCACCCACACGTAGGCCGGCGGCGATGCGCCTCTCCCCCCGCCATCCGCGCTATGCGAGCCTGCGCGTCCGCGCGTCGCTGGGCCAGGCGAGCCGGTCCGCCCTCGTCGTTCCCGAGGGGCTCATCGCGCACGGTCGAGGCGAGGCGTTCGACTACCTGCTGGGCGAGCGGACGACCCCGAGCGCGCGCGCGGCGGAGCGCCTGGCCGCCGACTGGCTGCGGGCCGCGCGTCGCCCGGTCGTCAGCGTCAACGGCAACGTGGCGGCCCTGGCGGCTCGCGAGGTCGCGCGACTCGCCCGGCTGCGGCCCGGGCTCGGGGTCGAGGTGAACCTGTTTCACCGGTCGCCGGCCCGCGTCCGGGCCGTGGCGCGGGCGCTCCGTGGCGCCGGCGTGCGGAGCGTGCTGGGCACCCACCCAAGCGTGCGGATCCCCCACCTCCCCTCCGACCGCGCCTGCGTGGACCGCAACGGGATCTACGCGGCCGACGTCTGCCTCATCCCGCTCGAGGACGGGGACCGGACCGAGGCCCTGCGCGCACTGGGAAAGCGCGTGATCTCGGTCGACCTGAACCCGCTGTCGCGCACGAGCCAGCGGGCGGACCTCCCGGTCGTGGACGAGCTCCGCCGCGCGCTCGAGCACGTCGCGGAGGACGTGCGGGCCAGCCGGGTCCCGCTCGGGTCTGGTCGGTTCGCCCGCGCCTCCCGCGCCCGGTACCTCGGGGAGGCGATGCGGGCGATCCGGAAGAACCTCAGCCGGGCGGCGCGGGCGGCTCGCTCGCCGCCACCTTCACGGCGGGGACGATCTTCGCGGCGACCCGCTCGAGGAACGACCGGTCGCTCGCGTCGAACGCCTTGACGCGCGTCCCGTCGATGTCGATCTCCCCGAGCACGGTCGCTCCCTCCCGCACCGGAACGACGATCTCCGAGCGGGTGGAGAGGAAGCAGGCGAGGTAATCGGGCGATGCCGAGACGTCGTCGACGATCACCGTACGGTTCTCGCGGGCCGCCTGCCCGCAGATCCCCCGCGCGAGCGGGATCCGGGTGTGCTCGGTCGCGTCGGCACCCTCCCACGCCTCGAGGACCAGCGTGTCGCCCTCCAGCCGGTAGACCCCGATCCACGGGTAGTGAGTGAACTCCGCCTGGAGGAAGCGGCACACCTCGGAGAGCGCCGCTCGCCCCTGGAGGTGGGAGAGGATCGAGTCGACGTGCAGCAGCGCGGGGACCGCGCGCCGTTCGGGCACGCTCACGGAGTAGGACCGCCTCCGACGCGGGGGCCGACGGGGAGGGCAGCGCCGAGGGGGAGAATCTCCGACGGGACGGGAGGACCGTCCTCGACCTTTGAACTCCCGAGGCGTATTCCGCCACGAGCTTTCCAGACTCGCGCCGTACCGGACTGAGCCACCTCGGCACGCCCTACGGTTTGGGACGGGATTCCGCCGATAAGCTTAGCGCCCGCGAGGCATCGGGGATCCACCCCAGTCGGGGTCCCGCGTTCTTCGCCCCGGGCTGCTAGCCGCGGAGCGGGTACCATCCGCATTCCCCGCATCCGACCGCCCGGTCCTCGCCGGGGATCTCGGCCCGGCACTCGGGGCACGGGACCGACGGGGGCACCGAGAGCGCGAGGCAATCGAAGCAAGCGCCGTCGCGCCGGTCGTCGGGGAGGACGACCACGAGACGCCCGCAGTACAGGCAGTGCGAGAAGCGTTCATCCGCCGTCTCGAAGCTCCGAATGTCCCCGAAAGAAAGCATTGGGCCGCTCCACCAGATGCCCGGTACATAAGCCCTCGCGCGACGCCGGGAGCCGCGGGCGGCCCGGAGGCTCCCGAGGCGTCCCGGGAGCCCCGTCAGGGCTCCTGCCAGCGGGCCTTGACGGTCGCGAGGAGCAGCAGCCCGACGACGAACGCGAGGAGGACGAGCCAGTCCCGGACCTGGAGGTCGACCGGGAGCGAGATGAGCCCCACCGCCCCCTGGACGAGCTCGGCGGCGTACGTCGTGGGCGAGAAGAGCGCCGCCGTCTGCGCCCAGCCGGGAAGCTCGCTCAGCGGGTAGTAGACGGGCGGGATGACCGTGAGGCCGAGCGAGATCAGGGGACTGAACAGGAAGGTCTCCCGGACGTCCTGGAAGTAGGTCGCGAGCGTGAAGGCGAGGGCGATCGCGAACCCCCAGACGAGGACGACCACGCCGGTGAGGACCGCGACGCTGAACGGCGTCGCCCATCCCTCGGCGACGAAGATCACGACGAAGACCCCGACCGCCGGCAGCGAGTAGACGAGCTCGCTCAACGCCATGCCTGCGACGTAGATCGGCGCTTCGACCGGCGAGGCGACGACAATGTCCTGGAACTTGAGGTCGTGCCGGTAGTGCGTGAGGTCCGACTGCAGGCCGGTGCCGACCGAGAGCATCGTGAGGATCATCCCGCCCATGACCCCGTACTCGAGCAACGCTCCGCGCGAGACGATGTAGATGAAGAACAGGAACGACAGCGGGGAAGCGAGGATGTTCAGGAGGAACAACGGCTGCGTCCGGATCGGGATGAACCCGTTGAGCTGGACGAACGTGAGGAGCGAGCGGAGCCGGTGCCGTTCCGTCACGTCTCCGCCTCCGACTCGAGCGGAGCGTCGGCCTCGATCGAGCTCCCGACGACCTCGAGGAAGATGTCCTCGAGGCTGACCGGTCCGAGGGAGACGCGGACCCCGCGCTCCAGCGCCAGACGGGCGAGCTCGCGCGCGTCCTCCTCGCGCCCGAAGACGAGGTGACCCCCCTCGACGTCGGCGACCCGCCCGTACGGGGCGAGCTCCTCGGCCGGGAACGGTCCCTGGATCATCACCCGGTACGGGAATCGTACCCGCGCCCGAAGGTCCTCGGGCGAGCCCTCGAGCCGGAGCCGGCCCTTCTCGATCAGGGCGAGGCGGCTCGAGAGGGCCTCGGCCTCGTCGAGGTAGTGCGTCGTCAACAGGATCGTCCGGTTCTCGCGGATCGTGCGGCGGACCGCCTCCCACACCTGGCGGCGGGCGATCGGGTCGAGACCGGTCGTCGGCTCGTCCAGGAACAGGAGGTCCGCATCCGAGGCCAGCACCATCGCGCAGAGGACCCGTCGACGGAGCCCTCCGGAGAGCCGCGAGACGAGGCGCGTTGCGTACTCGGTGAGCGAGAGCTCCTCGAGCGCATCCTTCGTCCGTCGCCGGGCCTCGACGGGGTCCATCCCGCGCATCTTGAGGTAGAGATACACCACCTCCTGGGTCCGGAGAAAGTAGAGCGGGCGTGCCTCCTGCGGCACGCAGGCGATGCGGGCGCGGATCTCCGCCGTCTGGCTCTCCACGTCGAGCCCGAGGACGTCGACGTGTCCGGTCGTCAGGGCGAGCTGCGTGGCCGCGATCCGGACGAACGTCGTCTTACCGGCGCCATTCCTCCCGATCAACCCGTAGACCCGTCCCTTCGGGACGTTCAGGGTCAGGTCGTCCAGCGCGGGAAGAGCGCCCTTCGATTGAGGGTAGACCTTCCCGAGATGGGCGGCCGCGAGCGCGAAATCGGGCATGGGCGCCCCCACGCCGCCCCCCGTTCTTAACGGGAGGGGCGTCTCCTAGCTCAGTACCTCGTCCAGACGGCCGGCGGCACGGGCGCGCCGTATCTCCTGCGCGATCCGGCGGCCGGTCGACAGGCCCGGCTCGATGAAGTCGGCGTACGGGCTGCCCGAGATGAACAGGTTCGTCCCCGCGACGATCCGCGAGGAGATCTCGAAGACCTTGAACTCGAGCTCCTCGGTCATGATCCCCTCGACGCAGAACGGGCCGACCATCCCGCCGAACAGCTCGATCGACCGCTCGACGATCCGGGCGGCGAGCTCGAAGGCCTTCGGCAGGAGGGACTCGCGGAGGACCACCGGGACGTTCCCCGTGACAACGAACGTCGGGCGGATCCCGGCGTGGAGCAGCTCCTCCTGGCTCCCGAGCTTGTACAGCTCGTCGATGTTCGCCTCATCCCGCCGGTCCATCCCGAGCAGCTCGAGGGAGCCGGTCCCCACCCGGTAGCCGCGGTCGGAAATCGGCGAGTAGAAGAAATGCATGTAGTACCGCGTTCCGAGGACGTACTCCTGGATCACGTAGGGTCCGGTCGGGTGGAAGTCGTCGAGCGCGCGTCGGTTCTTGGCGAGGAAGTACCCCTTCCCGCCCTTGGCCCCGTAGTACTTCATGATCACCGGACCGTCGACCTCCGAGGCCTCCTCGTACCGCTTCGGCATGGGGCAGCCGGCCGACTCGAGCCACTCCCGCGACTTGCGCCGGTCGGATTCCCACTCGATGACCGCGCGGTTGCCAAAGACCGGAACGTCCAACTTCGCGAACTCGGTCGGGCCGAGGTACTCCACGAACGAGCCGTGCGGGATGAGGATCGTGCCCTCGTCGCGGAGGCGGTCCTGGACGGTGGGCAGGTGCTTGACCGTGGGCACGGTCAGGAACCGGTCCGGGCGGGCGAGCGGGAAGGCGTCATAGAACCGGGGCGCAGAGCCCGCGGCGAGCCCGAGCGTCGGGAACCCCTCGAGCCGGGCCCCGTGAAAGATCTGCAGCGACGAGTGAGAGCACAGGGTCGCGACGGTCGGGGTCCGACCGGTCAACGGAGCGAGGCGAGCCGGAGAGGCGAGAGAAGTCCCCATATGGGGCGTTGCCGAGTTCCTTACATATCCTTTACGAGGGCAGGGGGTCGGCCACCGGCGCTAGGCGTCCTCGAGCTCCCAGTACCACTTGACCTTCCGAGCACCGGCCTCGGCGATCCGACGCCGGACCTCGGGGTCGACCGAGAGGTCCCGCAGGACGTCCTGGACTTGCCCGGGGTTGGCGTTCGACACCCGGTTCGCGATCCCGGCCCCCTCGAGCACGGGCCGAAGTCTCTCCGGGGAGTACTGCCACGTCTCCTCCCGGCGCCGCAGCGCGACCCGCGTCGACCCGGGGATCCGGTGCACTCCGAACTGCTCGGCGGCCCGGTGGAGCTCGTCGGCGGTCCGTCGGAGCTCGTCGCCCACGGCCTGCTCCTGCTGGCGCAGCGAATCGAACCGGTCGACCAGCTGCGCCAGCCGCAGCTCGTCCGTCGCCGGCACCGCGCGGAACTCGGGGCAGCGGGACTGGAAGTCGCACCGGCTGCACTGGCGGCCGGGGGTCGGCTCGAACGCCTCGGCCCGGATCCCGTCCACCACCGTCCCGAGGCGCTGGTGCAGCACGGCGAGCTCCTCCCGCGGCCGGGGAGGCACCCGGTGCGGGGTCAGCGAGCGGAGATGGTACAGCGTCAACCCCTCGACCGGCTCGGTGTAGTTGCTCTCCACGAGCACCTGGTAGATCGAGAGCTGCTCGGAGGCGCGGGCGTCCTCCCCGCTCAACTCCCGCGACGTCTTGTAGTCGACGATCTCGAGGCCTCCCTCGTCGGTCCGGTCGATCCGGTCGATGTAGCCGTGGATCGGGATCCCGTCCCACCGCGCCTCGAGGTGCTCCTCCACGGCAACGGGGCGCGGGGGCTCCTTCACGAACCGCTTGTAGTACCGCAGGAGGAGGTCCCGTCCGAGGGCCTTGTACCGGGCCTCCTCTTCCGGCGAGGTGTACCCGTCCGACAGCCAGGCGCGGTCGTAGGCGGCCAACAGCTCCTCGCTGGTCATCGGCCGCACGGTGGCCGGTTCGGAGCCGGCCGCATGCCAGTCGTCCAGCGTCCGCTGCGCCTCGCCCGCCGCCGTCCGACGGGCCCCCGGGACGAGGAACGGCCGGACGAGGTCCTCGAGGACGGTGTGCACGACCCGTCCGAACGTGAAGTAGCCCCGGGGCGTCTCGGGCAGGTGGTCTACGTACAGGAACTTCCAGCGCAGCGGACACTCCGCGTACGTGTGGTACGAGGAGTAGCTCAGGGGACCGGTCGTTGCCACGGGGTCCCAGCGGCCCCGGAGTTCATCTGGTTTCCGGGGGAGCCACGGCCGGGCCGGGCGGTCCGGGCGATGGGCCGCCCCGGCGGGGGAGACCGGGGTCGGTCTAGTGGCCGGCCGCGGGCGCGTCCACGGTGAGCTCGGCGACCGGCTCACCGGGGAGGGTACCGCGGGCCTGCGGGTTGGTGAGGTTCTTCGGCAGCCCGAGCAGGTCGAGGAGCTCCTTGTAGTGGTTGCGGATCGTCACGGGGGTGACGTTCGCCACCGCCGCGATGCGGTCCTGGCTCCGAGGCTCGCCCATCAGGTTCGAGGCGATGTAGATGATCGTCGCCAGGATCCCGTTGGGCAGCACGCCGCTGGTCGAGTAGACCTGCTCGACCTGCTCGAGGAGGGAGAGGACCTTCTGGCGGACCTCCTTCGACAGGTTCAGGTCCTGCGTGAACCGGACCAGGTAGTCGCGCGGCTCGACCGGCTTCAACCCGAGCTTGAGCTCTCGGGCGAGGAGCGTGTAGGCGCGTCCGACCTCGATCTTGGTCGCCTTCGAGTGGGCGATGATCTCCTTCATCGTCCGCGGGACGTGGCATTGCCGGCAGGCGGCGTAGACGCTGGCGGCGACGAGGGCGACGATCTTCTTCCCTCGGGTCGCCTTGTGCTCGAGCGCGCGCCGATAGATGTAGGTCGCCGACTCCTTGACCTCGCGCGAGAGCCCGAGCACGCCGGCCAAGCGGTTCAGCTCACCGAGGGCGACCACGAGGTTGCGCTGGTGGGTCCGCGCGGCGCGCAGCCGGTGATTCAGCTTGCGCAGGTGGTAGAACTTGAGGGACGTGTTGCGGGAGAGCGAGTTCCCCTGGAAGTCGCGCGTCGGCACGCCGATCTCGCTGAACAGGCCCTTGTCGGGCATGAGGGGGGAGATGACGGGCCCCCAGCCGCGAGCCTCCCGGCCCGTGTCTTCCTTCGAGCCGCGCTGGCCGCGGTCGCTCACCAGGGCACTCTGGTCCACGACCAGGCCGCAGTCGGCGCAGACGATCTCCCCGCGGATCTCGTCCCGGATGAGGTGGGAGGAACCGCAGTTGGGACAGACGTCCTCAGTCGGGGGCGAAGAGGCGAGCGGCGGGGCCGACGTGGCCGCCCGACTGGGGCTCTTGGTCGAGGAGGAACGGGGACGCGTGGCGCTCGAGGACGCAAGCGATGCCTTCATAGCTTCTACGGGCGCTAATCGCCCAGTCGTATTTATAGTCTTTTCCACTTTCTGTCGGGGTTGTTGGTTACAGTTGGTACACCGTGAGCCATCGTAGCACGGAGTTCCCGCCCCCCCACCGAGATTTCCGAGGGGGTAGGCAGGTTCCGTAGGGTCGACGGCGACATGGCGCGGGAGGGTCGCCCGGCGGCTGGCGTCACGCCCGCTGGCCGAACCCCCACCCTTTCTTGTCGATGATGTCGAAGAGGTTCCCGTCCGGGTCGGCGAGCGTGACGAAGTCCAGGCCGTCCTCGGCCGGCTTGACGAGGGTGGCGCCGAGCCGGAGGAGCCGCTGCACCTCCTTCTGCGGCGCGGTCGAATACAGGTCGAGGTGGAGGCGGTACTCCGCGAGGGGTCCCTCGGAGGAGAGGTTCAATGCGAGGTTGGGACCGACCCCGGCGGGGTCCATCAGCACGACGCCGTCCTTCTCGGGCGGCTCGCGCGGGACGTAGTGCAGCGCGGCCCTCCAGAACGCGATCATCCGCTCGAGGTCCGTGCAGTCCAGCACGATGGACCCGACCCACACGGCCGGCTTCCCGGACGCGGGGGGCTTCCTCGAGGGCATCGACGGACCTCCTCGACGCCTCCATGCCCCGCCGCTCCAAATCGTTTGGGTCCCGACGCACCGTCGCTCCGCGCAGGATATCGTCCCCGACGCCCTGCCCCGTCATGCATCGGGGCGTCGAGGTCGGGATCTACCTGAGTCCGGGCCTCGACGACGACAACTTCGTGGCGAAGGCGCTGGGCAACCTCGCCGCATTCCGTCTTCAGGGGGAGCGGAAGGAGCCGCTGCGTTGGCAGGTGCTCCGGGTCCAGGGCTCCGGAGGGCATCACCACTACCGGCTCGTGGTGAGTCACCCCCAGCGGGTGCTCGACCTCGGCTTTTCTTCTGCCCTCGAGGCGATCCTCAAGGACCTGTCGAACGAGTCGGTCGACCAGCTGCGTGCCCGGCTCGCCGCCGCCGAGCGGGAGGGGCTGACCCCGGTGTCGCTGCGCCCGGTCGCCCTGGAGGTCGACTACTGGCGGGACGACTTCTGGAACTGGCTCGGCTGATCATCCGGCCGAGGCCGTGAACGTGCAGCCGCGGTGCGCGTGCTTGGTCGGGTCCGGCTTCGACACTTCCCAGCGGTGGCCCAGGCGGGTCTCGAGGACGGAGCGCAGCAACTGCGGACACATCACCCGCCCGATCTCGGGGGAATCCTCGGTGCACGCGAAGCAGCCGGTGACGCGGAAGGTGAGCGGCCGTTCCTTCAGCATCGTCAGGTGGCCCATCGTGTGGGTCTCGTAGTACTGGGCGAGCGCCGCCCCGACCTCCGCCGGGGTCGTCCCGTCGACCTCCTTGGCGATCTCGCGACCGAGCTGCCGGGCGATCGTCTCGATCAGCTCGGGCAGGTGCAACCGGAACTCCTTGACCCCGGAGGCACGCATCCCCAACTTGGCGATCTCCTTGAGCCGCAGGAAGGGGACCCCCTCCTTCCCGGACACGACCGGCAGGACGGCGGTCGGCGGGTTCTCGAGCTCGACGAACCGTGCCTCGGCCCGCTCCGCCGGCACCCAGAGGCGGCGATGGTAGTCGCGGGCGAGCTGCGTGAACATCGGGGCCGACGACCAGAGGGCGACCTGCTCGTCCACCGTCGGGCCAAACCCTTCCTCGCCGGAGACGAAGACGAGCGCGCCGCTCCGGTCGATCACGACCGCGCGGCTGACGACCGGGCCGCTCGAGTGCCGGAGCTCGGTGAACGTCGCGAAATGCTTGGCCGCGCCGAGGGTCGGAGGGAACACCTCGGTCACGACCTTCACCTTCACGCCGCGCCCCTGCGCCTCGCGCAGGGCCCGGTCCACGCCCCCCTCGAGAAAGCTCCCCAGCGTCAGGCCGCCGGCGCTCACCAGCACCTGGTGCTCGGCCATGCCGAGCCGCTTGCGGAGGAACCGGTGGATCGTCGCGGCCCCCTCCAGGACGGCGAACTTGCGGGGGTCGGGGTCGTCGAACTCGTTCCGGCTCTCCTCCCAGTCGGAGAGGACCTTCTCGCGGTCGGCCTCCAGGCGTTGCACGCGGGCCGCGGCGCGACGGATCCACCGGTCGACCAGCTGGGCGGGCGGGAGCGCCGCGAACCGCTGCGGGCGGCCCCCGGTCGCCAGCAGCAGCCCGTCGTCCGTGAGCTGCTTGATGAAACGGTAGGCCTCGACCCGGTTGACGGCCGACAGGCGCGCGAGCTCGCTCGCGGTCTGGGGGCCGGCCCGACAGGCGGCCAGGTAGACCCGGGCCGGCTTCTCGGGAATCCCGTGTTCGACCAGGAGTTGAGCTAGGCCCGAACCCGGTCGTGCCACGCAAGCTCTAGACGGGGGTCCGATAAAAGGAGGGGGGAAACGGGCCGGCCGCCTACAGGGCTGCCTGGAAGTCCTCGATGGTCAGAGGGTAGTCGACCTCGACCCCGTTCGCGCGGGCGCGCAGGACCTCGCGCGCGAGGAGCCAGTAGACCGTGGCGAGCGCGACCCGGCCCTTGTTGTTCGCGGGGATCACCAGGTCGACGTCCCGGGTCTCGTTGTTGACGTCGCAGAGCCCCACCACGGGGATCCCGATGGAGACCGCCTCGCTGAGGGCCTGCTGGTCGGTCGCCGGGTCGGTCACGAAGAGGACCTTGGGCTCGTAGTACTCGGCCAGGCTCGGGTTCGTCAGGCAGCCCGGGACGAACCGCTCGGCGAAGGAGACGGCGCCGGTCGTCTTGGCGAAGACCCGGACCGGCTTCTGCCCGTACTGGCGCTGGCTGACCACGAGGATCTTGTCGGCGGGGAAGAGCGAGAGGAACTTGGCGGCGAAGCGGATCCGCCGGTCGGTCTCGCGGACGTCCAGCACATGGAGCCCGTCGAACCGGACCTTGTGCACGAAGCGGCGCATCGACGCCGACTTCTGCTGGGTCCCGATGTGAACCCCCGACGTGAGGTAGGTCTCCTCGGGGACCAGGAGCTCCCCAGGGCGGATGTCCTGGCCGTCGGAGGGGACCGCCTGCTCCTCGACCAGCAGCTCTTCGTCGGGCATGGGTTCAGGGACCGTGGAGGCGGGCGAGCCGCAGGAGTTCATTTAGCTTTGCCACCCGCTCCCCGCCGAGGACGCCGCATTTCAGGCCCCGGGCGCCGGTCCCGAGAGCGACGTGCGCCAGCCAGGCCTCGGGGACCTCCCCGGATCGGTGGGAGCTGATGGTCGCCTGACCGTCCTCGCGGGCGAGGTCGACCGTCCGGAGCGTCTCGGTGAGGGTCCCGACCTGATTGACCTTGATCAGGACCGCGTTGGTCGAGTGCTGGGCGATGCCCTGGGCGAGACGGGCGGCATTGGTGCAATAGACGTCGTCCCCGATGACCAGGGTCCGGTCCCCGACGGCGCGCGTGACCGCCGCGAAGCCTCCGAACGACTCCTGCTCGATCGGGTCCTCGAGGAACCGCAGGCCGTACTTGTCCACGAGCTCCGCGACGAACGCGACCTGGCCCGCCGGATCGAGGGTGCGGTCCTTGTAGTGGTAGTGGCCGCCGTCGTAGAACTCGCTCGCGGCCAGGTCGAGGCCGGGGTGCACCTCGGTGTGGAGCTCGTCCCGCGCGCGGGCGCAGGCCTCGACCAGCAGCTCGAGCGCCTCGACGTTCCCGATGGCCGCGACCCACCCTCCCTCGTCGCCCCGCCCCAGCGCGGCGGTGGGGAACCGTCGGTGGAGCGCTTCCCCGAGGAGGGTATGCACCCGGATCGCGGCCGCGATGCTTCGGGCCGGGTCCCGGTCGGTGGCGAAGGCGATGAACTCCTGGATGTCGGGGCCGCCGATCGCGTGCTTGCCGCCGTTCATGCAGTTCCCGACGATCGCCGGGAAGCTCCGCCCGTCGACCCCGGGCCGGGCCAGGACCTTCCAGAGCGGCTGCCCTCGCTCGGCGGCGAGCGCCATGGCGCTGGCGACCGAGATCGCGGTGGCGCTGTTGCCGCCCACCCGGGAGAGATCCGGGGTCCCGTCGACCGTGTGGATCATCCCGTCGACCCCGGCGCGGTCGGCGGCGTCCAGGCCGACGAGCCTCGGTACGAGGAGCTTGCGGACCGTCGTCAGCGCCTCGGGGACTCCCCCGCGGGGGAACGCCTGCACCTCGTGGACCCCGGTGCTCGCCCCGCTCGGGGCGCCGGCCCGGGCATGGGCCCCTGAGGTGAGCCGGACCTCCGCCTCGATCGTGGCACGTCCTCGACTGTCGTAGATCTGGTCGACCTCCACCGAACGAATCTCGCTCATGGTCCCTCAACGAACTCCACCAGGACGCCGCCGAACGCCCCCGGGTGCGCGAAGCCGACCCGGCGACCGCGCGCCCCGGGACGACCCGAGGCGTCGACGGTCTGGCCACCGCGCTCCCGCACCTCGGCGAGGGCGCGGTCGACGTTCGGAACGCGGAAGGCAAGGTGGTGGACGCCGGGGCCCCGGCTGGCCAGGAAGCGCGCGACCGGCGAGCGCGGCTCGCTCGGCTCGAGCAGCTCGAGGTGCGTACCGCCCACGACGATGAACGCGACCCGGACCCCGTTGGAGGCGACCAGCTCAGGCGGCGACTCGGGCGGGCCCACCAACGGTGCCCAGCGCGCGAGCGCCTCCGCCAGGTTCGGCACCGCGACCCCGACGTGGTCCAGACCGAGCATCGACCCGCCTCCTAGAACGCCCGCGAGGGTGGCTGCTCGCCGAAGAGCTGGCGCCACACCCCCGAGATCTCACCCAGCGTCGCGCCGGCACGGACGGAGGTCAGCACGAGCGGCATCGTGTTGTCCCCCCTCTCGGTTCCCCGGCGGAGCTCTTCCAGGGCGGCCTCGGCCGCCCGGGCGTCGCGCCCTCGCTTCCAGGCGCGGACGCGACGGGCCTGCCGGAGCTCCTCGGCGGGCGTGATGCGCTGGGCCACGACCCCGCGCCCGGAGGCCCCGGGAAACAGGGAGAACGACGGGTTGCCGTCCGTGAAGGAGTTGACGCCGACCACGAGCTCCTCCTTGCGCTCGCGGGCGCGGGCAACGCGGTAGGCCTCGCGCGCGATCTCCGCGGCAAAGAACCCGCGCTCGACCGCCGCGACGGCGCCCCCCATCGCGTCGATCCGGTCGAGGTAGGCGCGGGCGCCCGCCTCGATCGAGTCCGTGAGGTGCTCGACCTCGTAGGCACCGCCGAGCGGGTCGACGGTGTTCGCGACCCCCGACTCGTCGGCCAGGATCTGCTGGGTGCGGAGCGCGAGCCGAGCGGAGGACTCGGTCGGCAGCCCGAGCGCCTCGTCGAGCGCGTTCGTGTGGAGGGACTGGGTCCCGCCGAGCACGGCGGCGAGCGCCTCCATCGTGGTCCGCACGACGTTGAGCTCGGGCTGGCGGGCGGTCAGGCTCGAGCCGGCGGTCTGCGTGTGGAAGCGGAGCTGCTTGGCGCGGGAGGTGCGGACGCCGAGCGTCCCCTCGACCAGCCGCCCCCACAGCCGGCGGGCCGCCCGGAACTTGGCGACCTCCTCGAGGAAGTTCCGGTCGGAGGAGAAGAAGAACGACAGGCGCGGGAGGAAGTCGTCCAGGTCCAGTCCGCGCTCCCGGACCGCCCGAACGTAGGCCAGCGCGTTGGCCAGGGTGAAGGCGACCTCCTGGACGGCGGTCGCGCCGGCCTCCCGCATGTGGTAGCCGGAGACCGAGATGTAGTTCCACTGGGGCATCTCGCGGGTCGCGAACTCGATCAGGTCGACGGTCAGCCGGAGCGAGGGGCCGGGCGGGTAGATGTACGTCCCCCGCGCGACGTACTCCTTGAGGATGTCGTTCTGCACGGTGCCCCCGAGCCGCGCGCGGGGGACGCCGTTCTCCTCCGCGACCGCGACCAGGAGCGCGGTCAGGATCGGTGCGGTGGCGTTGATCGTCATCGAGACCGTCGCGCGGTCGAGCGGCAGGCCCGCGAACAGGGTCCGCATGTCCCCGAGCGTGGAGACGGGGACGCCGCACCGGCCGACCTCGCCCCGGGCGCGCGGGTGGTCGGAGTCGAACCCGTTCTGCGTCGGCAGGTCGAAGGCGACGGAGAGGCCGGTCTGCCCCCCGTCCAAGAGGAATCGGAACCGGCGGTTCGTCGCGGCCGCGCTGCCGAATCCCGAGTACTGGCGGAGGGTCCACAGGCGGCCGCGGTACATCGTCGGCTGGATCCCGCGCGTGAACGGCGGCTCGCCCGGGTACCCGACGCCCTCGAGGAACGCGTCGTCCGGGTTCTCCGGCGGCCCGACCAGCAACGGGACCGCCCCGCCCTCCGTCTTCGGACCGATCGCCCGCTTCGCAGCGGCCTCCCATCGGGCGCGGACCCTCGCCGACGAAGGTTGAGAGGGGCGAGCGCGGGCCATCGCCCGTGGACCCGAGGAGCCTACTAATGGGTTTCGTGACGGCGGGCGAGAACCCAGAGCGCCGAGAGGTCCAGCTCGGCCCACGTCGCGGGCACCGGGACCCCGAGCGCCGTCAGGACCGCCGGGTCCAGCTCTCCGACCTCGGCGACGGTCTCGCCGGCCACTCGGACGCGGGCCCCGCGCCCGGGGATCGTGGCGGGAAGCTCCGCCGGTTCCCGCACCGAGCTCATATCCCAGCTGCGGAGGAGGTAGTCTACGAGGGCGGCCCCGTCGGCGAACCCGGTGCCCTCGCCCGCCAGCATCGCCGCGGCGTGGTACCTCGTCTCGGCCCCCGACTCGGCCGCGTCGGCGCGGAGGACGACCGGTCCGACCTCGGCAAACCGTTGCGGATAGCCGTGCCGAGTGTTCCGCCCGAGCACCTCGAGGTGGGAAAGGAGCAGCCGGTCCCGCAGGTACGAGAACTCGGAGGAGACGGGGTTGTGCAGCCGGACCGCCGAGCTCGACCGGGCGAGGGTCACCACGGCCTCCCCGAGCAGCAACGGGGTGTACGGCTGGGCCAGCCCGTACCCGAGGAGGAGGCGGCGCGCCCGATTGCGGAAGCGGGTCTCCGGCCGCCGCCGCCCCCGGGTCGCGCTCGGGAGCAGGAGACCCTGTTCGGGGCGGACGCCACCGATCAGCACGACGTCCTCGGCGACGTCGACCCCCGTCATGAGGTCCGGCCGCCAGGGAGGGACCGCGACGCGCCACCCCCCGGCGTGCGGACGGCCGGAGAGGCGGGACATCGCCAGCCGGTGCTCGACGTCCCCCGACGAGAGCGCCTCGCCGGAGATCGCTCGCAGCACAGCCGACTGCAGGTCCACCGAACGAGGCGAGAAGAGCCCGCGACCGTCGGAACGAGCGCCGTCCGGCCCGCGTACGGGCACGGGGGTGACCGACCAGCCGCGTGCGACGAAGACGACCTGCAGGAGCCCGAGCGCTTCTCGGACCGCGCGCTCGGCCTGCCCGGTCGATTCGAGGAGCAGCTCCCGGTCGCCCGCACGTGCTTCTCCCGCGGCGCGCGAGTTCAGGACCGGCGGCAGGCTCAGGACCGACCCGTGGGAGTCCGCGAGGGTCAGGCACCGGTCCCCCGCCCGTCCGAAGCTACCGTACTGGGCGGCCATCGGGTGCTCGGCATAGAACCGGTCGGCGGTGACCTCCTCCTCGCGGTCCAGCGGGACGAACCGGACGTGGTCCATCGGTTCGAGAGAGTAGCGGACCGGGGGCGTGAGGCGCTCGAGCGGGTAGATCCCGAGGCTCGCCAACCGGCGGTCGCGGCCCACGGTCGCGTGGAGCAGCTCCTGAAAGCGGACGGCCTCTGCGAGAGTCCCCTCGTCGAGACCCTCCGGTCCCGGGGCTCGCACGACCATCGCCGCGAAGTACGGTCGTAGGGGCACGACCGCCGGGTCGACCTCGGCCGTCAGGTCCCCCGCTCCTGGCCGTTCGGCTGGCTGGAGGAGCCCGGTGGCTCCCTCCGACGCGCCCCCGAGGCAGAGCGCGAGGCCGCCTTCCGTCAGGAGGTCGAGCCGGTCCGGGGTGACGGAGAGGTGGAGCTCGTCGCCCGTCCGCTCTTCGAGCTCCGCCTTCGAAGCGAAGAGGAGGTCGTCCAATGCGCTGTCCGAGATGGGGACCGGGAGGAGTGCCCGCAACCGCTCCGCCGAGAGCACCGCGGTCGGCACCTACGGACCTCCACGGGTCAGCTGGTCCAGGTCGTCGCAGAAGAGCTCCCGGATGTCGTTGACCCCGAGGGCGACCATCGCCAGGCGCATGACCCCGATCCCCCAGGCGGCGACGGGCACGTCGACCCCGAGCGGTCCCAAGACCTCGGGCCGGAACATCCCGCCGGGGAGGATCTCCATCCACCCGATCCGCGGGTGGCGAACGTACCCCTCGATCGACGGCTCGGTGAACGGGAAGTAGCTCGGACGGATCTTGAGGTCGGGGATGCCGATCGCCTCCGTCAGCTCGCGGAAGATCCCGATGAGGTGGCGGAGGGTCACGCCCTCGGCGCCGATGATCCCCTCGCACTGGTGGAACTCGAGGTGGTGCCGGGGGTCGACCCGCTCCACCCGGAAGTTCCGGTCGATGGAGAAGGTCCGGAACGGAGGTTTCGGGCGGTGCGCGAGGTAGCGGGCGCTGACCGCCGTCGTCTGCGAGCGGAGGACCGGCCGGGCGGCCACGGCCGGGTCGTACCGGCCCCCCCAGCCGGGGCCGAGCGGGACCGTTTCCCCGGGCAAGGGACGTCCCTCGTGGACCGCGGCGACGCGGCCGAGAAGGTCGTCCGGCGGAGCTCGGCCCCGGAGTCCTTCCGGCCAGAAGGCGTCGTGGATCGACCGGGCCGGGTGGTCCTGGGGCATGAAGAGGACGTCGTTGTTCCAGAACTCGGTCTCCAGGAGGGGACCCTCGGTCTCCTCGAACCCCAGCCCGACCAGGAGGTCCGCGAACTCTTCCAGCCAGGCGTGGTACGGGTTCTCGTGCGGCGCCCGCGCGTAGGGCACGACGCTCCGGACGTCGTAGGGGCGGAAGCTCCGTCCCTTCCAAGACCCGGTCGCAAGGTCGCTCACCGTGAGCGAACCGAGGAGCTCCTCGCCCTCCGCCGCCAGCGGGAGGCGTCGGCCCTCCTCGGAGGCGGCCCACCGTTTGACGGAGAGGCGCTCGGTGCGGACCAGGCCCCGGCGCTCGAGGGCGGCGAGGATCGCCTCGTCGACGTCCTCCTCCTCGTTCGCGACCTGCTTGAGTACGACCTCCTCGGGAAGCAGGGTCGGTCCGGCGGCCTGGGGCTCCCGCAGCCGGAAAGGGAACCCCTCCGACAATAGCCCCCGGCGCCGGAGGATTCCCACCGCCGCCGCCTGCTCGTCGGCGGTCAATCCCTCGGCCGTCGCCTGCTCGGCGGTCATCGACCCGCCCCGGCGCCCGACCGCCTCGAGGAAGCGGCGCTCCGGGAGGCCGGAGTCGAGGGCGGCCGTCCCGCGGGGGGTCAGTCGCCGGCGGCTCAGGTGCTCCTCCTCGAGGACCGCGAGGTGTTTCGAACGGAGCCGCTGGAGGCTTCCGCGTACCTGGTCGGCCGGCAGGCCGGAGCGCTCGACCACCTCCTCCTCGTCGACCGGGTCGGGGCCCGCCGTACGGAGCGTCACGAGCACGGCACGCTCGGGGCCGGAGACCGAGAGGGGGTCGGCCCCTTCCGGCGCGGGCTCCGAGGGACCGGACACGTCCGTCCGAGAGGGGATGCGGGTTAAGTGTTTTCCTCGGAGAGCGAAGGGTCAGGGGACGACGGCGCCACCATCGGGGGTGAGGAGGAGCCGGACGTCGGAGCCGGCGCCGGGGTCGTCTCGAACGGGGCTGGAGGGGACTCCATCGAAGCGGTGGGCGGGGGCTCGGGGGGCGGCTCCGGCGCGGAGGTCCGCGCGGCCGGAGCGGTCGGGGCCGACGGAGCCGGGGGCTCCACGGGGTAGCGAACCTGTCGCCGCTTCGGGTCTCGACCTCCGAGGAGCAGCCCGACGGCGATCGCCGCCCCCATGATCAGCGCGTACAGTACGAGGTTGTCCGGCGGGCTCGTGAGCGGCCCGAGGAACGTGAGGTACCCCAGAAGGTTGACCGGCAGGATCGCCTGGGCCGAGCCGTACAGCCCGTCGGCCGTCACCTGGGCCGAGGCGACCGCCTTGGAGCCGAGGTAGCAGACCGGGACCGAGACCGTGACGACCACGTACCCGGTCGAGTTGGTCGAGGGCTCGCCGCTCCCGAACGTCCCCTCGCACGGACCGATCGAGGTGTCCGCAGAGAGGGTCACGAGCACCGGGACCCCCACCACCGGCTGGCCGTCGGTCGAGTTCGTGACCTCCACGGTCAACGCGACCGTAGACCCCGGTCCGGTCGGGTCGGGGCTGGCCGCCAGCGAGATGCTCACGATCGCACTGGTGAGGTCCGCGTAGAGCGCGACCGCACGAGGGGACCCCCAGCCGGTCGCTGTGTTCCAGTTCGGCCCGGCCGCCCCGAGGCAGTTCGAGCCCCCCGAGACCCCCACGAGGCCCGCCGGGATCGCGCCCTGGGGCTCGGCGGCTCCGATCGAGTAGATCGGACCGTCGATCCACCCGAGCGACTGGCCCTGCAGCGCGTCCATCTCCGTCACGAGGCCGGCCCACAGGGGGGTGGCAAAGCTCGTCCCGGAGCCCTGGCGCTGCTCGCTCTGATAGTAGACGAAGTCGTTGGCCGAAGCGGCCGCGACGTCGGGGATCCCCCGGTGACCCCCGCCGGTGGTGGAGATCGGCCCCGCGGCGCTGCCGACCAGCTGCCAGGAGGGAGCCGTGAACGTCGTCGAGTATCCCCCGCCACTGTCCGACCACGCGGTCTCGCTGGCGATCCCGGTGACCTGGCCGAGATAGTTCGTCGCGAGCGTCGGGTTGGTGCCCCCCACCGCGAGGACATCCGGGTCCGCCGCGGGGTACTCGGGCGAGGGGGTCCCCGAGCAGGGGTTGACGCTGGTGTCCCCACCGGTGTCCCCGGTGGCGGCCAGCACCGTGATGTGCTCCTGCATCGCCTCGCCGAGGTCGTTCGCCCAGGCCGCCTGGAGGCCGCCGCCGTTGCCTTCCGGGGTCCCGAACGACATCGAGATCGCGTCGACCCCCGAGATGCCGGTGACCGCCTCGTTCAGCGCGTCGGTCATCGACGACACGGTCGGGGAGTAGTTGTTGGTCGAAGGTCCGTCCGGCGCGTAGACGGCGTCCAGGTTGGCCCCCGGCGCGAGGGACCCCGACCACTCGATGTCCAGGGTAAGCTCCTGCGGCGCGTCGCTGGGGTCGTTGACCGCCCCGGCGCTCGGGGGCGGGGCGCCGTCGATCGGATAGGGCGTGACGGTCACCGCGGGAAAGTCGGCCGGATAATCGGTCGAGAAGAAGGTGGCGATGTCGGAGGGTGAGTAGCCATCTCCCCACAGCAGCAGCACGATCGTCTCGCCGCTGGCGAACTTCGGGGTCCCGGTGTAGTTGTAGAGCCCGGAGGCATCGTAGATCTGCCGAGCGATCCCCGGGGTGATGAGGTTCGAAGAGCCCTGCGAGGGGGTCGAGTCCGGCGAAGGGGCCAACGGCAAGCTGAAGGTGGTGAACCCCGCCGAGAGCCCGACCACCCCGGCGACCTCCGCCTCCAGGCTCGCGGGCAGGGCCGGCGGGCTGGTCGGGTAGGTCACCTCCCGACCCTCATAGGTCCCGGAGACCAGAACGGTGTCGAACGCGCTGGCGAATCCCGCGGCCGGGCCCGTGAGGGTGAGGGACAGCCGGTCGGGAGAGGTGTGCAGCACGGAGAGGCCGCGGGCCTCGAAGTAGGCCTCGGCGCTCGCGTAGGCGCCCGGGCTGAGCCCGTACTCGTCGGCGACCTCGGAGGGGGTGAGCGCGGGAGTGCCGGGCTCCGGGGGCGTGTAGAGCCCCGGGCGCACCGGCTGGAACGAGACGACGACGCTCATCGGGCCGGAGGCGACCTGAGGGTCGAGACCACCCAACGGCGACGAGGGGTCGTAGCCGGCCCGCTCGGCGAACGGAAGGGAGGCGGCAGGGTTCCCGAGGAAGGCGAGTGAGCGGGCCGAGCTCACGGGCGGGGGCTGGGCGCTGGCGACCGCCGGGAGAAAGAGGACCACGAGCAGGACGACCGGGAGGACGAGGACGACGACGCGTCGGGCAATTTGGGGCCGCTCGGCGTCCATGGCCGTATCTAGGCGGAAGGGGGTTGAAAGGGTTAGGGGCTCAATGGCGCGGAGCGATCACACCCGGATGGGGGTAGTGTACCCCGGCGGTCGGGCAAATCCCCCGGGTCCTCCGAACGGGTCCGGGCGGGGGCCGGTCGTCTCCCCGCGCTTGGCCGAGAGGTAGGCGTCGATCGCGTCGGCGGCCTCGGTCGCGGTCCCCATCGCATAGACGACCGATCGTCCCCCCGCGGCGAAGATCCCCGGGACCCCCGTCTCGAACCCTTTCCCCTTCCCTTCGGGCCACCCCTGCGAGGTGAGCTTGAGGTCGAGGGAGGCGTCGAACCCTTCGAGGTCGGCCTTCTGCCCCACCGCGACGATGACGGTGTCGGCGGGGAGGGTCTCCTCCGACCCTGGAACCGGCACCGGGCTGCGGCGGCCGCCCGCGTCCGGCGCTCCGAGCTCGATCGACTGGACGACGAGGCCCTCGACGTGCCCGTTCCCGACGATGCGGAGCGGGGCCTTCTGGAACATGAATCGGATCCCCTCCTGCTCCGCCCCGTGGACCTCCTCCGGGTCGGCCGGCATCTCCTGCCGACCACGGCGGTAGACCAGGGTCACCCGACCGCCTCCGGACTTCCGGAGCGCCGAGCGCACCGAGTCCATCGCCACGTCGCCTCCCCCGATGACGATGATCTCCTTGCCGACGTGCACGTCGTGTCCCTGGTTGATCTCCTTCAGGAACCCGAGCGCCGGGATCGTCCCCTCGAGGTCCTCCCCGGGGATCCCGAGCGAGCGGTGGGTCGGGGTACCGACCGCGAGGAAGACGGCCTGGTAGCCGTCCTCCTTCAGGAGCTTGTCGACAGGGAAGTCGACGCCGACCTTCGTGTCGTGCATCCAGGTCACGTCGAGGTCGCGGTAGCGGGCCCGGTCCGTCTCCACGTCCGCGTCCGTCATCCGGTAGGCGGGGATCGTCTGCATGAGCCCGCCGTACCGCTGCTCCTGTTCGAAGACGGTCACGGAGTACCCCCGGACGCCGAGCTCCCAGGCGGCCTGCATGCCCGCCGGTCCCGCGCCGACGACCGCCACCCGCTGGTGCTTCGGCTTCGAGGGAACGTAGGCCAGCTCGCTGTTCCCGAAGTCGAGGGCGGCGCGCTTCAGGTGTCGGATCGCGATCGGGACGCCCTTCTTCTTGACGACGCAGGCGTCCTCGCAGTAATGGTAGCAGACCTTGCACAGGCAGGTCGCCAACGGGTTCTCCCGGAGGGTGACCCGGGCCGCGCCGTCGAAATCCCCCGCCGCGACCAGCCGGATGTACTCGCGGGCATCCTGGGTGATCGGGCAGGCCTCCACGCACCAGGGACGCCGGCACTGGATGCACCGCTTCGCCTCGAGGATCGCCTCCTCCTTGGAATAGGCGTGCAGCACCTCCCGGAAGTCCGTCGTCCGCTCCGCGACCGTCTCCTCGACGATCGAGACCCGCACGGGGTTCAGCTTCGGTGGGGGGGCTTTCGGTGCCGCGGCTGCCTCTTGCGCCATAGCTCCATGGCATCGAGCCCACCGGCTCGATAAGAGGCTTACTGGCGCGGGGGCGTCCTCGACGGTCCTCGACATATAGAGGAGGCCGTCTAGGTCGCTGTCTCCGCCCGGAGATACACGGTCCATGGTGCTCGACTCCCTCGGAAAGTCGCTGCGCGGGGTGCTCCAGAAGATCGCCCGCGGCTCGGTGGTCGACGAGGCGCTCCTCGGCGAGGTCGTCCGCGACATCCAGCGGGCGCTCCTCCAGGCGGACGTCAACGTGCAGCTGACGCTCCAGCTCACGGAACGAGTGCGTCGCCGCGCGCGGGAGGAGAAGCCCCCGGCGGGCGCGAGCCTGCGGGACTTCCTGGTCCGGATCATCTACGAGGAGATCCGCGGGATCCTGGGGAAGGACCGCCCGTTCGAGCTGCGCCCGAAGAAGGTCCTCATGGCCGGTCTCTTCGGCCAGGGCAAGACGACCACGGCGGGCAAACTTGCGCGGTACTTCCAGAAACGGGGGATCCGCGTCGGGGTGGTCGCCGCCGACATCCACCGGCCCGCGGCGGTCGACCAGCTCGAGCAGCTGGCCAAGAAGGTCGGGTGCGAGTTCTACGCGAACCGGACGGAGCGGCGCGCCGAGGTGATCGTCCGGGAAGCCCTGGCGGCGTTTCCCCCGCATCTCGCGGTCATCGTGGACACCGCGGGCCGGAGCGGCATCGACCCCGACCTGATCGCCGAGCTCCAGCGGGTCCGCGAGGTCCTCCAGCCGGAGGAGACGCTGCTGGTGCTCGACGCGGCGATGGGCCAGAGCGCGGGCCGCAGCGCGGAGGCGTTCCAGAAGGCGGTGGGCCTGACGGGGGTGATCCTCACGAAGATGGACGGGTCGGCGAAGGGGGGCGGCGCGCTCTCCGCGGTCGCCGCGAGCGGCGCCCCCATCGTCTTCCTCGGCACGGGCGAGCACCTGGACGAGCTCGAGCGGTTCGAGCCGACCCGGTTCGTCTCCCGCCTGCTCGGCATGGGCGACATCCGCACCCTCCTCGAACGGTTCGAGGAGCTGTCGAACAAGCAGGCCGCCGAGGACGCCGCGAAGCATCTGATGAGCGGCCGGTTCACCCTTCGGGACATGCGGGCGCAGCTCGACTCACTCGGGGAGATGGGGCCGTTCTCGAAGCTGATGAGCATGATCCCGGGTGCGGGGATGGGCAAGGTCGACGAGGCGAAGCTCGACCAGACCCAGGTCCGTCTGAGGAAGTTCCGCACGATCCTCGACTCGATGACCGGCGAGGAGCTCGACAACCCGCAGGTCATCAAGGCCGACCGGGTCCACCGCATCGCTCAGGGGAGCGGCCAGCGTCCCGGCGAGGTCCGTGCCCTGCTGAAGCACTTCGAGACGACCCGCAAGGCCGCCCACGGCATCGCCTCGAACCGACGGCTCCGCCGCCAGCTCGAAAAGCAGTTCGGCTCGGGAGAAGCCCCGGCGGAGTGACCGGACCGACGGAATGAGCGCGAACGCTCCCGAGCTCGTCGCCGGGATCCTCGTCCTGTTCTTCGTGCCCGGTTACACCCTGACGAAGGCGACGTTCCCCGAGTGGCGCATCCGGGGGTCTGTCGCCACACTCCGGCTCCTCGAGGTCGTCACCCTCTCCTTCGTCACCAGCCTGGCCTTGACCGTCCTCGTGGGGTACGGTCTGTTGACCGCGGGGCCCGACGGATTCCAGGCGTTCTGGAGCGATCCGTTGCTCGAGACGATCCTCGCGGTCATCGCGGCGGCGGCGTTCGCCGCCGGCTGGTTCCGGGGGGCGTACGCCCGGGAGCCCCCGCGACCCGCGGCCGGGGAGGCGGAGGAAGGTTCCCCACCGTGGGCCGTGGTCCACGAGCTGGACGAGTTGCGGCGGGAGGAGCGTCGGGTCCGGCACAGCCTCCGCCGGGCGCGTACGGGGTCCCCCGAGGCCGACGCCCTCACCGCCGAGCTCGACCGGATCCAGGCGAAGACGAAGAGGTTGCAGTCCCACCGGGAGGAGGAGTATGCCAGCTAAGCGGTCCACGGAGGGCTACAAGGCGGTCGTGGTCCTGAGGGGCGAGCTCCGGCTCACGGCCGGTAAGGCCGCGGTCCAGGTTGCGCACGCGGCGGTCATGCTGACGCTCGCGGCGCAGTCGAAGCACCAGGCGGCGCTGGCGGCATGGCTCCGAGAGGGCCAGAAGAAGATCGCCCTGCTGGTCCCGACGCTATCCGACCTCGAGCAGCTCGAGCGGCTGGCCCGCTCGAAGGGGATTCCGACCGTGTGGGTCGAGGACGCCGGGTTCACCGAGGTCCCGCCGGGGACGAGGACGTGTCTGGGACTGGGTCCGGCCCCGGGCCCGGTGTTGGACGCTATCACCGGTTCCCTGCCGTTGCTCTGACGGGGGCACGAGGGCGCTCTCCTGCTTTACTATAAATATTGGATTTGCTCTTCTTGAGCCGAGCTACGGTGTAGCAAGGCTCCCGGGGGGGGAACGGGCCGCTATGCAGATGTGGGTGTATGTCGTCCGCCGACTGTTGCTCTTGATCCCGGTCGTCCTCGGGGTCATGACGATCACGTTCATTCTCGTCAGCGGGATCCCGTCCAACCAACGGTGCCTCTCCCAGTTCGGCCCGCCACCGATTCACGGGGGCGAGCAGGCGATCTCGGCCTACTACGCCCACTGCTACAAAGTGCTAGGACTGAACGTGCCCGTCTACCAGCAATGGGCCGTTTACATGGGCAACACGCTGGATTTCCATTGGGGTAATGTAGGTAATTTCACCGCGGCGGCGGCTGTCCAACCGTTCATCACCGGCCAGCCCGTCACGACCGTCCTGGGTTGGCTGTTGCCGTACACCATTGAGCTGGCCCTGCTCTCCTTGGCCATCATCCTCATCGTGGCCATCCCGCTCGGTCGTCTCGCGGCCGTGTACCGGAACCGGCCCGTCGACCAGGCCTCGCGCGTCATGTCGTTCTCTGGGTTCGCGATCCCCTCGTTCCTGTTGGGCTCGTTAGCCCTCATAGGGGCCGTGCTCGTGCTCTACAACCTGAACTTGGCGAGCGCGTGCAACGGACCCTTCAATGCGCTGCACGGCTCTTGGCCGGCGGCCGGCTGCATGCCCGGCTCGGTCGCATCCAACAACAACTACCCTCCGTGGCTCGTCGGCGGGATCCATTCAACCCCCACTGGATTCCCGACGATCGACGCGGCCATCCACGGCCAGTGGATCATCGCGGGGGACACGATCCTCCGGATCATCATCCCGGCGCTGATCATCGCCTACGGGACGATCGCGGTCCTGCTCCGGTTCGTGCGCAACAGCATGCTGGAGGTCATGAACCTCGACTTCATCCGCACCGCGCGGGCCAAGGGCGTCACCGAGCACGTCGTGACCAAGCGCCATGCCGGTCGAAACTCCCTCAACGTGACGATCACGGTCCTTGGGCTCACCTTCGCGTTCTTCATCGGCGGGTTCCCGATCATCGAGGAGGTCTTCGGACTCAACGGCGTCGGTCGCGCGCTTGCGCTGTCGGTCCTCCAACCGTACGACTTCGGGCTCATCTTCGGGACCACCATCCTGTTCACCCTGATCGTCGTGATCGCGAACATCATTGTCGACGTCGTGTACGCCTACCTCGACCCCCGGGTCCGGCTGGGATGAGGAGCTCCCCATGAGCGCCGAGATCAGTGCGGAGACCGCGGGCGGTGCGCCGGCGACCCCCGAGGTGCGCCGGGGGCGGCGACCGAACCCCCGGATCGCCCAGATGAAACGGACCTGGTACTTCCTCCGACGGAACACCCTGGCCATGGTCGGTCTCGGGGTGATCATCTTCCTCGTCTTCGTGGCCATCTACGCCGCGACCCAGCCGTATCCGTGGACCTCGATGACCCCCTACTGCGTCTACACCCCGGGCTCGCCGAACACCTTCTGCGAGGGCCAGCCGAACTCGATCTGTGTCTACGCCCAGGGGACCGTCGCCCCGGCGCCGAACTGCTACGTCACCCCGACCGCCTACCCGTCTTTCGTGGCTCCTACATTCTCGTTAGTTCCCTTCCATACTGGCCCGCTGCCGCTCGGCTCGTTCGTCGACGCGTCGGTGGGCGTCAGCGGGTCGTACTTCTACAACCTCTACCAGGGGATCCTGCGCGGGTCCGATTGGTCGCTGACGTTCTCCTTCTCCATCGTGGGGTTGGGGGCGAGCATCGGGCTCATCGTCGGAGCGATCTCGGGATACTTCGGCGGGGTGGTGGACGAGGCGCTGATGCGGTTCGTCGACATCATGCTCTCGATCCCGCAGCTCCTCTTCGTCCTCATCGTCATCGCGGTCGTCTCCCAACTGGCCATCTTTGGAGATTCCCTCTCGACCCGCATCACCTTCCTGATCCTCGGGTTCGTTGTCGTATTCTGGCCGCTGTATGCGCGCATCGTGCGGGGCCAGGTCCTCGTGACGCGCGAGCAGAAGTACGTCGAGGCGGCGAAGGCGAGCGGAGCGAACAGCGGCCGCATCATCCGCAAGCACATCATCCCGAACTCGGTCTATCCGGTGTTCGTCCAGATGTCGCTGGACGTCGGGTCGATCCCGCTCACGATTGGCGCGCTCATCTTCCTCGGGTTCACCGCCATCTTCCCAACGGTCAGCTTCCCGGAATGGGGGACGCTGAGCGCCCTCTCGGTCAACCCCTCGGTGCTGACCAACCTGCTGACCAGCTACGAGCTGAACCTGCCCGTCTTCATCCCATGGTGGATGATGCTCTTCCCGGGGATCATGCTGTTCATGTTCGCCATCAGCGTGAACTTCATCTCGGACGGCCTGCGCGACGCGCTCGACCCGAGGCTGCGCCGGTAGGCCCCATCGTGTGGCTCGGCTCCTCGCTTCCCGTTTCAGGCGTGGGTGCCCAGGCTTAGGGGTGGTCGGTGGATCCGGCCGGGACCCGGGGTCGGGGCCACTGCAAGTCCGATGAAGATTTTATCTGACGAAACGGCACGGTCCTAGCGTGGACCTCGGGCCAGCGCCGGACTCGACCCTGTGTTGGGTCAGCTCTGACCATCACTCCCCGACGCGACAGCGGACCCCGAGGGTCTAGCCGTGGCGATCGACTCCGGCGACGTGGCCTGGGTCATCACGGCCACCGCGCTCGTGATGCTGATGACCCCCGCACTGGGGTTCTTCTACGGCGGCCTCGTGCGCCGAAAGAACCTGGTCGCGACGATCGTCCAATGCCTGGTGATCTTCTCGGTGATCAGTCTGGTGTGGGCGCTCTGGGGCTACACGATGGCCTTCGGGCCGGCTTGGAACGGGATCATCGGGGGCCTATCGAACATCGGCCTGTTGAACGTAGGGGCCGCTCCCAACCCGGCCTACTCGAGCACGATCCCGGCGCTCCTCTACTTCGCCTTCCAGCTGAAGTTCGCGGCGATCACCCCGGCCCTGATCATCGGAGCGTTCGCCGGCCGGGTCCGCCTGAAGGCCCTGCTCATCTTCATCATCCTCTGGACGACCTTCGTCTACGTCCCGATCGCGATGTGGATCTGGAACCCGGGCGGGTGGCTCCACATACTCGGGGTCATGGACTTCGCGGGAGGCCTGGTCGTCCACACGTCAGCCGGGGTCTCCGCGGTCGCAGCGGCCCTGGTCATCGGCCAGGGGCGGACCTTCGGCCGTGAGAGCCGACCCAACAACGTCCCCTACGTCATCCTCGGGACCGCGCTCCTCTGGTTCGGTTGGTTCGGCTTCAACGCCGGCAGCGCGCTGGCGGCCAACGCGGTCGCGGTGAACGCGCTCGTCGACACGAACCTCGCCGCGGCCGCCTCCGGGGTCAGCTGGATGCTGGTCGACTGGACCCGCAAGGGCCGCCCCTCCGCGGTAGGCATGGCGGTCGGCGCGGTGTGCGGCCTGGCGGCCGTGACCCCGGCCTCGGGTTTCGTCGGCCCGGGTCCGTCCATCATTATCGGGATCGTCGCGGGGGTGCTGTGCAACTACGTCGCGAACTGGCGGGCCCGCACACGGCTCGACGATTCGCTCGACGTCTTCGCCTGCCACGGGGCCGGAGGGATGTGGGGGACGCTGGCCACGGGGCTGTTTGCCTCGGTCGCCATCAACTCGGCGGGCCGAAACGGTCTCTTCTACGGCAACGCTCACCAGTTCCTCGTCCAGCTGGTCGGGATCGCCGTCGTGGCCGCCTTCGCGTTCGTCGGGACGTACGTTCTGCTCCGAGTGATCAACGTGTTCACCCCCCTGCGGGTGGGACCGACCGAAGAGGACTCGGGGCTGGACATCTCGGAATTCGGCGAGGAGGCCTACGATACGTCCGAGGGTCCCCCGCCGCCCTCGACCGCTTGAAGGGAATCGGGCCCGGTGGGGCCCTCCGAGCCCTCGGCGGCTTCGATAGGTTTTCAAAGGAGGGGGGGCCGTGAATGATAGGGGTGGTCCGTGACCGCCGCAGTGTATCAGGCGAACATCACGCCGCCGGGCCTCTACCGGCTGGCCCGTGCCCTGCGTCGCCTTTCGGTGATCACCCTGATCATCCTCATCCTGTTCACCGCCTCGGTCGTCTATTCCGCGGTCCTGACCGTCCGTTCCGGTTCGGGCGTGGGGCCCTTCTCCGAGACGTTCGCGAGCAACGGGACGATCGTCCTCAGCGGGAGCTTGACGCTGAACAACAACGGGTTCTACTCCGTCCAGGGGCTCACGCTCGCGGTCCGGGTCACCAACACGACCGGTTCCTTCGTGGGCGCGACCGAGTTCGGGCCGACGACCCTGGGAAGCTCCAGCTCGATCGTAGAACCGCTGACCCTGTACGTGCCGGTGAGCGGAGCGGGCCCCGGCCCCTCCTTGCTCACGGATGACCAGTCCCTCCCCGTCGCGGTCTGGGCCAACGCGACGTTCGGCTACTTGTTCCCCGTCTCCCTCGCGGTCTCGGCGGTTCGGTCCTGGGGCGCCCCGTTCGCGGACCTGAGCATCTCCCTCGGCACCCCGACCCCGAACGGAACCGGCGCGAACGTCCCGGTGACCCTCTCCTTCGAGAACCACTCCCCGGTGACCGACGCCGGGAACCTCAACTTCGTCGTTCTCTCTTCCGGTGGGGTCCGTTGCGGAGCCAGCGGTTTCACCCTGGAGGTCGGACCGGGCGCCCCGTTCACCCAGACGACGACGGTGGCGCTCGCGGGCGGGTGCTCCCCCGCGGGGGGGACCGTCCAGGCCTCCTACGTCACCCCGGCGTTCACCGTCACGCTGCCACCGGAGGCGATCCCGTGACGGAAACCGGCCGCACCCCGGGTGGCCTCGGGTACCGGCTCCCAAGCTGGGGCTGGAGGATCGCGGCCGGAGCGCTGCGTCTCATCCCCATGGTCCTCCTCGTCGTGGGCCTGCCGGCCGCGCTGCTCGCATTCCTGATCTCGCACGGGATCGCGGTCCCGCTCTCGATCCTCACGGTGACGGTCTTCGGGATCCTCATCTGCGCTCTTGCGACCGCGCGGTACATCGGCAAGCCGACCCGCGTGTACGGTCCGCTCGCGCTCGCCACCTCCGTCGTGACGCTCCTCTACCTCCGGGTCATCCTCGCGGCGTCGAGCTGGACGCTCACGCTGCCGAACTCCGACTTCAGCTTGACGCTGAACTACCTCGAGCTCATCGAGCTGCTGCTACTCGTCCCCACGCTCGCCCTGGCCGCGGCGGTCGTCACCACGGTCGAGGACTACCGCGCTCCCCGGGAGCGCCTGCCGTTCGACTTCCCCCCGTGACGGGGGAGGGCCTAGGCGCCCGCGAGCTGGACCTCGACGATGCGCACCGGACTGCGGGGCCGGTCGTTCTTGTCGCGGGGGACGGCGGCGATCTTCTCCACGACGTCCTGCCCGCCGCGCACGCGTCCGAAGATGGCGTGCTTGCCGTCCAACCACCCCGTCGCGGCGAGGGTGATGAAGAACTGGCTGCCGCCGGTATTCGGGCCCGCGTTCGCCATCGACACGACCCCCGGCCCGTCGTGACGTAGGGTGGGCCCGAACTCGTCGGGGATGGTGTACCCCGGTCCGCCCGTCCCGTCCCCCTTGGGGTCACCGGTCTGGACCATGAAGCCGGGGATCACGCGATGGAACGTGACCCCCGTGAAGAAGCCCTTCTTGGTGAGGTTGACGAAATTCTCGACGGTCTTCGGGGCGCGGTCGCGGTACAACTCGATCCGGATGTCCCCGAGGGTGGTCCGCAGGGTCGCACTGGGGTTCGCCATGGCCCGACGAGCGCGCGGGGGCCTATAATGCGGACCCCGACCTGTTCGGAGATTCGGCCTTTAAGGAGGAGGTCTCCTGTGCATCGAGGGGGCCCCCGGGCCCGCCCGAACGGGATCCGATGCATCGGACGATCGCCTACGTGGGCATCGCGGCGTTCCTGGGCTCGATCGCGCTCATCAGCTTCCCGATCTGGGCGTTCGGGTCCGAGCAGTTCGACCTCGAGCAGGAGCTCGGGATCCTCCTGCTCCCGGCAGGATTGTTGGTCCTGCTGGTCGCGGGGGTCTCGACCGACCCCCGGATCACGACGGTCGGGGGGACCTTCGGGAACCCGGAGTTCGACCCGAACCCCCGGGTGACCCTCGGCTCCGGCGTGAGCCCTCCGCGGGTCGCCTACCATCCCCGCGAGTCGGTCCAGTGCGAGCACTGCGGTTCGATGATCCCCCCCGACATGGACCGATGCCGACGGTGCACCCGCACCCGGCCGTGTCGCTCGTGCGGGCGGCCCCTCGGCCTGGTCCTCGACCGCCCGACGTGCCCTCGGTGCGGCAAGCCGGAGCCGTACTGCGATTGCCCGGTCCTGCCGCGGGCGACCTCCGCGCAGGACCGGCTGCGCCCCCGCGTGGGCCGGCGGTAACGGAGCCGGGAGATGGAAGAGCCGAGCAGTTTTCGAGGGACGCCGTCGGTCGGTCCGGGCCCGGTGAAGGTCCACTTCGACGGGGCCTCAAACTCGACCCGCGGCGGCGGGCTCGCGACGTTCGGCTACACCATCGAGGGGGCCGGCATCGACCTCGAGGACGCGGGGCTTGCCGTGCGGCCGTACTCTGAGCACGCGACCAACAACGTCGCCGAGTATTCCGGCGCGATCCACGCGCTCGAGCGGCTGCGCGGGCTCGGATACACGGGAGCGGTCGAGGTGTACGGCGACAGCCAGCTCGTCATCCGACAGATGCGCGGAGAGTACGAGGTGCGGGCCGAGCACCTGCGCAGCTACCACGAGTGGCTCCAGAAGCTGTCCGGCCACTTCGCCCAGGTCACCTGGAACTGGGTCCCCCGAGAGGAGAACACCCGGGCCGACGCGCTCTCGAAGCAGGCGATCCTGGAGCACCGGCCAACGGCCGAGCGCCTCCGGCGGACCGGGGGCCTGAGAGGGATGGGAGAGGGCGGTCCGCCGCCGCCTCCGGGCGCCTAACTAGCCCCAACGGACGGTGTAGACGAGGGTCCGACCCTCCATCGCCGCGCGGGCCCGGGCCGTGTCCACGATGGTCGCGAACGCAGCGGCCGCGTCGGGGGAGAGCTTGGGTCGCATGCCGTACCCTCGCGGGAGGCCCTGACCGAGGAACATCTTCGGGGGGATGGCGGGAGGTGGGGTCGGCCCGTCAAACGGGCGCGGGCGGGGAGCGCTCACGGTTCTCCGAGGAAGGCCATGCGGCTCGAGAGGTCGATCCGGCCGATGCACGGCAGGACCGCGAGAGGGAGGTGGACCGGGTCGTCCCACTCGGCCTCGAGGGGGGCACCGGCGAGAAGGGAGTGAAGGGATGGAACGTCTGACACGGTCCCTCGGGGGGTGTCTGACGCATGTCGTACATAAACCCCCACGTCCAGTCGCAGCGGGAGGACCGGTCCGGCCCTGGCTCGACCCGCTGGAACGGCCCGGAGGCCGACCCTTCTTATGGGATTCCCGGTTGCCCCGTCGGCGAGGTGCCCGGGTTGCCTCCCACCCCTTCCGACCCCGCCGCGTTCCTCCGAGCCGCCGAAGCCGAACTCCTGGACCTCTCGGTCGAGGCCAGTCAGGCGGACTGGGTGCACGCTACCTACATCACCGACGACACCCAGGCGCTAGCGGCCCGCGCGAACGCGCGGCTGATGGCCTCCACCCTCCGTTGGGCGAAGGAGTCCGCCCACCTCCCCGCGGAGGGGCTGTCGAGCGAGGAGCGACGCAAGGCTCGGCTCCTCCGCCTCACCCTCCCCCTCGTGGCCCCGTCGGACCCGGCGGCCGCGCTCGAGCTCGCCCGGACCGTGGCGGACATGCAGGGGCGCTACGCCAAGGGTCGCCACACCCCGGTCGGCGCGAGCTCGCCGGTCGACCTGCAGGCGCTCTCCCGCATCCTCTCCGAGGTCCGCGACCCGGTGCGCCTGGAAGACGCCTGGACCGGCTGGCACCGGGTCGGACGGGAGATCCGCGAGCCGTTCGTGCGGTACGTGGAGCTCGCGAACTCCGGGGCCCGGGAGCTCGGGTTCGCCGATACGGGCACGATGTGGCGCTCGAAGTACGACATGGACCCGGAGGAGTTCGCCCGCGAGGTCGAGCGCCTCTGGGAGGAGGTCCGGCCTCTCTACCAGTCCCTGCACACGTACGTGCGGGCGCGTCTCCGGGCCCATTACGGGCCCGACCGGGTCCCCGAGCGCGGCCCGATCCCGGCGCACCTGCTGGGGAACATGTGGGCCCAGTCCTGGGAGGGGATCTATCCACTGGTCGCGCCCCCCGGGGCCGACGCCGGCTACGACCTGACCGAGATCCTGGTCAAGCGCGGCACGACGCCGCAGGACCTCGTCCGGTACGCCGAGCGGTTCTTCGTCTCGCTCGGCCTCCCGGCGCTGCCCCCGACCTTCTGGGAGCGCTCGATGTTCCTTCGGCCGCAGGACCGCGAGGTGATCTGCCACGCGAGCGCCTGGGACATCGACCTCGGGAGCGACCTGCGCATCAAGATGTGCATCGAGATCACCGGGGACGACTTCGAGACCGTCCACCACGAACTCGGGCACAACTACTACCAGCGGGCCTACTCCGAGCAGCCGTTCCTCTTCCGGGAGAGCGCCCACGACGGCTTCCACGAGGCGGTCGGGGACACGATCTCGCTCTCGGTCACGCCGGAGTACCTCGTCCGCATCGGCCTGCTCGACCGCGCGCCCGAGCCCGAGCGGGACATCGGCCTCCTCCTCTACCGGGCCCTCGAGAAGGTCGCCTTCCTCCCGTTCGGTCTCCTCGTGGACCGGTGGCGTTGGGAGGTCTTCTCCGGTGCCATCTCCCCCGCCGAGTACAACCGGACCTGGTGGGAGGCCCGCCGACGGTACCAGGGGATTGCCCCGTCGGCGCCCCGGGGGGAGGAGGAGTTCGACGCCGGGGCGAAGTTCCACATCCCGGCGAACGTCCCGTACATGCGGTACTTCCTCGCCCACCTCCTTCAGTTTCAGTTCCATCGGGCGCTCGTCCGCGCGGAGGGCGCGAACGGGCCGCTCCACCGTGCGTCGATCTACGGGTCGAAGAAGGCGGGCGAGCGGTTCGGCGCGATGCTGGCGATGGGGGCCCGCAAGGAGTGGCCGGATGCCCTGGAGGTCGTCACCGGGGACCGGCGGATGGATGCCAAGGGCCTGCTCGAGTACTTCGCGCCCCTCCAGCGGTGGCTCGACGAGCAGAACCGCGGAGTGCCCTCGGGCTGGTAGCCCGTGCCCCCCCGCCCCGACCGAGAACTATTAGCGCCTCGGCGACGGTAATCCCTCGAGATGCTGCTCGGCCCCGGGGAGAGCGTCCTGCGCAGCGAGTACGCGGTCCTGGTCGACGGAACCGGTCCGGACATCGTCCGCAAGGCTGCGGGAGTCCTCTACCTCACCAACCACCGGTGCGTGTTCGAGACCGTCGTCTCGCGGGGCGTCGTGCGGGATCTGGTCCAGGGTCGCGAGCCGTCGATCATGCTGGACGCCCCGCTTCCGGCCCTCCGCAACCTGAGCGTGAAGCGGCCGCGCATCGGGAAGGCGCGGATCCTGATCGACACGGGCTACGCCCGGGCCAGCTTCGACGTGCTCGACCCGGACGAGTGGTACCAGGCCCTGACGAAGGCGCGCCAGGCGCTCCCCTCGCCGTACGCGGCCCCGGCGACCTCGACCCACACCACCCACGTCGTGGAGCGCCAGGTCGTCAAGGTGAGATGCCGCTTCTGCGGCAGCCTCGCGAGCGAGATCGACGGCCGGTGTCCCGCCTGCGGGGCTCCGCTGTAGGCGGGCTCAGAACGGGACCTCGCGGAAGAGCGCCTCGAACCCTTGGCGGGCCCATCCCCACGTCAGCGCGACGACCGTGAGTGCCACGGCCGCAGCGAAGCCGGCCCCCTCGAGGGCCGCGGTCCCCGTCGAGAGCAGGGCCACCGTGGCCGGTACGACCACCACGAAGACGAGGAGGATCCCGGAGCCGGTCGCCGCGAGCATCGGACCCGGCCGAAGGTACTGCGGCCGCGGCCGCTCCTGGAAGTCGCTGTAGCGCGCGGCGAACGCAAGCCCCCAGAGCGCGACGACGAACCCCGCGACCACCGACGTCAGCATCAGGCCCAGCACCACGCCGAGCCCGACGTGGAACAGCAGACCGACGAGTACGGCGATCACGACGCTGGCGACCCAGGCCGGGGCCACCGAGGCGACCAGCTTGGCGCGGAACAGGGAAGCGGCCGGGACGGGGGAGGCGAGCACGGCCGTGATCGCCTTGCGTTCCTGGCCGACCGACGTCGTGGCGAGGAGCAGGGCGAAGAACGACGTCGCCCACGCCGTGAAGACGACGATGCCGAAGGTCCCGAACCCCGCGCTCGAGGTGGCGTTCTCGATGAAGACGATCACGAGCAGGACGATCGGGAGGACCAGGAGGGGGAGCATCTCCCGGCGGCGTACGTAGCCGTGAAAGTCCTTCGTGACGATCGCGGCCTCGGCCGGGGAGAGCCCGAGGGCCCTGAGGAGCGGGTGGCCGGCGGCGTACCGGTGCGGCTCGAGGCGGAACTCCTCGGCGGTGACGGACCAGTAGCGGACCCGAAGAACGGTGGCCGCGCAGAGCAGGAGCCCGGCGAACGCCGCCGCGAGAAGCGCGAACGCGGCCGCAACCGCCACGTTCCCGCTGGACCAGGCGAGGACCGCGAACGTCCCCCAAAAGGGAGGGAGGTAGGCCGTGAACTGCCCGAACGTCGCCAGGCCCCGGAGCGAGGCGAAGAGGAAGACCGGGTTGAACACGAGCTGGAGGGCGATGATCATGATCACCAGCGCGAGCGCCCGGAGGACGAGCGCGACGCGTCCCCTCGCGCCCGAGGTCGAGCCGGCCCGCTGGCTGGTCGACCGGACCATCTCGACCAGGAAGGCGCCCTCCAGGAGCCCCACGGCCGAGAGGACCCCCGAGAGCGCGATCAGGGCGCCCGCGCCGACGTGGACGGCGATCGCCGCGAACGCCCCCAGCAGCAGGGCCAGCGGGAGGCAATAGGTGTAGGCGACCGCGAGGGACGAGGCAAGGACGTACTCCTCGGGCCGCAGGGGGAGCCAGTTGGCGGCGTCGCTGCCCGCGAAGCGCACCGTGGCGGTGAGCTCGAACATGACCCCGCCGACCAGGACGGTCGCCACGGCCAGGAGCGGGAGGAAGGGGACCGCGGCGACCACGACCGACCCGAGGAGCGCTCGGGGGAGGGTCAGGGCGTCCAGGGCGAGCGACGCCAGGAGGAAGACGCCGACCAGCAACCCCACGGCCGCCCAGGCGAAGATCCCCGGCTGGTTCAGGAAGCCCTTCGGGTTCGCCGACCGAGCCCCCGAGCGGACCTGGGAGGCCACCAGCACCCATCCGAGCCGACGCACACGGTGCAGGTCCATGGGCGTCCTACCGACGGAGCGCGCTCACGACGTCCGTGAGGTCACCGGTCCCCGTGAGGGCCAGGAAGACCTCCTCCAGGCCGCTGCCGGCGAGGCCGGACCGCTCGCGGAGCGCGGAAACGGTCCCGGCCGCGACGACCTGGCCCCGGCTCAGGATCACGATGCGGTCGCATATCACCTCCGCGATCTCGAGGACGTGGGTGCTGAACAGCACGCCCACGCCGTCGGAACTGGCGAGGTTGCGGAGCAGGTCCTTGACGACCCTCGCGGCCCGGGGGTCGAGCCCGTTCAGCGGCTCGTCCAGGATGAGGAGCCGCGGGTGGTGCAGCAGGGCGCTGATGAGCGCGACCTTCTGCTTCATGCCCTGCGAGTAGCCGCTGATGAGCGAATCCTCGTGCCCGAGCAGCTCGAGCCCGGCGAGGAACTGGTGGATCCGCTCGGTCCGGGTCGCCGCGTCGATCCCGTACAGGTCGGAGACGAAGTCGAGGTACTCCGCCCCGGTGAGGAACTCGTAGAGGGACGGGGACTCGGGCACGTACCCGATCTCGCGTTTCGCGGCGATCCCCTCGGAGGCGACGTCGTGCCCGAGCACTCGGACCGACCCGACCTCGGGCCGCAGGAGACCGAGGATCGCCCGCATGGTGGTGGACTTCCCGGCCCCGTTGGGGCCGAGCAGACCGACGATCTCCCCCGGGGCGACCGACAGGCTTACGTCGACCACCGCCCGGGTCGTCCCGTACGACTTCGAGAGGTGCTCCACCCCGAGCAGCGGCTCGGCCCTCCCGGTACCCGCTGCCCTGGGCGCGCTCGGAAGAGCCGACACACCGTGCCTCGACCCTACCGAGCCCTCGCAACTCTTTACGTGAGAGCCCCGCGGCGGGCGCTCAGTTGTTCGCCCAGCCGCCCATCGGCCCGGGCGCAAGGGGCCGGCCGCCCCGATGCCGCACGGACTCCCTCGCGAGGAACGTCACCGAGGAGCGCACCGCGTGGGGCCGGAGGGTATCGGCGACCGCGACGAGCAGCTCGTAGGCGGCGTCCTCGGAGTCGGCCGCGTCGTCGAGGTCCGCCTCCCCGCTCGTGAAGATCTGGACGGTATCGCGCCGGATGCCGAGGAGGACGCTGCCGCTCCCGTCCCGGCGGGCCCAGGAGAGGAGCCGGCCGTCGGGGCGGTCGACCACTCCCATCCACCGAAGCGTACCGAACCATCGTCCGGTGAGGCGCTCTAGGACGGCCCCCGGGTCGATGCCCCCGGGCAGCTCGATCCGCGCGACCGAGTGCAGCTCCGAGCCCGCGCCCGCGACCCGCTCCGGCTGTCGGACCGAGCGATACCCTTCGCTCGAGCGTTCGACCAGCCCCTCCCGCTCCAGGCGGCGCAGCGCCCGGGAAAGCGACTCGGGATGAGCCCCCAGGGAGCGTCGCAGGCCGCTGAACGGGATGCGCCCGTTCCGCTCCTCGAGGGCGAGCAGGACCCGGTCGTCCAGCCGCCCGACCGGTTCCGAGGCTTCCTCGGGTGGGGGCGGCGGGGCCATCGGGGACGCAGAGGTCCCGGGGCTTGTAAGCGGTCGGTCACTCCGCGGTAAGCTGCTGACGCGCCCCCGCGGGCCACTGGAGTGTGACCGGAGCCCCGGTGACCCGGTCAATAACCCCCTCGAGAGCCTGAGCGGCTCGGAACCGTGAGTTCCAGGAGAACCACCATGAACGAAGACCACGAAGGACGCGGCCCCGGGTCGTACCACGGTCCGTGGGTCTGGACGGCGTACCGCGCCTACAACGAGCTGTTGAGAGAGAAGCTGAAGAAGAAGTTCGACGCGCAGGAGGGTCCGTGGATGGACAACGTCGCCGACCTCCTCGTGCAGATCGTCAACGCACGTTGGGAAGGCGGCCGGAAGAAGGAGAAGGAACAGGAGGAGCTCTTCGAGAAGCTCGACAAGCTCCTCTCGGGCTAGGAAGCCGGACGATGCCGATTCCGATCTCCCCCGGTCCCTCCGTCCCTCCCGTAGGACCCGAGCCGTCCCTGCCCTGGCCGGGCGGCCGGTAGACCTTCCCGGAGCGGGCCGATGGCCCTGACCGAGCTCGAGGGGCGGATCACCGCCGCCGTCCGGTCGGTGGGCCCGTCCGTCGCCGCCGTGGAGACCTTGCGCGGCGGGGTCCACCGCGGGAACCCCTTCCTCGTCCCGGCGGAGGCGACCGCGGTCGTCGTGGACGACTCCGGCCTCCTCCTCACCAACCAGCACGTGGTCGAGGGGGCCCGGGAGATCCGCGTGCACTTCTCCGACGGTCGGGTCGCCGCCGGCGCGGTCGTGGGAGGAGACCCGGTGACGGACGTCGCGGTCGTCCGGGTCGAGGACCGAGGGCTCCGGGGGGCCCGCCTCGGAGACTCGGAGTCGCTGCAGGTCGGCCAGGTCGTGTTGGCCGTGGGGAACGCCCTCGGGCTCCCTGGCTCGCCGACCGTCTCCCTCGGCGTCGTCAGCGCCCTCGATCGCCCCCTGCCCGGCGCGGACTTCGTCTTTGAAGGGCTCATCCAGACCGACGCGGCCATCAACCCGGGGAACAGCGGCGGTCCCCTGGTCGACCTCGACGGGGCGGTCGTCGGGATCAACACAGCCGTGATGCCGTTCGCGCAAGGGGTCGGCTTCTCCCTCCCGATCCGGGCCGTGCAGCGGATCGCCGCGGAGCTCCGCACCCGCGGCCGCGTCGTGCGGCCGTGGATCGGAACGTACCTCGTGGACCTCCGACCGGACGTCGCCGGTCCGCGGGGCCTCGCCCCCAACTCGGGGGTCCTGGTCGCCGACGTCATCGCCCGATCGCCCGCGCACCAGGCCGGACTAAGGGCCGGGGACGTCCTGGACCGGGTCGGGCGCTTCGAGGTGCGTCGCGTCCGGGAGCTCTTGGAGAGCCTGGCCCGGTATCCGGTCGGAAGCGACGTCGAGGTCGGCTACCGCCGACGCGGGATGTCGCTCGCCAGTTCACTCCCCCTGCGGGAGCGACCGGAGTCTCTCGAAGCCCCTTCCCGACGCTGACCGTCGCGGGCCGGGCCCGGCGGCCGGGCCTTGCCCAGCGAGGGCCTTAAGGCGGGGCCGCCGATGACCGGGGCGGTGGTTCCGATGGTCGTGGACTTTGCCTTCAAGAAGACGCGCGCCTACCGCGTCGCCTACATCCGCTGGAAGGGGCCCTGGAGCGACCGACGGATCCGGAGCGAGTTCGCTCGACTCGCCCAGTATGCCCGGAAGTCCGGCGGCCGCACGGGGCACTGGTTCTTCCGCGAGCCGGGAACGCGCCAGTGGGAGGTCGCGCTCGAGGTGCGCGGCCCGAAGGTGCGGCCCGCCGCCCCGATCGGTCTCAAGACCTACCCCGCGACGCGCGTCGCCAGCGTGGTGTTCGACCCTGAGGCCGTCTCGCCCGAGGTCGTCTATCACGGGCTGATGGATTGGCTCCGATGGCGGCGCAAGGAAGGGAAGGTCCGTTCCGTCGGGTCCACGCGCGAGGTATACGACGGCAACCCCTACACCGACGCGAAGGCCTGGTCGAGGACCGACGTCCAGTTCCTCGTCCGGTAACGGGGCCGGCCCGCCCTGAACCGTCCGCCCTCGAGGGAGGTCGTTCCGCGGCGCGGAGGGCCCGGACGTCGACCCGCGGAGACCTGTGACCGACGCGTACGTGTTCCTGCTCGGGATGGCGCTCGGGTTCACGCTCGTGATCCCGCCCGGCCCGATGAATGCGCTGATCGCGGTCCGCTCCGTTCGCTCGTTCCGGGCCGGTGTCGCGACGGGTTTCGGCGCGATGATCGCCGACGTGATCCTGGGAACCCTGATCTACGTGCTCCACACCGTGGTCGACCTCACCTCCGTGGTCCGGTGGGTGGAGCTTGGCGGTGCGGTGATCATGGCCTTCTTCGCCTACCGGGTGCTCGCCCAGGAGGGGCGAGCCGTACCTCCTCCCCTGACGGCCGACGTGCGGGTCTTTTCCGAGGCCCTCACGGTCGGAGTGACGAACCCCTTCCAAGTGATCTGGTGGTTGACCGTCGGGCTCGCCTTCGCCTACCTCGGTGGGGCGTTGTTGCTGCTGGGCCTCTTCCTCGCGATCGCGGTGTGGATCGTAGCCTTCCCCCTCGCCCTCCACGAGAGCGCGCGCCGGTTCGAGCGGGTCCCTCGTGGGGTGACCATCGGCTCCGGGGTCCTGCTCGCCGGTTTCGCGGTCTACGTCGCCTTGCTCGCGGCAGGGTTCGCGTTCTAGGAACGGGAGACCGGCGCTCAGGGGAGCATCGGCCGTCCGCCGCGCGCGTCCAGGACGGACTGGAACAGCGCGAGGTGGCCGCGGGCGACCGACTCCCAGGAGAAGCGGCGGAGCATCGCCTCCCGGCCCACCTCGCCAAGGCGGGCCCTTTCCGCCCCGTCGTCCCGGAGCCGGACGGCCTCCTCGCGGATGAACTGGACGAGGGAGGCCTCCTCGGCGGCCCCCGTAGGGACCGGCGGGCGATGCACGAGCGCCCCTTCGCTCCCCCCGACGACCGTGATGGCGCTGGAGGCGATCACGGGCCGGCCGGCGGCCAGCCCCTGGAGGACAGCCAGCCCGACGGTCTCGCCGGACGACGGGTGGACGACCATCCCGCACCGGTGCAGCTCGTCGACCAGCTGGCTGCGGGGGACCTCGCCGAGCAGCTCGACCCGGCCGCTCGCCCGCACCTTCTCCGCGTAGGCGGGGACGCCTCCTCGAGCCGGGGTGGTCGGGCCGACGATGCGGAGCTCCATCCCGGTCCCCTCGAGCGCCCGAGCCGCCAGGTGCCAGCGCTTACGTGGCTGAACGACCCCGATCCCAAGCACGATGTGAGGGTCCCCACCGTGCCCATTCGGCGAGAAGGTCGTCGTATCGACCCCGGTGTCGACCAGCCGGAGCTCCCCCCGAGGTCGACCCCGGTGCAGGATCCCGAGCCGCTGGACCTCGGTCTCCGCGACGACGCCGGCAGCCCACCGCGCCCCGAAGACCTCCGGGTAGAACATCAACCGGTTGTGGAAGCGGTTGTACCGCCTCGACCGGTCCCCGCGAGGGTACGTCCAGTTCGCCACGTGGGCGTCGAGCACGTACGGGATCCCGTGGAGCCCGAGGAAGAACCCTTGCCGCTCGAGGTGGATGTGGAGGATGTCGCCGTGGTGGCCGCGCACCATCCGCGGGGCCTGCCGGGCCGGTCTCCATTCGTGACGGAGGTTCGCTTCCTCGACCGGGTTGACCACCTCGACCTCGTGGCCGAGGGCACGGAAGGCGGTCGTCAGGTCCCAGATCGTCTGCTCGATGGCGCCGTACCCATCGGGCGGGATGGGGCGGACCCCCATCCCGAGCTCGACGATCTTCATGCCGAGAGCGGGCGAGGGCTCACGACCGCGGGGTCCGAAGCCGGTCGGTGTACTGCTTCCGGACCTTGGCGACCTTCGGAGCGATGACGAACTGGCAGTACGCCTGAGCCGGATTTCGTGCGAAGTAGTCGCGATGGTACTCCTCGGCGGGGTAGAACGTCGACAGCGGCGCCACCTCGGTCACGATCTTCCCCCGCCACAGCTTCTGCTCGTCGAGCGACCGGATCACCTCCTCGGCGGCCGCGCGCTGCCCGTCGTCGTGGTACAGGATGATCGAGCGGTACTGGGTGCCCACGTCCGCCCCCTGCCGGTTCTTCGTGGTCGGGTCGTGGGTCGTCATGAAGATCGTCAAGAGGTCCCGGTAGGGGAGGACCTTCGGGTCGAACCGGATCTGCACGACCTCGGCATGGCCGGTGCGGCCCCCGCACACCTGCTCGTAGGTCGGGTTCGGGACGGTGCCCCCGGCGTACCCCGGGAGGACCCCGAACACCCCTCGCAGTTCGGAGAAGACCGCCTCGGTGCACCAGAAGCACCCGCCTCCCACGGTCGCCAGGGAGGCCGTCGGCGCGCTCGGACCGGCCGGGTCGCTCATTGGGTGGTGGAATCGCGGGACGGGGGATGAGGATGACGGGCCGAGATGAGCCGACCTTTTCCCCCGCAGGCCGGACGTTTATGAAGTTCCGCGACTCACTACCGCTGACCATGGCCGAGACCCCGGTGGCGCCCCGGCTCGAGGACACGAAGGGCGCCGGTCGCCTCGCCCTGGGGGGCGCGCTCGGCATCGTGGCCGCCGCCGTGACCCTGCTGCTCCCCTCGATTTTCCTGTATGTGGCGCTGTATGCCCCGGGCGGCTTCTTCGCGCTCGGTCCGACCCTGCTCCAGACGCTTTCCCTGCTCGTCCTGGTCGGAGCGGTCCTGTTTCTCCTCTCGTTCTTCGTCTACCGTCTCGCGTTCGCGACCCTCCGAAAGGCCGACCCCCGGTTCTCGGTCGCGTCGGTCCTCTGCCTCATCGGGAGCCTGGGGTTCCTGCTGGTGGTCGTGGCGGCGGCCGTCCTGCTCGGCTCGAGCGGCTCGCTCGTCACCTGCATCCACGGCCAGCCCTCTCACGCGCTGAGCTGCCTCAAGTCCGGGCAGCCGCTCGGCGCCTACACCGCGGTCGTCGGGTTCTGGCTCGGCTGGCTCGGAGGGGTGGGGATCGTGGTCGGCCTCAGCTCGGCCGGGCACCGGTTCGCCCGCGGGGCCCTCTACGGGGCGGGGGCGGTCTACGGCCTCCTCCTCCTCGTCCTGATCGGTCCGTTCCTCGCGCTCGTCTACGCGGTGCCGTACCAACAGTACCTGCTGCTGGTCGTGCCGTTCCTCGCGCTCGTCGCCCCGATCCTGACCTACGCCGGGAGCCGGGTGCCTCCTCCGACGGTCCGACGCGCCTGAGGCCGCCGTGAAGGTCGGTCTCTCGGGGACTCACCACGCGCGAAGGCTCATCCGCCGAGCGGGCATGGGCCACCGGTGCCCGAGCCGGTCGAGCTGTACTTCCTTCCGCCGAGCCACTACTGTGTGTCGGTGGACCGGATGCTGGCGTTCAAGGGCATCCCCGCGAAGAAGGTATACGCCCCATACCACGACCGCCAGGAGCTCCTCCAGCGGACGGGGCAGGACTACGTCCCCACCCTGATATGGGACGGCAAGCCGGTCACTTGGAGCGAGATCCCGGCGTTCCTTGACCGGGTCCGCCCGGACCCTCCGCTTCTTCCCCCGGGGCAAGAGGGTCTTGCCCTCGCCATCGAGAACTGGGGGCACCAGGTCCTCGAAGAGCGGGTCTGGCGGGCGGTCGTTACCCAGATCCCCCCGCACCTCCGGTCCGACCCCGAACGGTGGGTCTTCGAGGAAATGCAGACCCGGGCGCGCGGCCCGTGGCACGTCCTCAAGTCCCGACGGCCGGAGTTCGTGCGGGACCTCCAGGAGTACTTCGGGCTGGTCAACCGGATGGTGGCGGGGCGGGAGTGGATCCTCGGGGCGCCCTCGCTCGCCGACTTCGGCGTCTACGGCGGCCTATCCCCCTGGCTCCTGGTCGGGGAGAAGCTCCCGAAGGAGCACGTCGCGCTCCGCCGATGGGTCGGACGGGTCCAGCGGCTCTGAGCGAGCCCTCCCTATTCCAGGAGGACCACCTGGGCCGCGGAGGCGCGGACGCCGCTGGTCCGGTGCGAGCCGTCGCAGAACGGCTTGTTCTTCGAATGGCCGCACCGACAGAGGTCGGCCACGACCTTGCCGTCGACGAAGACGAGGTTCGACGCGTTCTCCCTGCATTGCACGTAGACTCGCGGCATAGCTCCCGGGCTCGAAGCGCGTCGAGCGCAAAACGAGAGCGGAGTGCCCGAGCGGAGTGGTCTCGCGGCCCGTTAATACCGCCCGGCGCCTGATAGGCCGGGTCGAGCCCATGAAGATCGGGATCCTCGGGTCGGGAGACGTAGCCAGAGCGTTGGGAGCGGGGTTCGTCGCGACCGGACACACGGTCCGGCTGGGGTCGCGGACCCCCGAAAGCGCTCACCTCGTCGAGTGGAAGAAGCAGGTCGGGCCGTCCGGCTCCTCCGGCACGTTCGCCTCCGCGGCCGAGTTCGGCGAGCTGCTGGTTCTCTGCACGCACGGGGTCGACACCCCCGCCGCGATCCAACTCGCGGGGCCCCGTCACTTCGACGGGAAGGTCGTGATCGACGTGACGAACCCGCTCCAAGCGGGTCCTGGTGGCGCCCCGGCCCTTACGGTGGGCTTCAACGACTCGGCGGGCGAGCAGGTCCAACGGCTTCTCCCCGCCGCGAAGGTCGTCAAGGCGTTCAATACCGTCGGCTCGCTTCACATGTTCCGACCTCAGTTCCCCGGGGGTCCGCCCTCGATGTTCTTCTGCGGGAACGACGCGGACGCCAAGCGTCAGGTCGCGGGGATCCTGACGTCGTTCGGCTGGTCCCCGATCGATATCGGGTCAATCGAGGGGGCCCGCCTCCTCGAGCCGATGTGCATCCTCTGGGTCACGTGCGGCCTGCGGCTGGGGAACTGGAACATCGCGTTCACCCTCCTCCAGAAATAGGTGCAGGCTCGCCCCACCGCCGGTGAGGGATGGCGTTCAATGACCCGGGACGGACGCTTGGGTGGCTTGTAGGGTCCCATCGCTTCGTGAGGTCCCGTGGTCGCCGGTAAGGTCCTTGAGTGGCTCCTGGAAGAGGAGCAGCCCGCGGTCCGCTACCGCACCCTCACTCAGCTCCTGGGTCGGCCGGAGAGCGACGCCGACGTGCGGGCGGCCCGCGCCCGGATCCCCGAAACCGGCTGGGCTGCGGAGATCCTCGCGGAACGCTCCCCCGAGGGGTGGTGGGTGGGTCCGGAGAGCTTCTACCGGCCGAAGTACCTGTCCACCAACTGGCGGATGCTCGTCCTCTCCGACCTGGGACTCACCCGCGCGGTGCCGGCGGTCCGCGCCTCGAGCGAGCTCTGGATGAAGAAATTCGCGATGAAGGGCGGCGGGGTCGGGGGCAGCTCGGCCGGCACCGGCCACCACTGCGTGGTCGGCAACATGACCCGAGCGCTGATCCGACTGGGATACACGGACGACCCTCGGGTCCGTCGCTCGCTGGAGTGGCTCGTTCGGACCGCCGACCCGAAGGGTGGCTGGTCGTGTTTCAGCACGAACGGCCACGGGAGGAACCTCGACTCCTGGGAGGGACTCAGCGCCTTCGCGGCCTACCCTCGCTCGATGTGGACCGCCTCGATGACGCGGACCGTCGAGGCCGCGTCCGAGTTCTTCCTGGAGCGGCGCCTCCACCAACAGGGAGCCCGGTACGCGCCCTGGTACCGATTCCACTACCCGATCCATTACTACTACGACCTCCTCGTCGGCCTCGACCTGCTCACGTCCCTCGGTCATGTGGACGACCCACGCCTCAAGTTCGCCCTCGACCACCTTCGGAAGAAGCGCCGCTCGGACGGGAGGTGGAATCTCGACGCCGTGCACCCGGACGTGGAGGGCCCGATAGCCCGCTGGTTCGAGCAGCACCCCCGGCAGCGACCGACCCCGTTTGTCGTCGAACCGGCGGGTAAGCCCAGCAAGATGATCACGCTCACCGCCCTTACGGTGCTCGAGCGGGTGGGCGGTTAACCTCGGGGTGACCCGCAAGGAGGTCGGGACTCCGCCGGGCAGGTGCGGTGGGGTCGGCGGGCGAGCCCTTTCGCGGACGGTTCACGTCGTCTCAGCGAACTACGGTTGGTGCCGCAGAGCGTTGGTCATGCCTCAACACTTCCGCGTCCGGACCAAGGGGAGAGCGGGAGTGGCTCGGGCCGTCGGCACCGAAACTCAGGGGGACCGGGCAGCGCCCTTATGCCCCAACAGCGGTAGGGGCGCCCGGCATGGCGGCCCCGGCCGGCGCCCCGTCAATCCGCGTGGTAGCGGGCGAGGTCGAGACACGGGCGGCCACGACCCGCCTCGTGATCCCCACCGGGGCCCAACCGTCGTGGCCGCCCTTCCTGCGAGCGGGGGAGACGCTCGCGGACCGGGTCCGGCAATTCCCGCCCCACGCGCACGAGCGGCAGGAGGTGCTGACGTACGTCAGCGAGGGGTTCGCGGTGTATCAGCTCGAGAACCGACCGGCCGAGCACTTGCGGGGTGGTTCCGCCCGGCTCCTGACCGCGGGCTCGCACTGCAGCCACCGCATCAGCCCCTCGCGGGGGGGCCCGATCCGCTGGTTCAGCCTCGTGCTGGCCGCTCCCGGCGCGGGAGCGGGCGGCCCCAAGCTGCAAGCCAGTGAGCTACCGCCGACCCCGCTCTACGAGGAGAACGCCCTCGTCCGCCACTTGGTCGGGCCGGCAGCCCCGATGGTGTCGGGCGCGGGCTTGGAGTGCCGGGAGATCACGTTCGTCGAGCCGAGCACCTCCTTCGCCCGCGTCGGCCACGACCGGAGGGCGCTCGTCTATGTACTTGCCGGCACGGGAACGGTGGGGAGCCAGCCCATCGAGGGCGGCGAGGCGGCGCTGGTCGAGGGAACGGCCGGGGTGGCGGTCAGTGGTACCGAAGGCCTGCGCCTCATCTTCGCGACGGCGCCCCGGTGAGCCGGTTCGCCGCTCGGAGGAGTGACCCGTTGTGGAAGGTGAACAGCGTGCCGACGAATACCAAGGCGAACCCCGCGGTTCCGAACAGGTTGAGTGCGAGGAGACCGGGTCCCCCCGAGGGGGGGACATTCCCGGTCAGGTCGGCCCAGAAGTCGATGGCGACGATGACCCCGAAGACCACGAGACCCACGACCAGGATCGCGCGGCTGATGCGATAGTCCCGCCTCCACCTGGATAGAACCGCTTGGTCCGACCCGGCTTCCATCGCACCCGGCATGGGTCCCCGAATTGACAGGACGCCGCGAAGCAATAAGGCCCGGTCAAGCGAACTTGACGGGCAGGAGCTGAACCACGAGGAAGGCGGCAGCGAGCGTTTCAGGAGGGCCCAAGGGACACGGAGGGATCCGGACCCGATCGTCTAGCCCCTACGACGCGCAGCGACCACCACTCCCACTGCAAGTGCCCCTGCGAGGGAGAATCCTAGAACGAGCCCGTAAGGGAATCCCGGCGAGGCGAGGGGTACCAACGACTCGCCGCCAGGGAGGCTGCAGCCGGGGCAGTTCCTTTCGTACGTGTAGGGTCCCGCCAGACGGTTCGTGGAAAGGTTCCCGAACCAGTATGTCTCGTAGGGACAGTCGAACCCGGCGCCCCGCGTACCGTTCGTGCACGGGGCACTGTAGAAGACGCCGAACGCTACTTCCGGGACCTGGGTACCGTTGAACAGGGTCTCGACGGAGAGATTCCCCGAAGCCCAGTACGTCGAGTTGTTGCTGCCCCCGGTGTATGCGAGGTAGAGGTTTCCCCATTCATTGATGGCCTCGATGAACGACGGCAAAACACACGTCATGTTCCAGAGGATGGAGACATTCTGAACGTAGTCCGGGAGGTTCGCGGAAGTTCCAGGGTTGGGGCCAAGGAGCCCGCAGTAGCTCAGATTGGTAGGCACGGTGGAGCCGAAAGTCGAAACGACCTGGGGCCCTGTTTCGACCGCCGAGTTGCCGAAAGAAAGTGAGGCGGGGGATGGAGTACGCTGACTCGCGACAATCGGGCTCAATGACACCAGTAGCACGGTTCCCAGTACCGCGAATCTGATGATGCGGCGCGTCCCCAACTGCCGTCGCGACCGTTGGGCCCGAGCGGGGCCGCTCCCACTCGTGCAAACCGGGTCGGCGTTGTCGGGCGGCGGCATCTGGGGAAACAAGAGCGGCACTCCGCAAGTAGCTTGAGTGAAGCCTGTTCAACCCGCGCGTTAGCCCCGCGCTCTCCTGGCGGTCCGGCGTCGACTCATCGCCGGTCCCCTGCCAATCTCGCGCTGGAGCGAAGAGCGGGTGTTCCCTACTCTCGGTTCGCTTATCGGCCGGATTGGCTTCCTGCTTAGTCGGGCCGTATGCCGACCAGCTTAGCTCAGGGCGGACACCACTCATCCGAATCACCGGGAGGAGGCTTGGGTGTCTCGCTTTTCTTTGGGTTGCTGCTTATTTTCTCCGTCCTGACGGTTCCCGGTCTTCCCTCTCCACCAATATTTAGCCAGAGCGAGTCGCACCTTTCCGTTTCAGCAGGTGCGGGCACTCCGGGCGCCGCCGCTACCACCTCAGGGTCGGCGGGAGGGGTGCCGCTGTGGACTCCGGCCGACCTGCCACTCAAGAACGGGAGTTCGGAATGGATCGGTACCGGTGCGCAAATGGTCTTCGACCCGGCAGGAAACTATGTGCTTGCAATCTTTGTCGGGGATGGTTCGGGCCGGCAGACGTGGACCTACGCGGGAGGGAACTGGACCAATCTCACTGCGACGGCCGGCACCGCGCCCTCAGCTGGCGCGGCCGCGCCGTTAGTCTACGATGCGGCCGATGGTTACGTGCTGTGGGTAGGTGCGTCGTATGATCCGTTGCACTATCCTACTAACGCTACGCTACAGACTTGGAGCTTCTCAGATGGGCGGTGGACGAACCTGACCTCCCCAACCCCGGCCCGTGGCACCGTCCCTTCGGCGCGTTACGGGGCGCTGCTCGCATACGACGTAGCGGACGCCTACACCGTACTCCACGGCGGCTACAGCGGCTGCAACCAATACCGGTCATGCTACGAGGACAACGATACCTGGAGCTACGTGGGCGGGGTGTGGCGTAACGTCACATCAAGCGACCCCCAACTTCGGCCAGAGGGGGGGTCCGCGATGGCTTATGACCCTCAGGCGGGTCAGATCATCCTGTTCGGTGCTGGCCCGTATTTTGGGCAGTGCGAGCTGGACGACCAGGTGGGCTGTAGTGCGTCCGCTCCGGTCAACGAGACGTGGGGATACCTTGCGGGGAACTGGACGAACCTGACCAGTCGCTCTCCGGTGTCCCCCCCGCCGCTGGGAGCACAGCTCACCGTATTCGTCGCCTCGATGACGTTTGATGTCACAAAGAACTGGCTCTTCCTCGAAGGAGGGACACAGTTTGGGAACGGGTACGGAGGAGCCTGGGAGTACCAGAACGCAAGCTGGACTCCTGTCTATCCTTACTTCCCTCTATGGCCCGGTATTGGGGTTGGGATCCTCATGACGTACGACGCGCGGGATGGGTACCTCCTCATCCTCTCCTACGGGCCCGCGTCGGGCGACGACGCAGGGCAAACCCTCGCCCTCTGGACGTTCACTGTAGGACCTCCGCCGGCTCCGCCTTCCGTAGCAAGTTTCTCTGCGAGTCCGAACCCGGATCCACTCGGAGCTACGGTAACTCTCACTGTCCGAGCGGGCGGAGGGATTGGCCCGTTGTCCTACAGCTACTCGGGTCTTCCGCCTGGTTGCGAGTCTGCAAACCAGGCGACTGTTGCCTGCATCCCGACCGCGACGGGCACCTATCTGGTGAAGGTCTACGCAACCGACGCCGCCAACCGAAGCTCGGGAGTATCCTCGCTAGAGTTGACGGTCGGGACGGGAGGTTCACCCTCCGCGGACTGGGTGTATGTCGCCGCGGCTTTCGTGTCGGTAGGGCTGATCGCGTTCGCGGCCGTTGTTGTCGTGAGATATCGTCGCTCTCCCTCGACCAGGGGTACGTCCGGCCAGAGTCCCAAGGTTCCACCCTAGCCCAAGACGCGGCATCTCCTCGTGTGCACAGACCCGAACTTGACGTTGCTCCGGGAATTCCCCGTCGTGGTCCCCGCTCGCGGCCAGTTCGCACTGATTGCGGTCGTGTCATCGTCCGCGCGCCTACCCACCCAGCCGGCAGTCGCGCTTCGGCGTTCATTTTCCCATTGATTAGGGGCCGTGTCGTGGGAGGCACCGCAGTCGTCTATGTCCGACAGAGAGCTTCGGCAGGCAGGAAGGATAGTGCTGGCCGCCGGTGTCTTTTGGTTGGTCGTCGCTGAGGTGGGCTACAACCTCACCGCCGTCTCAACTACGGCTCGGCACGGCTTCCTTGTGGACTCAGCCGGAGGGCTTCTCCTGGTGACCCTTGGGGCAATTGCCTGGGGATTGGGGCGGGGCAGGTCAACGGTAGCGGTAGCCCCGGTTAGTCCTGGTCTTCGAAGGATCGGTTTCCTGCTGTTCGTCGCGGGAGTTCTCGCAGTGATCGTGGGTGTGACTGCATTTTCACTCACGCAGACCGCTACCTATCCCCAAGTTGTGATTGGAACCCTTGCCACCCCGGGATTCTATGCGGCGTTGGCCGGAGCCGTGCTGGTGGCGCTGAGTCATCGAGCATCACCGTACCGGACCCGACCCGGTCCCGCTGACCGCTAGCGCGCCAAACCGGGTGGGGTATCGACTGGGCGCCGTTCGCCCGCTTCTGTCCGTCCCCCGGATCGAAGGCTAACCCCACAGCAGGGTTTCTGCAGGGCCGAGGCTCGCATGGGCCAACTTGTCGGAGTCCTGGCTCATCGCGAATTCCCTGCTCTCGCCCCCACCTCGCGCGCTGGCATCCGCGTCGCGCGGAGGACATCCCGCGGCTCGCGGCGGTATCGACTAGGCAGGGACAACGGGCCCAGAAGGGGTATCGGTACCGAGGATCGGTGCACAGGGCTAAGTGTCCGTGTCCGGTTGTCCCGCCGGCGATGGAACGTGTCACGTTCGGCCGATACGGCTGAGACCCTCATTCTGATCGGACTCATCTTCCAGGGAATCACGCTCCTGGTCCTCGTGGGGGTCGGGTTGTACCTCCTGATCATTCCCGTCCTCGGTGAGATCGTTCTCTTCCTGGCCTTCCTCGCGCTGATTTGGTTCATCCTCGTCTATGTGTACTCGTACCAGCGCACCGTACACTGCTACTACGAAGATGCTCGCACGCCGACGTTGGTGTTTGGTATTCTCTCTTTGATCACGGGCGGTATCATTTCGGGGATCCTCTACATCGTCGCCTACCTGAAGCTCGGGGACGCCGCGGACCAGGAGGAAGAGGAATCTCGGCGGGTGCTCTCCTATCGTGCGGCCGCCTCCGATGTGGATGCATCTCGGCCCCGCCCGACCTACTCCCTGGCCAACCCAGCGCCATTCATCCCCGCCGCCACGCCTGCTTCCTCTTCCCCGGTCGCTTCCGGTGCGAACTTCTGTTCGAGCTGCGGCAGGCCAACTATTCCGCAGGCTCGCTATTGCCGGAACTGTGGGGCTACACTCCAGTAACCAGGAGCGCTACGGCGTGGGCCGTCACTAATCCCGGGGTATCCTTCGAAGTGACGACCGCCTTACCGAGGGCGGATCCAGCGGATGGCTCCCCGAGGCCAGGTCTTTACGGTCGCGCAGGGTTCTAGGCTTACGATGGGGTCTCCATGGCTCCGGGGCAGTAGAACTCTCCGTTCCCGCCTCGCACCGTGCGCCCTGGAAAGGGACCGAGTCTCCCTTGACGGGGCAGAGGTGCCGCGCCTGATTTGCTGCCGCGTCCGCACCCCACGGCAAGCCGGGTCCGCTCTGTATGTCAGGCGAGCGTAGAGACGACCGGGTCAAATTGTGGGTCGCGATCGCCTTCTCATTCCTCGTCGTCACGAGTGTGGTCTTCGCCTACGAATCCCTCCGAACCCCTAGTCCGAGCCTGAGCCCGAGTGGCCTCGACTTTTCGACGGTCGATCAGCTCACGTCTCAGGCACTCAACAACTCCAGCGGTCGTCCCTGGATCCTCGCCTCCGCGCTCGGGGTGGTATCGTCTCAGCCTGCGTGGCTCGACCCGCTCGGTGAGCAGGCCTGCCTGAGCTACGAGGGGGTGTCCGTATGGAACGCCTCGCGTATCCCGTTGGTCAGCGGCCAGTTTTCCACCGGCGTTGCTCCCTTCTGGTCCCTCATCTACGAGAACGCGTCCGGTTCTCTCGTTGACGCCGTATCGCTCGATGAGTCCATCCACTACGTGGGCCCCATTCCCGCCTCGAGTGCCTGTGGCGCGGCAATGGCGACATTCCTCGGAGGAATCACCGCGAGCCCTGTCCAGACATCCGAGGAAGCATCTGCGCAAACGTGGGGTATCATCGGGTCGAGCTACGTGACGGCTCACCCTGGGGCCATCGAGTTCTACGAGATCGGGGCGGGCCAGCTGTTCGACTGGGGGTCGGCGCCCACGCGATGGATCGATGGATACGAGGTCTGCGGTCTGGCCGGCTATGCGGGAACGATGCCGGAGACGTCCCTTGCCGTCAAGTTCCTAACACCAACAACCTGGGAGGTCATCAACGAAACTGGAGGTTGCGGCACGGTCGAGGGCTACGATGTGCAGTTCGGGGCCCCCTCCCCACCGGAGGCGCTGGGTCCCAGCGTCGTCATCACCCTTCCGATGACGGTGAACTTCACTGGCCCCGGAAACACCGCGAACGCGTTCGGGCTCATCTCATGGTTCCTGGGGGTATCGCTTTCGAACGTAACGACCGGTCTGCCGGTCGCCCCCGGCAAGCTGGTCTGCAGCAACTACTCGTTTTCTCCGTCGACATGTCATGCTAGCGGGGGTTGGTTCGCCGGACTCCTTTCCCCAACATCCTACTGGCTCGATGTGTTCGGTAGCATCAACGGCACTGACGGGTGGGTCCTCTCCGACGTGCCTGTTTACACCGCCGACTCCCTCGCCTTGGTCTTTGGAACGAACCCCGGCAACTCGTCTCTCACCCTCTCGGTGCACTCGACCACCGATGAGACGAACGTGACAGGGCAAGCGACAGTGTAGAGGGCTCTCCTACCCGTCCACTCAGCCTCAGCCGGCTGGGGGCAACGCCCGGCCTCCCCGACGACTCGCGGGAGGCGGACGAGCGGGCCGCGGAGCGTAGCGTGCGCAACCTGCGCGGTCGCGTCAAGGCGGCCCGGGCCGTAATCTCCGCCAGCCTGGGTGCTGAGGCAGTTCTTCGCAAGGACTGGGTCAGGGCAGCGTACTTCTACGCGAAGTTCGGGGTTACCGAGGTAGAGTTTCGAGAGGGGTCTGACTTCTGAGTGTCTCTCCAAAGGCGACCCGTTCGTAGGTCCCACGTGGCTCCTCCCGACCCGAGGGCTCGAGTGCAGGGTCAGGGGGAGCCTAGACACCCTGGGCCACCGCTCCACATCGGCATCAGTTCGGGAATTGAGTTGATATCCATGAAGGACCCTGTCGGCAAGGTGGTGGACTGGGATGAACAGCTCCGGATTCACCATCCGTAGGTCCGTCGCACTGCTCTTTGGCTCCGTCTTAGTGGGCGGGTCCTTCTTCGTCTCGGCAGCTATGGCGAGCGCCCTTCAATGTTGCCTAGTGCCACCCCCTCTCTGGTTCGCATTCGCCGCCCCAATTGGGCTGTTGGTAGCTGGGACGTCACTGATTGCGTTCGCGGCGTCTGTCCTTACGGTCACTCCGTCTACTGTTCTGCCGCCTGCGCCCGGCGAACAGATTACCAGCCTTACTCAATCCCTGCTGCGAGGATCGCTGGCCTTCCTAGTGGCCACGGGATGCGGCCTAGCCGTTACCGGATTGATCATCTCCTCCGCTTTCTTCTACGGCTGCGCCTCAGCGGGCTCCTGCACTGAAGTGCCTATTCGAGCGAACGTTCTCTTGGCTGCTGCGAATCTCTGTATCCTCGGGATGGGAGTGCTCATCGCCTCGGTCGTGCCCCTCGCACTGCTCTACTTCCGGCGTCGGTCTGCCACGCCAGTTGCCGCCCCCGCGTAGGCACGGGCCAAGCGTGTCGCGGGCGCCTGTCGCAGCCCGCCCCGGCGTGGCCGAGGCGCTCGCGCGCGACTGGCGCAAGGCGGCGTGGTTCTACGCTCGGTTCGAAATCACGGAGGCGATGCGCCGCCACGGGGTCCCAACCGAGGGTGATTGATGACCCGAGCCAGAGGGCTCGTTCCCTGAGCATACCAGAGGGCAGAAACCACGGCGACGTAAGCAAGGGCCGCCAGCAGGATAAGCGGTACCGCGGGATTCGCCACGTACTCATTGGAGCATGCGCAGCCTCCGGTCCCGTTTGGCCCGACCGGGCAAGAAGCACACGCGAGGGTTGTAACGGTGGTCGTGAGCAGAACGATGACCGCGGCGGCGATTAGGGCGAAGGCTGGTGCGTAGGTGATGGCCGCGACCCGACCTAGTGTGCTTGGCATTGAGCCCCCGGAAACCGTACCCCGGAGGCAGGATATACCGCCCCGGTCGAAGCGGCCATCGCCGCGGGGGCAGACGAGACGCGCGTCCTCCCCGCTCGCGGGTCCCCCCCGCCCACGACCCGGGCGAGGCGGCGTGGTTTCACCCACGGTTCGCGAGCACTGAAGAGCAGTTCCCGCGTCTAATACCCACCCCCTCACTCAGCGAGGTCTAATTGCTCGAGGTCTCCTTCCGGTTAGGAATGCCGAGCTCGGGCGCGAGCAAGGAGCGGGGTTTCTCGGATGCTCCGGGCCAAATCTGGATCGAGGAGATAGCCAACAGACACGGAACCCTGGGCTTCATCGCTGGAGTTCTCATTCTGGTTCTCGCGTTGGCTATCGAGCCGTTCGCCTTTGGCGGTAACGCGGGTTACCAATTCCTCTTTCAGGGACTTACGTTCCAAGCCGGAGCTGGCTGGTGGATCGTCTCGTTCGCAGTGTACCTGGAATTGCTCGGCATCTTTGTGATGGGTGCGCTCGCTCTCAATTTCCACTTTCGCGCACAAATCGTGAAGGTCGGCATCTCCAACTCCGGAGTCGTATTCTTCTCGCGGACGGTTCAGCAATCCGTTCCCTGGGATCGTCTGCTCCCTAATCCAGACCGCCCTACGCCCGGCCATCCAAACTACGGCTTCCTTGCTTTCAAGGACGGGAGCGATTGGCGGACACGCCTCTTTGTCGTCGGGCCTCGCGCTGGGGCCGCAGTGATTCAGAACTCGCACTTCCCGCAGCCCCGGCGACGCAGGCTCTCCCCGCTCGCTCCGCTCGCGGGTCCGTGTCCTGCCGTCGGACGTGGGATTCGAATAGCTCGAGCCTCGGCGGTTTGCGAGTCCGCTCGTCCACTGGCATTCCATCGCTCATGTCGCAGCTCGGTCGGCTAACCTCCCCTACGAACTGTCAGCACGATTCCTGCGGCCAGGGCCGCGACAGCGAGAGATCCGAGTATCGTTACGAGCTCCCAGGACGTGAGATAGAGGTTGTTGGGGGCGCTCGTCGGGGCCACATATGTTACCGTAACCCCGACATCCGCTCCTTGGACGAACACAGGGCTGCTGGGGGACCCGGATGAGGCAAAGCCGAAGACCTGCGTTCGGTAAGCATACTGACCGTTCTGAAGCCCTGCGAACTGGATTGTCCCACCGGCGAGGGCGGCGCGCGTGCTGGTCCCGATAGTCACGTACCAGAGGGCACCAGGGGGAAGCCCCGCCTCCCGAAACATCACGGTGTAAGGCGGAGCGGACGCGTTGCCGCCGAAGATGACTGTGACATTGTTGGATGCCTCGTTTGGGACGTAGAGGTCCCCGTTGGCCGGGTCGTAGGCAGGGGTGCTCGGATACCCCCCGGCCACGATAGTCGAGACCACCGAGTCGTTCTGGGGATCAACCACGATCACATCATTGGGGCACGTCCCTGCGCATGATGTAGGCTGAAGGGTAGGCAGATAGAGCTCGCCGTTTCCCGAGTCGTAGACCGGGGGATTCGTTGCTCCGAAGCCGACAGAAACGTTCGCCACCACCTTGCCCGGGGAGCCCGCCAGGACGCCCAGATTCCGGCCGTTCACCTCCGGCACGTAGAGACGATCGGTGGCTGGGTCATAGACCGGGGTCAAAGGAGTGGCCCCAGGGGTTCCGGGCCCGATTCCAATTGTCTCCAGGACGGCGTTGGTCGTAGGAGAGATCACGAGAATGCGGTCTGACGCGACTTCGGGCAGGTAGAGAAGACCGTTGCCGGGGTCGTACGCCGGCGCCGCTGGGTAAGATGCCGAATCCAGAGTGATTGTTGCGATGACCTTGTTGGATGTAGCAGAGAGGACTAGGAGATAGTACGGGAGTCCGCTGGAGAGGTTGCCACCGCACAGGACGTAGACGGAACTGCCCGCTACGGTGGGCTGGAACGGGGCGCAAGTTAGGGGAATGGTGGTGATGACTGAGTTCGTCACGCCGGAGATTACGCTCACATTGTCGGAATCGACGTTGGCGGCGTAGAGGTTGCCCGAGAAGTTGTCGTAGGCGACGACACCCGGGGATTGACCGACTGGGATCGTCGTGACGACCGAGTTGGTCTCGCCTGAGATGACCGTCACGTTCGAAGAGTCTGCCTCAGAGACGTAGATGTCCCCGTTTCCACCGTCGTACCGGGGCCAGTGGATACGTCCCGACCGGGATAGTAGCTGCCACCGTGTTAGTCCCAGCCGAGACGACGTAGACAGTGCCATTGCCGGGGGAACCGCCTTCAACGCCGGTGGAGAAGTAGAGTTCCCCGTTGCCGGAGTCGTATGCCGGAGTAGAAGGGTTCTCACCCACGGGGATAGTCGCGACGATCTGATTCGGCCCGTTCGACGCGTGCGGGTCAGGATGGGGGGAGGGCCGTGACAGTTCGGTGTGGCTCGCGGTGAGGCCTGCCTCACCCGCTGGAGCCAACCCGAGGCAGAGGAGGGAAACCACAAGGCAAATTGCGGTACACGCCCAAATGGGCGGAGCGCCCATGGATGCACAAGAACCCAGGGCTCGAATCCGCTTAGAGATTGCTTTCCGCGCGCCCGTTCGTTGAAGGGCGCGGCTCCCACTTGGCCCCTGAGGGGTCCCCCGCAGCGGGCCCACCGGGGGGCCCCCCTCTCTCCGCTAGCAGGTACTCCTCGCTCTTGCCCGCAGGTGGAGAGTCAGTCATCCGAGGGACATCCTCCACCCGCCGAGGGGCCGAGAGGCCCCACCCCGAGGCCGTCGCAAAGAGCCACCCCACGACGGGGGTTGATATCAACGGCTGCGCGGGACCCGCAGGCGTGGTTCTCAACCCAGCGTTGCAGGTCAGGAATGGCCAGATAGTGAGCCGGGGAGCGGGCCTTGCGGGGCCAGTACGTCTGCTGCGACGGTGGCCCTTAACCCGTTAAGGGATGGACACGGCAGCACTCGTAGGCCCGGGGGTTCGAGTCGGTCATCCCAACCGCCGCCCTTCCCGACGGTTCGGGGTCCGACCGCCGACCGAAGGCCGATCAGGACCGCGGCCCCCGGACGAGGGGGTGTTTCCGGGCAAAGCGGCGCAGGTAGGGCACGTCCTCCGCGTGGGCGCTCGCGAAGGTCCTCAGCTGCTTCCGTTTGATCTCCTGTGGGGAAAGTTCGGAAGACCGCATGTAGCAGAGCACATCCACGGCTGTCTTTCTCCCTCGGGGAGAGTAGAGAAAGACCATCTTCGACCCGGCGTACGGACCCTCCAGCTCCTCGACCACTCTCACTGCGGGACGTATGGTCGTGAGGCGAGCGACCATCTTCCTCCACCCGTCCCCATCATCGACCTCGCAGCGGATGATCCCGGTGACCTCGGAGAGGTCCTTCCACTTGACGTTCCGCAGCGTAGTGGCGTGTGCCTTGGGGTGGAACTCCTCGTCTTTTTGCATGAAGTCCCACACGACCTCGAGGGGGGCGTCGAGGACGGTTCCTCGATCCTCGACGTAGGTCATCGTCGGCGCGGGATGGCCCCGCCGAGTCTTTGTGGGGTGTTCGGCACGTGCATTCTTGCCCCGGGCGCCCCTCCGACCGGTCTTCTTTGGCGACATCGGCATCCGGGACGACGTGACGCCGCGATGGCAAAAAAGGGTCGCCTCAGGTCTAGGTTCGGAAATGGACAGGGTGGGACTCGTACGCCCGGGGGGTTCGAATCCGTCGCAGAAACCCCCGAAGGGTTCGGTCCCCATTCGTTTGAAGGCCCGCAGGGGGTCCCTAAGGAACCCCCTCCGTTGAAAAAGGTCGAAGGATGCGAGTCAGGGGGGTGTTGCGCACGACGCGCCTTCTCGACGGCCGTTGGGACGACCGGTCTATTCGGCGGCGCCCAAGGGTGCCGGGGTCCGTCCCTGAGCGAGCGCTCGTCGGTAGCCGAAGAACGACACCCCGTATCCCACGAGCGGAAGGATCATGAGGATCGCGCCGGCCCGGAGCGCGCCGTCTTGGTACCGGAGCCCCATCCGCCAGCTGCCCACGGCCTGGCCGGCGAAGCCTACCACGGCGAAGATCACCCCGAGCAGGACCAGGGGTGCACCGAATACCTCGGCCACGGGAGCGAGCCCGTACGCGGAGGAGGCGAGGTCCACTCCCGTGAGGTAGAGGCCCAGGCCCCCGACGGTGAAACCAATTCCGAGAAGTCCCACGAGCGTGAGGAACGCCGGCGTGATGAACTCTCGCGAGGACGTGGCCATCTTCCGAAATCCCGAGAAGTAGAGGAGGGAGGAGGCCGTCGCGAGGATCGCCGCTGAAGCGAGGGCGACGAAGGCCCAGAGCATGTGGCCGGAGAGGGGGGGAGAGCTCCAAGTCGCAGCTGGGTACGAGAGAAGGCTGAGGACCAAAACGGCGGCGCCCCCGACGAACAGGACTTGGGAGACCGACGCGGCGAGCGAAGCGTTCCGAAGTGATCGCACCCCCTCCCGCTCGGGCGCTTCGACCGCCTCCACGAGGGCAGTCGCCCGCAGCGCGTCGATCCCCCGGACGCAGGCATACTCAAAGAAGATGATGGCGACGATGAAGAAGCTCGGCGGGTAGTTCGTCCACAGCGACACGAACAGTCCGCCCCAGACGCCCGTCACGGCCACGAGGACGGAAACGACCACGGCGCTCAGGGAGCGCGACGTCAAGCGCACCGCGATGGCCGCCGGCGTCACCATCAGCGCGAAGATGAGCAGGACTCCGATGATTTGGACGGCAAAGGAGATCGCCACGGCGAGGAGGACCAGGAACGCAAGGTTGAGAAGCGTCAGGGGCAGTCCCTTCGCTTCCGCGACGTCCTCGTCCAGCGAGGAGAATAGGAGCGGGCGATAGATCAGGACCAGGACCGCCAGGACCCCGATGCTGGACCAGAACGTGAGGGCCACTTCGGAGGAGCTGATGCCGAGCACCTCCCCGAAGAGGATCGAGTACGCCTCTTGGGCGTAGCCATTGTAGAGGCTCAGAAATAGCAATCCGAGCGCCAACGCAAAGGCAAGCATCGTGCCGATCGTGACGTCCCGGCTCGACGCGCGCTTTCCGAGGACGGCCATCCCGCTCGCGGTCACCATGGTGAAGATCAGGAGACCGTACACCGGCTGGGCGCCGACGAGGACGGCGGCGGCGGCGCCCGAGAAACCGGTATGGCCGAGCGCATGGCTGGCAAATGCCGACCGGCGGAGGACGACAAAGTATCCGATGATGCCGGCGAGGATCCCGATGATCGTCCCGGCCTCGAGCGCATTGCGCATGAACTCGAACGACCAGAGGAGCCGCACGTCGGTGACGATGTTCCAGCTCCAGGGAATCCCGCTCCAGCCCCCGCTCACGCTCCCTCCTCCCCCCGCTCGTCCTCGCCGCCGACGATGACGATGTTGCCCCGCGAATCGCGCAACACTTCCACGTGGACCCCGTAGAGCGACGAGAGTCGCTCGGTAGTGAGGACCTCGTCCGGAGTTCCCACGGCGACCTTGCCGTTGGCGATGTAGATCACCTTGTTCAGGCACTTGATCATCGGATTGATGTCGTGCGCCACCAGGAGGGTCGTCACTCCGCGGGAGCGGACCAAACCGTGGATCGTCTCGACCAGTTCTCGGCTCCGACGAAGGTCCAGGTTGGAGAGCGGCTCGTCGAGCAGCAGCATGTCGGGGTTCCCCACCAAGGCCTCGGCAAGGAAGATCCGCTGGAGCTCCCCTCCGGAGAGCGCGCTCAGGGACCGGCTGCCGAGCTCGGACGCCCCAACGTCCTCGAGCGCTTGCGCCGCCGCCTCCCGCTCCGCCCGTGGGTGGAATCGGGGGCCCCATTGAAGGGGCCGCCACCGCTTGCCCGGTCCCCACCTTGTTCCCGGGTAGGCCAGACGCACGAGCTTGTCGCACTCGAGATGGGTGTCCTCGTCGAGCGTGTGCCGCTGCGGAACATAGCCGATCCGGTAGTTGCCCCGGTGGGGAGGGGCGCCGAGGACGGACAGCATGCCGCTCGACGGCCAGTGAAGTCCGAGCAGCATCCGAAAGAGGGTCGTCTTCCCCGCTCCGTTCGGGCCGATGACCGCGACGAACTCCCCGGGCTGGATGTCGAAGGTCGCATCCCTCCACACGAGCTTGTTCCGGTAGCGTACCTCGACTCGCTCGGCATGGATTGCGGGCGGACCCGGGCGGGCGAGGGGAACCACCGGCGACCGGTACACCGCCGGGTGGGAGGGGAGGAGCTCAGCGTCCACCTGACGTCAACGTCCCCGTTGCGCGGTGTTGGGTACGTTCGCGAGGCCGTTGCACGCCGCGTGCGTGCAGTCCTGGAAGCCCGTTCCCAGAGGCTGGAAGGACTCGCTCACGTAGGTGACGGTCACGGGTTGGTGCCCCCAAGCGCCGCGGCGTTGAGCGCGTTGATCAGACTGTTGTACTGCCCGTACATCCAGTCCTGGAAGCTCGTGTCCGGGGGCTGGATGGTCTCGCTCACGTAGGTGGTGGTCACGCCCTGCTCTCCCGCGAGAGCCTCGAGGGTGGACGTGATCGGGGTCACGGTCTGGATGTTGTACACGAGCACCTTCACGTACCCGCCCTCGAGCTGACACTCAAACAGGGCCACACTGGCCGAGGGGGGATCGTTCCCTTCCGCAATGGCCTCCATGAATTCGGGAGGCGCGATCAGGTCGAGCCCTGTGTAGTTGGCGAGGTAGACAAAGATGCTCTCCGTCGAGACCACGACCGTCCCTGCGAAATCCTGCCGGATCTGATTGGCGCGGGCGTAGAGCTGGTCGATCGAAACCCCTTGGGCCCCTCCACCCGCGGAGGTGTTGAGGTTCGCGAAGTTTTGTTGGAAGATCGACTTCGACGCCGGCTGGAGGGCAACGAGGTCGGAGTACATCGCCAGCAACGTGTGGTTCACGTAGAGCGGATTGTACCACTGGTGGGGATTGCCCGTGACGATCCCTCCCGTCACCGAGACGCCGTTCAGGGTACCTACGTTCAGGACCTCCTGACCGGGGGTGTCCGAGGCGCCGATCAACTGGGTCGCCCAGTCGTCATAGCCGACCCCGTTGAGGACCACGAGATTCGCGCGGGAGATTGCGGCCGCGTCCGAGGCGTTCGCCTCGTAATCGTGCGGGTCGGCGTTCGGGTTGGTCACGATGCTGAGAACGTTCGTCAGGTTCCCGCCCAACTGGCTGATGAGGCTACCCCAGAAGTTCTCCCCAGCGACTACTTGGATTGTCGTGTCCACGGGAACCGTAGCGAGGGGTCCGTTCGTTAGAGTGGTCGCAGCCGCATAGTTCGGGGTCGTGTTGCCCTCGACCTGCCCCGGGGTAGCGTTCGCCCCGAGCTGCTGGGGCGTGAACGCGGCACAAGGGTTCCCCGAAGCTTTGCTGGTATCCAGTTCGTAGGCGATCGCACTCCCGACGAGGATGATGACTACTGCCACGATGGCGACTATCGTCCAGTTCGAGCGATTCCTTCGGGCAGGGCTTCGCGGAGCCCCGGCGCCCGGTGACGTCGAGACCTCCGGTGGCCCGCGAGGCGGCACGGAGGACGAAGGGTCGACCTCACCCCCGGTAGGGTTGTTCCCTAGCATCGTCAGTGGCCTCCTCGTTCGCTCGAACAAATCGCAATCGGTTCGCCGTGGGGGCACGTTGACGGGTGCGCCTGCGCCCGGCACACTTCCTCGACCGTGCGGTGAGAGATCGCGAGGTCGATCTCGCGTGCGGCGGCGCAGGTCTCGGAGGGAGAAAGCCCGACGCTACTGAAGAGGCTCTCGACGACGCGATGATGTCGTTGATACTCGAGCAAGGTCCCGCGTCCCCGGTCGGTAAGTCGGCTCTTCCCCCGGTATCGTTCGACCAGTCCGAGTTCCTCGAGCGGAGTGAGGTGGCCTAGCGCTGAAGGCGGTCGGACATGCATCGATGTCGCGATCCGCTTCAGCGGGGCGCCTCGCTCCGGAGTCTCGAGGACCTGGATGCTTTGCAGGGTCTCGAGTTGTCGGCGGGTCAGCTTCTGGAGTGTCTCCATGCGCCGCCTTACGCAGAGGCTACATATATTGGTTATCCTAATAATTAGGTATACCTGTGGTTTGTCGCCTTACGGGCACACCAGCCTTCGCGGAAATTTGCCCCGAGGGCGGCCTGTGCTTCGTCTCGGCGTGGGCCGCGGAGGGCGGAAGTGCCACCGTCCGTTACAGAGGGAGCCCTGTTCCGGAGAAGGACTTGGGCGATGCTGAGAGTTGAGTTGTCATGCCCATGACCGTTTCGCGATCGGGTCCGCTTGCGGGCTTACCCGGAAGCCGCGCTCTTCGGGGGCGGCTCGGGAACGGCTCGCGGCGACAGTGGACACGGTGGGATTTGAACCCACGACCTCTGCTTTGCGAAAGCAGCGATCTTCCGCTGATCTACGTGCCCAGCGGGGCGAGGGAGGACCGACCCCGCATAAGCCCTTCTGGAACTCTCCCGCCGAGGGCAAGCCGCGACGTCACCGAAGGGGTCGACCGGTCGGGGTCGCGGCCCGACCGACGGCGCGCCGCGTCAGGCGCCCATCACTGCGACCGGGCTCGCTCGGCTCTCTACTTCGGTCGTAGAGCCCGCCGACTTGCTCGGGGTCCGCGTGGGGGGCGAAGCGGGGGGAGCCGCCGGAGGGGGAGGCCGAGCGCCCCCGCCCGGCTTGGCGGCAGCGCGCGGGCTCGCGACCACAATGTGCTGCTCGGAGTCGTAGCGGAACAGCTCGACGTACCGGCCCCAGGTCACGATGGTCTGGACCGCGTCGTCGGCCGAGGCGGCGGTCACGGAGATGATCTGGGCCAGCTGCTCATCGGTCAGCGACCTCGTCGGCGAGCTCTCGAGCGCCCGCATCAGCGTACGGAAGAGGGTCGTCCGGCGCAGCTGGTCCCGGAGGATCGCCTTGCGCTCTCGGATCGACGAGGCGAGGTACTTCCTCCCGGCGTCGGTCAGGGTGGCCCGTCCGTCCTGGACCTTGAGCAGCTGGAGGACCTCCGAGTACTCGACCGCCGGAAGGATCTCGTCGATCTCGAGGTCAAGGTCGTCCGCAAGGCGGGCCAGGTCCTGAGAACCCCCGTGGGAGTTCAGGAGGACCAGCAGCCCCTGAAGCTCGGAGGGGGTGCACTTCGGGTAGGTGGTCGGCACGTCAATCCTTGAGGGCCGCCACCTATCCGGGGGGGTTCCTATAAGGCTTGTTGGGGCGGCGTGGGCGCACCGTTGGCGGGCGTCGCCGCCACCGGTGCGCCCCCCTCGGTGATCAGCGAGTACACCTTGTCGGTCAGGTCGTAGAACGCGCTCGATTTCCGGTCCCGGGGCCGCGGCAGGTCGACCCGGACGTCGGCGAGCACGTGGGACGGTCGACGGGCAAGCACGATGACGCGGTCGGCGAGCTGGATCGCTTCCTCGATGTTGTGCGAGACGAGAAGGACCGCTTCCGGAGGGAGGTCGGGGTCCCGCCAGAGTTGGAGGACCTCTTCCCGCAGGCCCTCGGCGGTGAGGGGGTCGAGGGCGCTGAACGGCTCGTCCATGAGCAGGACCGAGGGCTCGACCGCGAGCGCGCGGGCCAGGCCGACCCGCTGGCGCATCCCCCCCGACAGCTCCCGGGGGTAGGCTTCCTGGAAGCCGTCCAGGCCCGTGACCGAGATGTACCGCTCGACCTGGTTCTTTATCCGGTCGGGGGCCCACCCGAGCGCTTCGAGTCCGAAGGCGACGTTCTGGGCCACCGTCAGCCACGGGTAGAGCGCGAAGCTCTGGAAAACCATCGCCATCTGAGGGCACACCGAGGAGATCGGCTGGTCGCGGAAGAGGACCTGGCCGCTGGTGGGGCGGTCGAGGCCCTGGATCAGGCGCAGCAGGGTGGACTTCCCGCATCCCGACGGCCCGACGAGGGCGAGAAAGTCCGAGTTCGCAACGTCGAACGAGATGTCCTGCATGATGCTGATCGACCCGTGGCGTCCGGCGAACGCCTTGCTCACGTGCTCGACCCGGATCAGCGCCATGGCACCGCCTGTTCCCGCGCTCCCCGCTCCCTCGTCGGCTCAATCGACCCGGTACTTGTCGACGGCCCGTCGGTAGAGGGGCTTCCATATCAGCTCGTTGATGGCGACGACGGTCGCGACCAGCGTCAGCAGGCCCGCGACCATCAACGGGTAGCCGGTCCGGCCCGGGAGCGCGTAGCCGAGGTCGATGGCGCGGCCGACGCCGAACAGGCTCAGGGTCTGCGAGTGGCTGACGCTGAGGTACTCCGCGACGATCAGCGTGTTCCAGCCGCCGCCGAACGCGGTGATCGATCCGGTGATCAGCGCCGGGAAGATCCCGGGGAGCACCACCCGGGTGAACCGCTTCCAGCCGCGAACGCCGAAGGAGGTCGCGGCTTCCTCGAGGTCGGGCGGGAGGGCACGGATCCCCGAGAGGATGTTGAAGAACAGGTACCACATCATTCCGGTCACGAGCATCAGGACCGCGGCCCCTTCGGGCGTGAGGTAGGGGATGAGCTCGAAGATGATGACCGGGAAGAGCGCGGTCGCGGGGAACGAGGCGATGACCTCGACCGTGGGCATCCCAAACCGAGCGGCTCGCTGGCTCCGGGCGAGCCACATCGCGAGCGGCAGGGAGACGGCGAGGCAGACCAGGTAGGCCGCGGTCACCCGGAGGGCGGAGGCGCCCATCGCGAGGGGCAGCGACGCGATCTGCGCCCAGACCCCCGGAAGGACCGGGCCCGAGAAGACATTGTAGACCGCGACGATGATCGCGATCAGGATGAGCCAGCCGAGGACCAGGATCGCTCCGACCTCGACGTAGCTGACCAGCGCGAGGCGCCGCTCGCTGCGGGGCGCCGGCGCTCGGGTGATGGAGGCCAGCTGGACCAGCGGCGTACTGATCCGCGAGACGCCGGTCCGTACGCCGCGGGTCACGTACGCCGCGACCCGGCGGAAGCGGCCCGCCGGGCCGGAAGCGGGGCCGACCTCTCCCTCCCCGGAGGGGGCCGTGTCGTACCGGAACCGCTGGGCCCACTTACCGAGGGGCCGCCACACGGCGAAGTCCAGCAGGGCGATCAGCACAATGAGCACGAAGATCCCGGCGAGGAACGCCTGGCCGTTGTGCCCGCTCGCGGCGAACGACAGGAAGCTCCCGATCCCCGGGAGCGCCTGCGAAGAGTTCGTGGTGAAGATCTCCGCCTCGACAAGGAAGAACCAGCCGGCGGTCCACGACAGGACGGAATTGTAGACGAGACGGTTGATGGTCGCGGGGAACAGGACACGCCGGAACAAGAGGAAGCCGCGCAGCCGGAAGGTGTCGGAGACCTCCTTCAGCTCGGCCGGTAGGGTCTTGAGAGACTCGTAGACCCCGAAGACCATGTTCCAGGCCATCGAGGTGAAGATCAGGAAGACCGAGGCGAGGTTGACGCCGGGCCAGCTGCCGGGAGTGAGTCCGGCAAAGAAGATCAGGGCGAACGGGAAAAACCCCAGGATCGGGATCGACTGGAGGATGTCGAGGATCGGGATCATCACGCGCTCGCCTGTCCGGTGGGTGGCCGCGTAGTAGCCGTAGGCCAAGGCGAACCCGAGCGACGCGAAGTAGGCAGCCGCCATGCGGAGGAAGGAGTACGACACGTCGACCGACGCCGTCGGCAGGTAGCTCGCCACCCCGGCGAACGACAGCCCGCCAGAGGCCGCGGCGTACATCGCCACGAAGAGTGGGATCGCGACGTAGAGGGCGGCCGAGCGTCGGGCGGAGTGGGAGACGCGCTCCGGCGCGCCCGCCGCGCCGGTGTCCGCAAGGCGGGACGGAAGGTCCCCCCCGTCCGGCCCGGTCGGTCCTCCCTCCGCCATAGTACCCCCCCCGGGCGTGGACCACGGTCGGACCGTCCCCGGCTATTTGTGTCTGTGGTCTCGAGCCGGCGCGAGACGGGCCCGCACGACCTGGCGCGCTCCACGACGACCCGTGCGTCCCGCGGTTCCGCGGAACGTTTATCAACGGCGCCTCGCTGGCTTCGATGTAGCCCCGTAGTGTAGTGGCCAATCATGCGAGACTCTGGATCTCGCGACGCAGGTTCGAAAGCCGCGGGGGGTTGCGAACCCGCGGTCCGGAACTCCTGCCGGGGCTACTCCGGAGGTTCCACGATGCTGCCTGTGCGGGGGTGCTCCAGCTCGGCCAAACCGTCGACGCGCGTCGGCGGGGCCAGCGAGGCAGGGCTTAGGACCCTGTTGCCTAGGGCATTCGCCGGTTCAAACGGACGACCGGTCGTCCCGGCCGGTCGCCGGAGACTCCGGCCCCCCGCACTTTACCCGGACCCTTGGGTGGTCTGAGGCCCCATGACCGACGCCAGCGCGCCGATCTCCCCCGAAGACATCCTCGCCCTGGACGCCCCGGGAGCGGACCGGCTCCTCGGACGGTTGGAAGCGAGCGTTCCCACCTGGCCCCCGCTCGCTCGACTGTCGACCCAAGGGTTCCGGGAGGCGATCGTCTTCGGCGACAGCCACGGGGACTGGCACTCCGTCCGGGAGGTCGAGCACCGGTTCGAGTCCGGCGGCGTCGCTCGGATGCTGATCGGGCTCGGCGATTACGTCGACCGGGTGCCGGGAGACTGCCCGCACGGCTCGGTCGCGAACGCCCTCCATCTGCTCGCCCTCTCGGCGAAGTACCCGGACCGGGTCCTGCTCATCCAGGGGAACCACGAGGCGGCGCGGCGGATCCGTGCGTTCCCGCACGACGTGCCTCAGGAGGTCGAGGAGCTGTGGGGTCCGGACCGGAGCCGGTACGACCGGTTGATGGGGCTTCTCGAGCGGGGACCCCTCGCGGTGGTGCTCCCGAACGGCGTCTACTGCGCCCACGCCGGCTTCCCCCTGGTTTCCTCGTCCGACCAGTGGGCCCACGCATTCGACTCGCTGGCGGAGGAGGGGCTGCTTCAGCTCCTCTGGGCGGAGTGTGACGTCTCCCGCAACCGCCGCGGCGCGGGCGTCCCGTGGGGCGGCCGCGACCTGGAACGGTTCTTCCGCTCGAACTCCCTACGGATCTTCTTGCGGGGCCACGACCCGGATATCACCGGCCAACCCCTGTTCGAGGGACGGTGCATGACCCTGCAGACGACCCGGGTCTACCAACGGTTCGGCGGAGTCATCGTCGCCCGCGTCCCGCTCGGCCACCCGCTCGAGTCGCTACGGGACGTCGTGATCGAGCACCTGTCCAGCGAAGGGCAAACCTACCCGGTCTTCGACTGATCCCAGGGCCGGAAGGTGCGCTTCCCCTAGTTCGTACACGCCCCATTTCAGCCGGTCGCCGGTTCCCGGGGAGATGGTGGACGGCGGGCCTCGGGTCCCCCAGCACGAAGTGGACGCCTCCGAGGCGGTCCCCCTCGGCCCCGCCTTCGAAGAGGCTCCCATCCTCACCCGCTTCCTCGACCAGACCGAGGAGCAGATCCGCAGCCGTCTCGCCAAGCTCCGCCTGTTCGAACGGGTCTTCCTCCTCGAACGGGACTGGATGACCCGCATCACGATGCTCATGCTGATCGCGGGCCTCTTCTGGGGCGCGGTCGGAGGGTTTGACGCGTTCGGGTTCCAGTCCCAGGTGATCGCCTACACGAGCGGGACGACCCTCCACCTCTCCGACCAGGAGATCTACTCCTCCCTCACCCTCCACGGAATCCGGGAACTGTTCGGCCTGACCCAGCAGGTCGAGATGGCGATCTTCGGCGTCCTCGCCGTCAACGCCCTCGGCATCGTCCCGCGCCACAAGTGGACCCTCTACCTCTCGGTGGGTCTGCTGAACGCATCGATGCTCTTGTTCGAGGGGCCGGTCTACCTCGCGCCGTTCAACGACAACTACTTCCCGGCGATCGGATGGTACTTCCTCTCCCCCCTCGGCGTGGCCGGTCAGAGCGCCTACGTCGTCAGCCCGCTCTGGTTCCTCGGCTGGGTCGCTCTCTCCGCGGCCCTGCTGATCTGGACGGCGTGGATGGTCGCCCAGCTTCAGGCCTGGCGGTTGAGCCAGGCGGGCGCGGCGTGGCGACGATTTCCGGTGTTCATGTGGTTCGTCGTCGGGGGCCTCGTGCTGATCCCGATCACCTACGTCCCGTTGCTGATCTCGACCCTATGGGACATGGGGACCGCCTACGCGGGCTGGGCGATCTCTCCGCTCGCGAACCAGGTGATCTTCTGGATGTTCGGCCACTCGATCGTCTACGTCCTCTTCCTGCTCCCGCTGGTGGTGCTCTATTTCCTGATCCCTCTCCTGGCCCGGAGACCGGTCTACAGCTATCGGTTCGCCGTCGCGTCGGGGATCCTGTTCGTGATCCTCACCCCGCTGCTCGGGATCCACCACCTCTACCTGACCCCGCTACCGGCGCTGAGCGTCTGGCTCACGATGGCGCTCTCCTTCGCGATCATCATCCCGTCGGCGATCACGGTCTTCTCGCTCTGGATGACCCTGAAAGGGGTCCCCGCGCACCAGTGGGAGTGGAACGCGGCCGCGCTCTTCGCGCTCCTGAGTCTGGGTGGGGTCATCTTCGGCGGGCTGACCGGTCCCACCCTCGCGACGGTCCCCTGGGACGTGGACGTTCACAACAGCCTGTACGTGGTGAGCCACTTTCACGCGATCGTGATCCTGGCCATCGTCGCGGGAGCGTTCGCCTTCCTGTATGCCGCCTTCCCAATCCTCACCGGCCGGCAGTGGTTCTCCGCCCGGCTCGCCCAGGTTCACTTTCTGTTCACCCTCGTGGGTGGGGTCCTGCTCGTCCTGATGTTCGACCAGCTGGGCGATCTCGGGGTCCTCCGACGGGCCGTCATCATGCCCCTCGTCCCCGCGATCACGCTCTACCAGCTTTGGCTGTTCATCGGCATCGTCGTCATCCTCGTCGGCCAGCTCTTCCTCGTCCTGAACGGCTTCCTCACCGTTTTTCGGGGCGCCCTCTTCAGTGCCGCCGGACTCACCTTCGACGAGGCCGTCCGGAAGGCGGCGCAGTCCACCGCGCCGACCTCCTCCCGGGTGCCGGTCGCGGACATTCCGTTCCACCGGGGCATCTCCCGGGCCCGCCGGGAGCGCGCCGAGAAACTGTGGGTGGGCTCGGTCGTCGTCCTCCTCGTGCTGGTGCTCGCGGCCGCGACCCCGGCCAGCTTCTCCACGTCGAACGGGATCGCCTCGCCGGGCGACTATCCCGCGGGGACGGAGTTCGTGACCCTCGTCGGGCAGCAGTACTACTGGGCGGCGCAGGAGAGCGGCGCCGTAGAGGGTTCGTTCGACAACGCCGTCGTGGCCTACGCCGGCCAGTGGGTCAACCTCAACCTCACCGCCACCGGGGCGACCCAGTCGGTCCTGATCCCGTTCCGTTCCATCGCCCCAGTGAACGTGCAGGTCGTTCCCGGCTCGACCTCGCACGCCCTCTTCCAGGCTCCTTCCATCCCCGGGGTGTACGGCGCGCCGGACGGAGAATACGACGGTCCGTGGTTCGGGCAGGACGTGAGCGCGCTGATCGTCCTCCCCTCGACCACGACGGCCGCCACCCTCGCGGCGTTCCAGGGGAACGGCGCCGAGGGCGACCTCTACAGTCCCCCGGTGTATCCGGCCGCGACGGCCTCGCTGGTCGCCAACGGGGAGGGACTGTTCAACTACTCCGTTCCCGGCCCCACTCTCGAGGCGCCGGCCGGAGCGGTCGCGTTCAGCTGGTCCGTACCGCTCTCCAGCATCGGGATCAGCAACTACCTCGTGAACGTCACGTCGACCGACCCCAACGCGCAGCAGGAGTACGTCGTCGCTCACAACGGCACCCTGCCCTACCGGTTCGGGATCTACGCGATCGCCTCCCCTACCGGACTGGTGCCAGTGACGCAGGGGGCGCTCGTGATCGGGCCGACGGTCACGGAGCACGCCACGTTGACGGCCGGCGTCTATCTTTACGGATTGGTCTCCCCGGTCTCCTACTCGTACGACCCGAGCGGGGAGTCCTCCACGGGCACCGGTAGCGACACGGGGTTCGTGATGGGGCTGTGGGGGGTTCTGTGGGTGGACCCATGAGCGCGTCCCCGGAACCGTCCTCGCCCCGCAGCCGGGGGGCGGTCAGCCCGTTCGCGGTCTTCGGAGTGGTCGCCGCCCTCGCGGTCGGTGGGGCGGTGTGGGAAATGCTCTACTACGCCGCCGCCCCGGCGCTCTCGTCCGCGTCGCTCGGCACCACGCTCGGGATCGTCGCGGCGGTGGTTGTCTTCTTCATCCTGGCGCTCACGGCCCCTCCCAACGAGTAGCGAGGTCCGCCGGGTAGGGCCGGTCGCCGTTGGGCCCGGACTACCGAGGGGCGGTGCCCCTCCGAGGGGGGGCCCGCCCGCCGGCTGGGGGCGCCGGAGAACCGGCGGGGAGGGCGCCGAACAGGTCGCGCTCGAGGGCGAGGACCGCGTCGTGGTCCCGCGCCCGGGAGTACGCGGCCAGTCGTTCCTGGTTGATCTCGAGGAACCCCGGTCCCCCGCGGAATCCTTCGAGGAGCTCGGCCGCCTGCGCCGGGCAACCCAAGAGGTAGAGCGCGGCGCTCAGCGCCTCGACCGTGTTCAGTTCGGCGACGCGTCCGAAGTGCTGAGGGTTAGCCGCGACTAGGATTGGGAGCCGGCGGTGGCGGCCCGCACGAGGGTTGCGGGGTTCCTCCGGCAGGCGTCCCCGGTCCGCGAGACGGTTCCACGAGCAGTCGACCGCCAGCACCCCCCCGCGCCGGGCCGCCTCCCGGTCCTCGGCCGAGAGGGGCTCCCGGGCGTACGGGTCGAGGACGACCGGAGCGGGACGGAGCAGGCCGCTCCGGGGAACGGGGCGGGCCAATCGACGGTGCAGGAGCCTGCGACCGGTGCACGCCTTCGGGTGGTCGTCGCCCGTGACCTCGAGAAAGAGGGGAAGGCGGGGCTCAGGCGAGCGGGGCGGCGTACTCCCGGAATATCCCATGGAGCTCCCGCGTGATCCGAAGCGCCTCCGCCCGGGGGCGCTGCCAGAGGTTCCGTCCGAAGATGATCCCGGTCGCCCCCGCGTCCATCGAGAGGCGCACCTTGTCAAGGAGCGCCGTATCGCCGATCCTCTCCCCACCGGAGACGAGGACCAGGGCCCGCCCCGCGCTCTCGACGACCTTGCGGAACGCCTCGAACGGCGCGAGCGCGAGCGAGTTGTACGGCGGGGGGCTCTCGGCGTCCTTCTCGGAGTGGACGGGGTAGTTGACCTTCACGACGTCCGCGCCCAGCTCGAGGGCAACGCGCGCCGCGTAGTCGATGGCGTAGAGGCTCTCCTTGCCGCCCTTCTTGGCCACGGCCTCCCCGCGCGGGTAGGCCCAGACGACGAGGGGAACCCCGAACCGCTGGGCGTCCTGGCGGACCTCCATGAACTGGCGGAAGTCCCGGTCCTGGGCGGGGGAGCCGACGTAGATGGTATACCCGACGGCATCCGCCCCGAGACGGACCGCGTCCTCGACCGTCCCCGTCAGCGGGCTGAAGGACTGGGAGTCGGTGGGGATGGCCGTCTTGCCGTTCAGCTTCAGGATCAGGGGGACGTCCCCCGCGTACTCGTGGAAGTACTTCCCGGCGAGGCCGATGTGCAGCGCGATGGCGCTGAACCGCCCCTCCTTGGCGAGGTCGTACTGGTACTGGGGATCGAGCGCGGCCGGATTGTCGAAGAAGTCGATTGGACCGTGCTCCAGGCCCTGGTCAATGGGGAGCACGAGGAGCGTCCCGCCCCCGGGGCCGTAGTCGTAGAGGAGGCGCTTGAGTCGGGTCCGCTTCCCCGGGGAGAGGCCGAGCCGGGAGAGCGCCGGGCGGGGGTACCGCGGGTGGGCGGGGGTGGGAGCCGGTCGGGAGGAAGGGGCGGGGTGGGACTGCGAGGGCTGGGCGGACGGTTCGCTCATGGGGTCCCCTGCATCTTGAGCACCCGGCGGCGCAATTTAATGGTTGGTCCCTGGCGGACGGTCGCACCGCCTGGTCGCGGGGGTCGCGACGCGCACGGTGCGTTTACGAATCCTTATCACCCGGTGAGATGAGTCGGGCCGAGGTGCATCGTGGTCACTTCCCGTCGTTCGCGCGCTTCCGCGTTCGGGACGTGGGGGCGTCGGAACAATCGCGTGCGGGCCATCGGCGTGGCCCTCCTAGTCAGCGTGTTCCTCCTATCGACACTAGGGGGCGTGGCCGTTGCGGGCCCTGCCCCCCACAGCCTGACCGCGTCCGCGGCAGCCGGGACGTCGCCGGCCCCGACGAGGCCGGAGGGGGTCCCGTCCATCCATCCTACCCCCGCAGCCGCCGGGATCGACTCCGTCGTGGACATCCTGAACCCGGTGACCAACCAGCTGGTCCCCGGGAATCACTCCCCCGCGGTGCAAGCGGACCCCCAGATCGTGGTCTACGACCCGGCGAACGGCGACCTCTACGTCCGCGGAGACCTTGGAGAGACCATCAGCGTCGTCAACGCCACGACCGACCAGGTCCTGACGAGCCTCCCGGTCGGGTCGGCGGGGAGCTCCTACATCCCGAACGTTCCGACGATCGCGGTCGACCCCACCACCGACCTCGTGTACGAAACGAACTCCGTCCTCGAAACGGTCGGGATCATCAACGGGACGACCAACACCCTCACCGGGTCGATCGGCCTCGGGGCCGGTCCGGGTGGGATCGTCTTCGACCCGACCAGCGGAAACTTCTACACGTCCAACTGGAACAGCAACAACGTGAGCGTAGTCTCCGGAGTGACGAACCGGTTCGTCACCGGCATCCCCGTAGGACGCGAGCCGGGGGCGCTGCTCTACGACGCGAACGCCAACGAGGTGTTCGTTTCCAACTTCGACTCCGGCAATGTGTCGGTCATCGATGCTGCAACCAATACGGTGATCGCCAACCCGACCACGGGCCTCCCGACCAGCGAACCGGTCGCCCTCACACTCGACACGGCCGATGACCTGGTCGCGGTCGTCAATTCCCTGACCAGCAACATCACCGTGATCGACGGGTCGACCAACGTTGTGTCGGCGAGCATCTTCCTCGGTGCGAACGCGATTCCCACCTCGGCATCCTTCGACCCCTCCGCGGATACCTTCCTAGTGGCCAACGGGGGGGCAACGGTCCACAACGTCACGACCATCACGGAGCCGGGGAGCACGCCCGGGGGAAGCATCGAGATCGGGAGCGGGGCCCAGGGAGCGGCCTACGACGTCCACAGCGGCGACCTGTACGTCGCCAACTACGAGTCGAACAACGTGAGCGTCGTGGGCCTGCCCGCGGGGGTCATCACCGAGACGGTGCCGACGGCCAACTTCCCCGAGGCGCTCGCCGTGGACACCTCCACCGGGAGCGTCTTCGTGGCCAACGAGGGTGACGATTCCTCGGACGCGAACCTCACGGTCATCGCGTGGCCCGGCCTCGGCTACGGAGTTTCGATCAAGCTCGTCGTCTACCCCACGGCCCTGACCGCGGCACCCAACGGGAACGTCTACGCGACCGACTACGGCGGTTCGGACGCTCTGATCGTGAACGAGTCCACGAACCAGGTGACGGGGACCGCCTCCGCGCCGACCGAGCCCGGCGATTCGGCCTATGTCCCGTCCAGCGGGTACTTCTACATCGCGAGTCAACCGTACGGGACGGTCGACGTCGACACGGCCACGGGAACGTTTGTCGCTGCGGTTGTTCCTCTCGGCTTCGACTCCTCCGGGGTGGCCTACGACCCCGCGGACGCCGACGTCTACGTCTCCAACTACTACGGGGGGAACATCACGGTCATCGATGCCGCCAGTCACACGGTCACGGATGTGATCACGATCCGGCCCTACGACAGCCTCGGGGCCGAGATCTACGACCCCGCGAACTCGACCGTACTGGTGGCGAACTACAACTACCACAACGTCACCGTCGTCCAGGGGACGACCGTGGTCGACACGATCCCGGTCGGCCTCGAGCCGACCGGCTTCGCCTACGACCCGGCCAACAACACGATCTTCGTGGCGAACTACGGCTCGGGCAACATCAGCGTGATCAACGCGACCACCGACCAGATCGTTCATGTGTTCGCCTCTCCCGAGCCCGAGTACCTGACGTACGACACGGACTCGAACGCCGTGTACGTCGCCAGCGCCGAGGGGGGCGCGGTCTACGCCTTCAACGCGTCGACCTACCAAGTGCTCGGACCCGCCGTCGACATCTCGGGCAACTACGGGTCGGGGGGGATCGCCTACGGGGCGACCAGCGGCGACGTCTATGTGGCCACCGACACCGGGAGCTCGATCGCCATCCTGTCCAACGTCAGCGTCTTCCCGGTCTCCTTCGAGGAGACCGGTCTTCCGAGCGGGACGACCTGGAGCGTGACGCTCGGCGGCGCCTCGAACGACTCGACCACCTCCACGGTCGGGTTCGTCGAGCCGAACGGTCCGTACTCGTTCACCGTCGCTCCCGTGACCGGCTACACCGCCAACGTCACGACGGGCTCGGTGACGGTGGCCAACGCGCCGGTGGTCGTTCAGATCCTCTTCTCTCCGGCCAACTACACGGTGACGTTCGTCGAATCCGGCCTCGCGTCGGGGACGAGCTGGTCGGTGACGCTGGGTACCTCCACGGAGCACTCGACCGTCACCACGGTGGTGTTCAGCGAGCCGAACGGTATGTACGACTATTCCGTGGGCGCGGTCGCGGGGTACAGCATCACCCCGCCCGCGACGGGAACGGTGACGGTAGAGGACACTTCCCAGAGCGTCGATGTCACGTTCACTCCGGTGGCGGGCACGTACACGATCGACTTCGTCGAGAGCGGACTGCCCTCCGGGACCAACTGGTCCGTGACGGTCGGGACGTCGACCCGCTCCTCGGTCACCAACACGGTCGTCTTCACCGAGCCGGACGGCTCCTACCCCTTTACCGTGGGAGCGGTCGCCGGTTACACGGCTTCGGCGACCCCCGCAAGCCCGGCGGTGGTCTCCGGCGCGAACGACGTGGTCGACGTCACCTACACGAGCTCGGCACCGGCCCCTGCTGGGTCGACCGGACTCTCCCCGCTCGAGTGGGCCCTCCTGGCCGTGGTGGTGATCGTGATCCTCGCGGTGGCCTTCCTGCTCATCGGCCGACGCCGAAAGAAGGAGAACGCGCCGCCCGGACCGAACGCACCCCCGCCCCCTCCCCCGGCACCGCCCCCGACGTAGAGCACCGCGAGCGGGGTAGCTCCCGGGTCACTTCCCTGTTGGGGCGCGCGCGCGAAGATCGGCTCGGGTCACGGAAGCGGGGAGCCGCTTCCGGGCGCCCTGGCCCGCGCCTCGTTGTAGAGCCGGTAGGTCCCGGCGGCCCGGCCGACGACGAGCCCGGTGCTGATGGACAGGAGCATCTGTACGACCTGCATCACGTCCGAGGCGAGCGGTGACAGCGCCGGTCCGGTCGACACGGTGAATTCGAGCGAGGAGGGGTCGTAGTAGACCGCGAGGACGAGTCGGACCACCCATGCCGCGAGGTAGAAGGCGATCAGCTCGATCCCGTAACGGTACCACCACTCCCGGTCGGGGCCGAGGTAGACTGAGACGAGGCGGGGCGCCAGGGGCAAGGTCACCGCGATCGCTGCGGCGACGAGGGCCACGTCGATCGCGGTCCACCAAGGAAACGTCCACGGGATGGTGAGGGCCGTGGAGCCTTCGGCCGCCAGCCACAGCAGCCCCGCGAGTACCGGGAAGCTGACGACCCGTGCGAGGACCAGGCGCCGCCCTTGGTAGTTCCGGATCGAGCGGTACAGGATCCAGACGGCGATCAACACCTCGAATGCGACGACGTCGGTCGAGACCTGACTCATGGGGAGCGCACCGGGGTTGGAGAATCCAGCCGGGGCCTGTCATAGTATTTTCTCCCTACGTGGGCGGTCCGGCAGCGCGCTGCATAACTCAGGGCTCCCCGGCTCGTCCAAGGGGTCTTCCCCGCCCTGGGACAGTGGCCCGTCGCGCGACGGGGCCGTCGGGCCCACGCAGGGTTCCGCTGACGGGGAACGCGCGTCGGATCGTCGGCAGGGCTCGGCAATCGCTAGGCCCGGTGGTGGGCTCGCGCCAGGGCGAAGTACGCTTCGGGCGGGAGGTTCTCCGGCCGGAGCCTGCGCCACCCGTCCGGCCACCCCGCCAGCGCCGCGAGCCGGTCGGCCGCGCCGTCCGACGGAACGAGCCGCGGAAGGAGGTTGCCGAGCTGCTTCCTCCGGGAGGAGAAGAGGGTCTGCGTGATCCGCTCGAACTCCCGGACCGACGGGACGGGGAGCTCACCGGGCCGGCCTCGATGAACCCCGATCCGGCTCGTCACCTCCGGAACCGGGTAGAAGCAGTCGGGAGGCACGGTCCGGAACAGCTCGACCTCGCCGTACAGCTGCGCGAACAACGACAGTCGGCCGAACTGTCTCGAACCGGGCGTGGCCGCGAGGCGGCGGGCGACCTCCTCCTGGACGAGGAAGACCACCCGGGGGACCCGTCGGGCCATCTGCGCCAGAAGGATCGGGGTGGCCACCGCGTAGGGGAGGTTGCCGACCACCGCGTCGGAAGGCGGGAGGTCGAGTTCCAGCGCGTCCCCCTCCAGCACGCGGACGCGGGACCCGAAGACGCGACGGAGATGGGCGGCGAGGCGAGCGTCCCGCTCGACCACCGTGAGCGGTTCGAGCCCGCGCCGGACCAACGCGGCGGTAAGGATCCCGAGGCCACCCCCGATCTCGACCACGGGTCGGCCGGGCGGAACCTCCACGAGCGCCGCCTCCGCATCCGCGACGAACGGGTCGATGAGGAACGACTGGCCCAGGGCACGGGAGGGACGCACCCCGAGCGACTCGAGGACGGCCCGGACCTCCCCCGCACGCTCCGGGACCCGGTGGGGCCCCCGCCCGGGGTCACGGGGCGACGAAGAGACGGTACTTGTCCTCGACACCGCTCAGTTCCTGCTCGATCCGGCCGACGATCAGGAGCTCGGGGTTCTTGATCCGGAGACGGGTCTCCATCTCCTCGAAGCTCGCGAACGGGGCCCGCTTGCGCTCGTCCACGATCTGCTGCATCGTCTTCTTGCCGATCCCGGGGAGGAGCTCGAGGAGGTGGAACCGCCGGGAGACGGCCGGGGCCTCGTTGAAGAAGCGGAGGTAGCGGGGAGCGTTCGCCCGGACGATCCGTTCGAGGGCCGCGGGCAGCTCCGCCCGGGCGGTGACGGTCAGCTCGTCGTAGGCCAGGCGGCGCCGGACGTGGTCGATCGGGGGCGGGGCGCCCGCGACCGGGAGCAGCGGGATTCGCTGGCCCGGAGCCAGGGTCGCGCCCGGTCGGGGCACGAGCTCGAAGAGCTTGAGCTCGTCCTCGCCGACCGCTAGGGCCAGCGGTTCACGGTGGAAGCCGCGTTCGGTCTGCCGACCGTTCGGCAGGTAGTCGAGGATGTGCGCGTAGCTCTCCACGGGGTCCCCTCCCGATCATCGGTGCTGTGCAATGATCTCGAGCAGGCGGGTCACCTGCGCCTCTTCGAGGGCCACCCGTTCCTTCGAGAAGAGGAGACGGATCTCGTCCGGGTACTGGGGGAGGGTGTCGGCGAGCTTGACCGCGATGGTCGCGTCGACGAACGGCAGGGTCCTCAGCTCGGCGATCAGCTTGTCGGTCGCCTCGGTCGAGAGGCGGACGAACAGCTCCGCGTGCTGGAGCGCAAGAGCGGCCTCCCGCGGGAGGGTGCGGTGGGCGGCCTCCTCGGTCAGGAGGTCCTTCACGCGGGAGAGCGGGACCGGCTCAGGCATGGGCTCCCTCGCTCGCGGGGACCGGCCAGAGGTGGACCGGGTTCGCGACGAGCTGCTTGCGACGGCCGCCGTCCAGGAACTCGACCACGTAGGCCCGTCCGCTCTTGCCGACGACCGTGCAGGTTCGCCCCTGGTAGCGGGGGTGAGGCATCCCGTGTGGGTCGGACGACTCGAGACGGACCGTGACCTTGTCGCCGACCGAGAACTCGCGCAGGAACCGGCTCACCGGGGGGGAGCCCTTCTCGCGGACATGCTTGGTGGACCATCCCCGGCTGCGGGACCGGAATCCCTTGGAACTCTTGACCATCTCATCCTCCTTCGGAATCGTGAACTTCGAGCACGTCGAGGTAGTCGACCCTCAGCGGGGTCCCGAGAAGGCCGGCCAGGCTCGGTTCGGTACGGCCTCCATCTCCCTCCACCCACTCCTTGACGTACGTGCCCGCTTCGGTCCGGATCTCGAGCGTGAAGCCCCCGTCGGAAGAGTCGACCACGGTCGCGGCGACGATCCGACGCGCACGGACGCGGTCGGACCGCCGGTGGGCGACGCGGGTCGGCGTCCGTTGGGCGATCGCTCGACCGGTCGCGAGGAGTAGTGCCTCATTAACTTTTGCGACCGGCACCGGCCCGAGGACCCCGACCCGGTAGCTCTTCTCCGGGCTCGCCTCCTTCACGCGGACCACGTCCGGGGCCTCGGCGGGAGCCAGCCCGTCGACTTCGACCCGTCCGGCCGAACGAGCGGTGATCTCTCTCGCCATCCGTTCGAGGTCGACGGTGCGTCGACGAGGACGGACGAGCTCGAGTACGAAGGGCCGGCCCCGCCCCAGCATCCGGGCGTCGATGTCCTCCCGCCCCATCCCGTGGAACCGGGTCCCGTCGGCCCCCGAGGCTTCCACGAGGGGGGCCCCCACGAGCTCCTCGACGCTGGTCGGGTACGTCTTCCCCGTTCCACCGCAGGTGTCGCACCCCCGGCCCTGGCATCGGCGGCACGGCCAGTGGGTCTGCGGCAGGGTCCGGTCGAGCTTGCGGTAGCGGCCCTGCACGTACAGCGGAAGGACGGTGAACTCGACCCGGCCCACGGCCAGGTCCGCGAGGAAGACGACCTCGGGCCGTTCGGTTCCCCCCGCCGCCCCGCTCGCGCGCTCGAGGGCTTTGCCCCACTCGCGGTTGAACGCCCCGCGCACGCTTTCCCCCCACTCGGTCCCGGCCTCGAGCCACCGGTGCTCCTCCCGGGCCAGCAGTTCCGGCTCCCAGCGGGAGCCGCATGTGAACCGATGCCATTCGTTGCCCTCGACCGCCCGAAGGGCCCGATCCACCCAGCGCGGGAGGTGGGCGAACGCGTCCCCGCATCCCGGGCACGGCCCCGCCGGCGGGGGCAGCTCGACCCCGAGGCGGGCGGCGAGCAGCTGGGCCCGCTGGGGGTTCGACAGGCCGTGACCCAGTCGCCCAAAGAGGCGGCCGAAACACTCGGCGCAGAGACCGGCGTCGAGCATTCGACGTGCACCGGCCAGCCCCTCGGCCGAGGGGTTGAACGCGGACGGGTCGGCCATGCGGCTAGGACCCCGGCCTGCCACTAAACATCTGTGGCCGCCCTGCCGCTGCCGCGCACACCTTATCCTCGGTCAAGCCGGTGCGGGGACGGGTCGATGCATTCCATCACCGAGGCGGAGCTGACGCGAGCGCTCGAGCGGACGCTCGTGCGCAAGGGCAAGCTGCCGGAGTCGGACGCCCGCGCGACCGCGCGCATGGTGCTGGGCTACTTCGGGGCCGACGGTACAGTCCTCGACAACAAGCTCTCCAGCGAGGACCGCGACCGGTTCTACCAGCTCGAGGAGGAGGGCCTCCTGACGAGCGAGGAGGAGGACGCCACCGTCTCGCGGGGGAAGACCTGGAGGATCCACTACTGGCTCCTCCGCAAGGGACGGATCCGCGACGTCGGCCAGGCGAGCGACGCCCCCCCACCCGACGAGGCGGAGGCGATGTACAAGTCCATCAACGAGGCGGACTGGAAGCGGGACGTGCCGCCGCCACCGGAGAAGTAGCCCCTACGGGCCCCGCGGCCGTCGGCCGCTCCCCGGACCGTAGCGGGCCGCGCCGAGGTCGAGCGCGGGGTAGTTGGCCGTCTGGATGACGGTCCGCACGTGCTCGATCGCCGCGAAGGCGAAGCCGACCGCTGCGATCAGCCCGAAGAGCGTGGCGGCGTCGACCGTCAGCCCCGAGAACCCGAGGAACACCGCGATCGCCGCGAGCGAAGCGAGGGCGTTGAAGCTCGCGTGCATCGCGACCGCCAGGAGGTAGTACGACCCCGTGCCGGCCCCGGGCTGGTTGAAGCGGCTTCGGGCGGCCCCGTAGCCGAACATCCCGGTCGAGCTCCCGTGCAGCAGGACGCTCGAGATGCTCCGGAGGAGGATCAGCGCGATCCCGGCCTCGAGGCCGCCCACGAGGTAGGCGCCCAGGCCGTAGAGGAATGTCTCGAAGAAGCCGAACCCGAGGCCGACCGACGCGCCGAACACCGGCCCGTCGGCGAGCGCCCGGAACTGGCTTCGGAAGGCGAGCACTCCGGAGCCCTTCAGCCCCTCCTCGACGAACGGGGCGATCACGAGGACGAGGAAGAAGGCCCCGAGCGTCGAGTTGCCGTTGAGGAAGACGAACTCGGGCGCTGGGAACGCCTGGCTCGCGGCCGTGCCCACCGCCACCAGGATCGACTCGATGACCGCCGCGGCCACCGTGGCGAAGAGAGCCCCGTACACGAAGGCCCGCAGGAGGGGACCCCACGCCTCCTGGCGGTACCGTTCCGTCCCCCGGACCCACGAGAGGTAGACGAGGGCGGGAAGGAGGGAGACCCCGATGAGGATCACCAGGTCGAGGACCGCGTCGGTCGCGCTCATCGGGGGCTTCCTGTCGGGTACGTGTAGAACCCCTGCCCGGTCTTGCGGCCGAGCTGGTGGGCCGAGACCATAGTACGCAATAGCGGGCACGCCCGGTACCGGCTGTCCCGGAACCCGTCCCACAGGACGTCGAGGATGGCCAGGGCCGTGTCGATCCCGACCAGGTCGACGAGCTCGAACGGTCCCATCGGGTGGTGGAAGCCGAGCTTGTAGGCGGTGTCGATGTCCTCCTTGGTCGCGACCCCCTCGTAGAGCATCCACGCCGCCTCGTTGACCAGCACGGCGAGGGCGCGGGTCGTCACGAATCCGGGGGTGTCCTTCGAGGTGACAACGGTCTTTCCGAGGCGGAGGGCGAACGCCCGCGCCCGGTCCACCACCTCGGCCCGCGTCGTGTGGCCGGGGATGAGCTCGACCAGCGGCATCTGAAGGACCGGGTTGAAGAAGTGCACCCCGACCAACCGGCCCGGGTCCTCGAGCTTCTCCCCGATCGAGGTGATCGGCAGCGAGGAGGTGTTGGAGGCGAAGAGCGCCCCCGCGGGGGCGAGCCGCTCGAGCTCACCGAAGAGCTGGCGCTTCACCTCCAGGATCTCGGGGGCGGCCTCGACGATGATCTGAGATGCCTCAGCGCGTCGCATTCCGATCCCGACGTCGATCCGGGCGAGCGCGGCTTCCCGCGCGCCCGGGAGGATCGCGCCCTTGCGGACCGCGTGGTCGAGCGCGCGCGCGGCGTTCTCGCGGCCGCGCCGGGCCAGCTCCTCCGTCACGTCGACCAGCGTCACCGGGTACTCCGCGAGAGCGCACTGGGCCGCGATCCCGCTCCCCATGATCCCGGCGCCCACCACGAGGACGCGCGTGCGCACCGAGTCGCGTGGGTCGCTCTCGACCGGCTCGGGCTCGGCCGGGGCAGTCACGGTCGCTCCGGTACGAGGACGGGCAGGCGCGCGACATCGAGGAGCTCGCACGCGCGGCACAGCAAGCCGCTCGATGGCTCCCCGCACCGCGCGCACGCTCCCGGTCCGGCCGCCTCTCCCTCTGCGAGCGCCCGCTCCAGGAGGCGCTCCCGGGTTCGAAGGAGCGACTGGCGGGTCCCGGGGATCGACTCCTCGAGTTGCCAGAGCACCTCCCGAAACACGTTCCGCGCGGCCCGGCCCGCGTGGGGACACTCCCCGTGGTCGAAGGCGAGGCGCTGGAGACGGGCGTAGAGATACACCTCGCGTTCCGGGACCTGCGCGAGCGGCGCGAGCCGGGGGACGAGGCCGCTGCGGCGACCCCGGTGCGGCGCCATTCGGCTGAGTCGGTCGACCTCCCCCCGGACCAGGTTCATCAGCACCGTCTGGGCGAGGTCGTCCAGGTTGAAACCGAGGACGAGCGCGTCCGCGCCGGCCTCCCGGGCCGCGTCGTTCAAGAGGCGGCGGCGCCACACCCCGCAGTAGGAGCAGGGGATCGCCTCGGGATGCGCCCGGGCGACGCGGTCCGTGGTCGTCCCGAGTCGGTCCTCCATCCGCACCACTCGGTGCTCGACCCCGAGACCCTCGGTGAGACGGCGTGCGGCGGCGATGGTCGCGTCGCGGTATCCGGGGATCCCCTCGTCGACGGTCAGCGCGACGAGCCGGACGGTCGGGCGCCGGGAGAAGTACCGGGACGTGGCCTGGAGCGCCACCGCCGAATCTTTGCCGCCCGAGAGGGCGACGGCGATCGTTCCCTGGCCGAACTTCGGGAGCTGACGGTGGAACTCACGCCGGACCCGCTCGTCGACCGACGCGAGAAAGTGAGGAGCGCAGGCGTGCCGACCGCAGTAGGGTTGGTCGATGACCGCCGGGCGGTCGCACCTCGAGCAGTGCACGCCGGGGGAACCCCGCCAGATTATTTAGCCCCGGGAGCGGGCCGGTGTTCCACTGCGTCCATACGATTATTAGGCGAATCCCGGCCAGCGAGCGTCGATGGCATCTGCCCCGGGCGCCCGGTCGTCGTCGCCGTCGCGCCGCGACCGAGACGGGAACGCCCTGGACGACGCCCCGGTCTTCCGGGTCGACGAGCTCGTGGGTCGGTTCCAGCGGATCCTGCAGGCCCAGGAGCGAAGCCCGTGCACGGTAAAGCAGTACGGCCACATCGCGCGCACCTTCCTCGGGTACGCCCAGAAGCCCCTCGAGGAGGTCACGCTGAAGGACCTCGAGCGATTCCGCGAGTACCTCGTTCTCGAGCGGCACTACTCGAAGAACTCGGTCTACACGACCGTCCGAGGGCTGACGAGCCTGTTCCGGAACTTCGGCCTCTCCATCGCCGACCAGCTCGAGCCTCCGCGACGCCCGGAGCGGCTTCCTCGGTACTTGACCGAGGAGGAGATGCACCGGCTGTTCGAGGTCGTCAAGTCCTCCCCCCGCGACAGCGCGATCATCCATGTCCTCGGGTTCGTCGGCCTGCGGGTCAGCGAGCTGTGCCACCTCGACATCGACGACATCGAGTTCGAGAGGAACGTCCTGCACATCCGCAGCGGCAAGGGGGACAAGGACCGCGAGGTGATCCTCGAGGACCGGACCCGGGCCGCGCTGGACCGGTACCTGGCCGACCGCACCCTCAAGGGGCTCGGGACGACCCGGCTGTTCGCCATCGGGCCCGTCACGGTCGAGCGGATCGTCCGCAAGGCGGCCCAAGAGGCGAACATCCCGCGACGGGTGACCCCCCACATGCTCCGCCACACCCTCGCGACGGCCCTGCTCTCCCGGGGCTGTGACATCCGGTACATCCAGAAGCTCCTGGGCCACGCGTCGGTCGCGACCACCCAGATCTACACGCACGTCGACACGAGCGCCTTGCGCGACGCCTACCAACGCGCCCGGCCGCAGTATTAACCCGGGCGGCCTCGCGTCGCCGTGGCGGTCGAGCGCGTCGAGGTCATCGTCCTCGGCGCGGGAATCGCGGGCACCGCGCTCGCCTACCATCTGGCCAAGCGGTCCGTCGGGCCGACCCTCCTCTACGACCCGAGGACCCCCGCGGCCGGCGCGACGGGTCGTGCCGCCGGGATCGTCACCGAGCAGCTGTGGAATGAATGGGACGTCGCGGTGACCCGGCTCGCGCGCAAGGAGTACGCCGAGCTGGCGGCCCGGCGCGACCCGAGTGCGTTCACCGAGAACGGGTTCGTCCGTTGGACCTCCCAGGAGGGGGCAGCCCGTGTCCTGACGGAGGCCACCGCCCGTCTGCGCGGCTGGGGGGTCGAGGTGCGTGCCTTCGGCCGGACGGAGCTCGAGCGCGCGGTCCCGTGGGGTCGGTTCGACGACGTCGTCGGCGCGATCTTCAGCCCCGGGGACGCCGTGGTCACCCCGAGCACGCTGACCGACCTTTACGCGGACGAGGCGCGGCGGGCGGGCGCCGACCTCGAGACCGGGTCCCCCTTCCACCGCCTCGCCCAGGAGGACGGCGGCTGGACCCTCGAGGCGGGGGCTCGTAGCGTCCGGGCCCGCCGCGTCGTCGTCGCGGCCGGGGCCTGGTCGAAGCGGATCCTGGCGGAGCTCGGCCACCCCCTGCCGCTGGCGCCCTATCGGACGCAGGCGGCCACCCTTCGGGCCCCGCCCGGGGGACCGGAGGTCTTCGCCTCGGTCCACGACATCGACCTGGACGTCTACGCCCGTCCTGAGGGGAGCGGGCGGATCCTCGCGGGGGACGGGACCGAGCTCGTCGAGGTCGATCCGGACCGGACCCCGAGCGGGGGAGACGAACGGTTCCTGGGACATCTCGCCGAGTCGTTCACTTCCCGGTTCCCGGGCTGGGCGAACTCCGAGCTCGTGCGCGCCTGGTCGGGGGTGTGTACCTCGACCCCGGACCGTCGTCCCCTCGTGGGCCCCGTGCCGGGCGCGGCCGGCCTCTACGCGCTGACCGGTTTCAACGGGTTCGGCGTGATGCGGGGCGGAGGGGTGGCCCAGCGACTCGCCGAGGTACTCGCCGCGGGGGACGGCTCGGGGCGCGAGCAGGCCCTGCTGGGGCCGGTGCTCCCCGGCCGGTTTCCCCCCGGAACCCCCGCCACGGTCCCGCGGCCGGGATTCACGCTCGAGGGTGGAGATGCGCCTCGTTTCTGACGCGCGGGCGATCTTGCGCGCGGGGATCGCAGCCGCGGACCCGGCCCGCGCCGTGCAGTCCGTCGTCCGCCGCCATCGCCGGGGGATCTCCGTCGGCGGCCGTCCGCTGCTGCCGGGGGTCGGTGGGACCATCCGGTTGGTGGGTCTCGGGAAGGCGGCCGCGGCCATGGCGGACGCCGCGGTGAGCGTGATCGGACCCGGGACGACCGGGGTGGTCGCCGTCCCGCACGGCTACCCGGCCCCCCGGTCGGGGGTCCGCCTCGTGCGGGGAGACCACCCCACCCCGTCGCGGGCCAGCCTGGCCGCCGGTCGGGCCCTGCTCCACGAGGTTCGCACCGCCGAGCCCTCCGACCGGATCCTCTTCCTGATCTCGGGAGGAGGGTCCGCCGTCGCGGAGCTCCCGCTCGAGCCCCTCTCGATCGACCATCTCGCACGGACCACGGACGCGCTCCTCTCCTCGGGCGCCCCGATCCAGGCGATGAATGCGGTACGTCGCCACGTTTCTGGAATCAAGGGAGGACGTCTCGCGGAGGCCGCCCCGGCCGGGGGTTTCGCCACCGTCGCGATCAGCGACGTGGTCGGCGACCCGCCGGAGGATGTCGCTTCAGGACCTACGGTACCGGACCCCACAACGTTCCGCGACGCGCTCCGGGTGCTCGAGCGGTTCCACCTCCGGCCCCGCCTCCCTCCCCCGGTGGTCCGCTACCTTGCGGAAGGAGTGCGAGGGAAACACCCCGAAACCCCCAAACCGGGCGACCCCGCCTTCGGCGGAGCGGTCTTCCGGTTCGGGGCGACGAACCGGACCGCGCTTCGAGCCGCGGCTCGGGAGGCCGCACGCCGAGGCTACAGCCCGCGGGTGGTCTCGAGGCCCGTGGTCGGCGAGACCCAGCCAGCAGCCCTCCGGTTCACCCGGGAACTCCTGCAGGGGCACCCCCGAAGGTCGTTCGCGCTCCTCGCCGGGGGGGAGACCACCGTGACCCTGGGTCCTCACCCGGGTCGGGGAGGACGGAACCAGGAGTTCGCGTTGGCGGCCGCGGTACCGCTCGCCGGCCGGGCGGGGGTCCTGGTTCTCTCAGCGGGGACCGACGGGGTGGACGGCCCCACCGAGGCGGCCGGCGGCTGGGCGGACGGAACTACGCTCCGTCGGTTGACAGCGGACGGCGTCGACGTGGGCCAAGCGCTTCAGGGCCATGCGGCCTACTCGGCCCTCGACCGAGCGGGTCGCCTGCTGCGGACCGGCCCGACGGGCACAAACGTGATGGACCTGCACGTCGGGCTGCGGCGCGCCTAGTCCGGGTATGGCAGGAAGTAATCTGCGACGTGCGGTCGCTTCCAGTCGACATACACCGACTTCAGCTGGAGGTAGTCCCGCACTCCCCAGACGGTCCCTTCGCCGGCCAGACCGCTCATCCGGAAGCCCGAATGGTAGCCCTGCGGGGTCTCCGGTCCGACGCGGTTGATGTACGTCTCCCCGAACCTCAGCTCGCGCGCCGCCTGTTCGGCCCGGTCGGCGTCCTTCGTGAAGACGTAGGAGGAGAGACCGTACTGGTTCCGGTTGGCCCGCTCGATCGCCTCGTCCCAGTCCGAGAACGTGAGCGCCGGCAGCACGGGGCCGAAGATCTCCTCCTGGGCGATCGACTGGTCGTCCTCGACCCGGTCGACCAGCGTCGGCAGGTAGAAGGCCCCCTTCGCGAGCGGGCCGCCGGTCGCGGAGGCGCCCCCGACCACGAGCCGAGCCCCCTGTTCCTCGGCCTTCGTGACGACCTTGGCGACCTCGTCGCGGGCCCGGACCGAGTAGAGCGGGCCGACGTCGACGCCCGGGCTCAGACCGGGGCCGACCCGCAGCGCCTTCGTGAGCGCGGCGACCTTCTGGAGGAACTTCGGGGCCACGGCATCGGCGACGTAGCACTTCTCCGCCGCGATGCACGCTTGCCCCGCATTCCAGAAGCGCGCCCACACGGTGGCACGCGCGGCCCAGTCGAGGTCCGCGTCCTCCGCCACGAGGACGGGAGCCTTCCCGCCCAACTCCATCAGGCACTTGGCCATCCTCGGTGCGGCCAGGCGAAGCACCTCGATCCCGCTCGCGGTCGAGCCCGTGAGCGTGACGGTCGAGCACTCGGGATGCCCCACGAGCGCGGGGCCCAGCTCCCCGCCGGGACCGGGGACGACGTTGAGGACCCCGGGAGGCAGGCCCGCGTCGCGGAGCGCCTCGGCGATCAGGAACGAGCAGAGGGGCGTGTTGCTCGACGGCTTGAGGACCATCGTGTTCCCTCCCAGCAGGGCGGGAGCGATCTTCCGGGTCACGGTGGCCGCGGGAAAGTTCCAGGGAGTGATCGCGACCACGACGCCTCGGGGGACCCAGAGCAGTCGCATCGACTGCCCGTGCGGGAGGCCCGCGACCTCCTCGCCCGAGAGGGTGCGGCCGAACGATGGGTAGTACTCGAGGTTGTCGATCGCGCCCGCGACTTCCCCGCGCGCCTCGTAGAGGACCTTGCCCATCTCGCGCGTCATGAGGCGCGCGAGATCGTCGGCGCGGGCCCGGAGGCGCTCGGCCGCCTGGAGGAGGATCTTCCCGCGGGCCGCTCCACCGAGCCGCTCCCAGGCAGGTTGCGCCCGGGCGGCCGACTCCATCGCCGCGGCGGCATCCTCCTTGGTCCCGCGAACCACGGTCCCGACCCGGGAGCCATCGGCCGGGTCGATGACGTCGAACGTCGGACGGTCCGCAGGCGGGACGTACTGATTGTCGAGGAAGCAACCGCGGACCTCGGAGGCCGGCATGGACGGCCCATGCCGGCACGCCCTATACGCGTGGCGAACCGGTGCCTGCCGCCGCACGCGAACGCCTATACCCCCGCCCAAAGATGGCGCTCCGGGAGTCGGCCCCGGTCGAGCGACGCATGAGCGCACCATCCGCCGTCGAGGAGAGCGCGACCGGCCGGCGGGGCGAGCGGCGGCAATGGATTCCGACCGTGTTCGTGTGGGTCGGGGCGGCCGTCCTCGTCTCGACCCTCTTCGTCGGGTGGTACGTCGTGCAGGCGCGCAGCAGCACGGGTTGCACGGACGTCGTGGAGACCCTCTATCCGTTCTGGGTAGCTGTCGGTGGCTCTGGTACTGCGTGTCCCCCCTCCGGCGTCCAAGGGTACTCCTCCGCGGGGCTTGCGTCGACCGGTCTCCTCTACCTCGGGGTCGCGGCACTCACGGCCGCCGGAGCGGTCCTGGCGTTCCTCGTCGGGGCGCTTCTCCTCCGTGGGCGGCGCATCCATCGTGGCAGCATCCTGCTCGTGCTCGCCCTCCTCGCCATCCTGGCCGCGTGGCTCGGCCCGGCGCTCGTCGCCCTCGAGCAGCCGTCCACGGTCTGCGGGGACCAGGGGTCGTACGGCACGCCATTCGGCTCGACGGGCGCCCCGGTGCAGCCCCAGCAATCGAACGACTCCGGCGGGGGCACGGTCGGCGCGTGCAACGGGTGGGCTTTCGGTGGGGGTAACGCAGGGGGCTACTCCCATAGCACCTATGTGTGGAACGGCGCGTCAGGTCCGTGGAACTCGTTCTTCGGGAGCGCGAGCTCGGACGGCACGACGTTCAGCTGGGGTCCCGGGGTCGGCTGGTTCCTCGACATCTGGGGGGTCGCCCTGATCGGGGTCGGCACCACCATCAGTCGCAAGAACTGAGGGTCCTCTGCTTCCCGGGTCACTCGGCGGAGCGGATCCGCTCAAGCTTGGCGAGGAACTCGACCCCTTCCCCGGTCTTCATGCGTTGCCCGTCCTCCCGGACGAGCGGCAGGCCAGCCGCGGAGCAGGCCGCCTCGGGGGGGCGGCCGTCCATCAGGAGCCGGACCGCGCGCTGCTCTCGGCGGCTGAGCGTCAGGCCCGCGAGCTGGAACTCCTCGAACGCCTCGTAGGCGATCGGCGCCACGACCCGGGCGATCTTCGCCATCTCGGCCGCGTAGAGGCGGATCTCCTCCTGGGCGTGGGGATCGAGCCGGAGGAGGAGGAAGTGCAACAGGTTGTGGAGGTTCGCCTTCCAGTACCACTGAGTGTAGTAAGCGACCGGTAGGAGGAGCCGGGCCGTCTCGCGGGCGACGCCCGCCTTCAGCGCCGCCGTGTAGGCCGTGTACGTCTCCTTCGAGAGTCGCTCGAGGTCCCCGCGGAATTTCTCGACCACGTCCGCGGGGAGCGCCTCGCCGCGCCCCTGCCGGTTCACGGTCGACTGGCGGCGGACCTCCTCGGCAGCGGGGACCTCGTACTCGTCCGGGACGACGGAGTAGCGGGCGCTGTACTCGTTCACCGAGGCGGTGCGGTGGCGGATGAACTGACGCGCGACGAAGATCGGGAGCCGGACGAGGAACTTGAACTCGACCATCTCGAACGGGGTCGTGTGCTGGTGCCGCATGAGGTAACGGACCAGCGCGCGGTCGTCCCGCAGCGTCTTCGTCCCCTGGCCGTAGGAGACCCGGGCCGCCTGCACGATCGCCGCGTCGTTCCCCATGTAGTCGACGAGCGCGACGAAGCCGTGAGAGAGGACCGGCTGCCGAACCCCGATGAGCTCGTCCGCCTCCGGGACGGACGGTCGGACCATCGGCGCCTCCGCGTCGGCCACGTTCCCCCGACTAAAACTCCGGGATAAAGCCGCACCCCGCGCGAGCGACCCCTCGGGCGACTACCGGCCGGCCCGAGCGCCGCTCCCGACCTTCGACAGCGCCGGCGCCGTGGGGACGAGGTGACGGCCGAGCCCGAGCTCTTCGGGACTCGCCCCGAGGGCGAGCCCCACGACCTGCGGAAGGTGGAAGACCGGCATGTCGAGCGCGTGCCCGGCGACCTTCTCGGCCTGGTTCTGGTAAGCGTCCAGCGAGATGTGGCAGAGCGGGCAGGGGGTCGCCATCGCGTCGGCGCCGTGGGCCTTCGCGTCGTCGATCTGATGGGCGGCGATCCGGCTCGCCGTGTCGGGCTTCACGAACTGGATCGGGAACCCGCAGCACATGACTCGGCCCCGGTAGTAGACGGGGGTGGCTCCGACCGCGGACAGGAGGTCCTCGAACGCGTGGGGCTCCTCCGCGCTCTCCCAGTTGAGCTCGTCGGCCGGCCGCAGGAGGTGGCAGCCGTAGAACGCCCCGACCTTGAGCCCCTCGAGGGGGCGGACGACCCTGGCCCGGACCTGGGCGACCCCGACGTCCTCGGTGAGCACGCGGAGCAGGTGCTTGACCTTCACCGTCCCCCGGTAGTGGATGCCGAGGGGAGCGAGGGCCGAGTCGACCCGCTCCTTCACCTTCGGGTCCTGGTAGCGGAGGTTCGCGAGGGACAGCATGCCCGTGCACGTGGAGCAGACCGTGAGCAGGTCGAGGCCCGCCGCCTCCGCGAGGGCGAGGTTGCGCACGTTGAGGGCGACGGTGAGGACCTCGTTCGCCTCGTCGGAGAACCCCGAGCCGCAGCAGGAGAACTTCGGGAACTCCGCGAGCTCGATCCCGAGCGACCGGCAGACCCACCGGGTCGCCATGTCGAGCTCCTTGCCCGAGGCCTGGGCGACGCAGCCGGGGTAGTAGGCGAGCTTCACGGCTTCTCCTCCGGGCGGTCGAGCGCCTCGTAGATCTTCTCGACCTCGTCCATCCCCTCGATCCGGTGCGGGGCGCGGAGGATCTCCCGCTTCTTCCGGACGATGTGGAGCCCTTGGGGCAGCTGCTCGAGGACCCCGACGAGCCCCGAGGTCTGGCGGACGAGCTTCATCTCGTTCAGGACCCCGCGGTCGCGGATGTTGTCCTTGAAGCCGACCGCGTGCTTGCTGCCGTGCTCGGTCCCGCCCTGGACGGCGACCGCCATCTCCTTGAGGTCCCGGATCCGCTCGGAAGGGCGGACGTCCTTCGGGCACGCCTCCGTGCAGAGGTGGCACCGCAGGCAGAGCCAGAGCCCGTCCGGCTGGATCCGCATGAGACGGTCCTGGTGGCCCTGGTCGCGCGGGTCGACCACGAAACGGTAGAGCTTGGCGAGCGCCATCGGGCCGGGGAACGCCGGGTCGGCCTCGACCGCCGGGCAGGCGGAGAAGCAGGCCGCGCACGCGATGCAGCGGGGGGTCTCCTTGAACTGCTCGACCTCCTCCGTCGTCATCGGGTTCTCCCGCCCCTCGGGCATCGGGTGGCGCGGGTCGAGGATGAGGTGCGGCCGGATCCGGTCGTAGTTCCGCCAGAACGGCTCCTGCTCGACCACGAGGTCCCGGAGCACCGCCTGGTTGCGCATCGGCTCGATCACAATCCGTCCGTCGCGCGCGAGCTCGGGCCCGATTTGGGTCTCGCAGGCGAGCCGGCTCTTGGAGTTGACCTGCATCGCGCACGAGCCGCAGATCGCGCTGCGGCACGAGTAGCGCAGGGCGAGCGACGGGTCGACCTCCGCGCGGATCTTCAGGAGGGCCGTGAGCACGGGGGTGTGGGGCGGCAGGTCGAGCGTGTACCGCTGGTAGCGGGGCGCCCGGTCGTGGCCCGGGTCGAACCGGTAGATGTCGAACGTCGCCTTGACCGTCGCTTCCGTCATCAATACACTCGCTCCTTCGGTTCCCATCGCGTGTAGGCGACCGGCGCGTACGAGAGCTGCGGCCCCTCGGCGCCCCGTACGGCGATCGTGTGCTTCATCCACTTCGCGTCGTCGCGCTTCGGGTAGTCGGTCCGGGAGTGCGCCCCCCGGCTCTCGGTGCGCGCATACGCCCCGACGAGGATCACTTCGGCGAGGTCCAGCATGTATCCCGTCTCGAAGGCGTCGGTGAGGTTGACGTTGTAGACCTTGGATTGGTCGACCACCCGGACGTTACGGTACCGCTCCTTCAGCGCTCGGATCCGTCGGAGTCCCTCGAGGAGGTCGGCCTCGTTCCGGTAGATGCCGGCGTACCGGCCCATCGTCGCCTGCATCTCGGCGCGCAGCGTCGAGGGGTCCTCCCCGTCCGTGCGGCTCGACCAGGCTCTCCAGGGAGCGGTCACCCCGTCCAGCTCCGCCTCCCGGATCTCCGGAGGAGCCGCCGAGCTCGCGTAGGCGGCCGCCGCGGCCCCGGCGAACTTTCCGAACACGAGGGTCTCGAGGAGAGAGTTCCCGCCGAGGCGGTTGGCTCCGTGGATGGAGACGCACGCCGCCTCCCCGGCGGAGTAGAGCCCGCGGATGTTGGTCGCCCCCTGGGCGTCGGTCCCGATCCCCCCCATCATGTAGTGCTGCGCGGGATACACCGGGATCGGTTCGGTCACCGGGTCGATCCCCGCGAACGACCGGGCGAAATCGCAAATCTCCTGGAGGCGGCTCTCGATCTTCTCCTTGCCGAGGTGCATGAGCTCGAGGTGGACGTAGCCGCCCGGGAACCCGCGCCCTTCGAGCACCTCCGTGACGATCGCCCGGGAGACGACGTCGCGGGAGGCGAGCTCGAGGACGTGGGGGGCGTAGCGGCTCATGAACCGCTCCCCCTGGCCGTTCTTGAGGATCCCGCCCTCCCCGCGCGCCCCCTCGGTGATCAGGATCGCGGTCTCCATGAGGGCGGTCGGGTGGAACTGGACGAACTCCATGTCCTTGAGCGCCGCGCCCGCGGTGTAGGCGGCCGCGACCCCGTCGCCGGTGCAACTGTGCGCGTTGGTCGTGCGGCCGTAGACCCGGCCGAACGGGCCGGTGGCGAGGACGACCGCCTTCGCTCCGATCTGGACGAACTCCCCCCGCCGCCGGTCGAGCGCGACGATCCCATGGACTCGGCCGTCCCGCACGACCAGTTGGGTCAGTGCCCACTCCTCGTAGAGTTGGAAGTGCACGGTGCCGAGGTGCTCCCAGAGCGCCTGAAGCAACGCTAGGCCAGTGCGGTCCGCCGCGTAGATCGTGCGCGGGAAACCGGCCCCCCCGAACGGCCGACGGGCGAGCGTGCCGTCCGGTGCGCGGCTGAAGATCGTCCCGAAGTGCTCCATCTCCACGACGGTCGGGCCGGCTTCCCGGCAGAACAGCTCGATGGAGTCCTGGTCGCCGAGGTAGTCCGACCCCTTCACGGTGTCGTAGATGTGGGTGTCGACCGAGTCCTCCTTGCCGACGGCGGCGTTAATCCCGCCCTGCGCCGCGCCCGAGTGCGAGCGGAGCGGGTGGAGCTTGGAGACGACCGCGACGTCGCACCCGGCCTCGACCGCCGCGAGGGCCGCCCGCTGGCCCGCGAGCCCCGCGCCGACCACGACGACGTCGTGCTTCAACATACGGTCGGGGCGGAGACGGCTTGAGTAATAATCGGTAGCGCTCCGCGCCGTCCGGCGGATTCGCGGCCCACGAGGTCGCCCCGGGTTCCTCAGTGGCCGGAACGTAATCGGTTCGTGAGCCCTTATATATCGCCCTCAGGTCGGCTCTCCGCTATCTGTCCCAGACGGAGTTGGAGCATGCACGGTCAGATTACCGCCATCGACGAGGACCGCCTCTTGAAGGGCACGACCACGATCGGGATCGCGGCCAAGGACGGAGTCGTCCTCGCGACCGAGCGCCGGGCGACAGCCGGCACGATGATCTCGAACAAGCAGACGACCAAGCTGTTCAAGATCGACCAGAACATCGGGGTGACGATCGCGGGGCTGGTCGGGGACGCGCAGGTCCTCACCCGGTACCTCCGCGCGGAGGTCTCGCTCTACCGTCTCCGGCGCAACGGCCTGCTCTCGGCCGAAGGTGCCGCGACCCTTCTCGCCAACATCCTCTCCGGCAACCGGTTCTACCCGTACTACGCCTGGCTCATCCTCGGGGGAGTCGACGCCAAGGGCGGCCACGTCTTCTCGGTCGACCCCGCCGGGGGCTGCCTCGAGGACCGGTTCGTCTCGGTCGGGTCCGGGTCCACCTTCACCTACGGACTCCTGGAGGAGAACTACAGCCGCGAGATGAGCTCCTCCGAGGGCGTCGACCTAGCGCTCCGGGGCCTCACGGCCGCCATGAAGCGGGACAGCGCGAGCGGGGACGGCTACCTCGTTCACGTCATCTCGGCCAAGGAATACCACGAATTCAGCGATGACGAAATTAATAAGCGCCTGAAGGCGCTTAAGATTCCGCTGCCTCCGGTGCTGCCGTAGTCTATCGCGCCGGATCCGGGCCAACCCTTTCCGCCAACCCCTTCGCACTGGAATGAGTTTCGATTCGTTAGTCAGCGAGACGCGGGAGGCCCTCAAGCAGGTGCTTCCCGAAGGCATCGAGGTCACCGACATCGAGCTGGAGGGCCCGCACATCGTCCTGTACACCAAGCAGCTGGACGCCTTCCTCTCCGGCGGCGACCTCCTGCGGCAGATCGCCCAGCGCCTGCACCGCCGCGTGCTGGTGCGCAGCGACCCGGCGACGCTCATCGACCCCAAGGAGGCCGAGAAGCAGATCCGGGAGCTCATCCCGGTCGAGGCGGAGATCGCCCAGCTGTTCTTCGAGCCCGAGACGGGCGAGGTCACGATCGAGGCGGCGAACCCGGGGGCGGCGATCGGCCGCGGCGGAGCCGTCCTCAACGACCTGAAGCGACGGATCGGATGGGTCCCGACCGTCGTGCGGACCCCCCCGATTCCCTCGAAGACGGTGGAGGAGGTGCGGATCCACCTCCGCAACTCCTTCGACGACCGCCGCTCCTTCCTCAAGAAGGTCGGGATCCGGATCGCGCGCGACCCGCTGCCCGAGAAGCTCTGGGCCCGGAACACGGCCCTCGGAGGGTACCGGGAGGTCGGCCGCAGTGCCCACCTGCTCACGACCCAGAACTCGAAGGTCCTGATCGACTGCGGGATCGACCCCGGCTCCGACCGGACACCCTACTTCAACGCGCCGGAGCTGCTCCCGCTGGATTCGCTGGACGCCGTGGTGGTCACGCACGCGCATCTCGACCACTGCGGGCTGGTGCCGGTCCTCCTGAAGTACGGGTACAAGGGCCCGATCTACTGCACCGCCCCGACTCGGGACCTGATGACCCTGATGCTGCTGGACGCGATCAAGGTCGTCAACCAGGAGGCGCGCAAAGGCCTCTACGACTCGTCGCACGTCCGTGACCTCGTGACCCGGACGATCCCGCTCCGGTGGGGAGAGACCACGGACGTGGCGCCGGACATCCGGCTCACGATGCACAACGCCGGCCACATCCTCGGCTCGTCCATCTGCCACTTCCACCTCGGCGAAGGGGACCACAACCTCGCCTACTCCGGCGACATCAAGTTCGAGCGGAGCTGGCTGTTCAACCCGGCGACGAACCGGTTCCCCCGCCTCGAGACCCTCGTGCTCGAGTCGACGTACGGAGGGTATCGGGACGTCCAGCCGAGCCGGCAGCAGTCCACCGACGAGTTCAGCGCGCTCACCACCCGCGTCGTCGGCCGCGGGGGCAAGCTGATCGTCCCGGTGTTCGCGGTCGGTCGGTCGCAGGAGGTCATGCTCGTCCTGGAGGAGCGGATGCGGGAGGGGAAGATCCCGAAGGTGCCGGTCTACCTCGACGGCATGATCTTCGAGGCGACCGCGATCCACACCGCCTACCCCGAGTTCCTGAACAGCCAGCTCCGCACGCAGATCTTCCAGCAGGGGGACAACCCGTTCCTCTCCGACATCTTCCACCGCGTCGACTCGTCGCAGATGCGGGTCAGCCTGCTCGACAGCAAGGAGCCGTGCATCATCCTCGCGACCTCCGGGATGATGAGCGGCGGGCCGGTGATGGAGTACTTCCGGGCCTGGGCCCCCGACGAGAAGAACGGCCTATTGTTCGTCGGCTACCAGGCCGAAGGGACGTTCGGCCGACGCCTGCAGCGCGGTCTCTCCGAAGCGACGTTCCTGGACGGCTCCCGGCAGGTCTCGGTGCCGGTACGGCTGGACATCGGCACCATCGAGGGGTTCTCGGGCCACTCCGACCGGGTCCAGCTGATGAACTACGTCGCGTCGCTCGACCCGCGCCCGCAGCGGATCATCCTGAACCACGGCGAGGAGTCCAAGACGGTCGACCTCGCCGGCAGCCTTCACAAGCGGTTCAACGTCGACTCCCGCGCCCCGTTCAACCTCGAGGCGATCCGGCTCCTCTGAGCCCCCGGACCGCCCGGCCAGCGGCCGTTCGCCCCGGTAGTTTGGACGAAATCCTAAATAGTGCTGGCCGGGTCAATCCACCGTATCATTCTGACGGTGAGTGCATGGTTTCGGTCCCGCGAAGGTTCCTGGTCCTCGGGTTGGATGGGGGAACCTTCGACCTTCTCGACCCGCTGATGCAGGCCGGCGACCTCCCGTTCCTCCGGTCGCTCGCCGAGCGGGGGGTCAAGGCGCCGCTCCGGTCGGTCTACCCCGCGAAGACGATCCCGGCGTGGTACTCGTTCGCCACGGGCCTCGACCCGGGCGAGCTCGGGATCTTCGGGTTCACCGAGCCGGGCGACCTGCCCGGCAGGTCCCGGATCGTGCAGTCCTTCCGGCCCGCCGAGGCGGTCTGGGACCGGCTCTCCCGGCTGGGGCGTCGGGTCGGCGTCGTCAACTTTCCCCTGCCCGCTCCCTACCCGGTCCATGGGTTCATCCTTCCCGGCATGTTCTCCGCCACATCGACGACCTACCCCCGCGCGCTGCGCGGCGAGGTCGAGGGGGCGATCGGGGCACCGTATCCGGCCGAGCTCCCCGTCTTCCGAGAGTCCGAGCGCGATGCGTGGGTGGCGAGCGCCACCCTCTCCGTTCGGCAGCGGGGTCGCGCGGCGGCCGGCCTCGCGCTGCGTCACCGCCCGGAGTTCCTCTTCGCGCTCTTCCGGGAGACCGACCGGCTCCAGCACCAGCTCTGGACCGAGCTCGACCGGCCGGTCGCCGAGATCCCGGAGGACCTCCGAAGGTTCTGGCGGGCGGTCGACGCGGCCTGCGCCGAGGTCGACCAGGCGTTCCGAAGCGGCGGGGGCCCAGCCGTCACCTTCGTGGTCTCGGACCACGGGCACGGCCGCATCGAGAGCGACTTCCTCACCAACCGCTGGCTGGCCCAGGAGGGGTTCCTCGTCTTCCGCAACTCGCCGGTTCCCTGGAGCCGGCGGCTCTTCGCCCGCCTTTCGCTCTCCGCGCAGCGGGTCCCCTTCCTGCGGCGGGTCTCGAGCCGCCTCGCGGGATTCCTGCGCGACGGCTCGCGGGGAGACCTCGCCAACCTCTTGATCGGGGACGCGTCGTTCGAGGGCGCGACCCGCCAGATCGACTGGAAACGGACGGTCGCCTACTCCTATCCCGTTCCCGAGGGGATCTACCTCAACCGCTACAACCCGCGGCTCCGCGGCGTCCGCCGGGAGCAGGTGCTCGCCGACCTCCGTGCCCGCCTCCAGGCGTACCCGGACGCGCAGATCGAGGTCATGACTCCCTCGGAGATCTACCGCGGGCGGCTGCTGGAGCACGCTCCCTCCCTCCTGATCCGGGTGGACGGGATGCGCACCGAGCCCCGGATGGACTTCGCCTTCGACCAGCCGCTGATCCGGGACCGCCCGCACTACTTCTGCGGGTCGGGGACCCATCGCATGGACGGGATTTTCATCGGGGCCGGCGACGGGATCCGAGCGGGAGCGGCCCCCGGGACGGTCCGCCTGGTCGACGTCGCCCCGACGATCCTCGACGGGATGGGTATCGCGCCTCCCGCCGAGTGGGTGGGCCGCTCCTTCGGGGCCGACTTGGGCCTCCCGGCGTAGCGCGCGACTGCGGCGGAACGTTTTTTCCCCCATCCCCCCTCGAAGCCGCCGAATGGCGGGACGCACGGTAGACCTCGTGGCCGCGGGCCCGTGCTCCCCGGACCCGTACGACCCAGCCGCCCCGGCCTGGGCGCTCGCCGCCGGACTGGCGGCCCGGGGGGACCGGGTACGGGTGCTGCATCCCCCGGGGCCTTCGGGTGGAACGCCGGTCGACGGGGTCGAGGCGGTCCGGGTCGACATTCCTCTCCGTCGACCGGGCGCGGCGGTCGAGGGGGCCGAGCTAGCGAGCGCCGCAAGTCGGCGGATCCGGGTGGAGGCAGACCTCGTCATCCGCGACCCGATCGGGCTCGGAACCCTCCTCGGGGGCCGACGTCGGTCGGGCTCGACAACCCTGGTCGGCGTCGTGCGCGGGGTCGAGCTGGCGGCGTTCGACGGCGTGGCCTCCCACCGGCACCCGGTGAACCTCGTGGAACGGGTCGAGACCTGGCGCGACCGCCGGAGCCTGCGGCGCCTCGAGCGGGAAGCGCTCGCCGAGGCCGACCGGCTCTTCTACGACGACCCGGAGGTTCCCGCCGCCCTCGGCCGGGAGTACTCGGTCGACCCGCGCCTTCTGACCCCTGCCCCGGCTCCCGTGCTCGGGGGTGCCCTGCCCTCGCGAGAGGAAGCCCGACGTCAGCTTCGATTGCCGTTGGACGTGCTCGTGGTGGCGGCCCCGGTCACGTCGGAGGACCCGAACTCGCCCGAGGCGGTTGCGGTCCAGGAGTCGTTCCGCCGCGTTCGCTCCCTGTTCGTCGGAGCTCGCCTGGTCGGCGTGGGGGCGGCGGCCGCCCGCACCGAACCCGGCGTGACCTGGGTCCCCGAGCGGACCACTTCCAGCCTCGAGTGCGCGTTCGTCGCGGCCGACATCGCCCTGGTGGCCCCGTCCGTCCCGCGGTTCGACCCGGGGAGCGTGCTCGCGATGCGGTCCCGATGCGCGGTGCTCGCGAGCCCGACCGTGCGGTTCGCCACGCCCCCCGCCCGCGCGGTGCAGTTCGCCGCCTCGAGCGATCCCGCGGACCTCGCCGCCGCCCTCGCCGAACTGCTCGCGGACCCAGAGGGCCGCCGTCATCTGGTCGAAGCGGGGTCGGCCTTCGCCGAGGGGTTCGACCCGGAGCGGGTCGCCACGACGATCGCGGTCGAGCGTCGGGCCGTGGCGGCGTGATCACGGCTCCGTGGGGTTCGCCTCGTCCAGGCGCCACTCCTTGAACTTCCGCCCGCCCGAGGCGCGTCGGACCGAGCCGGGGACCGAGTCCCAGACGAGCCCGGCCGGCAGGTCGCCCCGCTCGAGCGCGTCGAGGGTCCGCCGGAAGCGCCCGCGAAGCTCCGCGTAGGGGTCGGCCTCGCCCGGCACCACCCAGGGTCGCGCCGGGCGGAGGACGACGACCCGGCCTGCCTCGACGGTCCAGACCCCCACCGGCGCCGCGCGCGTCGCGTGCGTCTGCGCCGCGAGACGCTCGGCCGACCGCTTCGAACCGACCAGCACCGCCACCCAGTCTCCCCACACCCGCCGGGTGAGCGCCTGGGCCAGCACGGTCCGACGGTCGGCGACCTTCGCCTCGACGAGCCCGACCTCATCGCCCCGCCGGCCCACGAGGTCGAAGTAGTCCGTTCCGTCCAGGTTCGACCAGGTGCGGTAGCCGAGCCCCTCGAGGTAGCGAGCCCCCTGCTCGACCAGGGCCCGCTCGCTCGGACGGGGCCGGTGGGTGGCGGTCATACCCCCGAGCGGAGGAACCACCGGTCGAGCCGACCCCGGGGCAATCGCAGAAGGATGGGGCGGCCGTGCGGACAGGCGTAGGAGGACTCGGGAAGCTGGGCGAGCGCCTCCAGCACCCGGGCGAACTCCTCGAGGCCGACCACGTCGCCCGCCCGGATCGCGGCGTGACAGGCGAGGGAGGCCGCGGTGCGCTCCTCGAGCGTGTCGGGGAGCGTCGGCCGGCCCCCGGTCGCGAGCTCGTCCAGCAGCTCCCGGAGCGCCTCGGTCTGCGTGAGACGCCCGCGGTAGACCGGCACGGCGTGGACCCGGTAGGTCTCCGGCCCGAACGGCTCGACCACGAACCCCGATCGGCGGACCGCCTCTCGGTGGGCCTCGAGCGCCGCCCGCTCCGCCCCGCTCAGTTCGAGCGCGACCGGGCTCACGAGCGTCTGTCGGGCCAGCTCTCCGCGGCGTCGAAGCTCCTCGTAGACGACCCGCTCGCTCGCGGCGTGCTGGTCGACCAGGACGATCCCGTCCCCGTCCTCGGCCACCCAGTAGAGCGCCCCGACGCATCCGAGGAGTCGGAGGCGGGAGCCGGCCCCCGGCGCTCGCACCGCGCGCGGCGCCTCGGTCGTCGCGGGGCCCAAGGTCCTCTGCGTGACCGTCACGGGACGGTGGGCCGTCGCCGGCGGTCGGGTCCACGGCCCGCCCGGCGGGAGGACCGGTGCCGGGGACGAAGGGAACGGGGGCTCGGCGAGCGCCGGGTGAGAGAGGAGGGCCTCGCGCACCCGGCGTCGGAGTTCGTCGGCGAGCTCCCGTTCGTGATGGAAGCGCACTTCCCGCTTGGTCGGGTGGACGTTCACGTCGACGCGCTCGGGGTCGAGCTCGAGCCACAGGACCCCGACCGGGAAGCGGGTCCTCGGGAGGTAGTCCTGGAACGCGGCTCGGACCGCCTGGGCGAGGGGACGGGAGGTGATCGGTCGGCCGTTGACCGTCAGATGCAGGCCCCGGGACGAGGGCGCCGCGACCGCCGGCCGCCCGAGGACGCCGCGAACCCGACCCCCGGGCACCTCTCCGTCGACCTCGAAGGACTCGCGCAGCAGGCTCGGTCCGAGGACCCGAGCCGCCGCGTCGCGAAGGGAGGAGGTGCTCGGGTAGAGCGCCAGCTCGCGGTCGCCCGAGCGCACCCGGATCGTCGCGGCCGGATGGGCGAGGTACTGCCGCTCGACGGTGGCGACCGCTTCGACCTGCTCGGCGGCCGCGCTCCTCAGGAACTTGCGGCGGGCGGGGGTGTTGAAGAACAGGTCCGACACCTCGACCGTCGTCCCGGGGGCCCGTCCGGCGGTGGATCGACGGCCGACCCGTCCGCCGTCCACGGAGATCCCCGCCGCTTCGTCGCGCTCGGGGGTCCGCGAGACCACCCGGAGCCGGCTCACGGTCCCGATCGCGGCCAACGCCTCCCCACGGAACCCGAGGGAGGTGATGCGGTCGACCGGCCCCTCGGGCGGCAGCTTGCTCGTCGCGTGGCGTTCGACCGCGAGCGGGAGCTCCTCCGAAGGGATCCCGAGCCCGTTGTCCGCCACCTCGATACGGCTCAGACCCCCGTCCTGGAGCGTGACCGTGACGACGGTCGCGCGGGCGTCCAGGGCGTTCTCGACGAGCTCCTTCACGACCGAGGCCGGCCGCTCGACGACCTCGCCGGCAGCGATCTGTTCGACGGTCGTGCGCTCGAGCCGACGGATCGGGGAGCGGGTCGTCCGCGCCTCCTCGGTCACGGGTCCGTCCGGGGGCCGCTCGATTCCTCGCGCGCTCGCCGGGCCAGCTCCCGGAGTCGGCGGTGCGCCTCTTCGGGAGTGATCCGGTCCGGCTCGACCTCGGTCAGCTCTTGGAGGATCGCCGCCGAGGGCGGCGGCTCGGCTGTCAGGAGCACCCCCTGGGTGTAGCGTGGCCCCTTCCGGGCGGCCCGGCGCGAACGTGGGCTGGAGGAGAGCCCGCCCGCCTCCAGCTGGCGAAGGAGCCGCTCGGCCTCGCCGAGCACCTCCTCGGGGACCCCGGCGAGTCGAGCGACATGGATCCCGTAGCTGCGGTCCGTGCTTCCGGGGACCAGACGATGGAGGAAGACGACCCCCTCCGGACCCTCCCGCACGGCGAGGTGGGCATTCCGCGCCCCCGACAGCCCGGCGACCATCTCGGTGAGCTGGTGGTAGTGCGTCGCCAGCAGGCAGCGGGCCCGGGTGCGGTCGTGGAGGTAGCGCAGGATCGCCCAGGCGAGCGCGAGTCCGTCGAAGGTGCTCGTCCCCCGACCGACTTCGTCCAGGAGGACCAGCGAGCGCTCGTCGGCGGCGTGGAGGATGTCGGAGACCTCGCTCATCTCGACCATGAAGCTCGACTTCCCCCGGCCGATCTCGTCCGTGAACCCCATCCGGGTGAAGAGCCGCCGAACGACGCCGATGCGGGCGTACTTGGCGGGGACGTACGACCCTGCCTGGGCGAGGACGACCAGCAGGCCCACCTGTCGCATGTAGGTGGACTTGCCGGACATGTTCGGGCCGGTCAGTACGACCAGGCGGCTCTGCTCGGGCTCGAGGTCGGTGTCGTTCGGGACGAATTCGGGACCCTTGCCCCGCTCGAGCACCGGGTGGCGACCCTCGCGGACCAGGAGGAGGAGGGAGTCGTCGACGATCGGGCGGACGTACCCCCGGGTCTGGGCGAGGCGCGCAAAGGTCGCGAGCGCGTCGAGCTCGCCGACCGCCCGAGCGACGCGGTGGATCCCCGGGACCGATCGGTCGACGAGCGAGAGGAACTCCTCCCACCCCTCGGCCTCCGCGGTGCTCGCGTGCTCGCGCGCGTCGAGGATGCGGTGTTCTACCTCCTCGAGGGCGTCGGACGTGAACCGTTCGGCCTGGGCGACCGTCTGCCGCCGTCGGAAGTGGGGAGGGACCCGGGCGAGGTGGGGTCGGGTCACCTCGAAGTAGTACCCAAACACCTGGTTGTAGGCGATCTTCAGCGACTTGATGCCCGAGGCCTCCTGCTCCGTCCGTTCGAGGGCGGCGAGCTCGGCCAGCCCCGCGCGCTCGGCGGCGCGCCACCGGTCCACCTCGGGCGCATGGCCGGCGCGGAAAAGGGGCCCGGCGTCCTCCCGGACCGGAAGCTCGCTGGGCAGGGCCGAATCCAGGAGCGCGAGCAGGTCGGCCGGGGGGCCCAGCTCGACCGCAAGCTCCCGGAGCCGGACGCCAGGTTCCGTCTCGAGGAGCCAGGCCGGTACGGTCGCGACCGCGTGGAGGCCCGCGCGGAGCGCCCCGAGCTCCGGCGGCCGGACCCGTCGGCTCGCGACCCGAGAGGCGATGCGGGCGAGGTCGGCGACTCCGCGCAGGTTCCCCCGCAGCTCCTCGAGGCCGGCCCCCCGGTCGACGAGGGCGGCGACGGCGTCCTGTCGTTCGCGGATCTCCTCAACCTCGGCCAGAGGGTTGGCCAGCCAGAACGCCAGGGTGCGACGACCCGGGGCCGTCACCGTCTCGTCCCACGCCTCGAGCAGGGTGGGACCGCTCGGGTCGTCCGGGTTCATCGGCCGGCGGATCTCGAGATGCCGGAGGGTCTTTGCGTCGAGCGCGAGCCGTCGTGCCGAGGCTCCCCGCGGGACAAGGCTCAGGTGCGGCAGGAGACGGGGCTCCGTCGCCCGAATGTAGGCGCCGAGCCGTCGGTCCACCTCGAGTAGCGGGTCGGCTTCGGCGAAGCCGGACCGCAGCCGTTCGGGGAGCTCGTCCGGGTCCAGTGGCCGGGGGGCCGCCTCGAGCCGTGCGCTCGGGAACTCGCGGCCGAGCGCCCGGGTCAGGGCCGTCGCGGAATCATCTCGTGTCGTCCAGAGGATCTCCCGCGGCTGGAACGGGGCCAGGACCGAGAGGACCCCTTCGGGGCCAGGGCCGTCCGCGAGCCCGTGGTACCACTCCCCGGTCGTGATGTCGACCGTCGCGTACTCGGCCCCCGCGCCCTTCTCGAGAACGGCCGCCAAGAAGTTGTGGTCCGGGCCACCGAGGATCCGGTCGTCGACCGCGGTCCCCGGGGTAACGACGCGGGTCACCTCCCGACGGACGAGGCCCTTCGCGAATCGAGCGTCCTCCATCTGGTCGCAGATGGCGACCTTGTACCCCTTCCGGATGAGCCGTCCGAGGTAGGTGTCGACGGCGTGGTACGGCACGCCCGCCATCGGCGTTCGGACCCCCTGCGCATCCGCCGAGCGAGCGGTGAGGGTGATGTCGACCTCCCGGGCCAGCAGCTTCGCGTCGTCCCCGAACGTCTCGTAAAAGTCTCCGACCCGGAAGAGGACCAAGTGTCCCGGGTACCGCGCCTTGACCCCTTCGTATTGCTCGAGAAGAGGGGTCGATGGGCTGGCAGCGGACATCGGAATCCCCTCGAGCGGGACGCGGCTTATAATCACGCCGCCGCCGGGCCGAGGCCTTGTCCCAAACAGGACCTTCCCAGCGGGCACGCACGCACGAACGCTCCCGGGCGTGGGAGGTAGGTCCCGACGCACCGCCTCCCGTAGCTAAGAGCATCTGGGAGAGCGGGGGAGCGTCGCCGGCACGAGGACAACGCGTCGGGACGTTCGCTCCATTCGGCCAGGCGGCGATCCCGTCGGACTAATGGACCGAGAGGGATTGGGCGCCGCGACTGATGTCCCTCGCGAGCCCGATGTACCGCGCTCTCGCCGGCTACTATGACCTGATCTACGACCAGAAGGACTACCGGAAGGACACCGCGAACCTCGTCCGAATCGCGCGGAAGTTCGGTCGGTCCGGCGGGAATCGTTGGCTGGACGTCGCCTGCGGCACCGGTCGTCACCTCGAGCTTCTTCGCCGGAAGTTCCGGGTCGTCGGGGTGGACCTGAGCCCCGAGATGCTTCGGATCGCCCGGCGCCGGCTCCCCGGAGTGCCCCTGGTGCGGGCGGACATGCGCCGCCTGAGCCTCGGCGAGCGGTTCGACGTCGTCAGCTGCCTGTTCAGCGCCATCGGGTACCTGCGCACCGAGGCCGACCTGCGACGCGCCCTCAACGCCTTCGCCCGGCACCTCCGACCCGGGGGGGTCCTCCTCGTCCAGCCGTGGATCGACCCCACCCACGTCCGGCGGGGGCACGTCACCCTCTCCTCCCACCACGCCGGCCCGGTCGCCATCGCGCGCGCCTCCTGGGTCACGGTCCGGGGCCCTCTCACCCGGGTCCACTTCGACTACCTTATCGCGAGGGAAGGGCATCCCGTGCGACACCTGAAGGAGACCGAAGTGCTTCGGATGACCCCGCCCTCCCGCCTCGTGGAGCTCGCCCGGGAAGCGGGGCTCGCCGCGCGGCTCGTTCGCAGCGGGCCGAAGGACGAGCGTGGGCTCCTGGTGGCGGTCGCCCCCCCGGAGCGCTGAGGGGGAGATTTGAACTCCCGCGGGGAAACCCCACCAGTTTTCAAGACTGGCGCCTTGCCGGGCTAGGCTACCTCAGCAGCGAGGCGAGCGGAGCGGGCGAGAATAAACCCTCCCCCGGTGGTCCGCGGGGTCCGAGTGCAGGTGCCGGGAGCTTCGCGGAGGATCGGGGAGGTCCGCCGTTTCGAACCCGGGCGGGCAGCTTGGAGGGCTGCCATCCTACCACTAGATTACACCTGCAGGAACTCCCGTGGACCGGGGCGCGGACGGGCTTCCGCGTCTAATGCTTTGCCGTCGTGCCGTGACCCGCCGGCGCCGTGAGGTCGACGAGCGCCACGCGCTCGAGGACGAGCCCCTCCCAGGCCGCGCGCGGCACGCTGGCCCGTTCGAGGGCGGCGACGCCCAGTCGCTCGAGCGTCTCCTCGTCGGCCGGACGGGGGTAGGAGGCGGGGGAGGGCTCGAGGCGCAGCCGCTCGATCAGCTGGGCCGGCTCGAGCGGGCGCTCGGTCACCACGACCATCTCGGTCGTGGAGTCGGAGACCCCCACCTTGGCGAGCGCCCGAGGGAGTTGGTCGTCGCCCGCGACATACAGGGCGTACTCCGCCCCGCGGTCGCGGAGCCGGGGTTCTCCTCGACCCCGGGAGCGCCCGAGGTGGGCCCAGGCCGAGAGGAGGTGGCGCTCCCCGGCAATCGAGCGCGCGTCGAAGACGGCGGCCAGGCTCGGGGTCTCCTGGGAGACCGTGCGAAGCAACTTGACCAGTTCGCCGGTGGTCGGCGAGCCGGGGGCGGGGCGGCGGGCGCCCGCCGCTTGGAGGGTCCGTTCGCTCGGGGGCGGGAGGGGGGGCATCCGGTCTACTCCCGAAGGAACGCGAGGAACTCGTCCTTCGTGCGCGGCTTGAGGGTGTAGTTCTCGCGTTTCTCCCGCCCGATCGTCGAAGTGGGGGTCACTCCGTAGTCGTGGCCGGGCAGCACCACGAGCGCGTCGTCGAGGGCGATGACCCGCCGCAGGAGGCTGTCGTACATCTCCGCCGGATCCCCTCCGGGCAGGTCGGTGCGTCCGCACTCGCCGACGAAGAGGGTGTCGCCGGTCGCGACGTTGCCCTCGAAGATGTAGAGGACGCTGTCCTTCGTGTGACCGGGAGTGTGCACGACCTTGAAGCGGATCGGGCCGGTCTTGAACTCGTCCCCGTCCTCGACCGAGACGTCCTGCTTCAGCGGGGCGACGCGGTGGGCGAGCACCTTGGCCCCGGTCCGTTCGCGGACATCCTGGTTCCCGGCGCAGTGGTCCGCGTGGCTGTGCGTGTTCAGGATGAAGCGAACCTTGACCCGCTTCGCGTCGATGGCGGCGAGGACCGGGTCGATGCCGTACGAGGGGTCGATGACGACCCCATCCCCTCCCTCGCGGTCGGCGACCAGGTAGGTGAAGTTCAGGTAGGGCCCGATGCGGAACTGGTCGATGAACACGGCCCCCTCGAGCGGAGGAGGCTATTTGAGGCTGAACGCCGGCGCCTCTCCCGCCGAGGGTGCCGCACCGGCCCGTCGCCCGGTCACCGCGTCGAGGACGACCCGCCCTTCGTGCCCCTCGGCGTACCAGTGCGGCAGGTACACGAGCTGGAGCGGGCCGAGGCGGATGTCGTCCGGGGACGGGGGGACGCGGCGGGTCTCGATCACGAGAGCCCCTCCGTGCTGTTCCGTGTGGTCCACGCGGACGACGTGATAGCGGCGGATCGCCTCCATCGCGATCCCGGTCGCCTCCGGGACCCCGATCTCGGGAGCGATGTACTGGTGCGGGACGTCCAGCTCCGCAACGAGCTCGCGGTCCTCCTCTTCCCACACCTCGGCCCGGCGGGAGACCGCCTGGACCGCCACGGTCCGGTCGAGCGTCGGACCCCGGACCCCCGAGGCCGACGGGGGTCGCACCCGGTACGGGGCGACGTAGTAGGGGACCAGACGGAGGGTGAACCGGGGGCCGTCAACGCCGGCGAGGATCTCGGCCTCCGCCCGACCGACCCGCGGACGGACGATGCGCGCCCCCTCGGGAAGGAGGGCAAACGGCGTGTCCAAGCCGGCGTCCGGCTCCGGCCCCGGGTTCCCAAGGATGGCGGGGAGGAGCAGTTCACCGAGCGCCGGACCGAGACTGGAGGGGTCGAGCACCTCGATCCCCCGGTCCGCGGCGACGTCGCGCGCCGCGGGGCCGGGGTCGTCGTCGTAGATGAGGGTCCGGTGGACGGAGTCGGGAGGAAACAGGCTCTCCACCTCCACCGGGGAGCGGGCGACCGACGCGATCACGACCGCCCGCCGGTCCCGCAGGCGGGTCGCGACCACGAGGTCCCCGCGGTGGTCCACCCGGTAGCCAGCCGTCGTGAACAGCCGCCCCAGGACCGAGGAAGTCGCGGGCGCGTGCGGCACGGAGCGTTCCACGAGGTCCGCAGCATATCTTGGTTCCGTTCGTGAGGCGGCCTTCCGGCGCGAGGGACGGCGGGCGTTGAGTCACGGATGTGAAACGGCAACCTTTTACCCGCCCGAAGGTCCAAACGCTGTCGATGGGTGAGTCCGTCACGCTCCGCGTCGCGGAGGCCTTCCAGCAGGACATCGGACTCGGCACCGCGCGCATCGACGTGCAGACGCGGCAGCGCCTGAAGGTGGGCTTGGGCGATGTCGTCGAGGTTCGGGGCCGGAAGGGCACTCCGGCGGTCGTGAGCCGCGCGCAGCCCGACGACGAGGGGAAGGGCCTCGTCCGGATCGAGGCCGTCGTCCGGCGCAACGCCGGGGTCAGCATCGGGGACCGGATCACGGTCCAGCGGATCGACTGCCCCAACGCCGATTCGGTCACGATCGCCCCGATCTACGCCGGCTCGGCCCGGATGGACCTCGGGCCGGGGCTCGAGAGCTTCGTGGCGAAAGCGCTCGCTCGCCGCCCGTTCGTGCGGGGGGACGTCTTCGTGATCCCCGGCGTGTTCCTGATGGGAGGCTCTCTCCCGTTCATGGTCGTTGCGACCCAGCCGAAGGGGTTCGTGCAGGTCGCACCGGCGACGCTGATCACCATCAAGGAGGAGACCGTCAGCGAGACGGAGGTCGCGGCCCCCCGGATCTCCTACGAGGACATCGGGGGGCTGACCGAGAAGCTCGGGCGGGTCCGCGAGATGATCGAGCTGCCGCTCAAGCATCCCGAGCTGTTCGACCGCCTCGCGATCACTCCGCCGAAGGGCGTCCTGCTGTACGGGCCCCCGGGCACGGGCAAGACGCTGATCGCCAAGGCGGTCGCCAACGAGGCCGGCGCCCACTTCATCGGGATCCAGGGGCCCGAGATCATCTCGAAGTACTACGGAGAGAGCGAGAAGGAGCTCCGCGAGAAGTTCGAGGAGGCGGAGAAGAACGCCCCGAGCGTCATCTTCATCGACGAGCTCGACTCGATCGCGCCCCGCCGGGACGAGGTCGTCGGGGAGGTCGAGCGCCGCGTGGTCGCCCAGCTCCTGACGCTGATGGACGGGCTCTCGGGCCGAGGGAACGTCATCGTCATCGCGGCGACGAACCGTGAGGAGGCGATCGACCCGGCGCTCCGGCGCCCCGGGCGCTTCGACCGGGAGATCGAGATCGGGGTCCCGACGATGGAGGGACGCCTCGAAATCCTGCAGATCCACACGCGCGGGATGCCGATCGACGGCTCGGACAAAGACCGGGAGCGCGTCCTCCGGGACCTCGCCGCGCAGAGCCATGGGTTCGTGGGCGCCGACCTCTCCTCGCTCGCCCGGGAGGCCGCGATGCGGGCGCTGCGCCGCTACCTCCCCGAGATCGACTTCGACCAGCCGATCCCGCTGTCGCTGCTCGAGCGGATGAAGGTCACGGAGACCGATTTCCGGGAGGCGCTCAAGACGATCGAACCCTCCAGCCTGCGCGACGTGACGGTCGAGATACCCACCACCCGCTGGGAGGAGGTCGGCGGCCTCGAGCGGGTGCGCCGGATCCTCGAGGAGTCGGTCGAGCTCCCGTTCAAGAACCCGCAGGCCTACCGCCACATTGGGATCGAGCCGCCGCGGGGGATCCTCCTCTACGGACCGCCGGGCGTCGGCAAGACGTTGCTTGCCAAAGCGGCCGCCACCGAGAGCCAGGCGAACTTCATCTCGGTGAAGGGACCCGAGGTGATGAGCAAGTGGGTCGGCGAGAGCGAGAAGGCGATCCGGATGATCTTCAAGAAGGCCCGCCAGGCCTCCCCGTCGATCGTCTTCATCGATGAGATCGACTCGATCGCCCCGCGGCGGGGGCTGCAGACCTCGAGCGGGGTCACCGAGCGGATCGTCAACCAGCTCCTGACCTCGATCGACGGCCTCGAGAGCCTCGAGCGGGTCCTCGTGATCGCCGCGACGAACCGCCCGGACATCCTGGACGAGGCGCTCCTGCGGACCGGCCGCTTCGACCGCCTCCTCTACGTCGAGCCCCCGAACGTCGCGGGCCGGCTCGAGGTCCTCAAGGTCCACTCGAAGCGGATGCCGCTCGCCGACGACGTGGACCTCAGCGCAATCGCGACCAAGACCGAAGGGTACGTCGGGAGCGACCTGGCCGCCCTGTGCCGCGAGGCCGGACTCACCGCCCTGCGCGAGAACATCAAAGCCTCCAAGGTCACCCGCGCCCATTTCGACGCCGCCCTCCACCAGGTCCGCCCGTCGTGCGACGCGGACTCCCTGCGCGCCTACGAGGAGTACGAGAAGCGCCTCATGCGGGAGCGCGCGGCGGCCCGTGCGGAGCCGGTCCAGGCCATCTACCGCTGAGCGTCGCCGCGCGCCGGCGCGGGCGTCCGCTTCGAGGTGCAAGCTATAAGTAGCGGGGCCAAGTTCGCGCGCCGCGCCCTCGATGAGAGAGCGAGGAAAAAGGGAGTCGTGAAGCAGGTGGTCCGGCACTGGTCCCACGCCGCGCTGTGGGTCCTGGCCATGGTCGTGCTGGCGAGTACGCTGGCCGCGCTGGTCGGGGTCACGAGCGCCTCGTCGCCGAAGTACACGCTGAACGGGATCGTCGAGCAGCCGGGCGGGGTCAGCCCGGCCCCGGCGGGTGTACAGGTCGACCTGGTGTCGCGCGCAACGGGCGCGGTGTTCACGACCACCGTCAACGGCTCGGGTGGCGCCTTCCAGTTCACCACCGGAGGCACCGGCGGGGCGCTCTCGCCCGGCTGGTGGGGGATCTGGGTCCCGGTGCAGACCAACCTCACGCTCACCGGGTTCAGCAACCCGGTCGCGGTCCTGCCGCAGAGCGTGGCTCCCGTGTACTACTCGCTGAACGTCACAGACCTCACGACCACGACGTACCAGCCCACGCTGGCGAACGTCACCGTCGTCGCCTACACCGCGACCCTCACGGGCAACGTGACGTCCTCGGGCGGCGCGGTCGCCGGCGGGCGGGTCTCACTGCTCGACCCGGTCTACAACACCGCGGTGCTAGTCAGCAACCTCACTACGCCCACAGGAAACTTCTCGTTGAAGGTCCCGCTCTCCCCCGCGGGGACCAGCTGGATCCTGAAGGCCAGCGAGCCCGGGCCGACTACCCTGTACAACCTGACGTCGATGACGGTCACTTCGCGCACCCCTCCGGCGGTGCACGTAGTCATCCAGAATTACCTGGTCACCGGGCGGGTCCGGATCTCCTCCGGAGCTCCGGTCGTGGGGGTCGGCAACGTGACCCTGTACGACACCGCCTCCCACGCGATCTTCAGCGCCCCGACCGAGACCGGGTTCTACTCGATCGGCGCCTACCCGGGCACGTTCGACGTGGTGCTCGCGACCGCCGGCTACACGACGACCTGGTACCCCCTGACCGTCTCGGCGGTCGGCCCGTACATCAAGAACGTCACCGTCGCCCCGGCCGTTTCGAGCCAGATCGCGGTGTACAACACCACCGTGAACCTCACGGGGATCTCCGCCTCGTCCGGTAAGGGCACGGCGGCCGTCACGACCGCCGCGACCCTCGGCAACAACTCGGCGTTCAGCTCGCTCGGCAACTCGAGCGTGCGCCAGCTGTGGGCGCAGCTGGGTCTTGCCTACACTGGAACCCCGACCTTCTCCGACGCGAACAACGCGAGCGTGAAGAGCTGGGTCAACTCGAGCGGGCCGTTCTTCCCGGCGGTCCAAGCCGGACTCTCGCTCAACGGGACCGGGTTCCTGAATCCGAGCAGCGCACCGGCCCTCACGAGCTTCACGTCCGCGTGCACGTCGACCACCTGCGGCCTCTCGACCGCCGGCGGGCTCACCTTCGGATGGTCCTCGACGTACACGCTGAACGGCACGTTGGCCCGCAACTCGAGCTCCTACACGCTCGCCTTCGGGTTCCGGCACCCGAGCACGCCGTCGGAGGTGTTCAACTACACGTTCGTCCTGCCGGCCGACTACGTCCTCGCCGCGGGAACGAGCCCGCCGACCCAGACCACCCTGCTGCCGGAAGGGATCGACCACACGTGGACCTCGTTCACCCTCTCGTCGCTCGTCTCGACCACCCCGCAGGGCGCGGCCAGCTTCTCGATCGTGCGGGCCGCGAACCTGACGGCCAACGTCAACGTCTCGGTGGCGAACTTCGCGTTCTCGAGCCGGAACATCCTGAACTCGACCCACGACCACTACACGGCGATCGTCGGGCTCGGAGAGAACGTCACGTTCAGCGCGCTCAACTCGACCTACCCCGCGGGACAGAACGGGACGAAGTTCGTCTGGAACTTCGGGGACGGCTCGCCGGTCGTGACGACCCGCAACGCCAGCGTGAACCACACCTTCACGGCGGTGAGCGGCGCCACGCCGAACGCCGGGACCCTGAACGTCACGAGCTCGGGCGGCATCACGAACGAGACGTCGTTCTACATCTGGGTCGCGCAGGGGACGGTCAAGGCCGTCATCTCCGGGAACTGGACGTCGAGCCAGTACGTCGCGAGCGGACCGTACGTCCAGTTCAACTGGTCGACGGTCATCCAGATGAACGCGACGGCGAGCGTGGCGAAGATCTCGCCCACGGCGCCGATCAACAACGTCATCGCGGCGAGCGTCTGGACGTTCAAGGCGAAGGGATTCGCGCCGAGCCCGACGAACCTCTCGGCGAGCCAGCGCCTGAACCCGTTGGGGAACGTCACGCGGCAGTTCCTGGGCGCCGGCACCTACTACAACAACGTGACCATCAACGGCACCAAGGTCGTCTTCAAGGGATGGGTGTACAACCTCACCCTCACGGTCTGGTCCGGGACCGGGCAGTCGGCCTCGACCTCGATCCAGATCCTGGTGAACGACACCGAGCCCCCGGTCGCGGCCTTCACGCTGCAGAACTCGGCCGGGAAGGTCATCTCGGGCGGGGGGGTCCAGGTCGCACAGAACGGGACGGCGAAGGTCAGCCTGAACGCCAGCAACGCGACCGACCCGCACAACGGGACGGTCTCGCGCTACTACTGGCTGATCACGAACTCGGCGAACACTTCGCTGCACACCGGGATCAACACGACCACGGTCCGGCAGAACGGGTTCCTCCCGTCGCTCTGGTTGACGCCGGAAAACGCGACGTACAAGGTGAACCTCACGGTCTGGGACGCGGCGGGCAATCATGCCTACACCGTCGCCTCGCTCACCGTTGCGGTGAACTCCACGTACAACGTGATCCTGGCGGCGAACAACCTCACGGCCCCGTCGACCTACACGGCGGGCACGTCGTACACCTTCTGGGTGAACGTGTCGGTCGGGGGCGGAGCGAAGGCGGTCGCGACGAACGTCAAGGTCTCCTGGTACCTGCTCTCGTCGAGCGGCACCGGTAGCCGGAGCTACATCGGCGGCACTGTTGAGTACTACAACTACTCCGGCGGGGTCGTCAACGCGACGCCGTTCGCCTCGGGCACGATCGCCTCGCTGAAGTTCAACCAGACGGTGCGAGCCCAGGTCACCTGGACCCCGGGGAGCACCGGGAACTTCCTGCTGTACGCGAACGCGACCGCGTCCAACGAGTACGTCGGCAACTACGTCGCCGGGACGAACCTGGCCCAGAAGTCGATCACGGTGAACCCCAACCCGACCACCGAGGCGTTGATCTACGGTGGGATCGCGGTGGCGGCCGTCGTGGTCATCGTCCTGATCGTGCTCTTCCTGCGGCGACGCGCGCGGCGCGCCGCGGCCCCACCCAGCCGGCCGGGCCGGGACAAGAGGGCCGCCGCGCGGGACGAGGACGAGGACGACGAGACGTAGCCCGAGGGCGTGCGCTCCCGAGAACCCCTTCCTTCCTTTTGCATCGGTCCCTGGAGGGACCTCGCCCCTCGCGGCGGGCCCGCGAGTGCGGGTCGAGCGGGCCCTCGAGTGGCCGGCCTACCCGTAGGGGCCGACCTCGTCCAAGAGGTCGACGTGGGTCAACAGCATCCGGCGGCAGCAGTACCGCTGGAGCCCGAGGGCGTCGAGGACCTGGCCGGCGTTCTCCCCCCGGGCGGTCCGTTCCCGGTACGTGTCCCAGTGCTGGCCGATGACCGCGCCGCACGTGAAGCAGCGCACCGGTACCATCATCGTCATGGATCGCCCTCCCCCTCAGCGGTACGACTTCTGGCGGCGCTTCCGGGCCCCGCGACCGCCGGGGCGCTTCGGCAGCTTGCGCCGCGGGTCGTTCACGATCAGCGAGCGGTCGTAGTGGCGGAACATTTCGCGAAGCTGGTCGTCCTTGAGCCACGTGAGGAGACCGCGGGCGACCGCGGTGCGCGCCGCCGAGGCCTGCCCGACGATGCCGCCGCCCCGAACGTGGACGGTGATGTCGAGGGTCTTGGTCCGGTCGCCGACCATCAGGAGCGGTTCCTGGATCTTCTGGCGAACGAGTTCGGGTTCGACCAGCTCGAGCGGGCGCTCGTTGACGCGGACCTTGCCGATGCCCTTGCGCACGGTGGCGCGGGCCACGGCGGTCTTGCGCTTGCCCGTGGTGAGCACGATCACGGGTGCCTTCATACGCGGGCCCCCAAGAGCCGGGTGATCTCGGCCAGCGTGAGCGGGGCACGGAGGGCGGGACGGGCCCGCGCCGCCTCGAGGGTCTCCCCCGTGACCCCCTGGAGGCCGGGCGGGACGCCGATGTGCACCTCGATGCGGTCCATCGCCTCCTTGCCGCGGGTCTTCTGGTGAGGGACCATGCCCCGCACGGTCCGGCGGAAGATCCGGTCCGGGTAGCGGGGGAAGTGCGGCCCGCTGCGGACCGAGCCGCGGGCCCGGGCGGCGGTGTAGAACGCGAGGACCTGGGCACGGGAGCCGGTCACGACGGCCTTCTCGGAGTTGATCACGACGATCGACTCGCCCTGGAGGAGGCGCTTGGCAATGACGCTGGCGGCGCGGCCCAGCACGAGTCCCGAGGCGTCGATCACGGTCGACTTCGAGGCGGGGGGTGCGTCAGCCAACGAGCCTCACCCCCGCGCCGTCGGGCTTGGCCTTGAGGAGGTCGTGGAGGGAGAGCGCAGTCCCTCCGGCGGCGTGGATCTTGGCGCGCGCCTCGGTGGAGTAGGCGAACGCCGCGACGGTGAGGCGCTTGGACAGCGACCCGTCGGACAGCACCTTCCCCGGCACGACGACGGTCTCCTCGCTGGAGGCGATCCGCTCGAGGTGGCCGATGCTCACGGGCCGAGACGGGTGCCGGGCCCGCTCGAGACCGTCGGCGACCGACGCCCAGAGGGGCGCGTCGTGCGAGCGGGCTGCCGCGCGGAGTTCCCGGATCACCCGGACGAGCTCCGGGTTACCCTTGAGGTGAGAACGGGCCATAGGGGGGTCGCCCTCGACCCGGGTACGCGATATAAGCGTTGCCGGACGCGAGCGCTGCGTCGTGTCTCGACGCGGCCGGAGCCGGTCCGGGACCGCGTGGGGCCGGCCGAACTTCGGTGGGGACGCGTGCCTATCGCCGTGAACGGTTAAATAGTGCCCCCCGCCATCCTCGGCGGAGGCCCTCCCGTATGCGCAAGTTCCTCACCGAGCTCCGTGGAAAGACCGTGATGACGAACGACGGCCAGATTCTCGGGCTCATCGACAACTTCGTCGTCGACACGATGACGGGCGGGATCGCTCACGTGCTCGTGACCCCGAGCGAGGACGTTGAGCAGCGGCTGTTCCAGAGCGACGCGTCGGGCCGGCTCGTGCTCCCCTTCAAGAGCATGCGCGCGGTAAAGGACGTTGTCGTGATGGACATTGGGAAGTGAGCCCCCCCTTCCGCTGATCTCGGTCGTCATTACCGTCAAGAACGAGGAGCCGCACCTCTCCCAGCTCCTCGAGAGCCTCCTGGTCCAGGAGCCCCCCTTCGAGGTCATCGTCGTCGACGCCGCGAGCCGCGACCGCACGTTGGCGATCGCCCGGGAGTATGCCCGCCGCCACCCGGGTCTCTACCGCGCCATCGAGCGTTCGGGCTCGCGCGGCGTCGGTCGGAACGTGGGGGTCTCCGCGGCGCGGGGGGAGTGGGTGGCGTTCATCGACGGGGACTGCTTTGCGGACTCGCAGTGGCTCGCGGTCGTTCGACGGGCGCTGCGGCAGTCTCCCGTGGTCGCCGGGCGTACCGTCATCGTGGGGAAGTCGAACTACGGCCAGCTCGAACGGGTCGAGCTGTTCGAGAGCGGCTACGACGTCACCTATCCCTCGTGCAACCTCGCCTACCACCGCGGGCTGTTCCAGCGGCTCGGCGGCTTCGACACGCGGTTCGTCACGGCGGAGGACATCGACCTCAACCTGCGGGCCGTGGAGGCGGGGGCCTCGATCCGGTACGAGCCCCAGGCCGTGGTCTACCACCACGTGCGGAGCACGTTCGTCCGGTTCCTCTACCAGGCGTTCTGGAACGGCTACGGGCGAAAGCAACTGACCGAGAAGCAGGGGAACCTCTGGGGGCGCTACCGGTACCGGCGGCTGCTGCGGGGTCAGCGGACCGCGATCGCCTGGGCGCGGTTGACCGCCGCCGTGACGGGGTACTTCTTCCGGGTGGTGACCGGCGAAGGACGCCGACTGGACCTGCAGCATCGAGCGATGGAACGGGTCTCGGGGGCGGCCGACGACGGCAGCCACGCGGGGCCGGACGGGAACTGACTAGTTCGCCTTGAGGAGCTCGGCGACCTTGCCGACCTCCTCGAGAACCTTCGTCACGTCGGCGGTCCGGTCGACCACCGCGACCAGGAGCGCCTTCTTGCCGCTCCCGACGATGATCGTCTTCGAGTCGTTGCCCTCGATCACGATCCGCTCGGGAGGGGAGCGGTTCAGTTCGGTGTTCGCCGTCGCGGCGGCACCCAGGATCGTGGCGCACATGATCGCGAAGGTCTCGGTGTACACCCCGGCCGGCACATCGGCGTAGAGGACCAGGCCGTCCCGGGAGACGAGCGCGGTCGCCGTGCCTCCGATGCGGGCCTTCAGGTCCTTGATCACTGTGCCGACGTTGCCCGTTGCCATCATCCGACTGACCCCTCTCCTACACTTCCTCTACGTGAAAGCGACACTCGGGGTGGCCAGTGCTGGCACACATCTCTTCAGTGCATTTAACACGCCCCCCCTTAAAACGTTCGTAGAACTCGCGAAGCATCCCGCGAAGGCGGTGGCAGGCGGGGATGTCGCTCGGGGAGGCCTCGATCGACCCCCGGACGATGACCTCGTGGTCCGAGAACGTCACCTGTTCGACCCACCCGCGCTCCTTGAGCTCGGCCGCGGCACGCTCGAAGTAGTGAGCCCGGTCCTTGAGCGCCGCCTCGGCCATCGGGGCTCCGAGGACTGACCCTTCCCGGAAGAACAGGCCGTGGCAGGCGTGCGACATCACACCCTCGTAGAGCTCCTTGATTTGACGGAGCTCCGTCTGGTCGAGCTTGACCTGACGCATCTCGGCGGCGGCACCATGCCCGACAGTATATAGGTTACCCGAAGGCGGCAGGACGCTCGACGCGCCCCCCGCCGGGGCGCCGGTCCGCCCGAGGGCAGGCCGCCGCGCACCGGGGGACCGTCAACCGCCGCGGCATCCTGAAGCCGGCGCTCGGGGCCTAGCCCCGCCCCGTCTTCTGGAGCTCCATCAGGTCCTCGGTGGAGACCTTCTCGCCCTTCTTCAGACGGGCGAGGAAGTCCTCCTCCCGGGGCGGTTCCGCCTCGCCCCAGCTCGCGGGCGCCCGGCCCCCGCGCGCGGCGTAGAGCATCTTCTCGATGTCGCGGACCTCCTCGATCGCCGCGATGTGGGCTCGGTGGGCCTCGTCCGCGGCGGCCTTCACCTCGATGAGCTTGGTCTGGACTTCGTCGGCCTGCCGGCGGAGCTCGTCGACCGCCTCGTAGAGGCCGACCATCGACTCGTGCTCCCGCTGGGCCTCCTCGGCCAGCGTGCCGACGGCGGCGTGGTGCTTCTCCGCCTCGTCCCGCGCCTCCTGGAACGCTTTGAGGGTGGCGTCGACCTCCGGGTCCTGCCGGAGCTGGTCGTCCTGCTCCCGGATCGCGGCCTCGAGGCGCTTCATCTCCTCGATGAGGCGCTTCTCCTGCTCGCCCGTGAGCGCGGTCGTCATGTGACGGAACTCAAGCTCCTTGAGCTCCTTGCGGAGCCTCCAGACGGGGACGGCGCCGGGACGGGGGGTCGAGCGGGTACGCTTGAGCTCCTGCAGCTTGTCCCCGAGCTCCTGCAGCTTCGAGTTCCACTCTTCCCGAAGCCGCTTGGCTTCCCGGACGTCCGCGTTCAGCTGGTCGCGGTGACGTCGATGCTCCTGCGCCTCGGCGCTCCGGGCATGGAGCTCGTCCAGGATCCGGCCCCGCTCGTCCGCGGTCGCGCGGGCCTCCGCGTTGAGCTTGTCGCGCCGCGCGCGGTGCTCATCCGCCCTCGCGTTCGACTCGGCCCGTTTCCGTTCAAGTTCTTCGGTGGCGTCGGTCAATGGCCAGGACCCCGACGGAAGGTTTCTCTGTCGGGGAACAGTTCGACAGTGGGGCCCGATATAAAGACTACCGGCGGCACCGAAGTTGCGCCTTACCCTTGCCGCGTCATACTAATATCCGACACCCTCGATGAAACGCGCCGTGGAGGAGGTCGGCCGGATCTACGGCGACGTCGGGCTCGGTCAGTTCCACTTCAGCCTGACCGTCCCGGTCGAGCGAGGGGATTACCTGGCCGTCGTGGACGAGCAGCACGGCAAGGTCCTCTGTCAGCTCGACGACCTCAAGCGCAAGAGCGACCTCGACCTCGAGCACGCCGGCGCGCTCCAGCCGTCGGAGGAGGCGCAGCTCCACGAGAGCATGCTCGGCGTGGCCCAGATCGTGGGCTACCGGGAGCCGTCGGGCGTCGTCAAGATCCCGACGATCCCGTTCCGCCCGGGCGCCCACGTCTACCGGGCGGAGGAGCCCTTGATCGCCGAGGTGCTCGGGCTGAAGCACCACGCGAACACGGGAGCCTACGTCGGGCTGCTGCGCAACCACTCGCTCCGCGTCGAGCTCGACATCAACCAGCTCGTCCAGCGCCACGTCAGCGTGCTCGCGAAGACGGGGGGCGGCAAGAGCTACCTCCTCGGGGTCCTCATCGAGGAGCTCCTGCGGCACCGGGTGACGTGCGTCATCATCGACCCGCACGGGGAGTATGGCTCCCTGCGGTCGCCGGCCGAGAAGAACGGGAGCAGCGCCCGCTTCGGGGTCGAGGTGCAGGGATTTGCCAAGCAGATCCAGGAGTACTCGCCCGACGTCGGCCTCAACCCCTCGGCAACGCCCTTGACGTTCAGCCTGAGGAACATCGACCCGCGGGACCTGCTCGTCTTCATGGGCCTGTCGAACGTCAAGTCGTTCCTCGCCCCGCTGAAGCAGCTCATCGAGCGCGTGACCGCCACCAACCCCGACTTCACGGTGCACGACCTGGTCCGGGCGGCGGAGGCGGGCGAGGGGGCGGTCGCGGAGACGCTCGCCGAGCGGCTCGAGTACGTCGACCAGACCAAGCTGTTGGGCCCGAAGGGGACGTCGTTGAACGACCTCGTCCGGACCGGCGCGGCGACGCTGATCAACCTGCGGGGGGTCGCCCCCGACGTCCAGGAGCTCGTGGTCGCCCGGATCGCCTCGACGCTCTTCGACAACCGCAAGAAGGGCAAGATCCCGCCGCTCTTCCTCGTGATCGAGGAGGCGCACAACTTCGCTCCTCAACAGGGGAGCGCGACCTGCTCCCGGATCCTGAAGAACATTGCGAGCGAGGGACGGAAGTTCGGCCTCGGTCTGTGCGCGGTGACCCAGCGGGCGGCCCGGATCGACAAGAGCGTCCTGTCGCAGTGCAACACGCAGCTGATCCTCCAGGTGACGAACCCGCTTGACCTCAAGGCAATCGCCCAGTCGATCGAGGGCCTGACGCCGGGGATGACCGAGATGATCCAGTCGCTGCCGGTCGGGGTCGCGCTCGTCACCGGAGGGGGCTACCACACACCCCTGTTCTGCGAGGTTCGCCCCCGGGCGACCCGCCACGGCGGAGAGAGCGTTCAGATAGTCGCGGCCTAGCGCGGGCGGCGGGCTAGGCCCGGCCCATGTCCTGGAGGTAGCGGCTGACGAGTCGCACCCCGAAGGCGGTCGCCCCGAGGTTCTGGTAGGCCGGCTGGTACTTGCGCGTGACGAGCGTGGTGTACGCCGGACCGGCGATGTCGAGGTGGGCCCAGGGGGTGGAGCCCACGAAGTTCTCGAGGAACGCCGACGCGGTCAGCGTCCCCGCGAGCGGGATCTCGATCGAGTTCCGGACGTCCCCGACATCGCTCTTGACGAGCTCCCGGTGGTAGTCCGTGAGGGGCATCCGCCAGATCGGCTCACCGGTGGCGGCCGAGGCGAGCAGCAGACCCGCGGCGAGCTTGTCGTCGGTCGAGATCAGCGCCGCGGTGTCGTCCCCCAGCGCGACGACCTGGGCCCCGGTCAGGGTCGCGAGGTCGATCAGCTCGTCCGGGTGGTACTGGGCGACCGCGTAGGCGAGTCCGTCGGCGAGCACGACCCGGCCCTCCGCGTCGGTGTTGAGCACTTCGATCGTCTTGCCGTTGAACGTCTTCACGACGTCCCCCGGTCGGTAGGCGCCGCCGCCCAGAAGGTTCTCCGCACAGCAGAGGACGCCGATGACGCGCGGGGCGACCTTGAGCAGGGCCGCCGCGCGGAGGATGCCGAGGACGGCCACGGCCCCGGACTTGTCGAACTTCATCTCGCTCATCTTGAGCGCCGGCTTGATCGAGATCCCGCCCGAGTCGAACGTGATCCCCTTGCCGACGACCGCGACGGTGCGGCCCCGGCGAGTACCCCCCGGGTACTCGAGCACGACGAGGCGCGGCGGATGGTCCGAGCCCCCGCCCACCGCGAGGATCCCCCCACAGCCCATCTTGGCGAGGTCCTTCTCGTCGAAGACGGTCACCTTGAGCCCGACCTCCTTGCCGAGCTCCCGGGCGATCTCGGCGAGGCGCTCCGGGGTCGCCGTGTCGGCGGGAAGGTTGGCTACGTCGCGCGTCCAGAGGACGTTCTCGGCGACGCGCTCCTCCTCGGCAAGCTCGGCCGACAGGGTCCGCTCCTCGGCGGCGTGCTCCTCGCCGAGCTGGACCGTGACCTCCTCGATGCCCCGCTCGGCGGTGGTCCGGTACCGGAGGAACTCGTATCCTCCGAGGACCGCTCCGTCCACGAGCGCGCGGACGGCCGCCTCGGAAGGGACCGAGGGGCTCACGAACGAGGCGAGTCGGAAGGCGAGCGTCCGCGCCCCCTTCCCCTTGACCGCCCGGACGACCTCGGCGGCGGCCCGACGCACCGTTTCGGGCGAGAAGCGCTCGCGCGGGCCGAGCCCGACCGTGACCCACCGGGCCCGCCCGTCGGACCGGTGGAAGACCGTGACCTCGCGACGCTTCCCTCGGACCTCCTTCCGCTTCCAGGCCGGAGTGACGAGGCCGCCGGTGCCCTTGTCGTCCTTGGCCAGCGAGGCCGGGGGTCGCTCGTCCTTCCCTTCCGCTTCGAAGATCCCGGAGGCCACGACGTCCGCCGACGCAGCCGCGGCTTCGCGGCGGTCGACGGCGAACTTCATCCGCCCGCCGGAGGCTCAGAACGAGGGGCGGATCTTCTGGCGGTCGATCCGGATGCCGGCGGGGGTGATTGCGATCAGGTTCTTCGCGATCCCCGCGACGTCACCGCCGGTGTCCTTGGCGACGTTCTTGAGGTCGATGCTGAGCCGCTTCATCGCGATGGAGTCGTTCGCGATCGAGGTGTAGTCCAGGATGACGATGTCCCCCTGGTAGGCGAGCTTCGAGATCTCGTGCAGGTCCTCGAAGCGCAGGATCTCGGCGAGTCGGACGTTCCCCTTGTTGCCCGCGAGCGCTCCCGCCTCGTCCTCGAACGACATCGACCCCAGGTCGATGAAGCTGCCCTCTTCGAGGGTGTCCGAGCTGTGGTGGCGCCGAAGGATTCCAGTTTTCTTCATCATGGCCGCGTGCCCGCTATCGAGGGCGAACAGAGGGGGTCGATTCTTAAGGCTATGGTTCCACGTCCTCCGCCGGTGGCGTCGAATCGGCCGAGGGTCGGGGAAAGCGCAGGCAGAAGGTCACCCGGTAGACGTCCCGGCCGTCCTTCCGGCCGAAGAGGCTGGCCGACTCCTTCAGGCTCGCCCCGTACCGCTGCTTGGCGAGCCGGGCGACTCCCCGCGCGGCGAGGGTGTCCGAGAAGAAGCAGTTCCATCCCTCCGGGAGCTCCTCGCGCCAGGAGAGCGCGCGTCGCCAGTCCGGTCGGGCTTCCCTCCAGATCTTCTCCCACTCCCGGTCGAGGCGCGCCCGGAGGGCGGGAGCCTTCTCCGCGGGCCGTGCGTCCTCCGGGCCTCGGAGCTGCAGGATGGCGGTGAAGTACCTCCCGCTCCGACGACTGCACTCCGGGCAGGTGCGGTGGTCGATCCGCACGGAGAACGGGAGGTCGACCGTCCGTGCCACGCCGCGGAAGACCACGCGGGCATGCCCGAGGTACTCCCGCACGGTCGGGGTGGCCGAGAGCTCCTCCCACTCGACCTTGCGTAGGCCGACCTCGGGGTGGAATTCCAGGAATGGGACCAGGTCCTCCGACGTGAGCAGGGTGCTCGCCCCCGAGCGCCCCCAGGACTGGCCGACGCGCCGGGCCCCGCAGGTGGGGCACATCGTGACCTCGACCCGCTTGCCGATGCGGACGAGAGAGGTCCGTTCTGCCGCGCACGTCGGGCAGACCCCGTCGACGAGCGGGCGGCCCGTCGCCCCGCATACTACGCAGAACTCGCCGTCGACCACGGTCCCCCGCTAGCCCAGCATCGCGAAGATCTCGGCGTGGGGCACCCCGCCGAGCTCGCCGGCGCCCCCCGGGTCGATGAACCCGCCCTCTTCGGCTAGGCGCAGGGTCCGAGCCCCGAGGAGGTTCGCGATCGTCGCCCGGCGGAGCGCCCAGAGGAGCTCCTCCCGCGAGACCCGGCGCTCGCCGTAGAACTGAGAGGAGACGACCACGGTCCGGCCCGCGCTCCCGACCGGGAGCTCCCGGCCGAGCAGCTCGGCGTCGCACGCCGCGACCACGAACTCGGCCCGGACCCGGTGGACCCGCATGACGAATCCCGGGGCGGCTTCTCCGTCCTCCGGCATCGCTCCCCGCCCGTAGCAGTTCTCCCACTCCTGATAAACACCCGGAGGTCCGCACCCCGGCTCAGAATCGGACGAGCTGGAGCTGGTTCGGGCGCGGTTCGATGACCTCTCCCTGGTTGCGGAGGGAGACGAGGAGCGACTCGGCCTTCGGGGGTTCCACCCCGGCCTTCGCGGCCGCCTCGATGAAGTCGTCGTGGGAGAACGTGCTCCCGCTCCGCTCCTGCAGCTCGCGCATCACCCGCAGGACGATGTCGTGACGCTCCCGTTGGCTGTGGCTGACGCCGGTCTGGGTCAGGTCGATGTCGAGCCGGCCGTCCTCCGCGGTCGAGACCCGGCGCAGGTAGTTCTCCATGATCTGGGTCGCCCGCCGGGCGTCCTCCTCCCCTACGACCGGAGAGAGCCGCGCGCGGGCGGCCGCCTCCGACAGGCGGACGAGCGCCTCCAGCTGGCGGGCCGTGATCGGCACGGGGGCGTTCGGTTCCTCCCCCTGTCGCCGGACACGGACGTAGAAGTCCTCGAGGGTAGCGAGAGCCGTCTCGGAGAGGATGGGACGGACGTTCCGGCGGGAGTAGGCGATGTACTTCTTCAATAGCTCCTTCGGGAACGGCGCGGCCTCCTCCGGCTCGGCCATCGCTCCCGCCCCGGCGGCCTCTCCGATCCGGTGGGAGGCGAGGATCCGGTTGGCCAGGCGGCGGTCGCGCTCCTGGTTCGGGTGGTCCTGGATCGAGAAGATCACGTCGAACCGGGACAGGAGGGTCGGGGGAAGGTCGATCTGCTCGGAGATCGTCCGGTCGCCGCTGAAACGCCCCCACTTCGGGTTCGCGGCGGCGAGGACCGGGCACCGGGCGTTGAGCGTGGAGGTGATCCCCGCCTTCGCGATCGACACCGTCCCCTGCTCGAGGGCCTCGTGCATCGCCGAGCGGTCCTCGGGGCTCATCTTGTCGAGCTCGTCAATCACGGCCATCCCGCCGTCGGCCAGGACGAGCATCCCCGCCTCGAGCACCCACCGACCACCCGCAAAGTCGTCCTTGACCGCGGCCGCGGTCAGGCCGGCGGCGGTCGCGCCCTTGCCGCTCGTGTAGATCGCCCGGGGGGCGACCTCGGAGACGTAGCGCAGGAGCTGGCTCTTGGCGGTGCCGGGGTCGCCGACGATGAGCACGTGGATGTCGCCGCGGACCCGGATCCCGTCCGAGTGCCGCTTCTCGACCCCGCCGAAGAGCTGGAGGGCGATCGCCTCCTTCTCCTGTTCCATCCCCCGGATGGTGGGGGCGAGCGAGAGGACGATCTTGTCGACGACCGTGGGGTCCCCGCGGAACCGCAGGATGAGCTCCTCGTCCGCCGGGGTGATCTCGATGTCCTCGTACTCGACCTGCTTGGACTCGACCGAGATCCCCTGCAGCAATAGGTCGAAGGTCGTGTTCCGGACGAGCCCGCCGCGCGAGGCGTTGGCCCGGCTGTAGCTCTTCACCACCCCGTTGAGGATGACGCGGTTCCCGGGGAGGACGTGGCCCGCCAGGTCCTCCGTGAGCAGGGTCGGGAGGCCCTGCGGGTGGGCCCCCCGGCGCAGCGACTCCGGGTTCTCCTGGATCTCGATGCGCTGGGCGTCGACGTAGGTCGACTTCTCGGGGAGAAGGCGGAACCGGGTTCGGCCGGCGGGACGTCCGCAGCCCCCCTGGGAGTCGGGGCACTCGAGCGGCTCGCGGAACGTCATCGAGGAGTCGTCCTGGGGCTCGTGGAACTCGACGTGGCAGGCGAGGCACTGGAAGACCGCGTCCCGGATCTGGGGTCGGACCTCGGTGACCCGGCGGACGATCCCGTCCACGGCGATCAGGTGGTTCAGGTCGGCCTCGCGGATCGCCCGCACCGTGCGGTGGGCGGTCGGAGGGAGGCCAACGGGGCGCAGCCGAAGGTACTCGGCCTCGGGTCCGGCGACGGGGAGGAGCTCGCGCATCGCACGTCGTCCCGCGTCAATGACCTCCTCGGGCCGCTCGAGGAGGAGGTCGGCGAGACCGGTGTCGACCGTATCGACGGTCGAGAACGCCACCTCCAAGGAGCGCTGCTCCGGAAATCGGTCGGCGAGACCGAGGATCTGCGGCCGCAGGCCGGCCTCCTCGAGGAGGGAGGCCCATCGCCCCTGCAGCTCCGGCGGAGCGGGCAGGGTTCGTTTCACCGCGACCATCCGGAATACCTCCCCTACGGGTCCAGGCGGTAGCGGTCACGAGGAAATAGGCGTGCCTCCCGGATGTTCGGCAGTCCGGCCAGGGACTGGACCATCCGGTCCACGCCGAACCCCCACCCCCCGTGGGGTGGCATGCCGTACCGGAACGCCTCGAGGTAGCCCGAGAACGCCTTCGGGTCGAAGCCGGCGCGCCCCATGTTGTCGATGAGCCGGTCCAGCCGGTGCTCCCGGACCCCCCCGCTCGCGATCTCGAGCCCCCGGAACTCGAGGTCGAAATAGAACGTGCGGGCGGGGTTCGTGTCGTCCCGCATCGCGTAGAAGGTGCGCTCCTTGACCTTGGTCGGGAAGTCGATGAGGTAGTAGAACGGGTTCCCGTACTCCTTCTCGGCCCGGACCCCAATCGCCCGCTCGTCCTCGGCCCCGAAATCGAGCTCGGCCCCGGGCCGCCCCAGCCACTCCTCGCACGTCTCGAAGGGGATCCGCGGGAAGGGAACGGTCACTTCGGGGATCCGGTCGGCGAGCGGGTTCGTGCCGGCTGTCAGGGCCGCCTTGGTCGTGGCCAGCGCGTCATGGACGACCCCCTCGAGAGTTCGTCGAAGGTCGTCGGCCCCCTGGATGTAGGCCATCTCGGCGTCCAGCATCCCAATCTCGGTGAGGTGCCGGACCGTGTCCGAAGGCTCGGCGCGGAAGGCCGGGCCGATCTCGAAGACCCGCTCGAAGCCGGCCCCCATGAGCATCTGCTTGTAGAGCTGCGGGCTCTGCGCGAGGTAGGCCTTCTGGTCGAAGTACTGCACCGGGAAGAGGGTCGTGCCGCCCTCTGCCCCCTGGCGGAGGATCTTCGGGGTCTCCACCTCGAGGAACCCTCGGCTCAGGTAGGCATCCCGCAGCGCCGTCAAGAGGGCCGAGCGGAGCTCGAAGACCGCCCGCACGGCCGGTTTGCGCAGGTCGAGGACCCGGTGGTCGAAGCGGGTGTCGAGGTCCGCCCCGACCTTGTCGACCACCCCGAGGGGCAGCGGGACCTCCGCCCGAGAGACGACCGCGACCCGCTCGGGGAACAGCTCGCTGCCGCGGTGGGCCTTCTCCGAGCGACGGACCGTCCCCTCGACCTCGACCACCGACTCGCGGGGGAGCTCGGCGAGGAGGGTGAACAGCTCCGGGGGGGTGAGCCCCTTCTTCAGCGTGACCTGGGTCGTACCCGAACGGTCCCGGACGAGCGCGAAGGCGACCCCGCCGAGCGCGCGGTACTCCTCGAGGTGGCCGGCGATGCGGACGTGCTCGCCGTCCGCGTTCCCGAGCTCACGCGACAGCCGTCGAGGGGCCGACAGGGCTCGCGACCTCCTGGCGCGCGAGGGCGGCCTGCACCAGCGCGAGGTAGAGCGGGTGCGGCGCCTCCGGGCGAGAGAGGAACTCGGGGTGGAACTGCACCCCGATGAAGAACGGATGACCGAGCGCCTCGAGGGCCTCGACGCGCCCGTCCGGCGAGGAGCCGGTGATGTGGAGGCCGGCGGCCCTCAGTCGGTCGAAGTAGGCGGGATTGATCTCGTACCGGTGCCGGTGGCGCTCCCAGATCTCGGTCTTGCCGTAGACCTCCGCGATGCGCGAGCCACCGACGAGGGCGACCCGCTGGGAGCCGAGGCGCATCGTCCCGCCGAGGTCGGTCAGCGCCTTCTGCTGCTCGAGGAGGCAGACGACCGGGTCGGGGGTCCCCGGGTCGACCTCGGTCGTGTTCGCCCGGGGTAGCCCGAGGAGGTTCCGCGCGGCCTCGACGGCGGCGATCTGGAACCCGTAGCAGACCCCGAGGAACGGGATCTTGCGGACCCGGGCCTGTTCGATCGCCTGGACCTTCCCCTCCACTCCGCGGGCGCCGAACCCGCCCGGGACGAGCAGGGCGTCGGCCTGCGCGATGCGGCCCAACAGCGCCGGGTTCTTCGGGATGTCCTCCGCGTCGTACCAGTGCAGGCGGACCTCCGTGCCGAGGTGCCCCTGGCAGTGATGGAACGCCTCCGTGTGGGACAGGTAGGCGTCGCGCAGCTCCGTGTACTTCCCGACCACCGCCACGTCGACGCCGCGGCCCTCGTCTCGGCGGTAGGTCTGCAGGAACTCTTTCCAGGTCGCGTGGTCCGGCGTCCGGTCGGGGAGCCCGAGCAGCCGGCAGAGGAGGGAGCCGACCGACTGGGCCTCGAGGACGAGGGGGACCTCGTAGATGACCCGCTGGTCGGGGATGGAGATGACCGCCTCGGGGGTCACGTCGCAGAAGAGGGAGATCTTGGCCTTGATGTCCGGTTCGAGGGGGGCCGGCCCCCGGGCGATGATCAGGTTCGGCCGGATCCCGATCGCCCGCAGCTCGCGGACCGAGTGCTGGGTCGGCTTCGTCTTGGCCTCCCCCACCGGCCCGACCACGGGCACGAGGGTGGTGTGCACGAACGCCATGTGGCCCTCGCCGAGCTCGTAGGAGAGCTCGCGCAGCGCCTCGAGGAACGGCATCGACTCGATGTCGCCGACCGTGCCGCCGACCTCGACCAGGACGACCTCGGCGCCGGCGGCCTGCGCGACGTCCCGGATCGACCGCTTGATCTCCCCGGTGACGTGAGGGATGATCTGGACAGTGTTGCCGAGGTAGTCGCCCCGGCGTTCCTTCTCGATCACCGAGCGGTAGATCTTCCCGGTGGTGAGGTTGTGCGTGCCCGAAAGGCTCTGTCCGAGGAACCGCTCGTAGTTCCCGAGGTCCAGGTCCGCCTCGGTCCCGTCGTCCAGGACGAAGACCTCGCCGTGCTGGTACGGGTTCATCGTGCCCGCGTCCACGTTGAGGTAGGGGTCAATCTTGACGATCGTTACGGCGATCCCGCGGGCCTTGAGGATCCGTCCCAGCGAGGAGGTGGTGATTCCCTTGCCGAGGCCGGAAATCACGCCCCCGCTCACCACGATGACCTTCACGAGAATCCCCCGCGGGGTCGTAACGGGTCGTTCCCATAAAGTCTGTGCAGACCGGGGGGACGACCGGCGGGTGCCGGACCACGGCGTGGCGCGGTCGGTGCCCTAGAAGGGGCGCCGGCGGCCCGAGGGGTCCCGATGGAAGACCCCGAAGTCCTCGGTAGCGAGCAGCTGGCCCACGGGGAACACCGGCCCGTCCTTGCAGACGTGGTAGGGACCCAGGGCGCAGGCATCGCACATCCCGAGCGCGCACTTCATGTGCCGCTCCACCGCGCAGAAGACCGGAACCCGCACGGGCGCGGCGAGGCCTGCGACCTTGCGCATCATCACCTCGGGCCCGCACGTCCACACCGCGTCGTACTCCTCGGCGCCGAGCAGGCGCTCGGCCACCCCGGTCACGAAGCCGCGCGAACCCTCCGACCCGTCGTCGGTCGCCACCTCCACGCGCGCGCCGGCCGCGCGCAGGCGGTCTCGGAAAAGCAGCTCGGGGGACTTGGTCGCCCCGAGTGCGACCGTGACGCGGCTCCCTCGGGCGATCGCCCGTTCGGCTGCGGGGGCGAGGACGGCCGTTCCGGACCCTCCTCCTACCACGAGCACACGGGAGGGCGAGAGGTCGAACCGGTTGCCGTAGGGTCCCCGGATCCCGACCTGGGATCCTGCCCGCAGCGAGAGCACGTGGCGCGTGGTCTCCCCCATCGCCTTGATCGTGACGCCCTTCGACTCTCCCTCCGTGTAGGAGAGGGACATCGGGAGCTCGTCCTCTCCCGGGAGCCAGACCATCACGAACTGGCCGGGGTCCGACGGGGGAGTGTACGGAAAGCGCAGGGTGATCGTCGAGGGCGTCTCGACGACCGTCTCGGTCACCGTGACGACGGTCCGCACAGTCCGGGCTACACGGCTTCGGATATAGCCCCGCGCCGGTCCGGGCTAGGGGGCTGTGCTGTGGGCGGCCCCGACGGCGTCCTCGAGCCGGGCGAAGCCGAGCTCGTCGAGACGGCGGGAGAGGTCGCGGGCCAGCCGTCCGAACAGCTCGACCCCCTCGAAGGTGATCGCCGTCCCGACCTCGAGCGCTCGGGCGCCGGCGAAGACGTACTCCAGCGCATCCTCGGCGGTCGAGATCCCGCCGACCCCGATCACGGGGATCTTGACCTTGCGGTAGATCTGCCAGACGCAGGCGAGCCCGACGGGCTTGATCGCCCGGCCGCTCAGCCCCCCGAGGCCGTGGGCAAGCACCGGCCGCCGGAGGGAGGTGTCGATCGCGAGCGCTCGAAGGGTATTGATCGCACTGATCGCCGCGGCGCCCGCCCGCTCGGCCGCCTCGGCCAGGCCCGCGGGGTCGGCCGAGTTCGGGGTGATCTTGGCGATCACCGGGACCTTCACGGCGCGAACGACCGCCCGGACGATCCGCTCCACGTCCGCCGGCGTGGAGCCCACCTCGGTGCCGAACCCCTCGGCGTGGGGGCAGCTCAGGTTGAGCTCGACCGCGACCACCCCGGCGTCCGCGATCCGGCCGGCCAAGCGGGCGAACTCCTGGTCCGTGCCGGCGAAGACCGAACCGATGACGGTCGCCCCGGCCCGCCGGGCGACCTCGATCTCGCGCGGGTACTCCTCGATCCCGGGGTTGGGGAGCCCCATGGCGTTCAACATCCCCCAATCGGCGTAGACCTCGACGGTGGGGTTGGGGTAGCCGGCTCGAGGCTCGGCCCCGATCGACTTCGTGATCACCCCGCCCGCGCCCGCCCGCCAGGCCCCGGCGAGCGATTCCCCGCTCTCGCCCCAGATGCCCGAGGCGAGAAGGAACGGGTTCCGCAGCCGGACTCCGGCGACCGTGATGCCGAGTTCCGCCACGACCGCTCGCCACCAGTGGTGCCCTTAAATCGCCTCGGACCGGTGCGCCCGGCGTTCTCGTATGCACCTCGACCGGCTGACGGATGCGGCCCGGGAGGCCCTCGAAAAGGCGTTCGCGCGCGCGGCGGAGCTGCGGCACCCGTCGGTCGAGCCGGAGCACCTCCTCCAGGCCCTCCTCTCCGACCCCGCGGGCGCGGTGGTCTCCCTCCTCGGCCGGCTGGGTGCGGATCCCTCGGCGCTCTCCCAGCAGCTGGAGGCGCGGCTCGCCCGACTGCCGACCGCCGAGCACGTCGCTCCCGCCGACCAGTTCGTCTCCCGCACGCTCACCCAGGTGATCGACGCGGCCGAGAGGGAGGCGGGCCGGCGGAAGGACCGCTACACGACGGTCGACGAGCTGCTGCTCGGGCTGCTCTCGGTCACCTCGCCCGCCCGCGAGCTCCTCGAGGCCGCGGGGGTCCGGCGGGACGAGGTGGAGCGAGGCATCGGGGAGATACGTGGCAACTCCGAGCCGGTCTCAAGCCGCAACCCGGAGGCGCAGTACGAGGCGCTGGAGAAGTACGGACGAGACCTCACGAAGCTGGCGCGCGACCGAAAGCTCGACCCGGTCATCGGGCGCGACGAGGAGATCCGCCGGGTCATCCAGATCCTCTGCCGGCGGACGAAGAACAACCCGGTCCTCATCGGCGAGCCCGGGGTCGGGAAGACCGCGGTGGTCGAGGGACTGGCCGTCCGGGTCGCGGGCGGGGACGTCCCCGAGGTAGGGCGGAAGTGGCGGATCGTGGCCCTCGACCTCGGCGCGATGCTGGCCGGCGCGAAGTTCCGGGGGGAGTTCGAGGAGCGTCTGAAGGCCGTCCTCAAGGAGGTCGAGCGTTCCGAAGGGGAGGTCATCCTGTTCATCGACGAGCTGCATACCCTCGTGCACGCCGGGGCGACGGAGGGAGGGGCGCTGGATGCCTCCAACCTGCTCAAGCCCGCGCTCGCCCGGGGCACCCTGCACTGCATCGGGGCGACGACGACCCAGGAGTACCGAAGGTACATCGAGAAGGACGCGGCCCTCGAGCGCCGGTTCCAGCCGGTCCCGGTGAGCGAGCCGACCGTGGAGGACACGATCTCCATCCTTCGGGGTATCCGGGAGCGGTACGAGCTCCACCACGGGGTGCGGATCCACGACGCGGCGCTGGTCGCCGCGGCGACCCTCACCGCGCGGTACCTGACGGACCGCCACCTCCCCGACAAGGCGATCGACGCGATCGACGAGGCCGCGTCGATGGTCCGCCTGACCCTCGACTCGCGTCCGGCCGAGCTCGAACTGCTCTCCCGGCGCATCCGACAGCTCGAGATCGAGCGGACCGCCCTGGCGCGCGAGAAGGACTCGGCCAGCAAGGACCGGCTCAAAGCCCTGGACAAGGAGCTTGCCAACCTGAAGGAGAAGGAGTCGGCGCTCTCCGCGCGGTGGAAGAAGGAGAAGGAGGAGGTCGAGCGGGTGCGGGCGATCCGGGCCCAGCTCGACGCCGCGAAAGCCGACGAGGCGCGCGCGGAGCAGGCGGGCGACCTCGAGGCGGCCGCGCGCCTGAGGTACGGGACCGTCCCCGAGCTGCAGAAGCAACTGGCCGCGCACGCCAAGGCGGTCGAGGGCCCGGGCCCGGACGGCCTCCTGCGCGAGGAGGTGACGGAGGAGGACGTGGCGTTCGTCGTCTCCAAGTGGAGCGGGGTGCCGGTCAACCGGATGCTGGAGGCGGAGACCCAGCGCCTCCTGAAGATGGAGGAAGCGCTCTCCGCCCGCGTCGTCGGGCAGGACGAGGCCGTCCGCGCCGTCGCGATGGCCGTCCGGCGGGCGCGCTCCGGCCTCGGGGACCCGAACCGGCCGATGGGGACGTTCCTGTTCGTCGGGCCGACCGGGGTCGGGAAGACGGAACTCGCGAAGAGCCTCGCCGCGTTCCTGTTCCACTCGGAGAAGGCGCTCGTCCGTATCGACATGAGCGAGTACATGGAGAAGCACACCGTCGCTCGGCTGATCGGCGCGCCTCCCGGGTACGTCGGGTACGAGGAAGGGGGTCAGCTGACGGAGGCGGTCCGCTCGCACCCGTACACCGTCCTCCTCTTCGACGAGGTCGAGAAGGCCGCTCCCGACGTGGTGAACATCTTGCTGCAACTGATGGACGACGGCCGCCTGACGGACGGACAGGGCCGCACGGTCGACTTCCGGAACACGATCGTCATCCTTACCTCGAACCTCGGCTCCGACCGGATCGCGGAGGCGACGACCGACGAGGAGCGGCGTCGGGTGATCGAGCCGGCGCTAAGGGCGGCGTTCCGTCCGGAGTTCCTCAACCGCCTGGATGAGATCGTGGTCTTCCACGCGCTCACCGAAAAGGAGATCGCGCAGATCGTCGAGCTGCAGCTGGCCCAGGTCGAGGCCCGGCTCTCCGAGCGGCGGATCCGCGTGACGGCGACCGCCGCGGCGAAGAAGCTGCTGGCCCGCGAGGGGTTCGACCCTCAGTTCGGGGCCCGGCCGCTGAAGCGCACGATCCAACGGCGGGTCGTCGACCCGCTCTCGAGCAAACTCCTTGCCGGCGAGATCCGGGACGGCTCGGAGGTCGTGGTCGACGCCCGGGGGGACGAGCTCGTGCTCACCGTCGGTCCCCGCAAGGGAGGGCGGTAGGGACCGTGACATCCGCCGTGACGGTCGCGGTCGTCGGGGCCCCGGACGTCGCCAAGGAGCTGGGGAAGAAGGGCACCGCGTCCGACCTCACGCTCTACAACATGGTCCGGGACGGCCACGCGGAGACGCTCGTCGAGCCGACGCAGTTCCCGGAGAAGTTCCCGCCCCTGGTGACGGCGCTGGCGATGGCCGACCGGTGCCTCCTGGTCGTCCCCGAGCTGAGCCGGGCGGTCGCCGAGACGATCGCGACCCTCGAGCTCGTGACGGTCCCGACCCACGTGGTGCTCGGTCCCGGCGTCGGCGAGCCCGAGGTCGCGCGGGTGCTGAAGGGCGGGAGGCTCGAGTCGGCGCCGCGCATGCCGCTCGATCCGGTCCACCTCCGGGCGATGCTCGAGGAGTGGAACGCCCCCGACGTCGCCGGCCCCCCGGCGGCGGTCATCGACCACGTCTTTCCCGTCAAGGGCGTCGGGACCGTCGCCCTGGGGGTCGTCCGGCAGGGGACCCTCCGCGCCCACGAGCATCACCGCCTGTGGCCGAGTCCGAAGGAGGTGGAGGTCCGGTCGATCCAGGTCCACGACGTGGACGTCAAGGAGGCCGGCTGCGGGTCTCGCGTCGGGGTCGCCTTGAAGGGCGTCGACCCGGACGAGGTCTCGCGCGGGATGGTCCTGGCTCCCCCAGGGACGCTCTCCGAGGGGGCCCAGCTCGCCGCGGGTCCGTTCGAGCGGTGCCGGTACTACCGCGGGGTCGTCGCCGAGGGGGACCACCTGCACCTTTCGGTGGGACTCCAGGTGGTCCCGGTCGTCGTGGGGCCGCTCGGCCCGGGCGGCACGCGCCTGGAGACGGACCGGCCGGTCGTCTACCGGCCGAACGAGCCGGCCCTTCTACTCGACCTCTCCGTGCCGAGCGGGCCCCGGGTCGCGGGCCGGCTCGCCCTGACCGGACCAGGCTAAGCTTCCCGCCACCCGGGCTCGCCGCTCAGGCGAACATCGTGACGGACTCTTTGCGAAGCTCTTCCTCGCCGACGACCTTCTCGATCGCCCGTTCGAAGTCCGCGAGGGTGACCGTGTCGCGCTCCTCTCGGATCGCCCACATGCCCGCCTCGGTGCAGATCGCGCGGATGTCGGCCCCCGTCGCCCCCTCGCACCGCAGCGCGAGGCTCTCGAAGTCGACCGGCTCGCGGATCGACATCCCGTGGGAGTGGATCTTGAAGATCTCGGCGCGGCCGACCTCGTTCGGGACCGGGATCTCGATGATCCGGTCGAACCGTCCGGGACGCAGAAGGGCATCGTCCAGGATGTCCGGGCGGTTGGTCGCGGCGATGATCTTGACGTTGGCGAGCGGCTCGAAGCCGTCCATCTCGGCCAGGAGCTGCATCAAGGTCCGCTGGACCTCGCGGTCGCCGCTGGTCGCCACCTCGAGGCGCTTGGCGCCGATCGAGTCGACCTCGTCGATGAAGATGATGGTCGGGGCCTTGTCGCGGGCGAGCTGGAAGAGCTCGCGGACGAGGCGCGCCCCTTCGCCGATGTACTTCTGGACGAGCTCGCTCCCCACGAGGCGGACGAACGTCGCGTTGGTGTGGTGGGCGACGGCCTTGGCGATCAGCGTCTTGCCGGTCCCGGGCGAGCCGATCAGCAGCACGCCCTTCGGGGGGTCGACCCCGACCTTCTTGTAGAGCTCGGCCCGCAGCAGCGGGTATTCGACCGCCTCCCGGATCTCGCGGATCTGCTCGCCGAGGCCCCCGATGTCCTGGTAGGTGACGGACGGCTTGTCGACGATCTCGCTCGCCGTCACGAGCGGGTCGAGGGAGGCGGGCAGCACGCCCATCACGGCGAGGGTCTGCTTGTTCAGTGCCACCCGGGAGCCGACCGTGATCTTGCCGTGCTCCACGGTTTCCGCGGAGTTGACCACGAAGTCCGGGCCGGTCGACGACTTGACGATGACCCGCCCGTCGGTGAGGACGTCCCGGACGCTGCCGACGATGAGCGGAGGGTAGCGGAGCCGGTCGAGCTCGGTCTTCAGGCGCTTGACCTCGCGCTGGAGACGGAGGATCTCGGCCTCCATGTAGTGCCGCTCGCTCTCGACCCGCTTGATGGCCTCCGCGAGCTGGGTGTTGCGCAGCTCGAGGAAGTTGACCCGATCGAAAGAGTCGTGCGGCACCGCAGGCACTTCCGGTTCGCTCATCGGTTCCAGTACAGGCGAGCCCCGCCTCTCACCGACAATCAATAAGCGTGACGCCTTATAAGTAGTCCATTCCGACTGGGAAAGAAGACGGTCGATGGGTTCCACCGGCGGGCGACGGGCGGTGGCGTTCGCGCCGGGCCACGTGACCGGGCTCTTCGTTCCCGACCTTCGCTCGCCCGACCCACGCGGTCGGGGGTCTCGGGGCGCCGGCCTCGTGCTCGAGCTGGGGGCCACCGCGGTGGCCGAGCACTTCCCGGCCAAACGCTCCGCCCTGCACGTCTCGGACGCCGAGGGGTCGCCTCTTCCGATCACCGAGGAAGCCGCGCGTCACCTCCGCCCGCCCAGATCGGGCACGGTGCGCGTGCGGGTCCGACACGACCTCCCGGTCGGCCAGGGCTTCGGGATGAGCGCCGCCGGGACCCTCGCTGCCTCGATCGCCCTCTCCCGAATCTTCGACGTCCCTCGTCACCGCGCGGTGGAGGTCGCCCACCTTGCGGACCTGTTCGGCGGGGGGGGCCTCGGCGGGGTCCCGTCAATCCTGGGAGGAGGGCTCGAGGTCCGGACCGTCGCCGGGGTGCCGCCGTGGGGCCGGGTCACCCATCGACCCGTCGACCGCCGGATCCTGGTGGGAGTGGTCGGACGCTCGATCCCCTCTCCCGGCCTGCTGCATCGCGCCCGATTCCTGCGCCGCGTCTCGGACGCGGCCTCAGGCGAGCTGGACCGGTTGGGCTCGCGACCTTCGCTCGAGAGCCTCCTCGACGCGAGCGAGGGGTTCACCGACCGTCTCGCGCTGGCGCCGCCCCGCCTCCGCACGGTGCTTCGAGGGCTTCGCGCGCGGGGGGCCCGCGCGGCCCAGGCGATGTTCGGCGAGAGCTTCTTCGCCCTCGCGAGCAGCCCGGCGGTCCGGAGAAGGGTCGTCGGGTACCTGGCCTCAACGGGCGTACGGGCCCTCGAAGTCGGCACCGCGGTCCGGGGCGCGCACCCCCTGCCTCTTCCCGCCCATCCCGGAGCCGGTCCGCGAGTCGCGACGCAAGCATTTTAACGGGACGCTGGTCCCGACTCCGTCCATGACGCGCAAACCGGCCCGGATGTACCGCAAGGTCGAGGGCCAGGTGTACACCCGCCGGGAGTACATGGGCGGTGTCCCGACGTGCCGGGTCACCCAGTTCGACACGGGCAACCTGCACCGCGAGTTCCCCTGGCAGCTCTCCCTCGGGATGGAGGAGGCCGCCCAGGTACGGGACATCGCGCTCGAGGCGGCCCGGATCAGCGCCGTCCGCGTCCTCGAGCGGACCTCCCCCAACGAGTTCCACCTCAAGATGCGCCGGTTCCCGCACCAGATCCTGCGGGAGCACAAGATGGCCACGGGCGCCGGGGCGGACCGGATCTCCGACGGGATGCGAAGGGCCTTCGGGAAGCCGGTGGGGCACGCGGTGCGGGCGGAGATCGGCTCGGAGCTGATGACCGTCTACACGACCGAGGCCCATCTCGCGGACGCCAAGGAAGCGCTCCGGAAGGCATCCCACAAGCTGCCGGTGCCGACGCGCGTGATCATCGCGCTGCGGGCTTCGTAGACCTGGTCGGCGGCCGAACGACCAGCACCGGACACGGTGCGTGATTGACCATCGCCGCCGACACGCTCCCGATGAGGAGCCTCTTGGCGGCCGAGAGGCCGCGGGACCCGATGACCAGCAGGTCGGGGGTGTGTTCCTCGAGCTCGCCGAGAAGCTCGTCGACCACCACTCCATCGGAACAGACCCCGGTGACGCTCGTGACCCCGGCGGCCTCGGCCCGCTTCACCGCCGCCTCCACGATCGCCTGGAATCGGGGCCGGTCGGTGGGGGGGAGCGCGGCCGCCACGAACGGCTCGTTCGGGGCCATCATGACCGGCTGGAGCGGTGCTACCGCCACCACCTCGAGCTGACTGCCGTACCGCCGGGCGAGGTCGATGGCGATCTCCAAGGCAGCGTTCGCGTGCTCGGACCCGTCAACGGCGACCGTGATGTGCCGAAAGTCTGGAGGAGTCATGCCCCGTCAAAGCCGAGCGGGCTCATCTCCGTTACGGGAACGGGCCGGCAAGGGGCCCGAGAGGGGGGGATGGGCGGGCCGGGAACGACCGACGCCTTCTTCTAAATGTTCCGGCTAGACTGTGACGGAAGCGTGACCTCGTGGCCCCCATCTGCTCCAACTGTGGCGCCGCCGACTTCGTCTGGGCGAACGACCTGAAGACCGGCTCCCGGGGAAGCGGTGGCCTCTCCCTTCGGAGCCGGGGGGAACTCGCGATGGGCACCCGAATCTGCCGGAACTGCGGCCACGCCGACCTCTTTCTGAAGGACCCGTCGGTCCTCCGGATGCCCCATACCTGGAAGCCGGGCGAGTTCGTCCCGATCGCGCCCAAGGCCACCGCCTCCGCTCCGCCCGCCGCCAACCCCGCTCCCGCGGCGGCGTCCCCCAAGAGCGAGCCCGCAACCTCCCCGCCGTCAGCCGTGCCTCCCCCCCCGCGGGCACCCCCTCCCCCGTCACCGACCTCCTCCGCGCCGTCCATGACTCCTCCGGCGCCTCCTCCGCCGGCCCCCCCCGCCGCACCCGCGCCGGCGGACCAGAGCCTGGCCGAGCCGACGGCGCCGTCCAGCCCCCGAAAGCCCCGACGGCGAGCCCGCCGAGCCGGCGACAGCGGCTCCGAGTCAACCAACTCCTCCTAAGCGGCCGCCGACTCGCACGGCGGCGGGGGAGCGCACCCCCGGCGATTTGCCGGGGCTTGGAGTTCGGGCCTAGACAGAAATACTCCGACCCTGCTAGGTTCTCTGTCCTTCGCGCGGCTTGGCCTCCAGGCCGCGTACCGGGAGTTGGACAGTGACGTCCGCCCAGAGCCCAGGCAGTGGTGCTGTCGTGGTCGCCGGCGACGAGGAGACGCGCATCCTGTTCCGTGGCCTCCTTCGCCTGCACCACATCCGGGTCGACGGGGAGGCGGACGGCGCCGAGCGGGCGCTCCGCCTCGTTCGGGACCACCGCCCGCACCTGCTGGTCGCGGACATGAACCTGGCCGAGGGGAGCACGACGACCCTGCTGGCCGAGGCGAGGCAGATCCACCCCGAGGTCCGGGTGGTCCTGGTCGCCTCCGCTTCGAGGCCCCCTCCCCAGCCCAGTGACGGGAAACCGCCCGACGCGGTCCTGCTGCGCCCCTTCCGGATCCGGGAGTTTGCGGAAGCGGTCAACCCAGGCGCGTTCGACGGCGGCGGCCCGGCGACGTAGTCGGCGCCGTCCGGTCCGCTCCGACGCGGGGGGACCCGGCCCGAGGCGAGGGAGTCGCCGACCCGCCCAAGCCATTATCCCCGGAACGTGGTTCAATCGAGTTCCGATGGAGTCCACCCCACCTCCCTCCGGATCGCCTTCCCCCGGCCTGGTGGGCCGGACCCTTCCTGCCCTATCTCGACACCTCCGGGCCCCTCGTCGTTGGCGGGGCGGCCCCGCCTGGCTCGTCATGATCGCCAACGTGGACGCCGCCAGTATCCTCACCGCCCTGGCATCCGGCGCGAGCTATCGGTACGACCTGGTGTGGTTCCTGGTCATTCTCACGATTCCTCTCTTCTTCGTCCAGGAGGCCTCCGGGCGTCTCGGCTCCGTGGCCGGGAAGGGGCTCGGGGAGCTCGCCCGCGAGCGTTTCCCCTCCCGCATCGCCTCTGCCGCCGCCGTCACCATGGCGGCGGGCGACGTCGCGATGTACGTCGCCGAATACGCCGGGATCGCCCTCGGCCTCAGCCTGTTCGGGGTCCCCCCGATCCTCTCCTTGCCGATGGCGTTCGTCGCGCACATCGCGTTGGTGGCGCGGGGCCCCTACGCCTGGGTAGAGCGGGTCCTCATCGCGGTCTCCGCCGGGGTGATCGTCTTCCTGGCCGTCGCGGTCCTCCACCGCGGGGTGCTGCCGTACTCTCCCTTTGGGGTCTCCGACCAGCCGGCGTTCTTCCTCTTGCTCGCCGCCAATGTCGGCGCGGTCGTGATGCCGTTCATGCTCTACTTCCAGTCCTCGGCCACGGCCGCGAAGCGGACCACGGCCGAGATCTCCCGCCAGTCGACCCTCATCGGGGCGGTCGCCAGCGAGGTGCTGATGATCGTCGTGGTCATGATCGGAGCCGGGATCTACGGGTCCTTCGACGTCACCACCGGGTCCGGGTTCGCCCACGCCCTGTCGTCGGCGCTCGGGCCAGCCTGGGCCTATGTCCTCGGCGCCGGCCTTGTTGCGGCGGCCTTCCTCGCCCTGGTGGTCGTCTCGCTCGGCAGCGCCTGGGGCGTCACGGAGGCACTCGGGCTCCCGGCGAAGAGCACGCTCTGGCTCTATGCCGTGGAGAGCCTCCCCGCCGTCTTCGTCCCCCTCCTCTTCCCCCAGCTCGTGACCTTGGTGCTCGCCATCATGGTGGCGATGGTCTTCATCCTGATCGCGCCGGGGATCCTGCTCGGCGTGCTGGTCTCGGACGCCAAGGTCATGGGACAGGAGGCCTCCCGCGGGCTCTGGCGGTGGGCCTACTGGGGGAGCCTGGGGTTCGTGGTCGCCGTGGGTGTCGTCGCGGTCGCGGCCTACTTGTGAACGGGCCGTTCCCGCTGCGGGTCGAGACCGTCGGGGGGAGATTAGGCAAGTTCCCCTTACGCACGAGCCGAGTCCCCGCGCGAGCGCGATAGCCAGTCACCGAGCGGGAGCAGTATGTCGTACAGCGTCGTGCCGGACGCGGTCAGCGAGTAGCCGAGGACAGCGCCCGGGGTCCCGTCGATGGGCCTCCGCCGGACCAGCCCGTGACGCTCGAGCGCGCGCAGGGTCGCCGTCAAGGTCGCCGGGCTCACCCCCGAGAGGCAGCGCTGGATCGGTGCGAATCGGACCGTCCCGTACTTCCCGAGAAGAGTGATCACGCAGACCGCCCACTTCTTGCCGATGACGTCGATCATCCCCATCGGAGGGCAGGGGCACTCGAGGTCCCCCTCACAGCACTGCGACACTCTGTCCGTACGTAGCGGCGCCTTCTTAGCACTTCAGATATTGAAGTGGTCGAGGAAGCCATGCCGGACGAATGCTGTGGGGAGAACTGCTGTCCGCCGGGGACGTGCTGCTGCTGCTTGTGCTGCTGCTCCTGCTCGGGACAGCCGGGCAACCGTTCCGGCGCGTGATGACCGACCGCGTCGTGCTGTTCATCTGTGTGGAGAACGCCTGCCGCTCGCTGATGGCGGAGGCGATGTTCAACGCCGACCCGCCTCCCGGCTGGATCGCGACGTCAGCCGGAACGAGCCCCGTGGCGGCGGCGAACCCGAGGACTGCCCCGATGCTGGCCGAGCGGGACCTCGCCCTGCCCGACCACGCTCCCCGGCTCCTGACGGAGGAGATGATGGACGGCGCGAGGGTCCGGGTGACGATGGGATGCCTGGACGACGCGAGTTGCCCGGCTCACCTGAAGGGGCTCGAGCTCCGGGACTGGGCGCTGCCCGACCCCGCGCGGTTGGACGACGCGGGGTTCCGACAGGTTCGGGATACCCTGGCGCGTAAGGTCCGATCCCTGAGGGCCGAACTGATCCTCCTGGACCGCACCCTCGCCGCGAATCGGCCGGGTGCCGCTCGGTGAACCGAACCCTCGCGGCCCGGTGCGGCGCCGAAGTGGCCGGCACGGCCCTCCTCGTGGGCATCGGGACCGGGGCCATCGTGGCCGGGGCCCGAGCCGGGGGAATCCCTCAAGCAGAGCTTGCTGTCGCTTGGTTCCTCGCGGTCTTCGTTCCGATCGTTCTGTTCATCCGAGTCTCTGGGGCGCATCTCAACCCTGCGGTCACCTTCGCATTGGCGGCCAGCGGACGGATCGCGTGGGCAGAGGCCCCCGCCTATTGGGTCGCCCAGGTGGCCGGGGCGTTCGTCGGGAGTGCAGTGGTGCTCGCCACCCTCGGCGGCGAGGCCCATCTGGGTGCGACCGTTCCCGCCCACGGGGACGTCCTCCTCGCGTTCGGGGCGGAGGCCGCCTTCACCGCTCTGCTCGTCGCCTCCGTGTTCGTCCTGGCGGACTTCGGCGAGGGCCGGTTCGGCTGGAGGGTCCTGCTCCCGCCGCTCGCCGTCGGGCTCTCCACGTACGTCATCGGACCGTGGACCGGCAGCTCGTTGAATCCCGCGCGCACCCTGGCACCCGCCGTGATCTCGGGCACGTACACGGACCTCTGGGTCTACCTGACCGCCGTGCCTTTGGCCGCGGTGCTGGTCGCCGGAGCGTGGAGGCCAAGGTCGGTGGATATCGCGGACCGGGGTCCGGGTCGGAGAAACCGGGCGGCCTGACGACCCCGGCCCTCACAGAGGAGGGCGTTTCCGCCGCACGACTAGGAGCCAAGCAACCGCACCCCCCGCCACCGCCCCGATCACCACGTCGAGCCACAGGTAGGAGGCGGACGGGGGCCCGGAGGGCGGGGCGGTGACTCGGAGGGTGGCGTTGGCGGTCGCGCTGTGTCCCGCGGAATCGTTGGCGCGGACCGTCACCGTGAAATTATCGATGACTGGGGGAGCGCAGGCTAACGAAGTGGTGCTCGCCGTCGCGCGGCCGTCGGGCAGTCCGGTGTAGACGTAGCGGACAGCGCCCACCCCACCCTCGGTGGTCACGTTGAGCACGGTCCTGGCCTCCTCGGCGATCGTCGATGGACCGGTCTCGAACGCGAGGATGAGAGGCCCGCCCGAGGGGGTGAGGAGGCTGCCCTGGTCCTGCGCGAACCCGCTGTCGCACGTCCCGCAGCTGTTCCCGCCCGAGGTGCTGCAGGAGTCGGTCACGTTCGCCCCCCGTGGCCTCCGTGGGGTGAGTTGATCGAGAGCGCGGGGACTTGAGCGGTCTCGAACAGCACCGTTGAGCCAGATTGGCAGGTCCAGTGGACGACGGGAGCCCAACTCGCGACCGGAGTGGGCGACAGCAGGCCCACCACGATCGCCGCGTCGCCACGACCCACAGAATCGCGGAACAGCTGGACGTCATCGCGAGCGCGATCAGCGCGGCGAACGGGCGTTGACCCAGTTTCGTGGACCTCGGCATGCGCAGTCGCAGCCCGGCCCATTTGAGGCGCCGTAGCCGGCGGCACCACGTTCACGTTCCCGCGAGTTTCTTCCTGCCGAAATCGTCTATGATTTGAGCCCGCGAGACTCCCCCGTGAAGACGACTTCCGCGAACGCCCTCGATTGGGGAGAATTCACTTGCCAGCAATCCTGACGCTCGTAGTTCTTTCGACCCTGGCAGCAGGAATGGCTACGGTCACCGCGATCACGGTCCGATGGGCTGCGTTTACCCAGAGGCCGCTCGGGGCCGGCGCGGTCCAGTTCATCCTCGCCATGATGGCTGGGATGTTCGTCGGAGTTCTCGTCTATTTCGCGATTGGAGGGACCACGGGCCTCGTCGGCGGATTCTGGGTCGCGGGTGCGACTATGTCCGCCGCCGTGTTCATCGTCTTCCGGGCGTTTGTCAAGGCGGCTCGGTCACCGAGCGCTCCGAGCGAGACAGCTCGAGAGTTGATTTCACGCCCTCAGTTCGTCGCGTCGGTGGTCGCCCTGGTAATCATCAATGAATTCTTGATGGGCTGGTCCTTCAGCCTGCTCTCCGGTGCGCTCTCCCCAGGCCTGGGAACCAACGGAGCGGACACGTTGGGCGTGTTGAGCGACGCGATCACTTCGCCGTGGTTCGTGTTTCCGATGGCCCTCGAAATGCTGCTGACCCTGCGGTGGCTCCTGGCGGTCTTGCCCCGACCGATGCGTCCGTTTCTTCTGATTCAGCC
>Ga0335078_10000084_pt1 | contig 171336 bp, 160 predicted proteins | sample Lox_Sample_32_FD_206711 | JGI IMG/M metagenome (GOLD analysis project Ga0335078, IMG submission 206711) | Soil microbial communities from Loxahatchee National Wildlife Refuge, Florida, United States - Lox_Sample_3.2 | ecosystem: Environmental > Terrestrial > Soil > Wetlands | place: USA... | reverse complement strand
GACGCCTGCTCAAACTCGACGGGCCTTCCATGCGAACGAAGCACCTTGGCCTTGACACATGGGCCGGGGAGGAGCCAGCGTCTACTCAGGTGGTCAGAAATTTCGGAATCCGTGATTCAGAGTTTCCGGAACCCACAAACGACCAGAAGCTCCTCGTGGGTGCAATTCCACAGAGGAGTAACCGCGCCACGAAGATCGGCATTCGGAGAAGCTCGCCCTGGTGGGCAGCCTCGCCGCCGGGCTGGCCAGTCGAGGACGTGATGGCTGGATTTGCGCCAGGTGGCCTTCGGACGGGATCCGAGCGCACTTGCGAGCGCGGCCCCGTTGGCCCCAATATCGCCCGAACCCGCTTGTCCCGACCACCCGAGCATCCGTGCCATCCGTTGGAGATACAAACGTGCCTGCCCTCATCTCGAAACCTGAAGCGCCGCGCGCGTGTAGCGGCGCGGGCCGCCACGGCCCTCGGACTCGAGGGCCGCTCGCGGCTGCGCTTGCCCTCGCAGCCGCACTCGTCCAACTCCCCAGGGCCGCCGCATCGGATCTGAGCGGCAGCTATGCGAGCCACGGTGCACGACTCGACGTCGTCGACTCACCGAAGCGAGTGATCGTCATCTACCGCGCGAATCCGGTGGGCGCCGACGACCCGGCGAGCTGCGATTGCGTCCTCGCCGGCGAGCATGACACGACGGGCCCGGTGAAGCTCTCTGGGCCCATGGAGAAGGCGGTGTTGGAAGCGGGGAGTCACCGCATCGTGATCGAGGGTGCGCGCTCGGCTTGCTGTGCCCTCCCCTTAGCGGGACGTGACGCCTTCGAGCTCGAATCTCGGGCAGCGCTCGCCCGCTGCGAGGTGAGGCGCATGGGGGCGATGTGGTACGCCCTGGGGATCTCCTCGGCGCTGCGGGACGTGTACGAGCCCCAGGGCATCCGCAGCACGCCGGGCGACGTGGTGATGGCGGTGCCCGACGCTCCCGGTGACGGCTGGGTGCCGGCCCGGCGTATCTCGGACGGGCGAGCGGGCTTTCTGCTCCGCAGCGATCTCGACTGCTTCTTGCCCCGCAACGTCCCTGCTGCGATGCGCAGGCAGCAGCTCGCGGCCTCGCGCCCCAGGCCGCCGGCGGTGCCCTTCGCGTCGGACGGACGGACGGGTCCGTCCGAGGACACCGCGGACCTGGGCGGCGCGGAGAAGCCCTCGGGCGTCGTTCCGTCGGAGGCGGGAGCGGCGCGGCTCGGCGAGGAGGAGACCGGACAGGGACAGGGCCGGTCCGCGGGGACTGCGAAGGTCGGCTTCGCCACCTCCTCACTCCCCCGCTCTGTAGCTCCGGCCGACCTCAGCGGTCGCTACGCCGGTCACGGCGCGCGGCTCGACGTGGTCGACTCGCCGAGCCACGTGCTCGTGGTCTACCGCATCGATCGGCCGGCGGAGAGCGATTTGGGTTGTGAGTGCACCCTTGCCGGCGCACGCAAGGCCCAAGGTACGGTGAAGCTCACCGGGGCGATGGACAGGGCGGCGCTGCGGACGGTGGGAGACCGCCTCGTCGTGTTCGAGGGGGATCACCCGCTGTGCTGTGGCCACGCCTGGCCGGGTCGCGACGCCTTCGAGTTCTTCTCCCGTGCCGCGCTTCCCCGCTGCCGGGTTTCGTCGGGTGGGGCGAGCTGGTACAAGCTCGTGAGCTCGGCGGAGCACGACGTCTACGAGCCCGAGGGTAGCCGGTGTGAACCTGGCGAGGAGGTCGTGGCAGTACCCGACGCCCCCGACGAACGTTGGGTGCCGGCCCGGCGCATCTCGGATGGGCGAGCAGGCTTCTTACTCCGCAGCGACCTCGATTGCCTCCTGTCACGCGACGAGCCCGACCCGCGGCGGTCGCCTACGCAGGCGGCAGCTTTGCCGTGCTCGAGGCCGGCCGCGGCGAGCGAGCGGGCCGCAGGAGGGGCGAGCGCGGCGGTGCACCCGGCCGGCGCGGCTACCTGCGAAAGCGCCACGCCCGAGGTGGGTAGCGTGACTGCCGACCCGTGAGGCGCCGGTCAGGGCCGCGAGCGCCTCCGCGGCGCCGCAAGCCCTCGAGTCCAGGCGTGGCGCGATCCGAACGCGAAATCGGGATCGGGATCGTCTCGCTACTCCCCGCCCACACCGCCGGACGCGCGCATCCGCATCCGGCCCCAGAAGGTTGAGGTTAAGACGAGTCGCGGCACTCCCATCCGGTCGTAGTAGCGGTTCGGCACGGCACGGTGCGACGGCTCGCGCCGCCGAGAGCCTGGTGCCACGCCTGACTGCCCGTCCGCTTCACCCCTCACCAGCCGAAGCCGCTCCGAAGCCACGACGACTGCGGCGCGGTTCCGGGGACGACTAGGTTCGTTACCTGGCCGGCGTGGACGCCTCCATGCGGCAGAAGATGGCGCTCGCCGCCGCGCACTTCCTCTGCCAGGGACGCGTCCCCGACATCGGAATGGGGTCGGGAGCCCGGACGCACGCGCCGGCGGCGGCCTAGACAGGCCCCCTTCGGTTGACCGGTACCCGCACTTTAACGACCTAGGGTCGCGAGCACCTCACCGGACCGGGCGAAATCTGAAAGCCTACCCGCACCTTCTCGTCTGCCGATCGCAGGCACGCTCCGTGCACACCATGCAGACCAGGCGGCTCTCTCATGAAGGAACGAGCCGCAGAAACGCTTGCTGCTGCTTGCGGCCTCGCGCGTGCTGACCGCCCTCTCAGTCTGGATCGGCAGGTGTCGTGGCGATGACCGGTGCCTAGCAAACGTGGCGGACACAATCGGCGCGCTTGCTGGCGGTGGCAACGCAGGCCCGATCCCCACGGCCGCGATGGCCGGACACCGATTTCCCTGGAGCATACCGTGACGACCGCACCGATGGCTTGGCGCCGTGACCTCATCGTCCTAGGGTTGCTGGCAAGTTGCGCGTGCTCCTCGGGCTCGAATCCTGCCCCCCTGAGCCCAGACCACCTGAACCTGATCTTCGTCGTCAGCGAAGACCTGGCCTTCCAGGCTCCCGGAGAAATCGACCCCAACACGTCGAACCTCACCAATCAGGGCCTTCAACGGTCCCTCCACCTGGGCACATACCTACAGCAGGAGGTGCTGGCGGCAAACAACGTGACCGGCATCTACGCACTCGCGCCGATGACTCACCTGCAGACCGCACAGCGATACCCCGACATGGTGCCGCTCGAGACCATTCAGCAGTTTGCCCTCCTCAATCACATCACCCTCTCGAGCGACCTGGTTGGCGGAACCCCGTATACCGGCCAGAACAGCCCCATCTATGCGTCTTATGCCCCAGGCTCGGTGCCTGACGGAGTGGTCGTCCCCGCGCAATACTGCCCCACCTGTGTCGGGCTCGACTTCGCCGACCAGGGTGGCGACAACGAGGCGCTGGTCACAGGTATCCTGTCGGCGAACGTTCCCGGCTACTACGTGTTCTCCGCCCCATGGGAAACGATCAGCGCGCTGCTGACCGATATCAATCGCCTGGGCGGCTACGGTCTGCCCATTCCGAAGACGTATGAGGGGCCGGACCAGATCTACGCCCTCTCGATCGCTCCGACGGGCCCGGTCGCCCTCGTGACCTACGACGCTCACCTGGACGCAGCTTCCAGCTACCCGGCGCTGCCCTCGCCTCTCGTCAGCCGACCTTGCACGCCACCGACGCCGTCGACCATCACGGTGCGGGGCGGCGTCGACGGCGCGGTGGTGCCGGCGACCGCAAACTCCAACGAAACCCTGTACATCGTTCGGCACGCCGAAGCCCATCCCCAGGGCTACTGGTCGGACAACGAGTACGTCGGCGCGGGACAGTGGCGAGCGCTGGACCTGCCGAGCGCCCTTCGCGGCAAGATGACTCCCGACCAGGTATGGTCGGCCGACCCAGCCACGTTCACTGTGGGCACGGTGAGCGACTCGGGCGAACACTATTGGTCGACCTTGGCGCCCGCGCTCACGGTGGAGCCGTATGCGATCGCCAACGGTCTCCCGCTCAACCTGGCATCGAGCCTCGACCTCACTTCTCCGAGCTTGCCCCGGGATACGAGCGACTTCTTCTTCACCGGGGGCGCCTTCTCCAACCACACGGTCCTGCTGGGCTGGATGTACGTCCAGACCACCCAGCTCATCACGGCACTCCTCGCGAGCTACTTCCCGAACGGTGGAGCGCCCGCGGCACCTGTCTGGTCAGCCACCGACTACGACTCCATCTGGATTGTCACGCTCGATGCCTCGGGCAACCTCTCGCTCGACTTCAGTGAGTGCGAGGGCATCGACTCCTCCTCGTTGCCAGCCACCCCGCCTCGCTTCTAGAGGCCGGGAACGGCGCCCGGACATGGTGTGGGCGCTCCACGCGCTCGGCCTCGCGTCGGCGACTTTCGGGAGACGTCACTTCAGCTGAACGCGCTGGTGGCGATTTCGGAGCGCGTCGGGCTTTCTAGACTGAAGTTAGGAAGCTCGAAACGCGCAAGGGATCGATCTCCCACGGAAATTTGGCGCCAAGCACCGGACTGTTCTGTCTACATTGCGAAATCCGGTGGCTGTGCCAGGCGTCTAGAGATCATGGCGGCGAGTTCAGGGCAAGGGGTCATTCAGTACGGCACTCCAAAAACCCAATGAATCTGTCAAGCCTTACTGTCTACAAAGTGCACGGCCATCGAGCGATGAAATCCCGTATTTCCAGGCATGCCAACCTGAATTTGGTACTGTTAGTGAATCGAACTTCCGTCTAGACGACGTGGGGCGGCGCCGAAGCACCGCCCCTTGGGCTATCCGTGCGAAGGCAAAGAACGAGGCCGGCGCCTTGTCGGGAAGAACGCGGCGGGCGGGCCTCGGTGCTGTCCTCAGTGCCCCAGGGTCACCGTCTGGGTCTGCGCACCGAAGCAGTTGCCGGAGCTGGAGCTAATCGTGAACTGCATGTTGTTGCCATTGAGAATGCCTTGGGCCGACCAGGTCCCGTCGGTAGAGGTCAACTGGAGGCAATCGCCCGAAGCCGTCCCCGTAAAGCTGTTCTCAGAATTCGCGCCAGCGTTGCAAAACGCAGGACAGGCCCCCGACCCGGTGCAAAGCGTGATGTAGCCGGTGACCGACGATCCCGATTGCGAGGCGATGTCGAGATCGGCCACGTCCGGGCAGTTGCTGGTACAGGTCCATAAGTAAAGGACGTTCGTAGGAGTGCCGCCGGTGCACGAACTTGCTGCACTACCCCCGCAAGCGGACATGGACATCACCCCAGCCGTTGCCACTGCAATCGCAGCAACTAACGCCGTTTTCATGACCACTCCTTTTCCGCAAGCGAACTCCAGGTGAACTCCGCGATGGCTCATCACTCCAGCTGAGAGACTACGCAGCCGCGCTGCAAGGAGGGTGCGGCGAGTTGTCCGAAAGGCAAAAAGGGCTGTGGAATCAACGGGGGGCGGTGCCGAAGCAACGCCCCTCGTCCATATCGGCCCGCAAGCTACGCTGTCGGCTTCTACCGAGCGCCTTATCGCGGAACCCGCCGCGGCGGCGCTGGTGAGGCTCCTAGACGGAGCTTCCGTTTGACGAGACGTGCAAGTGATCGTTATTCCGCTTGTTTTCGACCGCGGCCCGTCGTTCTACCCTTCAAGCGAAATCGCCATGCTGCGCCACTCACCCATCGATCACGATTTGGGGCTGATCGCAAGTCGTCGATCCTCTCGTACGCATGTCCCGCTACTGAAAGATCGCTGGTTACAGGTCCTTTTTGTGGGTGAAGGGAAAGTTCCGCCTAGAAGACGGTCGAGCTTCGGTGGCTCGCCACCCACAGACGCTGACCGCTCTCGCCGAGTTACGGGAATCCTCGGCCGAAACGCTCAGGATGCCGACTTACGGCTCGTGCGCCGCCGCCCCGGGCACCTCGACGGGCACGGCGAGCGCGCCCCCCTTGTAACCGGCTCGTGTTCAACGGCAGTCGACCTCTCGCGCCCGCACGAATTCGTGATCGTCAGCACCGAAACCTCGTGCCTCGTTGCGTTTTTGCAGCGAGGACGGCGCGACCCGACCTGGTGAGCGAGAACGAGAACCAAGCGGAGCCTTAGGATCTCCGTCCTCAAGGCCCGCCGCGTGGTCCGTCGCGGTAACCGCCGATCCGGGGGCCTCATCGCTCGCCACCCCGCGCCGCTTTCCTTCGACGCAGCGTGAGAGCGCCGCCTGAGGCATCCCGGGCGGCGCGTGCTATTGTCCGCGAAAGATGCCTGTGCCGGCTGCTGGTCCGAGCCAGAGTGACGAATGCGGCCCCGCGCGCCATGGCGCGGCCATGGTCGCCGCGGCTCTCGGCATCGGGTGGTTCATCGCCAACGGCGGTGCTCGAGCTCTTCGCCTGGACGATTTGGGTTGGATTCTCCGGGACGGGACCGATACGTCTCAGCACTGGTTGGGCTGGGCCTTCTTTCGCCGGGCGCCCTGGCAATTGCCTCTCGGTGCCGCTCCCGCCTATGCCGTACCCCTGGGAGGCTCGCTGGCGTTTTTGGACTCGATTCCGCTGGTTGGTCTCCTCCTCAGGCCGTTGGCTCATTTCCTGCCAGTCAATTTCCAGTACCTGGGTCCCTGGGTGGCCGCCTGCTTCGCGCTCCAGGGCTGGTTCGGAGCGAGACTGACGGGTCTATTCACTCGTAGCTTTGGCAGTGCCGTCGCCGGCGGGTCGTTGTTCGTGGCCTCGCCGGTGCTCTTGCGACGGCTCGGCCACGAGGCCCTGTGCGCTCACTTTCTCATTCTCGCCGTGCTTTGCATGGCGCTCGCCCCCACTTACGACGCGCACGGCGCGAAGAAGGCCTCGCGCGCGGCCTTGGCCGTGAGCGTGGTCGCGGCCACCATCCACCCGACGCTCGCCGCGATGGCTCTCGCGCTTTCGGTAGCCTTGCTCATCCGGTTGCGCCTCCATGATCGGGCCGTCACCACCACGGCCGCGCTCGGAGGGTTCGCGGCGATGGTAACCCTCGCCATGGGGGTCTTCGCGCTTCTCGGATACCTGAGCGGCCCGCCTCTCAGCAGCCGTGGGTTCGGTTACTTCTCGTCCGACTTGCTCACGCTCTTGAACCCCATGGGTTGGTCGCGGACGTTGCCGTCGTTCCCTACTCGTCCCGGCCAGTACGAAGGATTCGGATACCTCGGCCTCGGTACGCTGGCACTTTTGGTGACGGGCTGCGTCGTCAGGCTCCGCAGCCATCATCCGGTCCCCTGGCGGAGGATCCTCCCGGTGCTCCTCGTATCCCTCCTGCTCGCCGCATTCGCCGTCTCGACCTACGTCACCCTGGCCGGGAAGAAGCGCTTCGGTACCACCGATCCGTTCGGCTCGCTCGCCTTTCTGGTCGCCCCCTTCCGTGCTTCCGGCCGGTTCATCTGGCCCCTCCATTACCTCGTGCTGGCCGCGGCCGTCGCCATGACGTGCCAGACCTTCCGATCCCGGCCCGTCGTGCGGTTCGTCCTCCTGGCCGGGGCCGTGTCGCTTCAGATCGCGGATTTGGGCTTTGACCGACAGTCCGCTTACTTTCAAGGCGGCTTCACTCCCCTCCCGAGCGTGCTCGCGGAGGAAGGGAACATCGCACACGTTGCGATGTTCCCGCCGCGGCTGGTGGATGCCGATGGCCGGGGGTGCCATCCAGAGCCACGGGCAGGTGACGTACGCGGGGGGTACCTCGCATACACGATTGGTGCAACCTTCAACTCCGGCTATCTCTCCAGGATCGACCTCGAGGAAGCGACGGCGGCTTGCGCGCTGGAGGAGGCGGCGGTCACCCGTGGCGACCTCGCCGTCGACACCCTTTATCTCGTGGTCCCGGCGTGGCTGCGTGCGATCCCCACCGAGGCGGCCATCTGTGGTCGCTTCGGAGAGGCCATCGCCTGCGTTGCGCGAGGACGTTCCTCTCCCCTCGCAGCAGCTTTGGAGGCCGCGCGGGTGAGGTGACCCAGCCTCCCTCCTTCGCGGGCCCGTCTTCCGGCAGGTGGCAACCCCCACGCCAGGGGTCGAAGGTCGGACCTGAACTCGTCCCCGATTCGGGTGCCGTCAGCTCTGGGGCGGTTCGAGGGAATTTCCCGAGGGCGAGGTAACCGTTTTACACCACCCCCGTTTGCAGCTAGCCTCATCTCATGTCGGTCGGGGCTGCGGCCGCGCAGGCGCGCGATCTGGCGTATGCCGAGTGCCAGACCGCGGGGGGGCCCCTCGGGCCAGCGTTCTTCGAGGAGCACCTCGTCGTCGTGGCTCGCCGGTCCCGGGAACTCGCCGGGATCCTGGGTGCTGATGGTGAACTCGTGGAACTTGCCGCTTACCTCCACGATCTTTCGGCGGTGCGCGACATCGCCAGCCTCCCCTGCCATGCCCAAGAGAGCTCCCGGCTAGCCGGTGAGTTCCTTCGGGCGCGAGCCCTTGCGACCCCTGTGGTCGAGGAGGTCTGCCGCTGCATCGAGTCGCACACCGCTCCCATTGCGAGGGGCGGCGGCACACCCGAGGAGATCTGCCTCTCCAATGCCGATGCGATGGCACAGATCGAGCGCCCAGCGTACTGGCTTTACTTCGCTTACCGGGTACGCGGTCTCGGATATCGCGAGGGCATCGCCTGGTTGAAGACCCGGGTCGAGCAGAACTTTGGCGCCCTCATCCAAGAGGCGCGCGGGCTCGTCGCCTTGGAGTATGCCTCGACGGCGCGTTTCCTCGGAGCGTCGTTGTAGATTGAGGCGCCGAGGCATCGCTACGGTCCCGGGCCCACGCCTTCACGCGACCGGGCGCCCACCCGGCGTACGAGGCCTTTGACGCGCCGTTACCGTCGACGCGAGTTCCCAAGTCTATGAGTGAAATTCCTCATGCTCTTCCTGGGAACTTCGGGACCGACGTGTTTAGGGTGCGATAGACGACGCCAAGGCGGGGTTCCTCGTCGGGTAAACCTAAGTCCCCGGACCCTCGCCCCGAGCGCACGCCAGCGCTCGCGGCGACGGAAAGGAGAATGCTCCCTGGAAGGCCCCGACCTCGGGGTGTTGAGGCAGGCGATTCCTCAGTTGCCTTCGAACAACTTGACCTCGAGCCGCCCGAGCGTTTGAGGGTCGACGAGGATGTCGATCGCGCCGACCTTCCCTCCCGAGATGGTGAAGTTGAACACCGCTCGCGGTCGTCCACCGGGAGCCCATGCCGCTCCCACCCTTCCATCGATGAGCGCCAACCGAGCATCGCGCGCACGCCCCACAAAGGCCTTGGCGACCTTCGAGGAGCCACACACTTCCCTCGACAGCGTGGGCGCACCCGCGGCCTGCCTCGTCCTGGCCGCGTCGACGGCGACCTGGTCGGCCCTCAGCACGATCTGGGGATCGAGCAGTGCGACCAGGCGGTCGAAGTCTCCCTCTCGCGACGCGGCGAGGAAGGCGCTCACCACCTCCCTCTGGCGCGCGAGATCACCTTCGGAAGCGCCGCTAACGCTACGGACCCTGCGGCGGGCCCGGCTGGCAAGCTGCCGCGCCGCGGTCGCTGACCGCCCGACGATGGGTGCGATCTCTTCGAAGGTCACGGCAAACATGTCGTGTAGCACGAAGGCGAGCCGCTCGGCTGGAGCCAGGGTATCGAGCACGAGGAGCAGGGCTTCGCCGACTGAGTCGGCGAGCAGGGCTTCGCGCTCCTTCTCGCCTCCTTCCTCGGAAAGTGCGGCGGGCTCCGGAAGATTTTCCTCGAGCGCCTGCTCGCTCCTCGCCCGGCGTCGCCGCAGCACGTCGAGGCAGACGCGGGCGACGACCGTCGTCAGCCATCCGCCGAGATTCTCGACGCTCGTCACGTCGGCGCGGCTCATGCGAAGCCAGGTGTCTTGAACGGCATCGTCGGCCTCCATCGGCGAGCCGAGCATGCGGTAGGCCACATCCCGCAGGTGGGCGCGGTGGGCTTCAAATTGCTTGACCAGCCAATCCTCGTGCATCGGTCACGTTCCTTCGTCGCCCTTCGTCATCCGGCTGACGGATGAGAAATCTGAAACGTGACGAGGAGGTCCAATGGAAGCACGTATGAGGAACCCGGCCGCGGTCTTGCCAGACATCATGCCAGCCATCCAGGCGCTCGCGAAGGCTGCACACACCGCCGGGGTACCCGAGCAGACGCTCGAGCTCGTCCACCTGCGGGTGAGCCAGGTGAACGGCTGCAGTGCCTGCGTCGACGGTGGAGCGAGAAGCGCGAAGCAGAAGGGCGTCACGGATGAGCGGTTGTTTGCGCTCCCAGCCTGGCGAGAGACAACGTACTTCACCGAGGCTGAACGCGCCGCCCTCGCGTTCGCTGAGGCGGCCACCCGGCTGAGCGACCGGGCCGAGCCGGTACCCGATCCCATCTGGGACAACGTCGCCCGCCACTACGACGAACGGCAACTGGCTGCGCTCGTGATTTGGATCGCGCAAACGAACTTCTTCAACCGCCTGAACGCGACCACGAAGCAGCCGGCGCCCCAGACCTGGGGCTGAAGACGAGCCTTCGAACGAACGCACATGGGCCCCGTTCGCTCGTCGGGCAAAGCCCGTCTTGGGTAGCGGCGGTAGCGACGCGACGCAGCTCCGCTCCATTCCATGGCTCGCCGGTTCTCCTCTCCAAGCCTGTCAAGTTCCAAGCCTGTCAAGTGTCGCGTTCAGTGTATCTATCGACGATGATCTCGAGCGGGAAAGGCCCTCCGCGAGAGAGAACGCTCGCCCGCTATCGGGCCGCTCTCGCGAGGGCCCACGAGCTCTTCACCCGTTTGACCGCTCGGGAGGAGAAGCTCTTGTGCGTCCGCGAAACGACACCTTTCGTGCTGCGCGGCCGGCGGTAGTCCTCCGCCCTGAGCTGTACCGTCATGACTCCGCGCGTGAAGAGGTCGTGAAGACCCGCTTCCGCTGCGGCGCGCCAGACCTCTTCCGGCTTCACCGCCACCGCGCCGGCCAGCACCGACACGCCGAGGTCAAACCAGCGCGGGGTGAGTGGAACGCTCGGTCCGACGAGGATTGTCTTGGCTCGCCTGGAGAGTTCGAGCAGGCGAGGGAGGGTCTTGTTGATGAGGGTGGTTCCGGTGATGAACACGTAGTCCTGCTCGGGGAGAACGTACTCCGCGGCGAAATCGGGCAGGTCGCCGGGCCTCGGGTGGCGCTCGAGGATGGTGAGGCGACAGTGCTTCGCCAGGGCTTCCACCCCCTCGAAGTGGCCGACGACGGCAACCTTCTTCCCCTCGATCTCTTGTCGCATGGCTCTAAAGACCCTCGGCGCCTTGAAACGGGTGAGTTCTCTGCCGAAGGTTTGCTCCACGCGCTCAGGGGTATTGAAATGCGAATTGATGGCAGCAAGTCCGATGGCTGCTTCCCGGACGTTCCACGAACGGACGAAGGCGGCCACCTCGCGGAGTGGCCGTCCTCCGTAGGGGGGGCAGAGCAGCTCCCCCGAGTACTCGGTATGGTGGGTCATCGCGATGCCGAGGCCCGCGCCCTGCGCACCCTCTGCCGACGTACCGGCACTCCTTCTCGGAGTGCTCGCCACGAGCGTCCAAAGCTGACCCACGAGAACACGGTGCACGTCGTCCGCATCGGGGACGGCCTCGAGCAATCCGTCATAGAGCGCCCACCCGCCCGCCTTCGGCTGCTTCAGGGAGTGCGGTGCGTAACCGGTGCTGCGCTCGCGTTGGCCGCCCACCTCTCCGGGCGTGAGAGGACTCCGGGGGGGTGTCGCGGAGAACTTCGAGATTCGCCTGGCCATCCGCGCAGCGTAGATCGGGAACCCGCCGAGGTCGATCGGCAGGCGACTTCAAACAGGACGAGCGGCCAGGGGACCGTCGCAAACGCCCACTGCGCGAGCACCCACCCTTGTCGGGGAGCTCGCGACGAGGAAAGGGCATCGCATCCTTGCAGAGCGCAGTCCGGTCACTGCGGATCGGCCATTCCGAGGCAGCTGTCTTCGCCGGGAGGGCAGCTCGGGATGGCCACCACCTCACAGAGTTCGAGATTGAGGTTCCCTCCGAGGACCTCTGGGCTGCCGCGCCAGGTTCCCCGGTGCGCCGCGCTGGCGAGCGCGCTACTTCTTCGGAGCCTCGTGGAGGGCAAAGACCGCGCCCTGGGTGTCCGCCAGCTGGGCGATCCGGCCGCCGCCCGGGATGTCCATGGGGCCATTCATGACCTTCCCACCCTTCTTCTTCGCACGCCCGAGGGTAGCGTCGAGGTCGCTCGTCGAGGTGTAGAAGATCCACATGGGAGGCATGGGCGCCCCCTTGGGCGTCGTCATCACCCCACCGATTCCCTTGTCCCCGAGGCCGAAGACGCGGTAGGTCCCAGCGGGCCCCATGTCCATCTCCTCCAGGATCTTCCAGCCGAAGATCTGGGAGTAGAACTTCACGGCGGCGGCGCTGTCGGTTGTCATGAGCTCGTTCCAGCAGAACTCCCCGTCCTTCGCGAGATCGTGCATCGGCATGGCGTGGTTGGGCGTGAAGAGACTCAGGACCGCCCCCTGGGGATCCGCGATCACGGCAAAGCGACCGACCGTGGGAATGTCGGTCGGCTCCTTGAGGATCCGGCCGTGGAGCTTCTTCACGAGCGCCACCGTCGAGTCGACGTTCTCGGCCTCCACGTGCGCCATCCAGTGAGGTGGCGCGCCCAACTTGGCGGCTTCCTCGGGAAGTGTCATCACCCCTCCCAAAGGCCCCTGGGCGCCAACCCACATGATGTAGTCGCTCCCCTCGAACGGCTGGGTCTTCCAACCGATGACCTCGGTGTAGAACGCGATCGCCGCCTTCACGTCCTTGGTGAGATGCTCGTACCACACGAAGAGACCTTGGTTTGCGCTTGCCATGCACGACTCCTGACGACGCGCTCGGCACGTCATCTGTTATGGGTGAATCGCAATGGGAATCCCGGCTGCCGGCCTTTTTGAGACTGCCTGCGGTCTACCCATCGCTTTGCTCTCCCCGTCGCTCCTTCCGTTAACATCGAAAACTTTGGATGCACCACCTTCGGCGCGAACACGGCGCCCACGAGTTCGAGGCCGCGCAGATCGGTGCCCCCTGCGTAGACCAGCCGCTCGCCAGCGCCGAGCAGCACGGGGACGAGGCTCTCCAGCATCTCGTCCACGAGACCCGCCCTGGGATACTGGCGGGCCACCTCGGCCCCACCCCCGAGCGCCACGTCGCGGTCAAGGGCGGCGCGCCGGGCTTTGCCGAGTGCTGCCTCGATTCCGCCCGTCACGAAAGAGAAGGTCGTTCCCCCTTCGAGCTCGAGGGGCTCGCGCGGATGGTGGGTGACCACGAACACGGGGTGATGGAAGGGCGGTTTCGCCCCGCACCATCCGTTCCAGGGTTGGGCGGCATCCCACGGGCGGGGAGGCCGCCGACGACGTTTCGGCCCATGATGGTGCGCAGGTGGTGAAATGCCTCCGCCATCACCCGGGAGCTGGCGTTCTCTTCTCCTCCCTCGAGTCCGTGCCTCTCGCGAAAGACCGCGAGCGATAAGGCCCACTCGTGCAGGCGCATGCCGCCCATGCCCAGCCGGCTCGTCGGGCTCTGGTTCCGACCTGACGAGGCCATCGAGCGACATCGAGATGGTGAAGCGCAGCCTCGACATTGCCTCTTTCTCCCTCCGGGCGGGAAGCCGGCCCGCCCTAGTCGGGCATCTCGGGCGGCGAGCCGTAGGAAGGGCGTCCGGAGGGGCGGTAGGTGCTCATGAGCACGCCCTTCGGCGTCGTCTTCGTCGCCAGGAGTTCGAACGCTGTCGGGATCGTCCCGCTCCCGAAGAGTCGCTTGCCCGTTCCGAGCACCAGCGGAAACTGCAGGAGGTGGACTTCGTCGATGAGCTCGTACTCGAGCAACGTTTGCACGAGGCCCACGCTGCCGTGGACCTGGATCTCCGGGCCGTCGGCTTCCTTGAGCTGCATCACCTCCGCGCGCACGTCGCGCAGCACCGTGGAACCATTCCAGGTGGCGCCCTCCAGGCTGCGCGAGGCCACGTACTTGGGAAGCCCGTTCAAGGGGCCAGCGATGGGGTGCTTGGGATCCTTCACGCGCGGCCAGTAGTTCGCGAAGAGCTCGTAGGTGCCTCGGCCCCAGAAGGAAGGCGCCCGCCCTCGAGAAGATGTCGGCCATGAAGCGGCCAAAGTCAGCGTCGGCGTATGGCATGACCCAGCCGCCGTGGAGAAAGGCATGGCTCCGGTCTTCGCTCGGCCCGCCGGGCGCCTACATGACCCCATCGAGCGTGGCGAAGCTCGTGATGGTGATCTTGGACATTGAAACCCATCCCTATCAGGCGAGTTCGGGTGGTAGGCCAAAGCGCGGGAACAGCCTGGCCGTGTCGAGAAAGTGGTTCATGGCTGCGATGCCGTCGTTCGAGAGCTCGAGGACCGCGAGGGCCCAGGGACGGTGGGACCGTCCCGCTCCCTCCGGACGATATTGACCCAAGGCCGTTTGCGGCGGTGGGAACGAGGCGTGAACCCCGGCAAGCGCGGCCGCGGTCCGAGAACCAGGCCTTGATGGCGGACGGCCCGCTGAGCCAGAGCGTGTAGGGAGGCATGGAAAGGGTCGCGTCCCGACAGAGCAGGGAGGCGAGCGCGTCGAGATCGTAGCCTTCAAAACGCTCAGGTAGCGCGCGAGGAGGGTCTCCTGCCCTGGGGTGAGGGTGCCCATCGACCTCTCGGGTGGAGCGCTCCGTCCAAGCGTGGCCCGCGCCCGCTGGAAGCGCGCTTGTTCACCGCCGCCACCGAGGTCTCGAGGGCCCCCGCAATCTCGGCCACCGGCGAGTTCAGCACTTCCGCGAGGAGCAGGGCGGCACGCTGCCGGGGCGGCAGGCGCTGGAGGGCCGCCACGAAGGCGAGCCGGATGGCCTCCCGCATCGCGGCACGCTCGGCCGGAAGCGCCAGCACAATCGGGAATGGGCTCGAGCCAGTGCGTGCGCGGGCGTTCGACGAGGTCGTCGTGCACCGTGCCGGCGAGCCCGACGGCGACCGGCCGCTCTCGCCGGCCCCGATCGCTCGGCGCGTCGAGGCAGACGTTGGTGGCGATCCGGTAGAGCCAGTTGCGCAGCGAGGCGCGGCCGTCGAACTCCTTTTGTGCCCGCCAGGCCTGCACGAGCGTCTCCTGGACGGCGTCGTCCGCCTCGACCGCCGAGCCGAGCATCCGGTGGCAGTGGCCGACGAGCGCCACCCGGTGGGTCTCCAGTTGCTCTGCGGTCATCATGGCGTCCTCTCCCCCGAAGGGGACCGGCCCGTCGATCCCATACCTAAGAACTCGCGCCGGTGAGCACCCCGCCCGCATGGACCGCGTCTTGTCGCTTTCACCGTAGGAGTCTGTTCCGAGGGTCCACGGCGCTAAATTGAGAACCCTTGAGGGTGAAAATCAGCCGGGCCATTCGGCCTCCGCGCGCAAGGACGCTCTTGTTCCCGCCGGCCGCCGAGCTCATCCCGCGAAAGGCCGCCGAGGAGGGCTTCGCCGGTGGCGGCCAAGGCGGGCGTCGCCTTGCCCCCTGGGCGAGGGTTATTCCAGGCCATTCGAGGCCGGTGCCGGCCCTCCGAAATTCTCCTCGTGCTACATTCTCGCCGGCCAAAGACCCCAGGAGATGTCATGTCGAGCGAGGTCACCCTGCCTGCCCACGCCCACCTCGATCGGCTGGGGATCTCCTACGAGCGCCGTTCCTTTCCCACCGACATCGAGAAGGGGGCGGCCTCGGTAGCCCGCACGCTCGGCTTCGCCGAGCGACAGATGGTGAAGACGCTCATCTTCGAGACGGACCGGGGCGAGCGCGCGCTCGTCATGCTCGGCGGCGACCAGAGCGCCGTCTCGGGCCATCTGAAGAAGCTCCTCGGGTCACGGAACATCCGGCTCGCGAGTCCCGAGATGGTCCTCAAGACGACCGGCTATCCGATCGGTTCCATCCCTCCCTTCCACTGGCAACCCGAGGGTTTCCGTTCCTTCCTGGAAGCGTCGCTGCTCGGCGAGACGCTCCTCGGCGTCGGAACGGGCGAGTGGGGGCAGGAGATCCTGATCGCCCCGGCCGACCTCGTCCGCGCCAGCCGAGCTGCGGTGGTGAACCTCACCGACCGGGGACGGCCGGCGCTTCCGGGCTGAGCCCGCGCCGACGGACGATCCCACCCCGTCCCTCGGCCCCGCCCTTCTCCAAGGGCCCTGGGCGCCGCCCGAGCTCCTGGTCTAGACGCGCCACCGCTCGGCTTGCCTCAACGTCACGCGAAGTATGACGAGGAAGAGCGAGGGGAAGAGAAGAGCCGGAGCCCGAACCGCACGTGAAGGCGCACGAAGGAGCACCCGCCGGCAGGGTCCCGCCGCGCGGGTTTCCGCCTGGCGAGCGAGCAGGCGGGTTCCACCTGGACCTCACGGCGGGGCTCGTGCGTCTCGCAGGGCCGCTTCAGACCTCGACGGGTGCGCTCCTCGTCTACCGTTGGGACTCGATGCGAGCGCGAGCGCGCGACAAGTAATGGGAGAACCCCGTTTCCGGAGATGACTCATGGCGACTTCAGTCAAACCGATACCCGAGGGATACCACGCCGTGACGCCTTATCTTATCGTGAAGGACGGCGCACGCGCGATCGAGTTCTACAAGATGGCGTTCGGGGCGCGCGAGATCTTCCGGATGCCTGGACCTCAGGGGAGGATCGGGCACGCCGAGCTGCAGATTGGAGACTCGCGCATCATGCTGGCCGACGAATCTCCCGAGATAGGAGCTCGTAGCCCGCAGTCGATCGGCGGAACCCCGGTCACGATCTATCTGTACGTCGAGGACGTGGATGCGGTCGCGCAGCGGGCCATCGACGCCGGGGCGACGCTCATGCGACCCGTGGAGGATCGCTTTTACGGGGATCGGAACGGGAGCGTCGCCGATCCGTTCGGGCACATGTGGTGGATCTCCACGCACACCGAGGACGTGGCGCCAAAGGAGATGGAGCGCCGGATGGCGGCCCAGCACGCCGGAGCCTGAAGAGACCCGTATCCGTCCCTGTCCTCTCGTCGCCCATCGTTCGGGGCGGGCTTGCGATCCCGCGGGCCCGCCCGGGCTTGGGGTGGTGTACCGTCTCCGCGCCCGCTCGCCATGAGCGTCTTCGGGGCGAGAGGGGCGAGCTGCGCTTGAGCGGCCTGCGGAGCTCCTCAAGGAGAAGAGCGTGAAACGCCTCGAGCTACCTGCCCCGCCGCGGGACCTTTCCGGGCCGGTGAAGGCCTGGTCGCAACCGGTCACCCTCCCGACCTACGAGCCTCGGCCCGCGGATCGAAACCCCATGTTCCTCGACCGCCGGGTCTACCAGGGCTCGTCGGGCCGGGTCTATCCGCTGCCTTTCATCGATCGCATCCAGGACGAGCCGGTCGACCGGGTCTGGCGGGCGGTTCACCTCGAGAACGAGTACCTGCGCGTCATGGTGTTGCCCGACCTGGGAGGCCGCATTCACCTCCTGCGGGACCTCTCCACCGGCTATGACCTCATCTACCGCCAGGACGTCATCAAGCCCGCCCTGGTGGGCCTCGCCGGCCCCTGGGTGAGCGGCGGCATCGAATTCAACTGGCCCCAGCATCACCGGCCGGCCACCTGCATGCCGACCGAGGTCTTCCTCGAGACCTGCGAGGACGGCAGCCGCGTCGCCTGGTTCAGCGACCACGACCCCATGAACCGGCTGAAGGGGATGCACGGGGTCTGCCTCAGGCCCGGTGTCGCCCGGATGGACCTCAAGGTCAGGCTCTACAACCGCACCCCGCTCGTCCAGACCTTCCTCTGGTGGGCCAACGCCGCCGTCGAAGTCCACGAGGACTACCAGAGTTTCTTCCCCCCGGACGTGCACCTCGTTGCGGACCATGCCCGCCGGGCGGTGAGCACCTTTCCCCGCTGCGACGGGCGGTACTACGGGGTCGACTACGGGCGGCGAGCGCGGGAAGGTGTGCCTCCCGAGGAACGCCCGAAGAGATTCCGTCCGCGCCCCGGCCGACCGCCCGACGACCTCTCCTGGTACGCCAACATCCCGGTGCCCACGAGCTACATGGTGATGGGATCGCAAGGCGGCTTCGTGGGTGGGTACGACCATGCGGCCGGGATCGGATTCGTCCACCTGGCCGATCCCAGGATCGCTCCCGGGAAGAAGCAGTGGACGTGGGGGAACCACGACTTCGGCTATGCCTGGGATCGCAACCTGACCGAGCCTGACGAGCGTGGAGTTTACCGTCCGTACATCGAGATCATGGCGGGCGTCTACACGGACAACCAGCCGGACTTCTCCTTCCTCGGGCCCGGTGAGACCCGCACCTTCACCCAGGCGTGGTTTCCGCTGCACCGGATCGGACCGGTCAAGGAGGCCAACCTCGAGGCGGCCCTCAGCCTCTCGGTCCGCCCGGGAGAAGCTGTGGTGGGAGTGGCCGTGGCGATTCCGATCGAGCGGGCCTCGGTCCGGGTCTCCCTCGCATCGAGGGAGATTGCGCGCTTCGACCGGGCTCTGCGCCCAGGGCTCCCCGTCCTGGAGAAGGTCGCGCTGCCCCCGGGAACGATCGAAACGGACCTTCGGGCGGCGCTCTTGGACGCAACGGGGCGCGAGGTCATCAGCTACCGGCCGGTTGGCCCGGCCGCACCGGGAGCTCCCCTCCTGGCGAGCGAGCCTCCCCCGCCCGAAGAGGTCGCGAGCGCCGACGAGCTTTACGTGACGGGTCTCCACCTCGAGCAGTACCGGCACGCCACCCGTTCGGCGGAATCTTACTGGCGGGAGGCCCTGCGCCGCGATCCGCTCGACTCCCGCTGCAACAGCGCGCTCGGTTTCCTTCACCTGCGACGGGGCGACTTCTCGAAGGCCGAGGGACACTTTCGCAAGGCCCTGAAGCGCCTCGAGCTCCACAATCTGAACCCCTACGATGGGGAACCGTCCTACGGGCTCGGCCTCGTCCTGCGCTACCTCGGACGTGACGCGGAGGCCTACGCGGCCTTCTCCAAGTCGACCTGGAACGCGGCGTGGGTGAGCGCCAGCCACCATGCCCTGGCCGAGATCGACGGTGCGCGGGAGAACTGGCCCGCCGCGCTCGAGCACCTTGACCGGGCCCTGCGGCATGACTCCGACAACCTGCGCGCGCGCGACCTGCGCGCGATGGTGCTCGTGCGGCTGGGGCGCTCGGCAGAGGCGGAGCGCGCTCTGCTCGAGACGCTGTCCTTGGACCCGCTCGACGCCTGGGGCCGCCACCTCGCCGGAAGGACGCCCCGCGACGCCCGGCTGGCGCTCGACCTCGCGCTCGACCACGCGCGGGCCGGGCTCTTCCGGGAAGCGCTCGCGCTCGCCGAGATCCCCGAGCTCGAGGGAGCCGCCGGCGCGACTCCGCTCTTGCACTATCACGCGGCGTGTTTCGCCGAGCGCGTGGGGGATCTCGCCTCGGCGCTCCGCCACCGCGAAGAGGCGAGGCTCTCTCCGCCGGACTACTGCTTCCCATCCCGGCTCGAGGACATCTTCGCCCTCGAAGCGGCCATCGAGGCCAATCCGCGCGACGCGCGCGCGCCCTACTACCTCGGGGACCTCTTCTACGATCGCGGGCGGCGCGAAGAGGCCATCGTCCTGTGGGAGAGAGCGGCCGAGAGCGACCCCTCCTACTCCGTGGTGTGGCGCAACCTCGGGATCGCTTACTTCAACGTCCGGCGCGACAAGCGAAGAGCGCTCGAGGCCTACGAGCGGGCCTTCGCCGCCGACCCTCGCGACGCCCGCCTGCTTTACGAGCGCGACCAGCTCTGGAAGAGGACGGCTGTCGCGCCCCAGGAGCGCCTCGCCGAGCTCTCGCGGTACCCCGAGCTCCTCACGCTGCGCGATGACCTCACCGTGGAGTGGTGTGCGCTCCTCATCGGGGCGGACCGCGCCGAGGAAGCGCTCGCGCGTCTCACCTCCCGCCGCTTCCAGCCCTGGGAAGGGGGGGAGGGACTCGTGCTCGGCGAGTACACCCGCGCGCACCTCTGGCTCGGCCACCGTGGCCTCGAGCGGGGGGACGCGGAAGAGGGCCGCCGCCATTTCGAGGCCGCACTCTCGCCACCCGAGACGCTAGGTGAGGCGAAGCATCCGCTCGCCAACGTGAGCGACGTCCTGTTCGCGCTCGGCGAGGCCTGCGCGAGGGCGGGCGACCCGGACAGCGCTCGGCGCCATTTCACGGCGGCGGCCGAGTGGCGGGGGGACTTCCAGTCCATGAGCGTCCGCTCCTACTCCGAGATGACCTACTTCTCGGCGCTCGCCCTTGCGCGGCTGGGACGGGACGACGAGGCGGAGACGCTCCTCGTCGGGCTGGAGAGGCATGCGCTCGCCCTCCTCGAGGCCGAGGCGAGCGTGCCGTACTTTGCGACCTCGCTTCCGGAGATGCTCCTCTTCGAGGACGATCTGCGGCTCCGGCAGAGGCTCGCCGCGCGCGTCATGCTCTGCGAGGTCGACCTGGCGCGCCATCGCGAAAAGAGGGCCCGGGAGGGCTTGCGCGCGGTGCTCGGGGAGGACCCGAATCACGCGCTGGCGAGCGATCTGCTGAGGGGTCTTCAGGGGCGAAGGGCGGTCGGGGGTTAGACCGGCGCGCGCCGCTGCTTCAGCTGATCGAACAGCACGGCGACGAGGAGGACGGTGCCGCGCACCACGTACTGATAGAAGGTGGGGACGTTCAGGAGGTTCAGCACGTTCTGCACGGTCCCCATGATGAGGACGCCCACCACGGTGCCGACCATGGTGCCGATGCCTCCCGAGAGCGAGACCCCGCCGAGGACGCAGGCCGAGATGACGTCCAGCTCGAAACCCTGCGAGGCGTTGGGCTGCCCGCTCGTGATGCGGCTCGAGAGGATGACGCCCGCCGCTCCGGCCATGAGTCCTTGCAGGGAGAAGATGACCATCTTGGTGAGGTCCACGTCGATGCCGGAGAGCCGGGCGGCCTCCTTGTTGCCGCCGATGGCGAGGGCATTGCGGCCGAAGATGGTGCGGTTGAGCAAGAAGCCGAAGATGAGAAAGGAGACCAGGGTCACCCAGATCGGGATGGGAACGCCGAGGAAGGTACCGTTGCCGAGGAGATAGAACTCGTCGTTGGCAATGCCCACCGCCACGCCGTTCGACATGATGAATCCGAGTCCTCGCACGATCTGCATGGTGGCGAGGGTGGTGATGAGCGCGTTGATGCCCACCTTGGCGATGACGAAACCGTTGAAGAGGCCGATGAGGAAGCAGACGACGAGGCTCAACACCACCGGGAGCACGATGTGGCCCGGCATCTGCAGCATCATGACGGCGTTGAAGATGCCGCCGAAGGCCACCACCGAACCGATGGACAAGTCGAAGTCTCCGGCCGCCAGGCAGAACAGCATGGTGCAGGCGAGCATCCCGACCATCGAGACGGACAGTGAGAGCCCGATCAGGTTCTGCACGCTCAGGAAGTACGGCACGGTCAGGGAGACGACCGCGAACATGACCACGTAGACGATGAGCATCCCGGCGTCTTCCCACATGTTGGAGAAGAACCGGTTCCTCCACGAGGCGCGCTCAGTCGTGGCGGGGGTCTGGGTATGCATGGGAGATCTCCCTTCCTAGGCCGTCGCCGGCAAGGCCATGGACAGCACCCTCTCTTGGCTCGCCTCGCCCCGGAGGAGTTCGCCGACGAGCCGTCCGTCGCGCATGACCAGGATCCGGTCGCTGATGCCCAGCACTTCGGGCAGGTCGCTCGAGACCACCACCGTGGCCACGCCGTCTTCGGCGAGCTTGTAGATGAGGTTGTAGATCTCGTTCTTGGCGCCGACGTCGATGCCGCGGGTGGGCTCGTCCATGAGCAGGACGCGAATGGTCTCCGAGAGCCAGCGGGCCAGGATCACCTTCTGCTGGTTTCCGCCCGAGAGGTTCACCACCTTCTGCCTGAGGCTCGGGGTCCGGATGTGCAGCTGGTCGACGAAGCGGGCGGCGTTTTCGGCCTCGCGCTTCAGGCTGATGAGAAAGCCGGCCGGGGAGAAGTTGCGGCGGGCGGAGAGGTTGATGTTCTCGGCCACCGAGCGAACCGGGACAATGCCGTGGAGCTTTCGGTCCTCCGGGCACAGCATGATCCCGCTCGCGATGGCCTGGCGGATGCGCCGGAAGCGCTCCTTCTTCCCGCCGAGGAGGATCTGGCCGCCGCGCAGCTTCTCCGCCCCGAAGATGAGCCGCATGAGCTCGGTGCGGCCCGCCCCCACCAGCCCGAACACCCCCAGCACCTCGCCTCGCCGGACCTCGAAGCTGACCGGCTCTCTCAGCCCCTTGCCCTCCACCTGGTCGACCCGCAAAAGGACCTCGCCGAGCGGACGGGGACGGTAGGAGTAGATGTCCTCGATGGCGCGGCCGGTCATGTCGGCCACCAGCATGTCCCGGGTGACCCCGGCCACCTGCGGGTACTCCTTCACCAGGCGCCCGTCCCTGAAGACGGTGATGCAGTCGCACAGCTCGAAGATCTCCTCCAGCCGGTGGGAGACGTAGATGACGGCGTACCCGCCCTTCTTGAGATCGCGGATGGTCGCGAAGAGCTGCTTCACCTCGCGCGCCGACAGCGAGCTCGTCGGCTCGTCGAAGGCGATGATGCGGGCGTTCTTCGTGAGCGCCTTCGCGATCTCCACCATCTGCCGCTGTGCGATGGACAGCTTGCGCGTCTTCACCGAAGGGTTCACGTCGAGCCCGAGCCGCCTCAGCTGCTCGGAGGCGCGGGCCAGCATGGCGCGCCGGTCGAGGATGCCGGCCCGGCCGGGAAGCATGCCGAGCAGGACGTTCTCGGCCACCGTCATCTCGGGGACGAGGTTCAGCTCCTGGTAGATGATGGCGACGCCCGCTTCATCGGCGTCCCGGGTGTTCTTGAACGCGCGGCTCTCGCCGTCGATGACGACCTGGCCCGAGTCGGGCCGGTAGGCGCCGGACAGGATCTTGAGCAGGGTCGACTTGCCCGCCCCGTTTTCGCCGATGAGCCCGTGCACCCGTCCGGTCTCTACCGCGAAGTTGATCCGGTCGAGGGCCCGCACGCCGGGAAACGCCTTGCTGACGTCCTTGAACCGGAGGTAAGCACCCATGCATTCACCCGTCCGGACAGAAGAATGGGGAAGCCGGCGGTCGGCTTCCCCATGTGCCACGCGAGGCGACGCCTCTCACGGCTACTTGAGTTCGTCGGCCAGTCCGCCCTCGGTGAGGACCTTCACGTAGTTGTCGCGCGTGAGGAGGGTGCCGGCCGTCCGGGTATCGAGCGGGGGCTGCTTTCCGTTGGCGATCCACTCGTACATCATCTTAGCGGTCTCGTAGCCGTGCACCTTGGCCTCGAGGAGGATGGTGCCGTAGAAGCCGGTGGCGGTGGGCTTCTTGAACTCGTTCACGGCCACCGCGCCGCCGTTGATGCCGACCCCGATGATGTTGGCCGGCTTGTAGCCGCGGTTCTCGAGGGCGCGCACGGCACCCACCACCGACTCCTCGTTGAGTGAGTAGACGAGCCAGTTCTTGAAGGTCGCGTTGCGCGTGATGATGGGATCGGCCATGGTGAGCGAGTTCTGGACGTCGTCGGTGAGCTTGCCCTGCGACCCTTCCTTGATGTTGGCCTCCGGGAACCCGGCGGCGAGCAGCGCCTTCTTGGCCCCGTCGGTGCGCTCCTTGGCCGTCTGCAGCTCGTAGTTGGTGAGGACCAGGGCCGCCGTCTCGGCCGGGTTCCAGCCGCGCCGCTTCATCTCGGTGGCCAAGGTCTCGCCCACCTTCTCCCCGATCTTGCCAGCCGAGATGCCGAGGTAGGGCACCTTTGTGAGCGGATTGCCGCTCGCGTCCACGAAGCGGTCATCCACCGCGATGACCTTCAGCTTCAGTCGCTTGGCCTGGGCGACGATGGCCGGACCGAGCTTCACGTCGGGGGTGCAGATGACAAAGCCCTGGGCGCCCTGGGCAGCCAGGTTGTCGATGGCACTCACCACCTTCTCTCCATCCGGGGTACCGATCTTGACGAGCTGGAAGTTCAGGTCCTTCGAGGCCTGCTCGGCGAACTTCCATTCGTTCTGGAACCATCCATTCTCGGGCGATTTCACCAAGAACCCGATCTTGACGGGACCGGCAGCGCGGGCCGCCTGCGCCGTCACGAGAAAGAGCAATGTCACTGCTGCGGCGAACATCCTCTTCATCGAATTCCTCCTCTTGGGTGAGCCACGAACATGCGCGAGGTGCAGCGGTTTTTGCGCCGGCGTAAAGGCCGGGCCTGTCGCCCTCAAGCTGATGCTCCTCGATGAGGCTTCTTCAACGATGCTCTACACGAGTCGCGGGACGAGTTGACGGGCGACATGACGCGCCGGCCGTGAGGCGGTTGCTACTCTTAGAAGAATACACGGTTTTTTCACTTGAGCGAATTAGATTGCGCCGCCCGGCAAGACACCCCGCGCTCCGAGTACCTGGCCCCGAAAGGGCTTCGAAAGCCCATCGCCCCGCGGCCGGGACCACCGCCCTCCGCAGGTGCGGCTCTGTGAGCCGGGCGGGCGAACTCTTCCACCGAAGGACGACTCGAGGATTCAAGTGGCACCGGCCCGTCCTTGCGGACGAACGGCGGGGGAGCGCCCCGATGGGCGGGAGCCCCTACGGGCGGGCCTGCGCTCGAGTGACACCGTGTCCACCGTGACGCTGAGGGAAAGCGATGCAAACCTGGCAGGGCGCGCTGGTCATCGTGGTGGCGTTGGCGGTGGGCGTAGCCATTCCGGCGCTCGTCCAGCTGGCGCTGGCGCTCAGGTCGGCGCGGACTGCCGCGGACCGCGCCACCCGGGCGCTCGAGACGGCGACCCAGGCCGCGGAGCGGCTCGACCGCTTGGCCGCCCGCATCGAAAAGGGGGGACAGGTCGACTCCTTGCTCGGGGCGGTCGACCTTCTTTCCAAGAATCTCCAGAGGCTGGGTGAGACGGCACGTGTGGTCTCGGCGGTGGGTGGAGCGCTCGGGCCGGCGGTGGGGGCGGCGGTGCGCGCCTGGCGCTCTAGCCAGGACGGCGCGAACGACGCTCGGGATGGGACGGGTGCGAGCCCGCCGCCCGAGACCCAGGGGCAAGGAGGCGAATCGTGAACGAAATCGAGACGAGGCCGGGATTTGGTGGGATGAGCCTGCTCCTCGCCTTCATGGGCGGCGCCCTGGCCGGGGCGCTGACCATGTTCTTCTTGGCACCGCGTTCGGGAGCGGAGACGCTGAAGCAGATCTCGGACGTAGCCGAGCGCTCCCGGCGTAACATGGAGCGGGTGGCCTTCGCGACCCGCGAAGCCGGTCACGCAGCGAAGGTGGCGTTTACGAGCGCCTTCGAAGATCAGCCGCAGGGAAGCTAGGGGGCGCTCGAGGCGCCTTTTCCGTCCCCGCATCACGTCGAACCGCTCTCAGGCCGAAATCGCGTCGGGCTCTTCCCGGCCGCGGTGGTGGCTCACGTTCGCCCCATCCTCCGGGCGGAGGGCCGCGAAGTACCAGGCGGAGAGCGCGGTCAAGATCCCCAGCGTGACGAAGGAATGGTGCAGGGGACGCATGAGGTGCGTCTCCGACGATCCGTGGAGGAGAAACAGGAAGAAGGCCACCACGAGCGACGAGATGGCGACGCCGAAGCTCAGCGAGAGCTGCTGGGCGGTGCTGAAGATGGAGCTCGCCTTGCTCGCGTCGGTGTCGCTGACGTCGGCGAAGACGAGGGAATTCATGCTCGTGAACTGAAGCGACGAGAAGAACCCTTGCAGGAAGCTGAGGGTGAGGATGGCGAGGACGGGTGTGCCCACCCCCACGAGAGCGAAGGTGGCGATGGTTCCGCCGAGCAGGACGGTGTTGGCGACGAGCACCCGGCGGAACCCGAACTGGCGGAGCACCCAGGCACTCAGGACCTTCATGAGGATGGCAGCCGTCGCTTGCGGGACCATGAGCAGGCCCGCCTGCCAGGGCGTGTAGCCGAGCCCGAGCTGGTAGAGCAGGGGGAGGAGGAAGGGCATCCCGCCGATCCCGATGCGGGTGATGAAGCCGCCCACGACCGAGGCTCGGAAGGTACGGGTCCTGAAGATCCGGAGCTGCAGGACGGGGTGGGGTACCCGCTGCGCGTGGCGACCGTAGGTGAGGAGCAGGGCCGCCGACGCCGCGATCATCGCGAGGAGGGGGCCCACGTTCCAGGAGTGTTCACTGAAGACCTCGAGCACGTGGGAGAGCAGGGCAATCCCGCTGCCAAAGAGCGCGAATCCAAACCAGTCGAGGGGCGGCACTCCAGCGGAGCGGAAGTCCGGCATGTGCCTTCGGATGAGCCAGAGCCCGGCGAGGCCGATGGGCAGGTTGATGAAGAAGATGGCGCGCCAGTGGATGACGTGGACGATGACCCCTCCCAGAAAGGGTCCGACGAGAGGTCCGATGAGCGAGGGAATGACCACGTAGTTCATGGCGCGGATGAATTCCTCGCGCGGGAAGGTCCGGACGAGGACGAGCCGACCGACGGGCGTCATCATGGCTCCGCCCATGCCTTGCAAGATGCGCGAGGCGACCAGCATCTCGACGTTGAAGGCCAACCCGCAAGCGAGCGAGCCCACGAGGAAGACCGCCACCGCGGAGAAGAAGACGCGGTGCGTGCCGAACCGATCCGCCATCCAGCCGCTCGTGGGGATGAAGACGGCCAGGCTCAACGTGTAGCTCGTGAGCACGGTCTTGAGGCTGAGCGGAGCGGCGTGGAGCGCCACCGCCATGGTGGGGACGGCGGTGTTCACGATGGTGGCGTCGAGCAGCTCCATGAACAGGGCGGCCGCGCACAGCCAAGGGACGATGCGCCTCGCGGTCGGGCTGATCTCGGGGGCCGGGAGCTCGGTCAGGCGCTCCAGCTTGGGACTCTGGTTCACGTCGGGGGCCTCACCAGCGGAAGAATCGAGGCATCATAGGAGCTGGAAGGCGACGAAGGTGGTTGGCATGCGGGCAGGGCTCCGTCCGCCACCGTCCAGCGGGGTGGCCGCCCGGGCCGAAAAGACCGAGATCGCGGGATCCCCGGCCGCGAGCGTAAAGCCTGAAGACGGCGCCTCGCGGGCGGGGTGGGCCGTCTTCGCCCCGAGGGGCTGGTGGCTTTCCCGCTCCTCGGCCCACTCAGCTCGAAAGGTACCCGGCACATCCGCCCGGGCATGGCCTCTACCCACTCGCCCTTTTCCCCCGCACGCTCGCTCTGCCTCCGCTCACGCGCCTTGAAGCTCGTCACGAGGTGGTTTCTAAACGCTCGGACGACGGGGGTCTACTTCGTGGATGGTGTGCCGATGCGGCCGGGAATGGAGCCCGCGCCCGAGCGAACAGGCGCCTCAGCGGCTCGCCAGCCAGTCGAGCGCCTCGGCTTCGCGGTCGAAGAGCATGAGGTCCTCGCGGCCGCGCACCTGGAGATCGGTGACGATGATCTTCCAGAAGCTCGTGCCGACGACAGCGCTCGCAAAGACATGTTCCCGATTGGCGAGCGCGACCCGCTTGAAGGCCTCGGCCGCGTCGCTCGTGACGGCGGCGGCGAGGATGGAGAGAATGCGCAGGGAAGTGGGCGGCGTCGTGGCGATGGCGCTCCCAGCCAGTTCGAGAGCCTCGATGAGTTCGAGCGGCGAGAGGCCGGTGTAGTCGAGGCGGAGGATCCGCTTGCCGCCGTGGAGGATGTAGACGGGCTGGAAGCTGCGCTTGAAGCCGCTCTCGTGGCCTTGGGTCTTCGACCCCGAGCGCTCTCGAGCCTCGCTTCGCCCGGAGCCTGGGCCGCTCGTCTCCGCCTCCTCGGGCTTCGTCCCGCCCGAGTCGCCGTCGAGATCAGAAGCCCCGACGATGCCCGCCAGCTCCACGTCCGCCGAGCCGATGTGGTTCACGAGCCAGCTGCAGATGAGGTCCTGGAGTTCGATCGTCACTCCTAGGGAGGGGCCTCTCACCGTGAATTGCTCTACGATCTCCTCGAACTGGCTTGTGAAGAGTCGATGCTGCTGCTCGTGGACCGCGCGACCCTTGAATCCCCCATCCCGCATGAGCTTCTCTTCCAGACTGAAGTGCGCCTGGCAGTACTCCTTGAGGAAGGTCACGAGCTCCCGGACCTCCTCGGAGGGCCTCCCCTGCTTCATGGCGGCGATGAGCGCGTCCGCTCGTGCGAAGAGCTGCTGGTGCTGCTTGTCGATGGCGGCTACGCCGATGGCGAGCTTCTGAGTCCAGGTAGGCACGGGTGGGGTGTCCTCTGCCCTAAAGGCGCCGTCCTTGGGAATGAAAGGCTTGCAATGCCCGTGCTCGCGCACCCTCTGGCACGATTCTGCAAGCCAGGGATGAAAATCGGCACCCTCGGCAGGAGTTCCCGAAGGGGGTGCCCGGCGCTTCCGGGTGAGCTCGCACCCCGCCATCCTTGGAGGAAGTGCAAGAGGAAGCAGGGAAGGACGCCGCTCGCTCGATAGGACGGCGTGGGGTCGCCCGGCCAGCGCCGCGTTTCGCGGGCTTCTTCCTCGAGAGGCGTTGTTCGCGAGGGAGCTCGCGTTTCGCGCACACCCACTTTTTCGGGGGTTCACGGGAATCGCGGACTTAAGCGACTCCCTGCCGTCGAACGAAACCCCGACTCTTTGGAGGGCGCATGGCGCCGACATCGCTTGCAGCGCTGTTGAACCTGACTTCTTCGCCCGTCGCCATCACCTTCGTGAGCGCGCCACCGGCCGGTATTCCGCACGTTTCGGGGCTTGAACCGGCTGGATGCGGCTACTGGCGCCGCGCAGCTGCGGGCGAACTCTTCTACACGGTAGCGGACGATCACAAGGGCTGCCCGGTGGGTGCCCACACGCACGCCGTCCCTCTCACGCAGAAGGACCTCGAGGGCCTCAACGAACTCGTCGCGACGATGGTCGGCCTCGGGTATCTCGAGATGGAGGAGGCCGAGGGGCTCCCTTCGCGCCGGCTCCCTTTTGAGGTGGCGGTGTACTCGCCGCTCGACCGAGCCCCGCTCCCACCTGACCTCGTGCTCGTCCGCGGGAACGCCCGACAGCTGATGCTCCTCTCCGAAGCGGCTGCGGCAGCCGGCGTGGCGCCGGCCGGTCCGGCCCGACTCAGGCCGACCTGCTCGCTCGTTCCCGACGTCCTCAACAATGCGTGCACGTCGATGAGCTTCGGCTGCGTGGGCAACCGCGTCTACACCGGCGCCGGAGATGGCGAGGCCTATTTCGGCATTCCCGGGCGGAACCTCTCCGAGGTCGAGTCGAAGCTCGCCGTCGTCCTCCGCGCCAACGAAGAGCTCGAGCGCTACCACCGGAGCCGCTTGGGTGGAGCGCAGGCGGCTTCCGCCGGGTGAGGCCGCTCCGCGAGTGAAGAGCGCGCCCAGGCACGACCGGGAGGAGGCCTCGCCGCGTTCCGGCCCTGAGTTCATGAGCCCGGGCGGTCGCACGAAGGCCAGCAGAGATCCACCACGCACTCGAGGCCAGGCTCTATAATTAAGCGTGATGCCGGCCGGCAATCCCAGGGTCGCAGTCGTCCTCCACGTCCTCGAGGGTCTCTTCTGGAGCGAGGTCGTGAAAAAGAGCATCGAGGCCGCACTCGAGCCCTACCCGAATGTTCGACTCGAGTTCGAAGATCCGCACGGTGACGCGGCCGAGCAGGTGCGCATTCTCGACCGCCTGCTCAGGGAGCGCATCGACGCGCTCATCCTTCTCCCCATCGATCCCCAGAAGACGCGCACGGCCTTGCAGAGATATCGCGAGGCCAGCATCCCCGTCATCGTCATCGACAACGACATCGGTGCGCCGGAGCTCTACCGCTCGATCATCCTGTGCGACAATCGGCGCATCGGCCGGGAAGCCGGGCAGTTCTTCCTCGAAGCCATGGGCAGCGAAGGGGACCTCGTGGAGATCCGAGGCCTGGTCGAGACCCCGGCGGCAGTCGAGCGCTCGGCCGGATTCCGGGAGGCGCTGGCGGGGCACTCTCGCATGCGGGTGGTGGACGAGTGCACGGCAAACTGGCGCTACGAAGCGGCGGTGCGGGAGTTCGGTCAGGTCCTCGCCCGGCAATCCCGGATCGACGGGGTCTTTGCGCAGAACGACGACATGGCCCGCGGCGCCCTCGATGCTGCCGCCGCCGCCGGACGGGAGGCGGAGATGCTCGTCGTCGGGGTCGACGCTCTGCCGAACTCCATCCGCCTCGTCGCCGAAGGGCGGCAGGCGGCCACCTTTCTCAATCCCTCGCCCGGGAAGGACGCGGTGTACGCGCTCCTCGCCGTCCTGGAGGGCGAGGCCTGCCTTCCGAGGACGCTTCTTCGCACCTGGCCCTATCGTTCGAACGCGCGCATTCGGGCTTGGCAACGCCTGCGTCGCCCTGACCCCTCCACGCCTTGACGAGGAGCGTAGGCGCTAAGCCAGCCGAGCCTCGTCGCTCCTGCGGATCCAGGCCGTCAGGCCGTCGAAGTCGCGGATGATCTCTCCGTGGGAGAGGGGATCGGGCCACGGCCCGCGACCGCCCACCACCAAGGGAACAGAGGCGTTCGCGCAACCCGCGCCGAGTTCCTCCCCGGCGGCACGCAAGACCTCCGGCGTGCTGTGGACGCTCGCGGACACGAGGACGGCGTCCATGTCTCCCGATTCCAGGTAGCGAACGGCGAGATTCGCCGGGACCATGGACCCGGCGAAGAGCACCGACCAGCCGTTCTCGCGCAGGACGAGTTCGACGAGCGAGAGGCCGAGGGTGTGGCCCTCGTGTTCCGGCGTCATGAGCAGGGCACGCGGTCCCCCGAGCCTGCCCGGGAGACCTTCCGAGATCCGCGCGAGCGAACGGCCGAGCCGAGCCGAAGCGAGGTGCTCGTGCACCACGGTGAGTTCGTTGTGTTCCCAGCGGTACCCCAGGCGCTCGAGGACCGGACCGAGCTCGTTCGCAACGGCGCACCAGGACCCTCTCCGGTGACGTTCGGCGAGGAGAGCGGCATCGACATCCAGTGAGGCGCCCGGGGACACGAGCAGCTCGACCCATCGGTCGGCGTCCTCGCGCTCACCCATCGGCGGCTGGTGCGCGATGCGCTCAGCCACATCCCGTGAAAAGCGGCGGTGTCCCCCCGCCGTGCGGACGGCCGGGAGAAGCCCGGAATCGGCCCACCTTCGAACGGTCGCGGCGCTCACGTGGAGAATCCGAGCGAGCTCGTGGGTGGTGAGGTGTTCCGCCACGCCAAGGGCCTTAAGAAATGGGGCGGATCCGCGCACGGCGTGCGGCCTCGAGGGCAGACGAAATCGGCCTTGCAAAAAACAAGATCGCGAGAAGGACGCCGAGCGCTCGCTCCACCTCCGCGGAATGTCGCACGTTCCATCGCCGGAAGGGTCAGTGGGTTCGCATCACCTCTTCCTTCGGCCGGGAAGGGCGAAGCCGGTCCGCTCGGCTTCACGCCGGAGCTGGAGATTCTGGGGTGGATGAGGCAAGTCGAGCGCGCGCAGGTAGAATTCCCGGGAGTGGACTAAGATCTTCTTCACCCCCTTTTATGGAGCATCTATATGCCTAAGTCTTTGGGTTGGGGGCTCATCGGAGCGAGCACCATCGCTCACGAATGGGTGATCGGGGCCATCCGGGCGCAGCCCGGAAGCGAGGTGGTTGCGGTGATGAGCCGCGATCCGACCCGCGCGGCCGAGTACGCGTCGGCTCACCGGATTCCCTCGCACTACACGGCCCTGTCCGCTCTCCTCGCCGATCCCAGGGTCGACGCCGTCTACATCAGCACGACGAACGAACTGCACAAGGCCCAGACGGTGGCCGCCGCCGCAGCGGGCAAGCACGTTCTGTGCGAGAAGCCACTCGCACTCACGGTGGCGGACGCTCGCGACATGGTGGAAGCCTGCGCCAGGGCCGGGGTGGTGCTCGGCACCAACCACCACCTGCGCGAGGCCGCCACCCACCGGCGGATCCGCGAGCTCGTTCGGTCGGGAGCCGTCGGTAAGCCGCTCTTCGCCCGTGTCTTTCACGCGGGGCTGCTCCCCCCACACCTGCAGGGCTGGCGGCTCAAGGAACCGCAGGCAGGGGGCGGGGCCATCCTCGACCTGACGGTGCATGACGCCGACCTCCTGCGTTTCGTGCTGGGAGCCGAGCCGGTGGAGGCGGTGGCACTCTCGCAACAGGGGGGACTCGCCTCGGGCAGGCTGGAGGATGGCGCCATGACGGTCCTGCGCTTCGACAATGAGGTCTTGGCGCAGCTCCACGACGCGTTCACCGTGCCCTTTGCCCGGACCGGCCTGGAAGTCCACGGCAGCGAGGGTTCGATCGTGGGCCGGGATGTCATGACCCAGCGCCCGACGGGCGAGGTGGTGCTCTCTTCGAAACAAGGGGAGCGGGCCGAGGCCCTCGCCCACGAGGACCTCTACGCCCGGACGGTGGCGGCCTTCACGGCAGCGGTGGGGGGCGAGGGGCAGCCGACGGCGACGGGCGAGGACGGGTGGCGTTCCCTCGCGACCGCCTTGGCCGCGCTCGAGTCGGCAAGGACCGGAAGGCGTGTCCCGGTCCGCTTCGACCGATGAACGGGCCGCGGCCTAAGGCCCGGCGGCTCGCTGCCGCGCGCTCTTCAGGCGCGCAGGTGTCGCCCGGGCCACTCCCTCGCGCCCCAAGAGAGAGCCCTCGGGGTCGGGGGTCCCGCTCGGCGGCGGAGTGCGCAGGTCCCTCGGGCGAGCCCGCTCGAAGCGGCGACAGGCTCGACGCAGCTGCTCGGCCGAGGAGAACCCCACCGTCTCGGCCACCTTCTCGACGCTCGCCCCTGGCTCTCGGAGGAGCTCCCTTGCGGTCGCCACGCGGATCTTCCGCAGGTAGGCGAGCGGCGAGATCCCCGCGAAGGCCTGGAAGAGCCGGTCGAGGTGGCGCGGACTCGTGTACACCCGGCGCGCCAGTTCCGGGATGGTCCAGTCGTGGGCGGGATCGCGCACCACGAGGTCCTGGGCGCCGTGGACGCGGGGATCGATGTGGTTGCGATGCAGGAGCCAGGCCGACAGCTGAGGATCGCTCCCGGCCCGCCGGAAGTAGAGCACGAGGAGGCGCGCCGCCTCGACCGCCACGAGGGGTCCAGCGAGCTCGGAGACGAGCTGGAGAGCCAGGTCCACCCCGGCGGTCACCCCCGCGCTCGTGAGCACGTTCCGGTCGCGTACGAAGATGCGGTTCTCCACCACGTGGAGGCGGGGGTACTCCCGGGCCAGGCGTCCGGTGAGCGAGTGGTGGGTCGTGCAGACATGGTTCTCAAGCAGGCCGCTCTCGGCAGCCAGGAACACCCCCGAACACACCGTGCAGAGGAGGTGGTTCGAGCTCACGCTCCGCGCGAGCCACTCTACGGCCTGCCGGGCCTCGGGCCGCCTGTAGTCACGGGCCGACTTCTCGACGCCCGGGATGATCACGATCGCCCCGGCCGGCAAGCGTGGAGGCAAAGGCTCGACGCCCTGCAGGGCGAGCCCGATGGAGGTCCGGGGCAGGTCGGAAGGTCCGACGTAGTGGATCCGGAACGACGCGCCGTAGTCAGCCGCCACGCGCAAGGTCTCGGAGGTCCCGGCGAAATCGAGCAGCATCGTCCCGGGCAGGACGAGGAAGTAGACGTCAGGGCCGTAGCGCGTTGACTCTGAGCTCGTAATTCCGGACATAGGGCTCCATGCCGACCAGGAACTCCCGGTCCCGCGGCAGGTCATGGGTGCGCCGGACGTCCTCGCCCGCGTAGGCACGGATGGCGTCGAGCGACTCCCAGTATGAGATGACCTGGAACTCGGTGTATTGCTCTCCATCGGGTCCGCCGTCGATACGCATGAGCTGATAGCCGAGGTTTCCCGGGATGCTCGGGAACTTGGCAATGGCCCCGGAGAGGTACTTCTCGTATGCGTCGGCCTTGTCGCGCGGGGTCTTGCCGTGCCAGGTGCGGGCGATGACGGGCATGCCCGGCCTCGCCGCCATCTCGAGGAGCCCGTGCCCCTCGGCCCCGCGGACACCGATGGCTGCCGCCGCCGCCAGCACGGCGAAGAGCATCCCGCCCACCTTCGCTTTCATACGCGCCTCCTTATTTGTGGGTTCTCCACAGACCGCCTCTAGGAGATACGCGGGCACCGCAGGGCGACCACCGTGCTCTCGGACAACTTTCGAGCAAAAACGGACATGGGCGGGAAACCTTCGACCTACGCCCAAGACGGGCACGGGGCACACCGCGGAGAACGGGCCCCAGCCCTCGTCACCCGGAGTCACGGCGCTTCGGCGCCAGGGGTCGCCCGAGACGGGCGAGCTCCAGGCAGGTGCAAAGCGAGCACACCTACCCGCATGGGCTGAGGAACGCTTAACGCTTCCCCCGCTCCGGGGTTAGGGAGGAGCAGCAGGCGCGGGGCGGGCCCAGATGGTTGGCGCCTCCCTGGTCCGTCCCGCGCACCTTGTCTTTTCCGATCGTTTGGGCCGACTGAATCGGGTCTTCCTCGTTCGGGAGCGGGGGCTTCCCTGGCACCGTTCGAGCGGCGCGGTGGCCGCCCCACCCGAGAGCCGGGAAATTGGCACCCTGACGCCTCGAACCAGGCACGCGGTGGCCCCATCGAGCCGCAACCTCAGGCCTCGGCTCTGCCCTGAGCGGCCGGGGCCTGGCGCTCTCTCGTCAATACGCGAAGAAGGGCCCGGAGCCGAGCGATGACTGTCCGTTCTCCAGGCCAACATACACGGTCCGTCCGAGGTGGAAGGGGAGGCCCCAGTCGAAGCCCGCCGCCTGGATCCCGCCCACGTCGGCGAAGACGCTGTTGGAGGAGTTGATGAGGTTGTCGAAGTTGGCGATCTGGAAATCGACGGTGCTGGACGGCGAACCGCCGGCGCCGGCGTTCGTGGCGGCGAAGCTCGTCGTGTTGGCCGGGCAGTACCAGCCCGTATCCGGGCTTGCGCATTGCGGGAGCGACGACGAGCCGAAGAAAAGGCCATTCGATCCGGTGTCGAGGAAGGCGACGAAGGAGGCGCCATCGAGGCTCGTGACGAAGTCACCCCGCGCGTCGACCGGATAGACATCCACCCCCTGGGGCACGTTGTTCGTGCGCGTTCCGATGCCGAGGATGACGGACCCGTTCACGGCCACCGCCCCCCCCGCTGGGACGCTGGGCAGCTCCACGGCGAGGCCGTTGTTGTCGAGGGGAACGAGCGCGACCGGGTTCGTCACCTGGCTCGAGAGCGGGACGGTCGTCCCGCTGCAGGTGCTCCCCGAGCACGTGTAGTAGACGCCGAGGTCGGCCGCGGTGACGCAGGCGCTGCCGCAGTCCTGGGCGAAGGGGCCCACGCCGAGGACGCCGTTGTATCCTCCGTCGGCTGGGCTTCTCTGGGCATTGGCACAGCCCGAGGGCAGCGTGCCGAAGGTGGCGTCGACGACCTGGACCGGCACGGTGACCGCGGGCTCGCTTCCGAGCACCACGGCCGCCATCTCGACGGGCCCCCACTGCGAACTGGCGTCGGCGTACCTCGTGCACTGGGCGAGGGGAAGGGAGCCCACCGTCACCTGCTCGAGAGCGACCGAAGAAAGCACCTGTCTGAAGATGCGCAGGCCATAACTGCCGGTGTCGAGCAGGATGTCGTCGATCTTCTGGCATGGCGATCCGCTCGGAGCGCAGACGGTGACGGACACGCAGGGCTTGTTGACATAGGAACCGCTGGAGCACAGGGCGCCGTTCACCGTGACCGGGATGACGTTCGGTCCGCTGACCGGCGGTGGGCCGCCGCCCGAAGAGCCACCGCCGCAGGAGAGGACCACCGCGGCCAGAAGGCTCACGGCCCACCCCCTACCTGATGTCATCGGCCGTCACTCCAGGTGGCATGAGAGACGGCAGGTAGGCCCGTCCTTGCAGGTCGCGCATGTGCCCCCAGGTCTCGACCACGAGGTGGTCGGTCGCCGTCCTGCGTGAAGGTCGCCCTGGAGTGCGCGCCCTGCCGCTCGTGGCGTTCCGGTACTCGGAAGCGTAGGAACCGAGCAAGGCTCCGAGATCCGGATGCGTCATCCCGCGCCAGGCGACGGCGAAGATCACGCCCGAGGGGGAGACGTACTCGCGCACGACATTCGCATGCGAGGTGAGCTCCTCGACCCTGAACGCGGCGTGCTGCGTCGTCGCCTGCTGCACGGCCGACAGCGCCCGCCGGTCGGTGCTCACCGAGGAGGCCGGTTCGCCGAGTGCAGCGGCCGCGCGGCCGGGACACCACCCGAGCGCCGCCCCGACCAACACACCGAGAGCCGCTGTCTTCATGGCGTTCCTCCTTTCCTTTGTCCCGGAGGAGAAGGTACCCGCGCTCTGCCTCCCGGGTTAAGCCCCTCACCGGGACCCGGCAGGGCCGCAGGCGGCCACCGCCGGTGCCGGCCTCGAGGTGGAAAAACCCGAGAGGTCCGAACCCGGACGACCTTTTCGATGGCGACTCGCATGGCTTTCTAACCTTCGGTGCAAGTCAGCCAAGCCGGCCTTCGAGCGCACACGCGAGAGCGGCCGAAAGAGACCGGGTCCCCTTCGGGCCGCAGGCGCCGCACGTCCTCCGCGACGTCCGCGCATCCTGGGCTTCGGCCCTGCGCCATCCCGCGCCGACGAGGGTAACCCTTCCTGCGACAAGGGGGAGGTCCGTCAGGGCGCCAGGCGAGCGCTCGTCGTGGTGCGGACGGGCTCGGACCTCCACGGAAGGATGAATCGGTGCGGGACGGAGCGAAATGCGATCGTCGGGCCAGGAAGGCGACCCTCCCGGCGCCTCGATCACCCCTCCTGCGTTTTGCGAGCGAGGGGTCGAAGGGCGTGTATCATGGTCGCCCACCGCCCTGAGCGTCGGAAAGGAGCGGCCCCAATGCTCGACGCCGTCGACCTCGATCGCACGCTCAGCCGGGCCAGCTACGAGCGCAGCTACGGTCCGCTGCGCGACCAGATCGCAGGGTTGCAGAGGTCGATCTACGAGGCGGGAATCCCGGTGCTGGTCGTCTTCGAAGGCTGGGATGCGGCCGGGAAAGGGGACACGGTCGAGAAGCTCCTGAGCCGCATCGACCCCCGGGGTTACGAGGTGCACCTGACCCGGGCGCCCACCGAAGAGGATCGACTGCATCCCTTCCTGTGGCGCTTCTGGACCCGAATCCCGGAGCGCGGCGCCATCGCCATCTTCGATCGCTCCTGGTACCGGCGCGTCCTTTTCGAGCGGGTGGAGAAGGAGGTGACCCACCGCGTCTGGGAAAGCGCCTACGACGAAATCAACCAGTTTGAGCGCATGCTCACCGAGGATGGCGTCCTCCTGGTGAAATTCTTCCTCCACATCTCCCGCGAGGAACAAGCGCGCCGCTACAAGAAGATGGAGCGGAGCAAGTACGAGTCCTGGCGCGTGACCCGCCAGGATTGGAAGGCCCACCGCAAGTATGCAGAGTACCGCCTCGCGGCGGACGAGATGCTCGAGCGCACGAGCACGCCCTGGGCGCCCTGGACGGTGGTGCCATCGACCGACAAGCGCTACCGGCGGGTGCGCGTCTTCGAGACCTTGTCCGAGGCGCTCGAGAAGGCCTTGGAGGCACACCACGAGCGCAGGCGGGCCGAGGACGCGAAGCCCAAGGGCCGAGGGCCCCGCCCGGCTCGACGGGTCGATCGGACGGTTCTCGACGACGTGGACTTGAGCCGTCGGCTGGCGCCCGCCCGCTACGAGAAGGAGCTCGCGCGCTGGCAAGGGCGGCTTCGCGAGCTCGAGTTCGCATGCTACGAGACGCGCACCCCGGTGGTGGTGGCCTTCGAGGGCTGGGACGCGGCAGGCAAGGGCGGCACCATCCGCCGGCTGGTCGGTTCGCTCGACCCGCGCGGCTACACGGTCATCCCCATCGCGGCGCCCAAGGGCGACGAGGCCACCCATCACTACCTGTGGCGATTCTGGAAGCGCCTGCCCAAGGCCGGCCACATGGCCGTCTTCGACCGTACCTGGTACGGGCGGGTCCTGGTGGAGCGCGTCGAGGGTTTCTGCTCCGAGCCGGAGTGGAGGAGGGCCTACAACGAGATCAACGAGTTCGAGCGGTCCCTCGCCAACGCGGGAGCGGTGGTGGTGAAGTTCTGGCTGCAGGTCTCCAAGGACAAGCAGCTCGAGCGCTTTCGCGAGCGCGAGAAGGACCCGGCTCGTCGCTACAAGATCACGGCGGAGGACTGGCGCAACCGCGAGAAGTGGGACGCCTACCGGCTCGCCGTCCACGACATGATCACCCAGACCTCGACCACCTACGCCCCCTGGACCATCGTCGAGGCGAACGACAAGCACTGGGCTCGCGTCCGTTGCCTGCGCGTGCTCGTCGAGGCCATCGAGCACAAGATCGGCTGAAGGGAGCGCTCTCCCGGGAAGGCGTCCTTCGGCACGTGCCCTGGGTAACCGCGCCGACGCCCCGGCTTCGCGGTGGAGCAGATGGGGGCCCTTGGCCCCTCACTCGACCCGGCGGTGTGTCTTATATGCGAGGACGTCACCTCGCCGTCGTGAGGGAGCTCGGGAGCCCGCATGCATCTACGCAAAGGCCCTTTCCTTGCCGTGTTGCTCGCCGCCTGCGGGGGGTCCTATCGCACCGCCACCTCCGCACCATCGAGCGGTGGGGTCACCGCCTCCGGTTACTTCATCACCATCTCGAACCTCACCTACTCACCTTTGAACCTCGCCGTTCCTCCGGGGGCGACCGTCACCGTCATGAACGACGACGGCATGCTGCACTCGGTCACGAGCGAGTCGGCCCCCGGCGCGTTCACCCCCGGCTCGGTGGCGGGCGTCTCCTTCGACACGGGGGAGTTCGCCTCGGGGACGTCGAGCTTCACCGTCCCAGCGAGCGCAGCGAACGGGACGATCATCCCCTACTACTGCACGTTCCACAAGGCCGGGATGATGACGCCCAACGGCACCATCACGGTGAGCACGAGTGCCGCGCCCTCACCGGCTCCCGCGCCGACGCCCCCGCCCATGCCGGGCATGTGAGAGCGCAGGGCGAGGGGCCCCTTAGCCCGCTCCGCCCGTGCCGGTCGGCTCGAGGAGGCTGCGGACCTCGGTCACGAAGCTCTCCGGGTCATCGGGAGTGATGACCACGCGGCCCCGGGTGGTCTCGAGGAGCACGTAGGGGCCGGTGCGCCAGGCGTAGAGCTCGAAGGCACCGAGCAGGCGGGAGCGGAAATGACCGTAGTTCACCGGGCCGAGCGCGACGCCGGAGACCCGCCTCCACCCCGGGAAGTCCGCTCGGGTGAGCAAGCGAACTCGCGCGATGGAGGCGAGGGGAATCCTCGCCTCACTTCCGTGGCGCCGCTCGATCACCACCGCACCGTCGTCGACGCGGACGGAGCAGGGAGCGAACACCCACGAGCCCGCCATCGCCCCTCCGATGAGCAGGACTAAGACCACGGCCAGCGCGAGCGGGACGTGGCGCGTCGGGCGCCACGCCCTCGGGCCGGGTTCGAAGGCGGCCGGCTCGACCACGGAGGGGGCGAGCCCGCGCAGCTCGTCGAGGAAGCGCTCCGGCTGCTCGGGCGAGAGGACGAACGAGCCACCCTGGGTGACCACGTGGACGAGCCCCCTTCGGCTCGTCGCGTACAGGCGGAAGCTCCCGATGCGCGAGGACCAATACCGTCCGTAGTAGCCGAACGCCCCGCCCACGCCGAACAGGCGCATGCACCGGCCAAGCCCTCCCTCCGGCACGAGGCCAGCGGCGCGGATCTGGCCGACCGGGATCTTTACGGGAGAGAGCGGGCGCTCCACCTCGACCGCCGCCGGCCGCAGGCGGTAGCCCCGGGGTGCGAGGGCGACGGTGAGGACGAGTCCCAAGAGGAGGAAGACGGGGACCGCTCCCAGCACGGCCCGCTCCGTCGCGGCGCCCTCGGGCAGGCTCGCCCGGAACCCGAGGACCGCCGCGGCCACGGCGCCAGCGAGCAGGATGCTCACCCCGGAGCCGAGCAGGAGGCCTCGATCCCGGCGTGCGGCGTAGCGCGACATGGACCTATTCTAAGGCGAGAGCGCCTCTGCCAACGTGATTCCTTGGCGCACCTCGGAAGAGGCCACCGGGCTTCGGGCTTTCTTCGCTTCCGGCCCCGCTGCGCGGGCGAGGGGACCTAAGGGGCCGCTCTCCTAGCCTCCGCCCAGGGCGAGGTAGAGGGCGATGGCGTCGGCGGCCACGCTCTCGTTGCTCTGGTCGAGCGCGAGTTCGTCCGTGAAGAGGGTCTTCTCGGCGGTGAGCACGTTGAGGAAGTCCGTTTGCCCCTCGGTGTAGAGCTTCAAGGAGAGGTCGACCGCCTTGTGGTCGGCGGCCACCGCCTCGCCGAGCGCCCGGTGGTGCTCCCGTTCGTGGGTGACGGCGGTGAGAGCGTTCTCCACGTCCTGCGTGGCGCTGAGCACGGTCTGGCGGTAGGTGATGAGGGCCTCTTCGCGCGCCGCCTCTTGCAGATGGACGTTCGCCACCCCGGCCCCGCCCTGGAAGATGGGCCAGGTCATGGTGGGGCCGACGAAGAGGGAGAGATTCGAGGTATTCCACCATTGACTGAGCTGCCCGCTCTGCTGGTTCGCCCCGGCCCCGATGGAGAACTGCGGAAGGAGGGCCGCCTCGGCCGCCCCGATCTGTGCGGTGGCGGCGTGGAGTTGCGCCTCGGCCTCACGCACGTCGGGGCGGCGGCGAACGAGGTCGGAAGGCTGCCCGGCCGCGACCTCGGAGGGAACCGAGGGCAGGCCGCCCGGCGCCGACAGCCGTCCCACGAGGTCGCCCGGTGAGCGTCCCAGGAGCACGGAGAGGGTGTAGATCGACTGGCGCGCGCCTGTCTCGAAAACCGGGATCTGGGCCTCGGTGGTGGCCACCAGGCTCTCGGCATTGGCGATGTCGAGGCCGCTGTCGAAGCCCACCTTGTAGAGCTTGCGGGTGATCTCGGCGGTCTTCTTTTGCTGCGCGACGTTGTTGCGGGCGGTGAGTGCCTCTTGCTGGTAGCCGCGGAGCTGCACGTAAAAAAGGGCGACCTGGGCGGCCAGGCTCACCTCGGCGTCGCGGGTGCCCTCCATGGCGGCCTCGACGCTCGCGTCGGCCGCCTCCACGTTCCGGCGGATCGCGCCGAAGAGGTCGATGGCGAAGGCCGCCGACAGGTCGGCCTGGTAGAGGTTGGGGGAGCCCGCCGCCGCGTAGAGAGGCCCGCTTCGCCGTTCGTAGGTGGCCGAGGCGCTAACGGCAGGCCACAGCGCTCCGGCTGCGACGCTCCGGGTGGCCCGGGCCTGTCGTAGCCGCGCTTCGGCCAGGGCCACGCTCAGGTTCGAGCCGAGCGCCTCCTCGATGAGCTCACTCAAGGTTGAGTCGCCGAACTGGCGCCACCAGCGGGAGAGATCGCCGCTCGGGGAGGACAGCCCGGGCGGTGCACCGGCCTCGTTCGCCGCCGAAAAGGACGGGGGCAGCGCCGGAGTGGGCGAGAGGTAGTTGGGGCCGACCGCGCAACCGGTGAGGAGCATGCCCCCAAGCGCGGCGATGGCCCATGCCCTGGTCCCCAACTCATTCATAGCGCAGGGCGTCGATGGGATCGAGCCGCGAGCCCTTGAAAGCCGGGTAGAAGCCGAAGAGGACGCCCACGCTGGCCGAGACCGCCACCGCCGCCGCGATGGCACCGAGCGACGGCGCCGTGGGCCACTTGAGCAAGCGGGAGACGAGGATGGAGGTGGCGCGGCCGGTGAGGATGCCCATGAGGCCTCCGAGCAAACAGAGCACCACCGCCTCGGCCAAGAACTGGCGGAGGATGTCGTTCGGCTCGGCCCCCACCGCCATGCGCAGGCCGATCTCGCGCGTACGCTCGGTGACTGAGACGAGCATGATGTTCATGATGCCTACCCCACCCACCACGAGCGAGATCATGGCGACGTAGAGGAGCAACTTGGTGATGAGTTCGGTGGTCGAGCTCATGGCCTTGGTGATCTCGGTCATGTCGCGGACCGTGAAATCGCTCAAGGCGGCCGGGCGAAGGTGATGGTTCTCCCGCAGCACCTCGGTGATCTCTCGGATGGCGGCGGGGATGTCGGCGGCGCTGCGGGCATTGGTCAGGATCTGGTCCACGTTGGCGAAGCGAATGGGTTGCGGCACGTCGGCGAGCTCGTTGCTCGAGGGAACCGGGTACAGGCTCGTGCTCAGGTTGGGATAGGTCTGGCTCAAGGAGTTCACCTCGGTGGCGTTGGTGGTGTCGGTGACGCTCTGGTTACCGCCCGAGAGGGAGGTGGCCACCACCCGATACTTGATGGTGGTCCAGGGGGCGAGGAGGATGTCGTCTTGGTCGAGGCCCATGAGGTTCGCGCCCTTGGGGGAAAGGACCCCCACCACCTTGAAGGCCACGTTGCGGACCCGGATCTCCTTGCCGACCGGCGACCGGCCAGCGAAGAGCTCACGCACGATGGTCTTACCGACGACGCAGACCTTGCTGGCGTTGCGCACGTCGTGTTCGGTGAAGCTCTCGCCCTCGTCGAGGTCGGTCCAATCGCGCACCCGCAGGAAGGAGGGCGTGGAACCGTAGATGTAGGTCGGCACCCAGTTGCGGTTTCCGTAGACGACCTGGGTGCGGGCCCGCACGATGGGTGCCACGTTGGCCACCGCCGGGCACTCGCGGGCGATGGACTCCGCGTCGTGGGGAGTGAGGGTGGTCATGCTCCCCATGCCGTAGTTGATGCCCCCCACGTTCTGGGCGCCGGGGATGACCACGAGCGTGTTGGCCCCGATGCTGGTGAGCGTGCGCTGTATGGCGAGGGTGGCTCCATTCCCGATCTCCATCATGGTGATGACGGCAGCCACCCCGATGACGATGCCGAGCGTGGTGAGGAGTGTCCGCATGACGTTCCGTCGCAAGGCGCCGAGAGCCGTCTTCAGGATGCCGCGCAAGTTCAATCGCCACCTCCAGGGACCTCGATGAGGCCGTCCTTCACCCGGATGGTCCTTCGCGCGTGGCGGGCCACCCCGGGATCGTGGGTGACGAGCACGATGGTGATGCCGTCCTCGCCGTTGAGCCTCTCGAACATCTCGAGGATCTCCTCGCTCGTGCGCGAGTCGAGGTTGCCGGTGGGCTCGTCGGCGAGAAGCACCTTGGGGCGGTTGATGAGCGATCGGGCGATGGCCACCCGCTGCTGCTCGCCGCCCGAGAGCTGGGAGGGCTGGTGGTGGATCCGATCGGTGAGCCCCACCCTGCCGAGCATCTCCTCGGCCCTCTGTCTCTTCTGGTGCTCGCCGAGACCCTCCCGCTCGTAGGCGAGCGGCATGAGGACGTTCTCCAGGGCAGTGGTGCGGGGGAGGAGATTGAAGCTCTGAAAGACAAAGCCGATGGTGCGATTGCGGAGCCTCGCCCGCGCCTTCGGGCCGTACTGGGAGATCTCCACGCCTTCGAGCCAGTACTCGCCCGAGGTGGGGTGGTCGAGGCACCCCAGGATGTTCATGAGGGTGCTCTTGCCCGAACCGCTCGCGCCCATGACGGTCACGAGCTCTCCCGGCGCAATCGTGAGTGACACGCCCTTCAGCACCGGAAGGTCGACCTCGCCGAGGTGATAGGTCTTGCGGATGTCGCGCAGTTCGACGAGATCGCCCATCCCAAGCACCCTTCTCGCTCACCGGCCTGCGCCCGGCGCCGGAGCTTGGCCCTCTTGGCCCGGCGGCTCGACTTGGCCCTGGCGATTGGGGCCGCGAAAGATCTGCGGCGTGAAGGGGTTGCGGCTCTGGGCTTGCGCCTCGGCCAGGCGCGGGCCTTCGCCCACCACCACCTCCTCGCCCTCGGCGAGGCCATCGCCCTCCACCTCGGTGAACGCGCCGTCAGTGAGGCCAGCTTTCACGGAGAGAGGACGGAGGAGCTTGCCCTCCGGGACATAGACCAGGGTGCGCAGGCCGGGGGAATCCGCGCCGCGCTCGTGACGCCCCCCAGGCGGTTCTCTCCTCCCGTCTCTGTCCACCTGGCCCGGCTGCGGGTTGAAGCGCAGCGCCGCGTTGGGCACGAGGAGGACCCCCTTGCGCTCGCCGATCACGAACTGCGCATTGGCAGTGAGATAGGGCAAGAGTAGGCCGTCCGAATTGTCGTAGTCCACCTCGACGGTGTAGGTGACCACGTTCTGGGTCATGGTGGCGTTGAGACGGACCTGCCCGACCCGCCCGTGAAAGACCTTGCCCGGAAAGGCGTCGACGGTGAAGGTCACCCTGCCGCCCGGCTTCATGGCTCCGACGTCGGCCTCGTTGACGGCGACCCACACCTGGATGCGCCTCAGATCGTCGGCGATGAGGAAGAGGCTCGGGGCGCTCAGCGAGGACACGACCGTCTGTCCGATATTCACCCTGCGATCGATGACCACGCCCTTCACCGGCGACTTGATGGTGCAGTAATCGAGGTTGATCCTGGCCGTCTTGAGGTTGGCCCGGGCCTGTTCGACCGCCGCCTTGGCCTGGCCGACGCTGGCCTCGGCTGCGGCGAGGTTCGCCTTGGCCACCTCGAAGTTCGCGCGGTACTGGTCGTAGCTGCTCTGGGCCAGGGCATCGGAGGGCCCGAGTTTCTGGGCCCGGGCCCAGTCCTGGGAAGCGTGCAGGAGATTGGCCTTCTGCTGCAGGACGTTCGCCCCGGTGGCGAGCACGTTGGCGAGGCTTTGGTCGACCTGGGCCTTGGCGGTGGCGACCGCGGCGGCGTACAAGGAATCGTCGATGCGGGCGAGCACCGTCCCCGCCTCCACGGTCGAACCCCAGTTCATGGGCTTTCCGCTCTTGTCCTCGCCGAAGGCGACGATGACCCCCGCCACCTGCGCGCCCACGTCGACCGCGGCTTCGGGCTCGAGCGTTCCCGTGGCGCCGAGGGTGGCGAGAAGGTCTCCTCGCTTCACGGCCACCGTGCGGTAGAGGGGGACCGCCTCTTTTCTCGAGAGCAGGGAAAGCCCTCCGACGCCCGCGGCAAAGAGTCCGACCATCCCAAGGGCCACGCTCATGCCCGTCCGTCCCATCGGTCGCGTTCCTCCAGGAGAAAATCACCTGCCCGCCCACGCCGTGGCGGGCCTACCCGGGCCATGCCTTTTCGCCGCGGTGGCGAATCGCGCGCGGCACGCCGCGCCCCTGCGAGACCGGCTTGGTCCGGGTGCGCCGAGTTCGCCGGCAACCTCGCTGCGTTTGAGGGGGCTTGCCGGCGGGATGCGCTTTCACGGGAGCCATCCAAAGACGCTCGAGGTCCTCGCCCGCCACGGGCGAAAACCTGGGCACACGGCGGTCGAGGGCCAGAGCCGTCGGACCTTTCTGGGTAGATGAACCCCGGCGCCCGCCTTCGGTTAGGAAGGAGGGGTCAACCGGTTGGGTCGAGCGACCAAAGGCTTTCGGCCGACGCTCGGGCGCCTCGGGGGAAGCTTTAGCGGGGGCCCCCCCGCGCCCGGCGCGCCAAGGCACCTCGGGACGCCCAGGCGAGGGCGTCCTCGAGCAAGCGGCGAGTCAAGCCATCCGGCTCGCGGAAGTCGGTGCGGACCGGCGTTGCCAGAGCGAGGTGGTGATGACCAGAGCTCCGACCGCCAGGTCGTTCAATCCGGCGGCCTCACCGTGATAGCCGAGCACGAAGGGGGACGCCACGGCCCAGAGCCCGAGGACGGCGCAGAGCCTCCCAAAAGCCAAGACCCCCATGGCGAGAAAGCCGAAGAGGAAGAGACCGACACCGAGCAGGAGATTGTTCAGCATCTCCACCCCGCGCCCGGCGAGGATCGCGGCCACGACCAGCCATACTCCGAGTCCTACGTTGATCCATCGACTCAGCATGGAGCACCCGACGGCACGTGTTTCCAATCGAAGGATTTGCGGTCAGCCCACCCGGCTGTCCAATACCATTGGCGGGAGTAATCGATAATTAGATGGAATCGCTTCGCGCAGCGCGCCACGCCGGAAGGGGCGCCCTTTCGCTCCGAGGCTTTCTCCAGTTCGAACTGGATCCGACCCGGTGAGGCTGCCATCGCCATCTGCAAGTAGGTGCATCGACGCTGGGGGGCCTCGCCTCAAGCCGCGAAGGGCTCACGGCCGAGCGACCCGCCAGCCGGCCGTCGCATTGAGTCGACAAGGGAGGTGGGCTCTCGGGAGACCCTCCTTCACCGAAGGAAAAAGGAGGGCCGGCCCGTGGGACCGGCCCTCCTCGGTTTCCCCTCGAGGCAGCCCGACGTCTACTGAATCGTGACGCTGTCCTGCAGTGCCGGAGCGACCGTGATGTTGTTCACGGTGGGATCGATGTCGACCGTATCGCCGCCGGGCTTGGCGCCCGGAGTGACGAGCACGGAGCCGCTCGAGCCTCCCTGGAAATCGCCGATGAACGTCCTCACGTAGCAGGGCGAGGTCGGGCAGACGTTGGAGCAGGTCTGGGCGGGGGTCGGAGCCTCTTCCGCGCAGTACTGCTGGGTGAAGAGCATTCCCAAGTAGTCCACGGTCCCCGGGGTGAAGAGCATCTTGGGGGTGGTGGAACCCGTTTCGGAGACCGGCGTGTACGTGGTGAAGGCCGGTGCGAGCGGGTTCATGTTGTCGTCGCGGAACAGGAAGGCGATGATACCGGTGACCGGGTTCTGCCCGCTCGTCACGGAGAGCGGGTCAGGGCTGAGGTAGGAGCCCGTTCCGCCAAAGGCGGTCTGGGCGGCCGGGAGTCCGGTGAAGTTCACCCGGGTCTCCGCCCAGATGGTGGTGTCCGCATCCCACTGTCCGTTCGGCCCGTCCCACTTGCCGTTTCCGTTCAGGTCGAGGAAGTACTCCTCGGCGTCCTGCACGCCGTTGTCATTGGCGTCGACGAAGGGCTCGGGAAGGTCGATGAAGGGTTCGCCGGGGTCCCAGACCCCGTTGCCGTTGAGGTCGACGAATCCCTCTTCCCCGCGGGCCATCACGATGATGGTGTCGAGGCCGTCGCGCGGATTGCGCGTGCGGGTGAAGGTGGCGCCGGTTCCGCAGGGATCGTTCAGCACGACCTTGGAGGGCTCGCCGGAGAGGGGAGTGACGTCGACGGGCAGGGGATACCCCGCGATGGCGACCGTGTTGGTGGCGAACCCGAGCTTGCTCGTCTGGTCGCCACCGGCCTTGGGGTCATAGGCGCCGGTCGACACAGGCGGGCCGGGCGAGCCGGCCTCGCTCGCGAAGGTGGCGAGGAGCGGCACGCCGATGACGTTGTTGAACCGGTCCGCGAAGTAGGCCGTGCAGGTGATGACACCGTCGTAGTAGGTGGTGAGGCAGGTGTGGTCCGCGGCGAGCGCCGGCACGTTCCTCGGCGTGCATTCGAGCGAGATGTGAGCGCCGCTCGCCTTGGCGCCGACGATGGCGATGCTCGACGTGCTGGCGGTGACCGTCACGTTGTTGAAGGTGGCCGAAGCCGTCACGCTGACGAGTCCGGCCTGGGTGCCCGAGGCGAGCGGAACGCTCACCTGGCCCGTCGCATCGGTGGTGCCGGTGGCGCTGCAGACCGAGGGCTTCGTCGGGGTCGCCACCGTGCAGTTCGAGGTGGTTCCGATGAAGGAGCCGGCGAGGGGGGCGTGGCTGAAGTTCACGGTCAAGCCCGCCGCGTAGGGCTGCCCGGTCGCGTCGAGGACCTGGAAGGTGATGGTGTTCACTTCCTGGTAGCCGGAGAAGCGCACGCCCTGGACGTCATAGGCCTGGGAGAGGACGGCCATGGAGCCGAGCTGGGTCGTCCCGCTCGTCCCGCCGTCGGTACCACCGTCGGTGCCGGCGTCGGTGCCGGCGTCGGTGCCGGCGTCCGTGCCGCCGTCGGTCCCGGCGTCGGTGCCACCGTCGGTGCCGCCGTCGCTCGTCTCGAGCGCGGAGAAGGTGACGATGGCCGAGCCGCTCGCGCCGACGTTGTCGACCGCCTTCACCACCGCATAGCCCGCACAGGAACTAGTCTGGCTCGAGTCGCAGCTCTGCAAGCTCACGTCGAACGGGGTCGAGGTGAAGACCGCACTCGCCGTGCCGCCCTGGAAGGTCCCCTTCGTCGTGACGACGTAGATGGGGGCCTGGGCGGATCCCGCGACGTGGATGTCGACGGTACTCGTGCCGTCGGCCACTGCCGTCCCGGGCGTGGCCGTGACCGTGAGAGTCCCCGGTGCGGACGAGTTGCTACTCGAAGAGCATCCGACCACCATGCAAAGCAGGCCCACGATTGCAACGTGTCGGTTCATAGATGTCCTGGGCACACCTCAAGAGGGTACTTCGCTCGGAGTATTGCAGCCCCGCGCGGGGTGTCAACGCCTTCACCGTCGCCTGGTAGCCCACATGGCGGCGGGGATGGCTCGGAGGAGGAGCACTGCAGGACGCTCGTCGGCGAGCTTCCGGCGCCGCGGCCCGAGGCGCTTCGCGTTCGCGGAGAAGCTCTTCAGCGCCGGATGGGCGCAGCAGCCTGCGCCGGTGCGGCTTCGACCGGGCGGCTTCTCAGCCACACGAGCGAACCCACACCGGCGAGGAGGGCGGCGACGAGGACGGACACGGCCAACCTGCGGTGAACGCGCCTGTCGCGCTTCCGGCGCTTGGCCTCGGGATTGCCCGGCCGGACGGCGGACGGGTCGCGCAGGTCCGCGAGGAGCGCGGAAGCGTTCTTGTAGCGTTCGTCGGGCGAGCGCTCGATGCACCTCATGATGAGGGCCTCGAGGGACGGGGCGAGGCCGGGCAGGTGGGAGCTCGGCGGCCTCGGCTCCTCGTAAAGCTTGGCGTGGAAGAGGGCCTGGCTGTTCTCGGACGCGTAGGGGAGAGCCCCGGTGATCATCTCGTAGAGCATGGTCCCGAGCGCGTAGACGTCGGTGCGGGCGTCACCGCGATGGCCGCGGATCTGCTCGGGAGCCATGTAATCGGGAGTGCCCACCGCGTGCGAGAGGCCGGCCCAGGTCAGCCTTCGCGCCGCTTCGCGGGTGGCGATCCCGAAGTCCAGGATCTTCACCTGCCCGCTCGCGGTGAGGAGGATGTTGTCCGGCTTGATGTCGCGGTGGACGATTCCGCTCTCATGCAGGTAGGCGAGGGCGTCGCAGGTCTGCCGGGCGATGTCGAGTGCGAAGGGGACCTCGAACTTGCCCTTTTCCTTGAGCAGGGTGGAGACCTGGCGGCCTTCCAGGTACTCCATGGCGAGGTAGATCCGGCTCTTCTCCCTGGGCCGGAGCATCTTCACGATGTTGGGGTGATCGAGCTGTTGGCCGATCTCCTCCTCCCGCCGGAAGCGCTCGTAGAAGACGACGTCGCTCTCGTACTGGATGTAGGGAATCTTGACGACCGCGTCCGCGCCGCTCTCCGTGTCGATGGCCTTGAAGAGCGAGGCCATCCCGCTGCGCGCCAGAAGGTCGGTCAGCTTGAACTGGTCGAGCACGTCGCCGGTGGTGAGGTCGCGCATGGAACGGCCCGCACTCTTATTTGGGTTCACTGCCGCGCCGACCCCTCGCGCTGAAGCACGAACCGGGCCAGGCGGGGCGGACCCCGGACGAACCAGGAACCGGGCCAACGAGGATTCGCCTGCGCCGGGAGCGTCCCCGGGGCGGGCCGCCGCTCCTCATCGCGTTTCGCAGGGAGCGTCACCCTCCGGGCCTGCAGGATGCAGGGCCGGCCGGGTCCTGCCGGGCAGGGTGACCCTTCGGCGGGGCGGAAGAGCGCGAGGACAACGGTGGAGGTGTTCTTCGAGCGCGCTTCGCGGAGCCCGGGCCCCTCCGGCGCAGGGAGGGGCCTACGCCGCCACCCGGCTCGCCACCGACTCCTGGATGACGCGCACCGGGAGGACCATGGCATTGAGGCCGGCGAACTGGAGCCGGCGCTGCAGCTGGTAGGCGGTCTCGTTGTGAAGCAGGCGCTGGAACCAGCGCTCCTTTTCGAAGATGAGCTTTCCCGCGAAGAAGATGGCGCGCGGGAACTCCTTGCCCACCTCGAGCGCGAGGCGCTCCGCCTCGGCCACCACCTCGGTCCCGATGCTCATCCGGTAGTCGGCGTGGAACCCGAGCCGCCGGGCCAGCTCGGCGTAGCGCTTCAGCCCCTCCTCGGTGTGGCGCTTCAACTCGTCCACTTCGGCGACGCCCTTCATGGAGGCGGCGTCGATGACCCCGACCGACATGAAGAGCAGGTTCTTGTAGGTGCCGGGGAAGAGGCGCTGGATGGTGAGGATCTGGTGAATGCCGAGCCCGCCGTAGGCTCCCACCAGGAGGACCGCCGTGGGGAGCTTCGGGTCGAGCGGTTCGTGCGCGCCGCTCGGCAAGGCGGGCAGGGCGTTCATGATCTCGTCGAGGCGACGCAGGTTCTGGCGCACGCCTTCGTAGTGACGCTTGATGACGAGGCACAGGGTGATGAGGAGCGAGGTGACGAGCAAGGTGATCCAGCCCCCTTCCCGGAACTTCTCGATGATCGCCACCACCAGGATGGAGACGCACAGGACGAGGCCGATGATGTGGATGAGGATGTGGTTCTTCCAGTCCGGGAACTTGCGCCGTTCGAGGAACCAGTAGCGGACCATGCCGCTGTTGGAGAGCGAGAACGTGAGGAACACGTTGATGGAATACATAAGCACGAGGGTGGTCGTGTCTCCGCGGGTGTAGAGGAGCGTGGCCGCCGAGGCTGCCGAGATGAGCAGGATGCCATCCTGCATGGAGAGGCGGTCCGAAAGCTGGGCGAAGCGGCGCGGCAACCAGGAGTCATTGGCCATGTTGGACATGACGCGCGGGCCGTCGATGAAGCCGGCCTGTGCCGCCACGAACAACAGCGCGGTCTCGGCGGCCAGGGTGAGCCAGATGAAGATCTGACCCGCGGCACCGAAGTTCCCGGCGAAGCGGTCGACGAGCACGGCGTTCATGGTCTTGCCCTCGACCGGTATGGCGTGGACGAGGAGGTAGGCGAGGGTGATGCCGCCGGCGGTGACCGCAAGCGACACGGCCATGTACACCATGGTCTTCTTGCCGGTGTGGACCTTGGGTTCGCGCATGATCTGCAAGCCGTTCGAGACCGCCTCGATGCCGGTGTACGTTCCGGCACCCATCGAGTAGGCGCGCAGAAACAAGGTGGCGACCCCTCCCAGCCCGAGCAGCGCCACGCCCTCCTGGTAGCCTTGCCTCACCTCGCGCACCACCTCGGGCACCTCACGCATCCGCGAGAACCCCACCCCGAGGATGAGCACCGCGTGGGTGATGAGGAAGAGGACGAAGATGGGAGCGAGGATGGTCACCGATTCCTTCACGCCGCGCAGGTTGAGCAACATGAGCACGGCGATGGCGGCGAGCTCGACGGGAAGCTTGAGGTAGAGCCACTGGGAGGGGAGAAAGCTGAAGGTGGCGTCGGCGCCCGCCGCGATCGAGGTGGAGATGGTGAGCACGTAGTCGACGAGCAGAGCACACCCGGAGACGACCCCGAAGCGCGGGCCGAGCAGCTTCGTCGCCACCACGTAGCCACCACCGCCGAAGGGGAAGTGCTCGATGATACGGGAGTAGGCGTAGGAGATGACGAAGACGGTGAAGGCCGTGGCGAGGGCGAGCCCCACCGCCAGGAAGTGGTGCTGACCGAGCGTCCTGAAGGACTCGTCAGGCCCGTACGAGGAGGAGGACAGGCCGTCCGCGCCGAGGCCGACCCAAGCCAAGAACGCGATGAGGGAGATATGGTGGTAGGTCTTTGGGTCAGAGATGTCGCGGGGGGCTCCCAGGAGGGCTCTCCGCAGGTTCGCAAGCGTCATGAGTCTTGCAATTCTCCCCGACCGCGAGGTGGGCGCAAGGGGCGTGCAGTCACCATGCCCCGACGGGTCCACATGTAAGTAGCGAATATTGCTGCATTAGGTCACGCCTGCGCCCCTGAGAGCCTCCGAGTTGCGAGCGCAGGTTGCAGGGGTGCTCGAAAGATATTCATGCAGAATGCAAGGCGAGGTTTCCATGCCGGACGCTCTACCTAATGCTTCGGGTCAGGCACTCCGGGTCCTCGTCATTGACGACGAGAAGAACATCCGGACGACCCTCGTCCTGTGCCTCGAGGGTCTGGGAGCGAAGGTGGCGCAGGCCGCCACCTCCTCGGCCGCCATCGAGGCCTCGCGCCTCGAGCCGTTCGACCTCGCCTTCTTGGACCTGAGGCTCGGCCAGGAGAGCGGCCTCGATCTGTTGCCGAGGCTCCTCGCCGAGCGGCCGGGGCTCGAGGTCGTCGTCATCACCGCCTTCGCCACCATCGACACGGCGGTGGAGGCGATGCGCCGGGGTGCGAAGGACTACCTGCCGAAACCCTTCACCCCGCTTCAGATCCGCTACCTCGTCGAGCGCACCCAGGAGCGGCGGACTCTCGAGCGGCGCCTCTTCGAGCTCGAGACCCGCCTCGAGGAGGCGGCTCCCGAGGTGATCGTGGAGACCGCCTCGCCGCGCATGCAGGCGGCGCTCGAGGTCATCGCCCGCTCGGCGGGCCACGACGTGGCCGTGCTCCTGCGCGGGGAGAACGGCACCGGCAAGGGCGTGCTGGCGCGCCTGCTCCACTCGCGCAGCCCGCGGCACGAACATCCCTTCGTCCTCGTCAACTGTCCGACCCTCTCCGAGGAGCTCCTCGCGAGCGAGCTCTTCGGCCACGCACGGGGGGCCTTCACCGGCGCGGTGAAGGACCAGGAGGGACGGGTGGAGGCGGCCGAGGGGGGCACGGTCTTCCTCGACGAGATCGGCGAGATCTCGCCGGGCCTCCAGGCGAAGCTCCTCCGTTTCCTGCAAGAGAAGCGCTTCGAGCGGGTGGGCGAGACTCGGACGCGCACCGCCGACGTCCGCATCGTGGCCGCTACCAACCGGGACCTCGAGGAGGAGGTGAGGGCCGGGCGCTTCCGGGAAGACCTGCTCTATCGCCTGAACGTGGTGGAGGTGACCGCCCCGCCGCTTCGCGAACGCACCGAGGACATCCTCCCCCTGGCTCGGCGCTTCATCGCCTTCTTCGCCCGCCAGAGCCGGCGCCAGCCGCCCGAGCTCTCAGCCGCGGCCGAGCGGGTGCTCCTCTCCTACCCCTGGCCCGGCAACGTCCGCGAGCTGCGCAACGGGATCGAGCGCGCCCTCATCCTCGCCCCGGGGCAGGTCTTGGAGCCCGAGAGCTTCCCGGAACGCATTGCGGCACAGCCCTCGACGCCCATCCTGGGAGGCGACTTCACCGCCGACGAGATCGAGCGCGAGCACGCCCTGCGCGTGCTGGCCCGCGCACCGACGCTGGAGGACGCGGCCCGCATCCTCGGCATCGACTCCTCGACCCTCTGGCGGAAGCGCAAGCGCTGGGGGCGCTGAAAAATAGCCGACCTTCGCGCAAAGCCGGTGGGTGAAGTCCATCCGTCGCCCACCTCGGGGGAAGGCGAGCCCGCGAAGAGACGAGGTGCCCCTACCCCGCCACGAACCGCGGCGCGGAGCTCGCTGCACATCCCGGGCGTCGCCCCCCTCGGCGGTCAGGGCATCCTGCGGGGCGTGGACCGCGGTACCTCCTTTGCCACGCAAAGAAGGCGAGTGAGCAATGTCGGCGCCTCGCGCCGGGCAAAAGTCGCGCCTTTGCGCCTGGTCCTCTCATGGGCGAGGTGAACAGGGCCCTGAATCGCAGGAAATTCGACAGATTTCGCCCGGTGGCTACCCCAATTCCCAAGCCGCGCCCCTCGCCCCGCGTAAAAAGGGGTGGGGCGGGGCGTGGGGTGAGATCCCTCCTCAGCCCACACCGGCCGCCCCCCCGGGCGCGGCCGGGTCTCCCCTTGGCTTAGGATGAGCGGGTGCGGCTCCCGCAGGCGTTCATCCTCTTTTTCGCCCTCATCGCCAACTCGGCCGCCGCCCTACCGGGCTCGGACGCGCCCATGGGGCTGCGCACGGAGGGGACCTTCAGCGCGCTTTTCCTCGAGATGACCCTCGCCGACGCGAGATCGCTTTCGCATCCTGAGCTCGACCTGCGCTTGACCGTCGCGAACGACTGGAGCATCCCCACCGTGCTATCGCGGGGGAGCCAGACGGTGCTGCTTCAGACGGATGAGCAGGCCGACGCGCTCAGCGCTTCCCTGCGCATGCCGTGGTCGCGCCTGTTCGGTCCCGGTCCGGCCCTGGGCTCAAAGCCGCTGTGGGAACGCTTCTCCACTTCGCTCGAGGCCCGGGTCACCGAGCACTGGGGTGGCTGGTCCGATCCGGTCATCGAGTGGTGGCACGGCTTCATCAACTCGATCAACTTCGAACGGGACTTCTACCCGAAGAACGCCATCAACGTCTCCCTGCTCGATCCCTCGACCGGCAAGGGTCTCGACATCCACACCGCCCGCTTCGCCCTGGGCGACCTCGTGGCCCGCACCCAGTTCCTGCTCGTCGAGGGCGGCACCTCGGCGGTGTCTCCCGAGCGCTCGCGCTACGCGCTCTCCGCACGCTTCGACTTCAAGGTCCCGCTGGGGAGCCCGAGCGCCCTGGGAGGCTCGGGCAACTTCGACGGGGGACTCGGCCTTGTCGGCACTGCCGAGCTCACGCCCTGGCTCACTGTGCACGGCCTGTTCGCCGTCTCGGCCTTCGGCGGTCTGTCGCTCCCGGTCCCACTCGCGCCGCTCACCTGGCACACCACGGCCGAGCTGTCCATCCCGGTGCGGCTCGGTCCGGTCACCCTCCTTTTCGAGGACCGGCTCACCTCCTCCCTCTTCGCCGGAGGCTGGTCGCTCCCGCCCACCACGACCGATCTCGACTTTCAGTCCTCGGGGTACTACGGGGCCTTCCGCGCCCAGAACCAGATGAGCGGCGGGGTGCGCTACGGGGACTTCACCTGGTGGTTCTCGGAGGACTTCACCCCAGGTTATAACCCCCACAGCACCGATTCCTGGTTCTACGACTCCAACACGCCCGACATCGCCACCGGCATCATCTTCCGAACGTCCCTCTGATTCTGGGCCACGGGCTCTACGGGCCGGACGCCGGGTTCCCCGGCGAGCACCTCGAGGGCCCGCCGCTTCGAGGGGTACTTTCCCCCTCGAGGCGCCCCGCGAGGACCCGGCGCAGCGGCGGGAAGAGCGGGAGCGCGAGACCCACCTTCGGATCGACGAAGCCCGCCCATTCGACCTCCCGGTGGTCGATCTCCACCTGGGGGAGCTCGGTCGCTTCCATCTCGAAGATCTGGATGTGCTCCTTCTTGCCCTCCCAAAGGTGGTGCTCGTCGAGGACGCACCTCAGCTCGGAGACGTCGGCCGGGATGCCGGTCTCCTCGAACAGCTCGCGCCTCGCCGCCTCCCGGCCGGTCTCGCGCCTGCGGACATACCCGCCGGGCAGGGAGTGGTAGGGGAGGTAGCAGTTCTTCACGAGGAGGATCCGTCCCTCGTGCCAGAGCGCCACCAGCGCGCCGTGCGTGTGCGGGTGCGCCATCCACCAGTAGACGCGCATCACCCGGTAGGCGCACCGGTAAACGGTCCGGAAGAGGAGGTCCCTCACGGAAAGACGGTATGAACCGAGCCGGCCTGCCGCGCCAGTTTTTCTGAACGTGCAAGGGGTACGAGACGGGCCGGGCGCCGGCTCGTTCCCGGCCAGGGGGACCCCGTGTTCGCTCGGCCGCCCTTCCTTCTCACTTGAGGGACCCCACCACGAGGTTCACGAGGACGTCCATGTAGGCGAACCAGTCCTTGGGATCGAGGACCCCCGCCTCGTCCCTGAAGCCGCCCACGTCCCCGGGGACCTCGACCACCTTGGCGCCGCTGTGCTTCGATACGATCTCGGCCGAGCGCAGGTCGTAGAAGTTCTCGACGAGAATGCTCTTCACGCCCTGCGTCTTCACGACGCCCACGAGCTCGGCGAGGTGGCTCGGGGGCGGCGGAATGCCGGGCTTGGGTTCGAGGTAACCGGCACAGACGAGCTCGGCGTAGTCGAGGAAGTAGGTGAAGGAGTTGTGCTGGGTGAGGACGCGAAAGCCCTTGAAGGGGGCCAACTTCGCGCGCCACCGCGCCGAGGCGGCGTCGAGCTTGGCCTTGAAATCCGCGAAGCCCTGGTGGTAGAGGCCGGCGCCGGCCGGATCGATCTCGGCGAGCTTCGTGGCGATGGCCTCGCCGATCTTGAGGACGCGCCGCGGGTCGCTCATGAAGTGGGGGTTGCCCGCCGGGTGCAGGTCCCCCAGGCTGCGGTCCACCGGGCCGGTCGGGATCTCCAGCACCTCTACGAAGCTCGCCGCGGTGATGCGGCGGGAGCCGCCCGGCTGGATGTTGGGATTGCGCGACTGGTTCACGAGAGGAGGTAACCAGCCGATCTCGAGGTCGAGACCGACGTCGACGAGCAGATCGGCCCGGCGGAGCTGCACGGCCAGGTTCGGATTGGCATCCACGAAGTGCGGATCCTGGATGCCCCGCGAGATGCTCGTCACCTCGACCCGCGAGCCGCCCACCTCGCGGGCCACCGAGGCCAGGCCTTCGATGGTCGTCACCACCTCCACTTTGGCCGCGCCGGTGCCTGGCGCGAGTGCGACGAAGAGGGCACATACGAGAGCAAGCTTCTTCATGGCGTTCACCCCTCGATGAGGGCAAGAGCTTTTGCGAGCGCCTCGAGGCGCCCGGGATGGGGAGAGCGTCACCGGCTGCGGGCGGACGCTCGCGAGAGCCGCCTTTCGAGCGCGAGCCCTCCCTCGAGCGGGACCCCTTTGTCCCGAAGACCACCCTCTACCTTCCGCTGCGGCCGGCGGACCTCTAGCACCGGGGAGGCGATTGCCCGGGGACGGCACCGAGCGGGAAGCCCGCGGCGGGTGCCCGCGCCTGGTGGCGCTCTCGCGGCCTTTCGAGCGCCGGGAGCGGCTCGATGCGAGGCGTCTCGCTGCGGGCCTCGTCGCCGCCCGCCATGGCGCAGGCGAGGCAGCCGTGCCGGCCGTAGCGGCCCTCGTGGCTATGGGGGGCGAGCGCGGCCCCGAGCACGAGGAGCACCATCGCCGCGGCGAGCACGGTGCGCACGCCCCGACTCATAGCGCAGGAACGCATTTCGTCAACTCTACCCGAGGGCTCGCCGCCTCGCGAGGGAACCCCCCCCGGGCGCTCTCGAGAAATCCGCGTCAACGCCTGCGCACGATGGAGGCCGCGAGGAAGAGGGCGGCCGCGATGGCGATGATGACCGGACCTGTGGCGCGGTGAAGGAGGGTGGCCACGTACTCGCCGCTCAGGGTCGAGACGAGCGACATCACCACCGCGATGGTGAGCATCTGGTTGAGGTTGCGGGCGAGCAGCTTGCCGGTGGCCGCCGGGATGATGATGAGCGAGCCCATGAGCAGGACGCCCAGGTAGCGCAGGCCGAGACCGACCGTCAACGCGAAGGCGAGCAGGTAGGCCAGGTTGAGCTTGTCCACGTCGATACCGGAGGTGCGGGCGATGTCGGCCGAGACGAGAGCGAGGACGAGCTGGTTGCGTCGGCCGATCACGAAGGCGATCACCAGGGCGGCCCCCGACAGTCCGAGGACGAGTTCGGTGGGGGTGAGGGTGAGCGGGGCGCCGAGCAGGGCGTCGACGAGGTCCTCGCCCGTCGTGAGCATGCTCCCCACGGCCAGCGCGGAGGAGAACACCACGCCGATGATGGTCTCGGTGGAAACCCGGGTGCGCCGCTCCAGCATCCAGATGAGGAGCGTCCCCAGCAAGAGCATGGCCATGCCGCCCACCAGCGGGTGAACCCGGAAGGCGAGCGCCACTCCGATCCCGGGCAGGGCGACGTGCGACATGGCGTCCGAGGCGAGCGCCATCCTCCGCATGACGGCGAACGAGCCGACGAGGCCCGCCGCCACGGCCATCGCCACCGAGAGCGCGAGGGTGCTAGGAGTGTTCATGGTGGGCGTGGTACTTGACCGGCATCCCGTAGACCTGCTCGAGGTTGCCCGGGGTCAGGATCTCTCGGGGCGGCCCGAAGCACGGGTCCGCGGTCCTGCTCAGGCAAAGGACGTTCGTCGCGTAGCGGTAGACGAGGCTCAGCTCGTGCGAGATGAGGAGGAGTGTCAAGCGTTCCTCTTGCTGCAGGTGATGGATCATCTCGTAGAGGAGTCCTTCGCCCGGCTCGTCGATCCCGGCCGTCGGCTCGTCGAAGAGCAAGACCGACGGCTGCGCCACCAGGGCGCCCGCGAGGAGGAGTCGCTGGAACTGGCCTCCCGAAAAGGTCCCCACCGGCTGGTCGACGATGGCGGGGTCGAGCTGGACGAGGTCGAGGACCCGGCCGATCTCGGCGGAAGGGGGTCCCGAGACCGAGGCCCGGGCCCTGAGCAAGTCGAGCCCGCTCAAGGGCAGGTCGCGATGGATGTCGAGCTTCTGGGGAATGTAGCCAATGCGGGCACCCCGGGACCAGCGCACCGTCCCCGTATAGGGGACCGCTCCGATGAGCGCTTGGAAGAGCACCGTCTTCCCCGCGCCGTTCGGCCCAATGATGGCGAGGGCGCTTCCCTCCGGGACGGCGAAGTGAAGATCCTTCAGGATCTCGGAGGCCCCGAAGCGAACCGTGAGGGACTCCACCTCGAGGACGTTGGCCATGTCGCGGAAGTATGTCACGAGTTCGGGCCCGGGAGAGGGGCTCTTCCCAGGCGTGGATCTCAAGCCCGGCGCCTCCCCGCAGGAGGGAACGGCCGCTCCCGGAGCCTCTTCTCGAGGGGATGGTCGTCGTCGGCCCCGCCTCGCTCGACGAGAGCGAGCCGCCCCTTGTGCCTCGAGGGCACGAGCTGGAAGGGCCCGCGCGCGAGACCTTAGAGCCGTTCGTCGCCGCCCTGAACTTCCGGTGATGGCTCCGGGCACCATTGATCCTTGCGTCCGGGTGGAGCGGCGCGGCAGAGATCGCCCATCGCGTGGGGTCCCTCACCTCGGCCGGAAGAGGACATGCAAATAAACCGCTCAACTCGGTGACCGTGCGATGTGCAGCCTCTGCGCTCGGCCCGGCATGCAGGCGGCAATGGTTCAGGAATCCCTGGGGCACGCCCGTTGCAAAACTATACCCCACCAACAACCCAGAAGGCAGAGGTGTGGGGTGCCAAGGACCGCTCGGCTTGCAAGTCTCGTTGCCATCGTGCTTTCGCCGCTCGCTTCACTCGCCGATACGCCCCAGGCGGACCAGAGCGCCGCTCCCCCGGCCGCGCCCGCCGCCCCGGCCAAACCTCCCCCCTGGTACACGACCATCACCCTGAACGGCCTCGTCGATGGCTACTACCAGCTCAGGCTTGACGCTGCGCAAAACGCACCCATCGTCGGGCGCAGCTTCGACGGCACGGCCGGGTTCGACCTCGGCTACGCGAAGCTGAGCCTCGCCATGGCTCCCGCCCCGGCGGGATTTCGCATCGACATCGGATTCGGCCAGACCGCCGACGCCCTCGACGCGGCGGCCGCCTTCTCCCAGCACAGCTCGGGTTTCACCGTCGGCCATTACGTCCAGCAGGCATACGGCGCCATGAAGTTCGGCATCGTCGAGCTGGACCTGGGCCGCTTCTCCACCTCGGCTGGAGCGGAGGTGATCGAGGCGAAGGACAACTGGCTCTACTCGCGCTCGCTCGTCTTCACCCTCGAGCCCCTCACCCATACCGGACTGCGGGTGACGGTACCGGTCAACGATGCGCTGAGCGTGATCCTGGGCGCCAACAACGGCTGGGACGCCGTCTCCACCACCTTCGCCGGCAAGACCGGCCAGATCTCGCTCGCCTACAGTGGTCCGAACTCCACCACCCTCGCCGCCAATGCCTATATCGGCGAGAACCCCACGCTCTGGTCGGGCGCGCAGAACACGACTGCCCAGGTCCGCACCTTCCTCGACTTCGTCGCCGGCACCAGCGTCGGGCCCTTGGGCCTGCTCGCCAATTTCGACTACGCCACCGAGAACGGCAACCCATGGTTCGGTGGCTCGCTCGAGGCGAGGTACTCCTTCACCGGGGACGTCGCCCGCATCACCGTGCGCGGGGAGTACGTGAAGGACTCGAACGGCGCGCGGTACGGCACCCTCACCGACACCGAGGTGTACGAGGGGACGGTCGGGCTCTCGTACCCGGTGGGCGCCAATTCGGAACTGCGGCTGGAGGGCCGCTACGACCACAGCTCGGTGAACATCTTCAGCAACGGCACGCCCACCGACGGCCAGCTCACCGGGACGCTCGCTGCGCTGGCCTGGTTCTAGGCGTGTGTACGTCTGGAGACGAAGGGCGGCGGGCCCTTGCCGCGGGCCCTCCCAGCTCCGCGCCGGGCGGTGGAGCGCAACGAACACCGACGCCCATCCCGGCGTGAAAGGTTCGAAGCGTCCCGCGCCCTTGGCCGGTCCTCGCCCGGAAGCTTGGGTCGCGAGGCCCTGCCGATGACTTGACGCTGTGTGGAAACGGCATGAACCGGACCCAGGGCCCTGGCGGGCTAGGTCGATGGGGCCGGACCTCTTCCCGCGCGCTGCCTAAACCCTCAGTGACGAGGCCGACCGGAGGGCCCGCTCACTGCCGGGCTCGGCTTCCTCGCAGGGAAGAGGCGGGGTGGCAGGGCACGACAGCTCCTTTTCGCCCACCCCCTCGTACAACGCATCCCACCGCCGGGGCTTCGGCGTCACGACGCGTGGAGCTTGCGCCGGGATCCAATCCTTCTCGGCCGCACGCGCCCCGTCCCGGAGCTCGGGTATTCACGTCTCGCCCCACGCAGAGGGTCGTTCACTCGACAGAAGGTCGGGGACGGCGCGTTGAATAGAGGCGGGGGGCGCCGCGTCCGAAGGGCGTGAGAGGTGATGTAGGCGAAAGTTCGAGCGCTGCGGAACGAAGAGACGGGCTCTCGCACCGCACCACCCGAGCTGTGAATCCCGTAGACTGTCCCGCGAGTCGAGCGGAAAGACCCTTCAACTCTATCGGCCACCCGAGCACGGAGATGCCATGAAGCAGTTCTTCACTGCGTTGGGACTGTTCGCGATGGCGGGCTGCGTTGTGGAGGGGCCGCCTCCCCCGCCGCGGGAAGTGTACGAGCCGCCCCCGCCTCCCCCCCCGCGCGAAGTCGTCTACGAGCCGCCCCCGCCTCCCCCCCCGCGCGAGGTGGTGTACGAGGCACCACCCGAGCCGGAGCCGGCGCGCTCGGTCTACGTCGAACCCCCGCTCGAGCCCCCCCCTCCCATTGCGGTGCGCTACCTACCGCCCCCCATGCGCTACGAGCCCCCTCCCCCCATGCCCGAACCCGGCATGTACTGGGTCGGCGGGTACTGGATCTGGGATGAAGGCGAGTGGGTGTGGATGTCCGGCCACTGGGCGCCTCCGCCACGCCCTCACTACCTGTGGGTCAGCCCGTACTACGAGACCCGCGGCAGCGTCGTCATCTTCGTGGCCGGCCACTGGGGACCGCCGGGTTACGTCTTTCGACCGCCGCCTCCCACGGCGCACGTCCTCGTCGTCGAGGCGCGTCCGAACTACCGTGGCGCAGGCAGAGTCGCTGCGGGCGGCCCCTCCGGCTGTTTCGTCCCACCCCCGCCCGGCTCGCGCCCGGGACTCATCGTCCCGGCTCCGGTCGGCACGCCTCCCCAGGTGGTGGCCGGCGCACCTCCGGTGGACAAGCCCGGCATGGTGATCCATCCGGCTAGCGGAGGAAACCATCCAGCCGTGGTGAACAACAACACCCCCGGTAACGGGACGAAGGTCACCAACACCTCGTACACGGTCGAGGCGCCGGCGGGTGTGACCAAGACCGGGCAGCCGGTGCACTCCAGCGTTCCCGGTGAGTCGGCGCTCGCGGCCTCCCTCCCGCCCAAGAGCGCCGTCGCCCCACCGCCACCGCCGCCCGAGGCGGTCGCCGCGCACCCGGCCTCCTTCTCGCCTTTGGCAGTCCATCCGCCTGCGGCGGGTCAGAGCCAGACCTTGCCCCCCACCGTCTCGACCCACCCCACCGGCGAGGAGCTGAAGCCGCACCCGCGTCCGGCAACAGAAAACCCACCCGCAGGCGCCGGGCCGAGCGGCCCGGCCCCGAAGGAGGAGATCGCCCACCCTACCCCGGTGAACCCACCCGCGGCGACCGCCTCTCCCGCGCACGCCGCGGTATCGGGCCCGGCCGGGCAGAACGGAACACCCCTGCCATCTCCTCATCCGGCCACCGCCCAGGGAGCGAGCCGCTCCTACCAGGGCGCAAGCGGGGGGAGTGGAGCGCTCGAGGCGAGAGATCGCAACCCTCTACCGCATCCGCAGGTGGCGCAGCCGAAACCTCCCGCCAACCCACCGCGGCCAAATCCGCCAGCTTTCTCGCAGAACTCGCCGCGCAGCACGATGTTTCAAAAGCCGAAGGCGGTCGACTCGAAGCCGGAGAGTGCCCAGGCGTCGCCACGCCAGAAGCCGAAGCCCAAGCCGCCCCCGAAAAACGACCAGGCGCGCTAGAGAGCACTCGCGAGCGAGGGCCGGGCCAGGAGGTGGCAGGCCCTCGCACCCGCGCACCTGGCCGCTCCCGGGCTCTGCGGGAGCCTCGCGGCCGGGCGCCCGTATCGTGGTGCCCGGCCCGGAATGATAGGCTTCGGGGGTGGCCGTCCAGCCGCCTGCCCTGAAGCCGGCCCCGGTGCCCGCCTTCGTGCGCGAGATCGACACGCTCGTGCGCGCGCGCTATCCGCTCCTCTACCTCGTCTCCTTCGAGGAGGCTCGGCTGCAGAGGCTGCTCGAGGACCTGGCGCGTCAGCACGGCAAGGAGCTCTACACCTGGTCGGTGACGAAGGGGCTGAAGCGCGCGAGCGGCGCGCCGCTCGCGCTGAGTGGACCGGTGAAGGAGCCGCTCGAGGTGCTGGCCGCCGCCGAGAAGCTCTCCGAACCCTCGCTCGTGGTGCTGAAGGACTTTCACCCCTTCCTCACCGATGCGAGCGTGGTCCGGGCGCTGCGCGAGCTCGCCCAGGGACTCAAGTCGACGTACACCACCGTCATCCTGCTCGGACCCACCCTCGTCATCCCGCCCGAGCTGGAGAAGGAAGTTTCGGTCCTCGACATCCCGCTCCCCACGGCCACCGATCTCGTCGCGCTCCTGAAGGAGATCGTGACGGTGGTGCGGGAGGGGAAGCGCGCCACGGTCGACCTCGACCGCGACGACGTGGAGCAGCTCGTCAAATCGGCGCTGGGCCTCACCCTCTCCGAGGCCGAGAACGCGTTCGCCAAGGCCATCGCCCGGGATGGCCGCCTCGACGAGTCCGACATCGCGCTCGTCCTGGAGGAGAAGAGGCAGGTCATTCGCAAGAGCGGGCTGCTCGAGTACCACCCGGCGCAGGCGCGCCTCGACGAGGTGGGAGGCCTCGACGGCCTCAAGACCTGGCTCGGCCGGCGCCAGCGGGCCTTCGGAGAGGCGGCCCGCCGCTTCGGGCTGCCCGAGCCGCGGGGCCTGCTCTTGCTGGGGGTGCAGGGTTGCGGCAAGAGCCTCACCGCCAAGGCCATCGCCCACACCTGGCGGCTGCCCCTCTTGCGCCTCGACATGGGACGCATCTACAGCGGCATCATCGGCTCCTCCGAGGAGAACCTGCGCCGCGCCATCGGGGTGGCGGAGAGCCTCGCCCCGGTGGTGCTGTGGGTGGACGAGATCGAGAAGGCGCTCTCCGGCAGCGCCTCCTCGGGGGTCTCCGACGGCGGGGTGGCCGCCCGGCTCTTCGGGGCCCTGCTCACCTGGCTATCCGAGAAGACGTCCCCGGTCTTCGTGGCGGCCACCGCCAACCGCATCGACCAGCTGCCACCCGAGCTCTTGCGCAAGGGGCGCTTCGACGAGATCTTCTTCGTCGACCTGCCCGCCGCCTCCGAGCGTCGCGAGATCTTCGCCATCCACCTGCGTCGTCGTCACCGGACCGCCGAGCACTTCGATCTCGGGCGACTCTCCGCGCTCACCGAGGGCTTCAGCGGTGCGGAGATCGAGCAGGCGGTGGTCTCGGCCCTCTACGACGCCTTCGCCGAGCAGGTCGAGCTCGGCCAGGCTCACCTCGAGCGCGCGGCGACCGAGACCCTCCCCCTCGCCACCACCATGCGCGAGGAGATCGAGGGCCTGCGGGCCTGGGCCAAGACGCGCACGCGCCACGCTTCCGGGAGCCGCTAGATCGTGGCCGACCTGCCCTCCCGCTTCTTGCGCCTCGAGCGCCCGCGCAAGGAGGCCGCCCCCTCGCCCGAGAAGGGCGCGCGAGAGCGATTCGGTGCGGTCGAGCTCGGCCGCGAGCTCGAGGCGAACCCATCGCCCGTGCCGGCTTCGGCCGCCGAGCGCTTCCGCTCGGCGGAGGGCAGCGGCCTCGCGCTCGACCCGGCGCCGGAGGGCGAGCAGCCCTTTCTCCGCTGCGCCGCGTGCGAGGCCGACAACGCCCGGCACCAGGCTCGCTGCGATCATTGCGGCGCCGACCTCACCACGGCCGAGCAGCGCGCCTACAACGAGCGCCTGTGGGCCGCGCGAAAGCGTGAGTCGCAGGAGGAGCAGCGCGCCTGCGCCGCCCTCGGCGAGGCGCGGCGAAAGGCCGAGGCGGAGACCGCTTCGGCCAAGCGCGCGCTGGGTGAGCTCTTGGCCGAGGAGATCCTGGAGCGCGAGCGCGCCCGGCAGGGCGGCCACCTCGCTCTGCGCCTGCTCGCCCGCATCGGCCAGTTCCTGTCCCGGCGGGTCTGAGACCCGCTCCCCGCTGACGCGGGATCGGATGAATCCTGGCGATCGGGCCCGGTTGGGCTACATTCACAGGGAGCACGTGCGGCGCGCAGCGCCCACCACACCCACGGGAGAACCTGTGCCTCGCCCTATGACCCTGGAAGATGTCGTGCGTGATGCCCTCTCGAAGTCCGCCCAGAGGATCGCGGAGACCCTCGAGAAGAAGCTGGCGCTTCTCGTGGAGAAGGAGCGCCAGAGACGCCCGACCGGTCGCACCCGCCCGGCGGCGCGGCGGACGCGCCCGCGCGGCAAGGAGATCACCCGCTGGGTGGCCGACCGGCGCGCCCGCCGTGTCCCCACCTTCGTCATCGAGATGACGGGTGGACTCGATACCAAGAAGAAGATCGTCTCGAAGTACGGGGCCAACGCGACCTTCGAGAAGGGGAAGGCCCTGCCGAAGCCCGCCCGGGCCGCCTAGGACCGCTTTCCCGGGGGCGCTCCTTTCATGGAGTCGCCTCGGGCCTTGCTCGCCCTGGCCGCGCCGGCCCGGGGCGAGAAGGCCTCTTCGAGGCGGAGGGCCCGAGCGCGCCCGCGAAGGTGCGATCTTGTGCTGGCGGCCGCGGTGGCCGCGCTCCTGGCAATTCTGCCTGGTGGCGGTCAACCCTCGTGGTCGCGAGGACGCGGGCCGCGAGCACGCCTGCGGCGAAGGGTCCCCTGGCCTCGCTCGAGGATCGTCCGGGACGCGCCCCTCCGGCAACTCCCCGTTCCGCCGAGGTTGGCCGTCCCCTCTTCCCTCCTCGGTCAAGCCGAATCACACAGGGTGACGTGAACTCGGCGGTTCCGGCGGCTCGGCTCAGGGCTCCGGCCGCCCGGGGCTGCTCCTTCGGCTTCCCGAGGCCGCAGGGGCCGCCGACACGGCCCAAGGTCGAGCTCGATCTAGGCCCGAGACCCGGGCGGGCGAAGCCGGGCCGGTGCTACAGTGGCCGACCATGCGTTCCCGGATGGCTCTCGCCTCGGCTGCCCTCCTCTTCGCGCTGGCGGCGGCCGAGGGTCTCGCCCAGACGCGCCAGAACCGTCCCCGGCCCGAGGAGCAGGACCGGGGGCGGGATGGCGGGCCGCCCGCCACGGCTCCGCCGCCCACCGATGCCTTCGGGGAGCCGCGTACCGTGGAGGTGCTGGTGACGGCGAGCGGGTTCTCGCCCGCCGAGCTCACCTTCAAGAAGGGCGAGCGCATACGGCTCGTGGTGCGCAGGACCACCGAGGAGACCTGCGCCAAGGTGCTCGTCATCGACGAGTACCTCGTCTGGAACGAGCTGCCGCTCAACCTGCCCTTCTCCACCGTCTTCACAGTGGGTCGGGTGGGCGAATTCGCCATGACCTGCCCGACGGGAGAGGTCCGCGGGGTCATCAAGGTAGTCGGGGAGGCCACCGGGCCGGCTCCGGCCGGTGGAGCTCCCCCGGGCTAACGCGGTCAGGAGCCCTTCGCAGGGGTCCCTGCTTCACGGAAGAGCGGCCGTGTCGGCCGGGGTGCTTCGTTCAGGGCGGGACGACGCCGATGGTGAGCAGGATGTTCGCGTAGATGCGCTGCTCGCCGGTGGCGACGACGAGGGCCGTGTCCGCACGGCGGGCCGCCTCGTAGAACTCGAAGCGGCCGATGCCGCGCAGGGCGAGGCCGCCCAGGATCTTGCGGAACTCCTCGAAGATGGCCGGCTCCGGGCTCTCGGCCGGCATCATGACCTCGGCCGTCTCGACCGGGATGGCTCCGGCGAGCACCCTCAGGACGTCGGTCGCCTTGAGGAGGCCGGGGGCGAGATTCAGGTAAACCCGATCGGCCGACGGGTTGGCTCCCGTGCCGAACGGATAGTTGCCGTCGGCGATGAGGACCTTGGAACCGTGGCCGGCTCCGCCGAGCGACCTCAAGATCTCCGGATGCAAGAGCGTGTTCTTGAGCATGTGAATAGGGTCCTTTCCCGGCCTGGCCTAAAGGTGAAGCGGCCCCGAGGACTTTTGCCCCTGCCCCTCGGGACCGCCGTCCGATCGTCGGCTTAGACGGTGCCGCACAGCGCGACTTCCAAGCCCAGGGTGTGCAACGCGGCCGCCTTGGCGTAGAGGGCTCTCTTTCCCGCCGCGGCGTTCGGGGCGTAGACCACCTGGATGTGGTTCGCCTTGTGGCGGGCCATGAACTGGTCGCGGGTGACCCCCTTCATCACGAGGTTCATGATGGGCCACTGCGGGGTGGTGAGCTGCCAGCGCTCCTCGTTCTCCTCGCGCGGGAGGGCGACCGATTGGCCGAGGCCGAGGTCGCACTTCAGCCGTCCGTTCGCCACGAAGATGCGGCTCCACACCACGGTACCGGGCCTCGAGACGCCCTTGATGGTGCCGCCGCCGAGCGGGAAGAACATGGCGGGCTGCCGCTCGGAGATGGCGCCGGCGAAGCCGCCCTCGAGGTGGGCGGGGGGCACGCTGCCCGAGATCTCGAGCACCCACACGAAGTCGTCGATGCCCTCGCCCTTGAACCAGCGACCCCAGCGCACGTCGTGCAGGGTGGTCTCCGGAGAGTAACCGAGCGCCTTCCACACGCCGTTCGTGACGAGGGCGTCGAGCCCGGCGCACTCGTCCACCTCGTTGAAGTGGGGCAGGGCCTCGCCCTTGAAGAGCTCGCGCTCGGTGCCCTCCTCGAAGGCCGGGGGGCGCTCGACGTTGTTGAGCAGGCCCTCGACGAGGTCGGAGGCGGGGAGCAGGTCCTTCAGGCCCTGCTGGTACTGGATGCCGATGAGGGCGCAGCCGAAATCGTCGGCCATGCGCAGGGCGGCGATGTACATCTTGCACTGCAGCAGGACCTGGCTCTCGGTGAGCTCGGTCGCCTCGTCCTGGCCGAGCTTGAAGGTCATGCCCTTCTTGAGCAGCCAGTCGTAGACGGTGCGGGCCTCGGCATCGCTCACCGTGCGCGTCTTGGCGTAGAGGGCGGACTGGCTGAGCCGCTCCTTGAACACGCCGAGCGGGAAGAGCAGCTCGTCGGGGATGATGGCGTTGTACATCCCCATGCAGCCCTCGTCGAAGATGCCGATGATGGACTTTCTCGCCATGAGCTGCTCGGCGAAGCGCGCGCCGAGTCGGGTCGGGGCGGCGGGAGCGGCCTTCGGCGCGTAGCGCTCGACGTGGGAGAGGTCGTGCTTCACCGACCCGGCCTTGAGCCAGGAGCGCAGACCCTTCACAAAGTAGGGGTCGCTGAAGTCCTCGCTCCACAGGGTCGAGTACTTCTTGTTGGCCTTGGTGAGGCAGCCGTTGAGGTTCAGCATGCCCACCAGGCCCGGCCACTGCCCGCTCCAGTTGGCGGCGGTGAGGATGGGCCCCTCGCGCTCGAGCAGGCCGGGCAGGACGTGGTGGCTGTACTGCCACACCGCCTCGGCCACCAGGACCGGGGCCCGCTTGGGGATCTTGCTGAAGACCTCGAGCCCCATCTTTTGACTGTCGATGAAGCCGTGCTTCTTCACCGGATCGAAGGTATGGGCGCGCTTCACCTTCCCGCCCTCGCGCTCGATGGCCGCGACGAGTTGCTTCTCCATGGCGGCCTGGGCCGCCTCGCAGTTCTGGTTGGCCGAGAGCCTGAGGTCGCCGCTCGCCACGAGATAGATGGGTTCCATGTCACCGTTCTCCTTCGTTCGCTCTTGCCGCACACCGCGGGGGGCGAAAAAAGGCGCGCCGCCTGTTCGTCCCCCTCGGTCCACGGCGAGGCGCCGCGGTCGATCGAGGAGCGGGGCGGCCGCCTCGTGGGGCCGCCCCGCCCCCCTTCTTCAAACGTGCTCTAGTCGTAGAGCAGCGGCTTCATCTCGGCGGAGTCGATGTTGGTCTTGTCGTACCACTTGAAGCCGGTGTCGATGTTCTTCGGGACCTTCTCGTGCTTGAGCGCCTTCACGGCGGCCTCGACGCACTTGTAGCCGATGCCCACCGGGTCCTGGGAGACCGCGCCCGCCTCGACACCGGAGCGGATGGCATCCTTCTGCTGCTTGCCGGCATCGTACCCGATGACCACGATCTTGCCTTCCTTCTTCAGCTCCTTCACCGCGTTCAACACGCCGATGATCGAGCCCTCGTTGGCGCCGAAGAAGCCCTTCAGGTTCGGGTGAGCCTGGATGATGGCCTTGGCGAGGTCGGTCGACTTGAGCTGGTCACCGCCGCCGTACTGGATATCCACGATCTTGATGTTGGGGTGCTTCTTCATCTCCTGTACGAACCCGTCGCGGCGGTCGATGCCGGTGCGGCTCGTCTGGTCGTGGACGATGACGGCCACCTCACCCTTGTCGCCGATGAGCTCGGACATCTTCTTCGCGGCAAAGCCGGCGGCCGCGATGTTGTCGGTGGCGGCGGTCGCGACCGGGATGTCGCTGTCGACGCCCGAGTCGAAGCCCACGATGGGGATGCCCTGGTCGTGGGCCTTCTGGAGCAGGGGGATGGCCGCCTTGGAGTCGAGCGCGGCAAAGCAGATGGCCGAGGGCTTCTTGGCGAGATCGGCCTGCAGCATCTCCATCTGCTTATCGACCTGCGACTCGTTCTCCGGGCCCTCGAAGGTGATCTTGACGTTGAACTCCTTGGCCGCCTTCTCGGAGCCGAGCTTCACCGCCTGCCAGAACTGGTGCTGGAAGCCCTTGGAGATGACCGGGATGTAGGGCTCGTCGGCGCGGGCGACCCCGCCCAGGTTCAGGAGCGCCAGCGCGGCGAGCAGGCTCAGGCCTGCCGTGATGAGATTCTTACCCTTCATGAGCGAAACCTCCTCGTGACACGTCTTTGGTTTTTGAAGCGCACTTGTCTCTACGACGAGAGCAGAAACCACCGTCCTCTCGAGGCATCTCGTGCTGCCCTCTTTTACACCTCCTTGTCGCGCAATCCCGCTCCTTCGATCGATGGGAAGCCCGGTGAAGCTAGCGCTGCTGGCGGCGGCGGATGATGTCGAGGTAGACGGCCAGGATGACGATGCCTCCCGTCACCACCGTCTGCCACTCCTGGGGCACCGACAAGATGCGCAGGCCGTTCGTGAGCGTGCTGATGATGAAGGCGCCGATGACCGTTCCCAGGATGGTGCCCTCGCCACCCGCGAGCGAGGTGCCGCCGATGACGGCGGCGGCGATGGCGTCGAGTTCGTAGCCCTGGCCGAGCGAGGGCTGGGCCGAGTTGAGCCGGGCGGCGATGAGCACGCCGGCGAGGCCGCTGAAGAAGCCGCACACGCTGTAGATGGCGATCTTCCAGTTGTCGACCTTGACGCCGGAGAGCCGGGTGGCCTCCTCGTTCGAGCCGAGGGCGAAGGTGTAGCGCCCGAGGATGGTCTTCGAGAGGACCAGGCTCGCGACGATGGCCGAGCCGAAGAGGACGAGCACGAGGTTCGGCACGTCGAAGCCGGGGATGAGCGCGCCGAGCACCGATCCCATGGCCATCTGGTTGAAGATGGGGGTGTCGTTGAAGTAGATGGGCTTCAGGCCCGAGGAGACGAGGGCGAGCCCCTTCGCCACGTTGAGCATGCCGAGGGTGGCGATGAAGGGCGGCACCTTCATCTTGGCGGTGATGACGCCGTTGATGAAGCCGGCGAGCGTGCCCATGGCGAGCCCGCCCACGAGGCCGATCCCCACCGGGAAGTGCCAGTTGGTGATGAAGACGCCGGTCATGACCGCCGAGAAGGTCATGACGGTGCCGATGGAGAGATCGATGCCGCCCGACACGATGACGAAGGTCGCGCCGAGGGCCAGCACCCCGTTCACGGCGGTGGCGAGCAGGATGCCGACGATGTTCTCGAACTGGAAGAAGTTGGAGGAGGCGATGGAGAAGCCCACGATGAGGAAGATGAGGGCGCCGAAGGCGAGCACGGTCTGCATGGCGCTCGAGCGCGCCAAGGACTTCTTTTCGACGGCGGGAGCTTCCGGCTGAGCGGTCTGGTCCGTCATGGTGAACCCCTCTCGTGAGACTCCGTCCCTTTCGTTAGGCCGCGCGCGACTCGCCCCGCTGGGTGGCGAGCTTCATGATGCCCTCCTGGTCGGCCCCGCTCGCGAGCTCACCCGTGATCCTGCCCTCGCACATGACCACGATGCGGTGGCTCATGCGCAAAATCTCGGGCAGTTCGGAGGAGATCATGATGACGGACTTGCCCTGCTTGGCGAGGTCGTTCAGCAGGCGATAGATCTCGCTCTTCGCGCCCACGTCGATGCCGCGAGTCGGCTCGTCGAAGATGAGCACGCTCGTGTCGGCGGTGAGCCACTTGCCGATGACCACCTTCTGCTGGTTACCGCCGGAGAGGTTCTTCGCCTTCTGCTGTAGGCTCGGGGTCCGGATGTTGAGGGCCTTCACGTAATGCGCGCCCCGCTCGGCGGTCTGCGCGGTGTTGACCCAGCCGAAAAGGCCCAAGAACCTGTGGAAGGCGGCGAGGACGAGGTTCGTCTCGACGTCCATGCCGAGGGTGAGGCCGTAGCGCTTGCGGTCCTCGGACAGGTAGGCGATGCCGTGGCGGACCGCGTCGGCGGGGGTCCCGATGTGGACCCGCTCGCCCTTCACGTAGATCTCGCCCGAGTCGAGGGGGTCCGCCCCGAAGATGGCGCGGGCGACCTCGGTCCGGCCGGCGCCCACCAGGCCCGCGAAGCCCAGGATCTCCCCGCGCCTGAGCTTGAAGCTCACGTCCCGGATGGCGCGGCCGCGGTTCAGGTGGCGGGCCTCGAGGACCACCTCCTCGCTCGGCTTCTCGGGGAGCTCGGGGGTGGCCCCGAAGATGGTGCGCCCCACCATCATGCGGATGATCTCGTCGATGGGGGCCTCCTGCGTGGCCTTGGTCCCGACATAGCGCCCGTCGCGCATGACGGTGATGCGGTCGGAGATCTGCTTCAGCTCTTCCAGGCGGTGGGAGATGTGGACCACCCCCACCCCCTTCTCCTTCAGCTGACGGATGACCCGGAACAGATCTTCAATCTCCCGCTCGGTCAAGGCGGCGGTCGGCTCGTCCATGATGAGGACTTCGGAGTTGAAGGAGAGCGCCTTCGCGATCTCGACCATCTGCTGCTTCGCGACGGTGAGGTCGGAGACCCGCGTGCGTGGGTCGAGGTCGAGGTTCAGCATCTTCAGCAGGCCTCTCGCCTGCTCGTTGATGCGCGGCTCGTCGAGAAAGAAGCGCAGATCGCGCCGCGGCTCGCGGCCGATGAAGATATTCTGGGCCACCGAGAGGTGGTTCATGAGGTTCAGCTCCTGGTGGATGAGGCTTATCCCCAGGTGCTGGGCCGCCCGCGGGTCCGCGATGTCGACCTCCGCGCCCTTGTAGAGGATCCGGCCGGAGTCCTTCCGGTAGACTCCGGCCAGGACCTTCATGAGGGTGGACTTCCCGGCTCCGTTCTCGCCGACGAGCGCGTGGACCTCGCCCTTCCTGAGCTCGAACCTGCACTGGTTGAGCGCGTGCACCCCGGGAAAGGACTTGTCGATGGCTTCCATCGACACGAGCAGGTCACTCATGTCCGTCCTCCACGCGAAAGCGGTGGTAAATCCCTTCGACGGCTCTCCCGGATCGGCCCTCCCTCGAAGGTGGCCGGGCGCGCGCGCTCGGGCCCGCGGCCGCCGCCTTGCGCTTTCGGAAGCCCGATGGCAGCGAGCCAGTCATGCGCTTCAAAGGCCTCGCGTGGCGCGGAGCACTGTCAACCGTCGAAGGTGATGACCACTTTGCCCGATTTCCCTGCATCGGCCAAGCGATAAGCCATGGCCGCTTCCTCGAGCTTGAAGCGATGGGTCACCGTGACCTCCGGGTGGAGGCCCTGCCGCTTCAGGCGCTCGAGGAGCTCGGCCATGTGCGCGAGGCTCGTCACCCAAGAGCCGTAGAGCGTCCGCTGGGGGTGGATGAGCTGCGGCGAGACGTCGAAGTGCACGTCGCCGCCTTCCCCGACGAAGGCGCAGCGGCCCCACTGGCGCGTCCCCTTCAGGGCGAGCAGCCGGGCCGCAGCCGCCCCCGAGCAGTCGATGGCGGCCTCGCAACCCTTCTGGCCCGTCTGGGCGAGGATCTTGTCGAGCGCCCGCTCGTCGCTCGAGAAGGCGTGATCGACGAGGGAGAGCTTCTTCGCGAGCTCGACGCGCTCCGGGCTCGTGTCCACCCCGAGGACCTCGCGCACGCCCAGGGCGCGCCCGAGCATGGCGGCGGCAAGCCCGACCGGGCCGAGCCCGGTGACGAGGAGCCGGTCGGCGCCCGAGACCTGCATGCGGGTGAGCGCCTCCCAGGCGGTGCCGAAGCCGCAGGCCACGAGCGCGCCGTCGACGAAGGTGAGCTCGTCGGGGAGGTGAACGCAGGTGTTCTCCTCGGCGAGCAGATAAGGAGCGTGCCCGCCGTCCCGTTGCCAGCCATAGGCGGCGCGGTGCGGGTTGGAGCACGAGATCATGTAGCCGGCCTTGCAGTCCTCGCAGCAGCCACAGCCGCTGATGTGGTAGAGCACCACGCGGTCGCCGACCTTGAACTCCTTCGCGCCCGGGCCGACCTTCACGATCTCGCCGCACGGCTCGTGACCGGCGATGGTCCCGGGCTTGTACCCTTCCGGGCCTTTCCCGAGGTGGGCGCGGTAGATGGCACGGATGTCGCTGCCGCAGATCGAGCTCGCCCGGGTGCGCACGAGCACCTGACCGGGGCCGGGGACCGGAACGGGAAAGGTCTTCATCTCGACGGTGCTGTTTCCCGGCAAGACGACGCCGGTCATGGTGGCGGGGATGTTCATAGGCACCTCCTCTTTCGTTCGTCCGCGGCCCACGCTGAAGTCGCACGAACGTCTTCACCCCGCCTTCATGGCGGGGTGACAACTCCCCCCTCGTCCCACAGGTCGCGCCAGGACTGGCCGTCCTTCCAGAGGAACACCTGGCCCTTGATGAGGCGGCAGTTGCGATCGCAGGCGGCGAGGGCCTGCATCTCGTCCTCGCTCAAGGGGTCGCCCACCACCGCGCGCAGGTTCTCGAGGTAGTGCGCCCGCTTCACCGAGAAGGGGATGGGCAGCTGGCCGCGCTGCACGGCCCACTTCACGCAGAGTGATGCCGGGTGCAGGCCATGCCGGCGTGCGATCTCCACCACCACCGGGTCCTCGAGGTCGACCGTGTCCTCTTGGGTGCGGTCGCGCTCCGGCCGGCCCGGCGAGCCGAGCGGGCAGTAGCCGATGGGGACGATGCCGTGGTCCTTCACCATCCTGAAGAGCTCGGGCTGCTGGAAGTGAGGGTGGAGCTCCATCTCGTTCACCGAGGGCTTCACCTTCGCGTCGCGCCAGAGGAGCGAGAGCTTGGGGATGGTCATGTTGGAGGTGCCGATGTGCCGGACGAGCCCCTTCTCGACGAGCTCCTCCAGCTTGCGCCAGGTGCGCATGAAGGCGCCGTGCAGGTAGGGCTTCGCCTCGGGGCTGCGCGAGGTCACGTCGCAGCCGGGCGGGTGGTAGTTCGGGAAGGGCCAGTGGACGAGGTAGAGGTCGAGGTAGTCCTGGCGGAGATCTCGGAGCGACTTCATGAAGGCGGGGAAAACGTCCTTTTCCCCGTGCTGGTCGTTCCAGAGCTTGGAGGTGATCCACAGCTCCTCGCGCGGGACGCCACCCTCCACGATCGCCTCGAGCGCCCGGCCGATCTCGGCCTCGTTGCCGTAGACGGACGCGCAGTCGAAATGGCGGTAGCCGACGCTCGCCGCGCCGAGGACCGCCTTCGCCACGACCTCCCTCGCCACGTGGTCGGAGCCAAAGGTCCCGAGCCCCACCGCGGGGATGCTTTTCCCGGAGTCGAGGGTGAAGCGCGGGACGCCTCGCGGATCGACGGCGTCCTCGGCCATCCGGAAGGCGGGTCCGTTCGCGCTCATGCCGTTCTCCGCGTGCTCTCGCGTGCCTGGCCTCGCCGGGACTACGCGACGGGAGCCACCTCGCTTCGAGCGCGGAGGCCCTCGACTAAATCATACGATCTGAGCTTCCACCATCGCCGGATGAAGATGAGCCGGATTCAAGTCCACGACCTGCCGCCCTGGCGCTCGCAGGACGACCTGCCGAGCGCTGGACGAGGAAGGGGGGCTCCGGCCTTCGCTCCATGTGCGCCTCCGCAGCGAAGTTCCCGGCCGCCTCGCCCGCCCTTCTTTTGAGCAGGCGAGGCCCTCGCCCCGATTCCAAAGCAGTAGCCCTGAAGCTTCCGCATCTTAGCCCTGCGGCCTCGACTCTCGAATGGCCGTTCTTGCCATTTGCCTGGATATTCTTGATCGTGGCGTTCATGCCCTCACGTTTTCCCCAGAGCCTTTTCGCGACGCAGATAGACGCCGCCCGCTACTACTGCCCGGAAATCTCCCGCTCGCGGCAGGCCCTGGAGGTCGTCTGCGCGGGATGGGAGAGCTGTCGCAAGGACTACGAGCTCGTCCGAAACGCCTTCCCATTCATGGCGGTCGAGCTCGTGGCCAAGGGGGAAGGTTCCCTCGAGATCGACGGGAACCGATATCCGTTGCGCGCGGGAGCCCTCTTCTGTTACGGCCACCATACCGCCCTGCACATCACGAGCGACGCCGAACGCCCGCTCGTGAAGTACTTCGTGAGCTTCACTGGCCCCCGCGCGCGCTCCGCCCTGGCCGAGAGCCCCTTGAGGGTCGGCCAGGTCCTGCAGTCGCTTTACCCCAATGAGATCGAGGACATCCTCGAGCGCGTCATCGTCGAGGGCAACAAGAAGTCGGCGCTCTCCCCCGCCATCGTGAGCAATTACCTGCGGATCTTCTTCCACAAGCTGCACGAGTGCACCGAGGGCCACCGGGGCGTCGAGTCGCACCGCGCCCTCGCGAGCTACCTTCGGGCGAAAGCGCTCCTCGAGGAGAACTTCACGAGGCTCACCCGGGCGAAGGACGCGGCCCGCGAGCTCGGCATGACCGCCGAGACGCTGTGCCGCCTCTTCCATCACTTCTCGGGCACGACCCCCTATCGCTTCCTCCTCAAGCTGAGGCTCAACCTCGCCGTCGACCTCCTGCTCGGGACGGACCTGCTCGTGAAGGAAGTCGCGGCTCGAGCCGGCTTCGAGGATCCCTTCCACTTCTCGCGGGTCTTCCGCCGGGTGCAGGGGATCCCGCCCGCCGATTTCCAGCGGCTCCACAAGCGCGTCTCGGCCGGGGAGGGACCGGCGATCGGACCGACCTCGCCGTCGCGGCGGTGGCCGGACGGGCCCGCCCTCGCTTCCCTACCGCGGGCGAGTTAGGAGCCCTTGAGAGCGCGCACGATCTCGTCCGTCACCCGCTCGACGAGGGCCTCGGCCTCGAGGTCCCTGGGGGGACCCTCGTCGCTGCGATCCTGGGTGCAGGTGACGCCCGGACGCCACTCGGAGTTGTCGCACAGCTCGCATTCCTTGAGCCCCATCCGCCGATCGGGGATGCCGAGGTTCTTCTTCACCTTGAGGAGTTCCCCCACGTTCTTGGCGGAGATGAAGTTCGGGTCCTTGCCGAGCTGGGCCGTGACGAGGACGGTGCGGCAGTAAGCCTCGAGGATCTCCATCTTGAAATAGGCGTCCTCGACGCTGAAGCCCCAGGTCACGACGCCGTGGTTGGCCATGAGGATGGTGTTGTGGGTGTCGGCGAGCGCCGCGCAAGCGTCGGCCATCGCCTGGGTCCCGGGAGTGATGTAGGGAGCGATGGGGACTTCACCGATCATGACCTCCACCTCCGGGACCATGCAGGTGGGAGGGGAGACTCCCGAGATGGCAAAGCCGGTCGCGTATGGGGGATGGGCGTGCACGCAGGCCTTGGCCCTGGGCTGCGCCCTGTAGATGGCGAGGTGCATGAGCAGCTCGCTCGTGCGGCGCTTGTCGCCACCCGCCTTCTGCACCCCCTGCGTGTCGACGAGGCACAGGTCGGAAGGCTTCATGAAGCCCTTGGAGACGAGGGTGGGCGTGCACAGGACGAGGTCCTCGGCCACCCGGATGGAGATGTTGCCTCCGTTCCCATCCACGTAGGCGCGCTGCCATAAGCGGCGGCCGATATCGAGGATGCTCTCCTTGTGCTTCTCCACCTCCGGAGACTTGAAGAAGCGATCGATCTCGCCCTCGGGCACCCGGCGGTAGCCCTCGGCCGGTAGCGGAGAGGTGGCCGCTGGGCGGGCGGAGCGGGGGGGCGGCTCGCGCGCGGGGCGGCTCGCCGGTTCCTCTTCCGCGAGGGGCGAGGGCGCCGGGACCGGCAGGCCGCGTTCGCGCAACAGGTCTCGGGCAGAGGGGGTGAGCAGGGCTCCCTGGGGAAGGGCGGTCGAGAGATCGCTCCCCTTCTTCAGGAGTTCCTCGAGTTCACGGACGGAGATGACTTTTCTCATGGCTTGGGCCTGTGGACCTCGTCGACGATGGCGACGTCGAGGGCGTCGATGGGGGTAGGGTTCTTGAAGGGGACGGCCGCCTCGCGGCCCTCCACGAAGCCGACGGTATCGCCCTGGCCGGCTCCGATGTCGTCGTAGACGACGAGGCTCGGCTCGGCCGAGAGGCCGCTCGGCGCGAGCCCTCCCTGCTGCATGTGCGTGCGGGTGAAGGGGTTCACGATGAGAAAGCGCCCGCCCGAGAGGCTCGGCAGGGCCTCGTTCAAGGTCACTCGCCCGATGACGGCTCCGAGCCTCAATGCGTGCCTCCCTGGCCGGCCGGGTCGAGGATGCCCACGATCATGAGGCGGACCGGGCTCGTCTCGTCCCCGATCACCTCTCGCGCAGCCGCACCCAGGTTGCAGACGAGCACGCGCGAGTGGAGTGCGGCGCCGTGGGGATCGATGGCCACGACCGGGGTCCCCTCCGGCTCGCCGCCGGCGCCGAGTGGCTGGCAGAGGAGCAAGCGCCACCCGGCGAAGCTCGGGTGCTTTCTCGTGGCGACCACCGAGCCCTCGACCCGCGCGATGACCATCGCCCTCAGTAGATCCTCAGGTTGTCGACCATCACGCAGCGCCTCAGCCGGGTGAAGGTCTTGGGATTCGTCACGCCCTCGCCGGTGGGGGTGGCGATGGTATAGGAGAGGTAGCCCTCCCCGCCGAGCCCGAGCCCCGCCATGCTCGGCCCATTCTTCACGAAGAGCGTCGTGTCGAGGGCGCGCGCCATGGCGGTCATCCGGCTCACGTCGTGCGAGTGGATGAGGGCGGTGTGCTTGTAGCCGTGTTCCGCCCGGGCCGCCGCGGCGATCCCCTCCTCGACGCTTCGCACCCGAACGACCGGCAGCATGGGCATCATCTGCTCCTCTTCCACGAAGGGGTGGTCGGCTTCGGTCTCGGCGAAGAGGATCTCGGTGCCCGGCCGGACCGAGAGGCCGGCCGCCCGCCCGAGCACGGGCGCATCCTGGCCGAGGAGCTCGCGGTTCAGGGAGGCGCGCGCGCATCCGCCGCCCGTCCCCGGTGCGACCGTGAAAGCGGCCCGGGTGAGCCGCTCGAGCTCGGCCGGCTTGAGCCTGTGCCCCCCGGCGCGCTCCAGGGCCTCGAGGAGGCGGTTCGCCACCTCTTCGAGGACGAACACCTCCTTCTCGCCGATGCAGAGGAGGTTGTTGTCATAGGAGGCGCCCTGCACGATCTTGCGCGCGGCCTTGTCGAGGTCGACCGTCTCGTCGACGAGCACGGGGGGGTTACCGGGACCGGCACAGATGGCCCGCTTGCCCGAGCCCATGGCCGCCCGCACCACGCCGGGCCCCCCGGTCACCGCGAGCAGGCTCACCTCGGGATTCCGGGCGAGAGCCTGGAAGCCCTCGATGGTCGGGCTCTCGATGACGCAGGCCAGGTTGTCGATACCGAGCTCGTGGAAGATGGCCTCGTTGTAGGCGCGCACCGCGTGGACGGCACAGCGGGCGGCGGCGGGGTGGGGGTTGAAGACCACGGCGTTCCCGCCCGCCACCATGCTGATGATGTTTCCGGAGAGGGTGGGGATGGAGTGGGTGGAGGGCGTGACCGCCCCGATGACGCCGAACGGCGTGTACTCCTCGAGCGTGATGCCGTGGTCGCCCGAGCGACCGTCCGGGTGGAGGAACTCGACGCCGGGCACGAGCGCGAGGATCTTGAGCTTCTCGATCTTGTGGTCGAGCCTGCCGATGCGCGTCTCCTCGAGCTCGAGCTTGGCCCACGCCGCCGCGTTCTCGGAGGAGAGCCTCTTCACGATCTCGACGACCTTGACCCGGGCCGAAACCCCGGCCTCCTTGAGCTTCGAGAAGGCCTCGCTCGCGGCCGCACAGGCCGTGTCGACGTCCTCGAAGACCCCGAAGCGGCGCGCGACGGCGGTGCGGCGGGGGCCCTTCGAATCTCCGTCCGGCGCGAGCGAGGGAGGCCGGCCCATCCGGGAGAGGACCTCCTTCACGATCTCGCGCACCAGGTTCTCGTTCACGGGGCTTTGCATGGTGGCGCCCTGGGACAAAGGTTTCCTCTTCTCTCGCCCGTCACGAACCCTCGCGGGCGTGGCTGTAGATCTGGCGGCCGAGGACCTCCACCTCGTCCACGATGCCGATGATGACGGCGTCGACCGGGGCCCTTTCCAGGCCGGGGGCGAGCCTCGCCGAGCTGCCCTGGCAGAAGAGGACGAGCTCGCCCTCGCCGGCCCCCACGCTGTCGACCGCCACCACGGTGTTGGCGCCCGGGCGAAAGCGGCTGGGGTCCTTCTCGTCGACGAGCTGGGGCCTTATGACGAGCAACTTGCGGCCGGCCATGCCGGGGTCCTTCTTGGTCGCGACGACCGAGCCTTCCACCCGGGCGAGGAACATGGCGTCACTTCCCAGCGGCCCGGTCGGAGGGCTTCTTGGGCAGGACCGAGCTCACGTCTTCGTGCGGTCGCGGGATGACGAGCACGGACACCACCTGCCCGCCGATGGCGCGGGCCGCGGCCACGCCCGCCTCGGTGGCGGCTTTCACGGCGGCCACGTCGCCCGTCACCACCGCCGTGACGAGGCCGTTCCCCACCGACTGCACGGGACCGGCGAGCTGCACGTTGGCGGCTTTCAGCATGGCATCCGTGCCCTCGACGAGGGCGACGAGACCGCGGGTCTCGAGGAGTCCGATCGCTGGATTGGCCATCTTCACGTCCTTTCGGGTTTGCTAGGAGCACCTTCGGCCTCGAGGAGGCGGCGCGCCTCGCGGGCGACCACGAGCTCCTCGTTCGTGGGAATGACGAGCACCTTCACCCGGGCGCCCTCGGGGCTCAAGGTCGTCTCGCGGCCGTGGGCCGAGGCGTTCACGGCCTCGTCGAGGACGATCCCCAGTCGCTCGAGGCGGGCGCACACCCCGGAGCGCACCGCGGCCGAGTTCTCGCCGATGCCTCCGGTGAAGACGAGGGCGTCGAGCCCGTCGAGTTCGAGGAGGAATGATCCCACGTAGCGGCGGGTTTCGTGCACGAGCACCTCGAGGGCGAGGCGGGCGCGCCGGTCTCCCCGGGCGCTCGCGGCCTCGATGTCGCGGATGTCGTTCATGCCGCCGGAGAGCCCCTTGAGCCCGCTCTGCCCGCACAGGGCCGCCATCGCCGCGCCCGGCTCGAGGCCGAGCGCGCGTCCCACGAAGGCGAGGGCCATGGGATCGAGGTCTCCCACCCGGTCGTTCTGGGGCAGTCCCGACTGCGGGCTCATGCCCATGCTGGTCCCGACCGCCAGGCCGTTCAAGATGCCGGTCACCGAGGAGCTTCCCCCGAGGTGGCAGGAGACGACGCGCAGGTCCTCACCGGAGAGGCGCCTCGAGGCACCGTCGAGGTAGAGCCGTCGGACCCGCTCGGCCACGTCCTCGCGATGGAGCATCTCGGCCGATCGCTCGGCGATGTACTTGTGGCTCGCGCCGTGGAAGCCGAAGCGGCGCACCCCCGCCTCGAACCAGGCCTCGGGGACGGCGTACCTCGTCGCGGCCTCGGGCACCCATTGATAGAAGGCGGTCTCGAAGAGGGCGATGAGCGGGGTCTCCGGCATGCGCCGCCGAAACTCGCGCATGCCCCTCGCGTAGATCGGATTGTGGACGGGGGCGATGCCGCGGTAGGCCTCGATGGCCTCGAGGACCTGGTCGTTCACCCGCACGCAACCGCTCACCCCGCGGGCGAGGACGGCCTTGAACCCGACCGCGGCGAGTTCGCGCTCGTCTCGAAGGGCCCCTTGTTCCTTCAGCGCGGCGAGGCACAGCTCGATGGCGGCGCTCGCGTCCGCCACCCGCTCGAAGCCGCCGCGCGCGAGCAGGATCTCTTCCCCCCGGCCGAGCTCGAACAGCCGGTACTTGAGGGAGGTCGACCCGAGGTTGACGACCAGGATCTTCATATCTAGGAGGCGAGCCAGCGACCGAGCCCCGGCAAATCCTCGTGGGGCCTCGGAATGACGTGCACGCTCACCACCTCGCCGATCTGGGCGGCGGCGGCGGCCCCGGCGTCCGTGGCGGCTTTCACGGCGGCCACGTCGCCGCGGAAGAAGCCGGTCACGAGGCCGCTGCCGATCTTCTCCCAGCCCACGAGCTGCACGTTGGCCGCCTTGAGCGCCGCGTCGCAGGCCTCGAGCAGTGCGCACAGGCCCTTCGTCTCGATCATCCCGACCGCTTGATGTGCCATGGGAATCCTCGGTGGGTGTCACTTCACGAACGTCTTGAGGAGGTCCTCGTGGGGGCGGGCGATGACGTGAGAGCAGACGAGCTCGCCCACCCGCGCCGCTGCCTTGGCCCCGGCATCGACCGACGCCTTCACGCTGCCCACGTCGCCGCGCACGAGCACGGTGACGAAGCCGCCGCCGATCGGGACCTGCCTCAGCATCGTGACGTTGGCGGCCTTCAGCATGGCGTCGCTCGCCTCGACGCTTCCGGTGTAGCCCTTCGTCTCCACCATTCCGAGTGCCTCGTTCACGGTCCTCTCCTCTTTTCGAAGCGCGGTCCTCTGTCCAAGCGCTAGCGTAACAGCTCGCAGGGGGTGCCCGGGCGCAAGTTGCAGGCGTTGGCCTCGTCGGTGTCGAGATGCACCTCGAGTGCGTAGTCTCGGCCCACCCGCACCACCACCCTCTCCAGTACCGCCGGGCAGTCCCCGCCCACCTTGAGCCGCAGGGTGCTCTCGTGCTCGACCCCGTAGAAGGCTGCGTCCTCCTCGTTCATGTGCACGTGGCGCACGGCACGGATGACCCCGTGGTCCATCTCGAAGAAGCCCTTCGGCCCCATGAGCATACAGCCAGGCGTGCCCTCGAGGTCGCCCGAGAGGCGGGTGGGGATCTCGAATCCGAGCGAGATGGCATCCGTGTAGGCGAGCTCGACCTGGCAGTCGGACCGGCAGGGCCCGAGGATGCGCAGATTGGAGATGACCCGGCGCTTCGGGCCGATGAGCGTCACGGTCTCCTCGGCCGCGAACTGGCCCTTCTGGAAGAGCGGCCGTGCCGGGCTGAGCACGTGGCCCGGGCCGAAGAGCGCTCCCACCGCGGCCGCGGTGAGGTGGCAATGGCGCGCGCTCACGTTGACGACGAGGGGCTTCGGCGCCCGGGCAGCCTTGGGGGGCGCCCTGTTGAGCCGCGCGTAGACGGCCCGGCGAACGAGGTGCTCGATCTCGGCGCGGTTCACGACCATGGCTCAGACGAGCTCCCTGTACACGTCCGGATGCGGGCGCGGGATGACGACCGCGTTCACGAGCACCCCGGCCTCCGCCAGCACCTGGCGTCCGGCGGCCACCGAGGCCTGTACGGAGCCCACGTCGCCGACCAGGGTGAGGAAGGCCTTGCCGCCGAGGGCCATGGCGATGCGCAGCTCTATGAGCGTCACCGCGGCTGCCTTGGCGGCGGCGTCGGCCGCCTCGATGAGGGTCGCCACGTTGAACGACTCGAGGACGCCGAGAGCGCCCTTCGGCTCGGGCGGGGGCGTGCTGCGCCCCAGGGCCTCGAACACCTCGGGGTGGATGTTGGGGATGACGAACTTGTCGATGAGTGTCCCTCGGGCCTGCTCGTCTCCCGCCTCCACCGCGGCCTCGACGGCGGCCATCTCGCCCCCCACCATGACGATGTACTTCCCCGAGCAGATGCTGCGGGAAAGGAGGAGCTCGACCTGCCCGGCCTTCAGCATGGCGTCGGCCGCACTGAAGCCGCCGGCCACGCTGGTGAGCTCCACGAGCCCGATCGATCGGTGGTTCATGAGAGCCTCGAGAGGACGATCGCCTCGTCGGTGAGGGCGGTCACCCGCGCCTCGAAGGGCGCGTGGACGAGGGCACCGAGCGCGCCCTCCGCAATGGCCCCGAGCGGCTGCCCGGCTCTCACCGAATCGCCGAGCGCCACAATGGGCTGGTTCGCCACCCCGGCTCCTTGCTTGAGGAGGATCTTGACCTCCGCGGGGTGGACCTTTGCAGGCGAGAGCGGGGCCGGGCGATCGAACGCCTTCACGTTGAGCTTGCGCACGAGCGCGCCGATGGGAACTCGGCGACCGTCGCGCAGCGGGTGGGGCTTCACCGCGGCCGGCCGGGGTGGAAGGATCCCGGCCTCACTCAAGTGGACCTTGGCGTCGTCGCAGGCCTCCTTGGGAAAGAGGTCCTCGGGACAGGCGTAGAGCGTGCACAGGCCGCACGCGCAGCAGAGGGCGCCAAAGGCGCTCAGGGTCTTATTCCCGCTCGCGGTGAAGGCGAGTGTGCGCATGACCTGGTGAGGTTCCACCGGGTAGCCGAGCAGGTAGCGAGGGCAGAGCTCGGTGCAGTAGCGACACTGGTCGCAGGCCGATTTCCCGATGCGCCGCTGGCTCGCGGGGGTTGAGAGCTTGCGCAGGGCGATCCGGTGATCCCGGGGCAGCACCACCACGCCGGCGGTCGTCTTGGTGACCGGGGTGTCGGCGTCGGTCGTGGTCTTGCCCATCATGAGCCCGCCGACGGCGAGGACGGGATCCTCGGTCAGGGCCCCGCCAGCGTGGAGGATGGCCTCGCGCAGCGACGTCCCGATCGGGACCTTCAGGGTCACCGCCTCCTTCACGGCCCCGGCCACCGTGATGAGCTTTTCGATGACCGGTCGGCCCCTCGCGGCCTCGGCCACGTTGGCGAAGGTCTCCACGTTGGCGACGAGCACGCCCACATCGAGGGGGATGCCCGAAGGCGGGATGAGGCGCCCGGTCACCTCGTGGACGAGGTCATACTCGTCGCCAGCGGGGTAGTAGTCACCGAGGAGCCTCAGCTCGATCTGCGAGCCGGCGCAGGCGGCCCTGACGGCCTCGACCGCCCTGTCCTTCTTGGCCTTCACGGCCACGTAGCCCCGCTCGGCACCGACCGCCTGCATCGACAGGCGAACCCCCTCCACCACGGCCGCCGCCGCGTGCTCGAGGCACGCGGCGTCCTTGTGGAGCAAGGGTTCGCACTCGGCCCCGTTGGCGATGACGGTGTCGGCCCGGCCGGAGAGCTTCACGTGCGTCGGGAAGCCGCCCCCGCCGGCCCCCACCACCCCCGCCCTCTTCACGTGCTCGGCGAGGGTCATGGGGAGGGACTGGCCAGGGCGGGCACCGGCGCGCCGCAAGGCTCTCTTTGCCTGGGGTTCTTCATCCCGCGACCTTGAGGCACCTGGCTTCGAGCCCTAGCGCATCCTAGCACGCCCCCACCGCGGGGTTGCCCCGGCCTGGGCTCTGGGGCGCGGCTCGGATGCATGGGGGTCACGGGACGCTCGGGACGTCACGCCCGCTTGCTCTGCACCTCGCGTTCGTACGAGCGCACGGCCTCGAGCCAGTTCGGACCGGTGGGCACGCCGCGACTCTCGCAGTAGTGGTCCCAGACCGACCCCCAGGGGAGGGATTTGTTCTCCTCGAAGAGGGCGAGCCGCGCGGTGGTGTCGAAGCGAGACTCGGCCTCGGCGAGCCTCGACCCCGGCTCGAGCAGCGCGCGGAGCAGCGCGCGGCGCACGTTGCGCATGCCGACCACCCAGGCGGCAATCCGGTTGATGCTGGCGTCGAAGAAGTCGATGGCGAAAGCCACCTTGCCGAGCAGACGTCCGCGGACGAGCTCGCTCGCGATGGCCTGCGTCTCGTCGTCGAGCAGCACCACGTGGTCGCTGTCCCAGCGCACCCCACGGCTCACGTGGACGAGGATCCCTTCGAGGAAGGGCGACACCGCTGAAAGCTTGTCGGAGACGAGTTCGGTCGGGTGGTAGTGGCCGGTGTCGATGCAGAGCCACACCTTGCGACTCGCCGCGTAGGCCAGGTAGAAGTCGTTCGAGCCCACCGTGTAGCTCTCGGCGCCGATACCGAAGAGCTTGCCCTCCACCGCGTCGACGTGGAACTCGCGCGGGAAGGGCCGCGAGAGGATCTCATCGAGAGCTTCGATCAGGCGGCGGCGCGGCCCTAGCCGGTCGAAGGGCTGATCCTTGGAGCCGTCCGGGATCCAGATGTCCATCACGGAGGGCGTCTTGAGCGACCGGCCGAAGTGGGCGCTCACCGCGCGGCTCGCCTGGCAGTGCTCGATCCAGAATTTCCGGATGGCGGGGTCGGGGTGCGAGAGGGTGGCCTGCTCGCTCAAGGGATGGGAGAAGAAGGTTGGGTTGAAGTCGAGGCCGAGGCGGCGGGCCTTGGCCCAGTCGACCCAGCGCTGGAAGTGCTCCGGACGGATCTCGTTGCGCGGGACGGACCTCTCCGACTCGAGGTAGGAGGCGTGGAGGTTGAAGCGCTTCGGGCCCGGGATCTGCGCCATCGCCACCTCAGCGTCCGCGCGCAGCTCGTCGGCGGTCCGGGCCCGCCCCGGGTAGTTGCCGGTGGTCTGGCAGCCCCCGGTGAGGGGGGCGAGCGGGTTCTCGAAACCCTTCACGTCGTCTCCCTGCCAGCAGTTCATGGAGATGGGGATCTCGTCGAGCCGGGCCTGGGCCGCCTCGGCGTCCACGCCGTGTTCGGCATAGGCCTCGCGCGCAAGCGCGTAGGCGGCCTCGGTAGAGGGCTTCTTCTTCATGGTCATGGCTCCGCGATGGAGGCGCGGTGGGTTCTTCCCGTCATGGAGTGCGCGAAGGAAAGCCTATCACCTTCCTCAGCGGCGAGCCTGCGCGATGGCCTGAAAGAGGGCCAAGGCCGATTCCGGGACCTTGCCGGCCGGGTGGTACTCCTCCACCGCGAAGGACCGCTCGACGAGGGCGCGCGCGTCGGCGAGCGAGTCGAGCGCCCCGAGGGCGATGAGCTGGACGCAGGCGTTCCCGAGCGAGGAGGTCTCGACGGGCCCGGCCGTGACCGGAACCTCGCAGGCGTCGGCGGCGAGCTGGTTCAAGAGGGTGTTCTGGGAGCCGCCCCCCACGATGCGGATGCGCGTGATCCTCCGACCCGAGACGGCTTCGAGGTCCCCCTTCACCCGCCGGTAGGAGAGGGCCAGGCTGTCGAGGGCGCAGCGGGCGAAGGAACCGAGGTCGTGGGGCTCGGGCTGGCCGGTCCTCGCGCACAAGGCCCGGATGGCCTCGCGCATGGAGGGCGGGTTCATGAGCTCGGTGTCCTCGGGATTGATGAGGGATCGCCAGGCCGGGGATGCGCGGGCCGCCTCCACCACGGCCGGGTGGCTCGGGTTTTCGAACTCCTGCCGGATGCGCTGCAAGAGATAGAGGCCGACGATGTTCTTAAGGACCCGGTAGCGCCGGGCCACGCCTCCCTCGTTGGAGATGTTGAGACGAGAGGCCTTCGCGTCGGCGAAGGGCACCTCGCTCTCGATGCCCATGAGCGACCAGGTCCCGGAGCTCAAGAAGGCCTCCTGTGGCCCGCGCAGGGGGATGGCCGCGACGGCCGAGGCCGTGTCATGGGTCCCGGGGGCGACCACCTTCACCTTGCGCCCGGACCGGAACTGCGACTCTCCGAGAAGGGTGCCGGGCTCGACCGGGGTGGTGAGCAGGCCGCGCGGCACGCCCGCCACCGCGAGGAGCTTCTCGTCCCAGTCCCGCGTCTCGAGATTGACGAGCTGGCTCGTGGTCGCCTCGGTGTACTCGTTCGAGATGGCTCCGCACAGCCGGTAGTGGAAGTAGTCGGGCAAGAGCAAGAGGTGGCGCGCCTTCTCGATCCACTCCGGATTCTTCCGCGAGCATGCGGCGAGCTGGTAGAGGGTGTTGAAGCGCTGGAACTGGATCCCGGTTCGCCGGTAGATCTCGGCGGCCGGGATCTTGGAGGTGACCTCCTCGATCATGCCGCTCGTACGCTCGTCGCGGTAGGAGACGGGCAAGCCCACCCTCTTGCCCTGCCCGTCGACGAGCACGTAGTCGACGCCCCAGGTGTCGACGCCGACGCTTTCGAGCGGGGCGGAACGCTCGGCCGACTCGATGCCGGCCCGCACCTGGGACTCGATGTGATCGACGTCCCAGTGCTGGTAACCGGTCACAGGATCCTTGAGCAGCGGGTGCTCGAAACGCACCGCCTCTTCAAGAGAGATGCGGTCCCCATCGAAGATCGCGACGACGACGCGGCCGCTCGCCGCACCGAGGTCGATGGCCGCGCAGGTGGATACCGTCATGTTCCACGCTCCGGCAGGTTGTGGAGTGCTTCGTTCGAGAGCTCGCGTCAGGGTAGCAAAAAAGCCGGGCGTCGATCGGCCGATGCTGAGAGTGGCGCGTCAAGGAAGGCCGTGCGGGCCCACGGCTCCATCCCCTCTGTGCGGCGAACCGAGGCGAGGCCGCCGTATGGAGGAGGGAGGGCGGGGTCCGAATGGCGATTTTTGCCCTTTGCTCGCCATCCTTACATCGCCCCGAGGCGTCCTCTTCAAGGATGCGTCCCTCCCTCGCCGAGGAACGCCTGGAAGGCCTCCTCCCGCGGCGCCCTGAGCGGCGTTTCGAGGGGGTCCTCTCGCCCCTCCCGATCGCCGCAGACCGGGCAGTCCGCGAGGCGGGTCGGGGTGAGCCACACGCTCTGGTAGGCGCCCTGCCCGGGGGTGTCCCCGAAGATGCGTGGGTAGAACCAGTAGCGAGGGACCGTGGACAACGTGAGATAGGTCTCACCGTTCGCCGCCGCTTCCTCGGCGAACCCGCCGAGGCGGGAGCCCGGCGCGAGGAGCGCGAGAGCGAGCTTCAGCGCCGCGCTCGAGACGTGCTGCACGTCCGCGCCGAGCGCGCTCTCGCCCGCCAGCCGATGGGTGCCGTAGTCCACTGCCTCGCTCACTTCACCGGCCGTCGCCTCCACGGCGTGCCGCGCCCGGGTGGCGCACAGGTAGCAGGGCGTGCGTTCGGGAAGCGTGAAGAGGACCTCTCCGCCCTGTGCTCCTGCATAGAGCCCGACGAAGAGGGCCGGCTTGCCTCGGGCGTAGGCGAAGCGATTCAGGGTGCGCTGGGCAGCCGGGTCGTCGGTCGCGGCCACCACGAGGTCGCACGCTCGCACGGCGCGGTCGAGCTCGCTCGGATGAAGGGCCTCGAGCGCCTTCGGGTGAAGCTCGAGACGCGAGGCAGGGTCCACGCGGACGAGCCTCCTCGCCAGGGCCTCCACCTTGCTTCGACCGACGTCCTCCGCCTCGTAGACGGTGCGCGAGAGATTCACGTCCTCGACGTCCTCGGGATCGACGAGCGCGAGGCCACCGAGGCCGGTGCGGACGAGTTGCTCGGCGAGGTAGGACCCGACCGAGCCGCACCCGCAGACCAGGGCGCTCCGGCCGCGCAGGGCAGCGGTGACGAGGCCGCTCCCCCGGGCCAGGCGCGCCTCCCCGAGGCTCGACCCGGCGGCCTCGGCGTCCTCCGCGCTGTAGCGCACCTCGAAGCCGGCCAGGGCGGCCACCTTCGGGTCGCGGGTGAGGGCTCGTCCCGAGGGCGGCCCGAAGGCGCGGCGGTAGGGGCCGGGCGGAATGAAGCTTCTGCGCATGGCCTCGAGAAGCCGGTCCTCCTGCGGCGTCGCAGCCAAGAAGGCGAGCGGAACCTGTTCGCTATGGCCGTCCGAGGTGGCGAGCACGAGTGGCGGGATGAGCGGGTAGAGCTCGCTCGCGAGCAGGAGGATCTCGAGCCCGCCCGCGAGGACGAGTCGGCCGGCGAGGAGCGGACCCGTTCCGGCGTCGGAGAGGAAGATCTCGGGTCTTGAACCGCCGAGCTCCGAGGCGAGCCTCGCGAGGTCGCGCTCGAGCGGGACGAGGCGCACGCGGGTGGGGACGATGCGTGCCTGCGCGCCCGCGTCCCGGTAGGCCGTGAAGAAGGAGATCTTGCCCCGGCCGAGGGCGAGTTCGTGTCCCTCGAGCGCGAGCTGGGCGGGGACCGTCACGATGGGAGCGAGATAACAGGGCAAATGGCCGTTGAGGAGGAGGCCCGACGCGAGCTCGCGCTCGTCCTGCCTCGAAGGGGCGCACAGCGAGCGGGGGTGCGAGTGAGCGATGCCCTTGAACTCGAGCCCCTCGCAGCGCTCGAGCTCCTTCACCCGTTCCGAGAGGGCGCGGCTCGGCGCGTAGCTCGCGGGAGAGCTCAGCGCCTCGGCATCGGGCTCGAAGCGGGTCAGGAGCGGGCGCCCGGGGGGACCGAGCAGAGCCCCGCCCCGTTCGGGGGGACGATCCCCGAGCTCGGTCTGGAGGACGCCGAGCACCCAGTCCCCGAGGTAGACGTCCATGCGCGAGGACCGAGGTCAGCGGGCGGCGGCGAAGACGGCCGGGTGCACCTCGGACAAGGCCTGGCCTTCGTCGTCCAAGGTAGCGTCGCCGACGACGATGCGGCCGTCGGGGCGGACGAAGATCCGGCGCCCGGGCTCACCGGGGCGTCCCTCCCGGGGCTGTCGACTGTCGAGTACGGCCTCGCGGAGCCGGTCGAGCACGGTCTGGGACATGGGAATCTCCTCGGAGCACTAAAAAGGGAACCTCGAGCCGCGCAGGTAAGCGCCGATGCCATTCGCCCACAAGACGCTCCGAGCGTGAGCTTCCTTGAGGGTCGAGGCGCCGCCGCCGTCGCCCTGGCCGAAGCAGATGCGACCATCTCTGAAGAGGTGGCAGGCGTGCGGGTCGAGGCCGGCGAGCCTGGGCCTCAACACCCTCACCTGATAGGCGCTTCCGTCAAACCAGGCGAAGAGGTCGAAGTGGTCGCCGAGCTCGGTATCGAGGGGGAAGAGGTAGCCCCGCGTCCCCTCCACCTCGAGCTCACGCGTCGCACTCGGAAAGTGAAGCTCGACTAGGGCCCGGTCGCGCAGGGTGCGGGCGGTGGGCGACGCCCCGTACTCTCGCCTGTCCTCCGGCATGCGAAACAAGGCGATCTCCTCCAGGGTTTCTTTCCTTCTCCTGGGAACGGCCGCGGCGCATCGCCCCGGGCGGAGCGTCCGCGGCCATGAGGAGCCTCGCGCGCGGGGAGGAGGTGGGTTACCCTTCTCGGGGCCATGTGCGGACGCTTCACGCTCACCGCGAGCGAGGTGGACGAGGTCGCGCGCTCGCTTTCGGCCGAGGTCGACCGGGCCGAGGCGCTTCTCTACCGGCCGCGCTGGAACGTGGCGCCGACCGAAGCGCACTTCATCGTCGAGCTCGAGTGCGGACGGCGGGTGATGCGCCGGGCGCGCTTCGGCTTTTGCGGACGCGGCGGAAAGACGGTGGTGAATGCGCGCTCCGAATCGGCAGCCACCCTGCCTCTCTTCCGGCGAGCCTTCGGGGAACGGCGCTGCCTCATCCCGGCCGACGGCTTCTATGAATGGCAGGGAGGCCGCGCCGAGCGCCGGCCTCTCTTCTTCTCGAGAACGGGGGGCGGACTGCTCCTCTTCGCGGGCCTCGCCGAAGGGGAGGGAGACCACCTCGCCTTCGTCATCCTCACCACGCCGGCCAACGCGCTCCTTGGCGCGGTGCACGACCGGATGCCGGCCCTCCTTTCGCCGGACGGGGCGAAGGCCTGGCTGGCACGAGGGGAGAAGAGCCTGCTCGCGCCGGCCCCCGAGGAGTGGCTCACCTGTCGTGAAGCGTCACCCCGCGTCAACAGGGTGGGGAACGACGGGCCCGAGCTGCTCGCGCCTCCGCCGAGGCAGCAGCTGAGGCTCCTGTAAAGCGCGGTCTCCTGCTAGGGTAGTTCGGCATGCGCCCTCCACGCACCAAGGCGCGCGGGTACCTCGTCGCCGCCTTGAGCGCCTTCGTCCTCTCGACCACGGCGCTCTTCATCCGCCATCTCACGCGGCACCACCTCTTCGCGCCGCTCGTCCTCGCCTTCTGGCGCGATCTCTTGGTCGTCCTCGTCCTCGCCCCCGCGCTCGCCCTGGTACGCTGGCGCCTTCCCCGGGTGGAGCGAGGTCACCTCGCCTTCCTCGCCGGCTATGGCCTCGTCCTCGCCCTGTTCAACTCGCTGTGGACCTCGTCGGTGGCCCTCACCGGGGCGGCCCTCGCCACCGTCCTCGTCTACTCCTCGGTCGCCTTCAGCGTCGTCCTCGGTTTTTGGTGGCTGAAGGAGCGTCTCTCCTTCGCCAAGGTCCTCGCCACCCTCCTCTGCATGGCCGGATGCGCGCTCGTGGCCGGTGCCTTCGGCAGGACCGCACCGCGCGCTGAGCTCGGCGGCGTCCTGGCCGGCATCCTGTCCGGCCTGTGCTATGCCCTCTACAGCCTCTTCGGGCGAATGGCCGCGCGACGCGGCCTCGACGCTTGGACGACGCTCCTCTACACCTTCGGCTTCGCCGCCCTCGGTCTCTGCGCGCTGAACCTGTTCTTCGGGCCCCTCCTCCCCGGAGGCGCCCGTCATCCGGGCGAGCTCTTCTCACCTCAGGGCTCGCTCGCAGCCTTCGGCCTCCTCTTCGCGCTCGCGGCCGGCCCGACCCTGCTCGGCTTCGGACTCTACAATGTGAGCCTGGGCCTTTTGCCCTCGAGCGTCGCGAACCTCATCCTCACCCTCGAGCCCGTCTTCACCGCGGTCGCCGCCTACTTCGTGCTCGGGGAGCGGCTCAAGGGGACGGAGCTCATCGGGTGTGCCCTCGTCCTCATCGGCGTCATCGGCCTCAGGATCTTCGAGGGAGGCTCGGCCGACGATCCCGGAGGAGCCCGGCCCGGCTCCGGAACGGCCGATGCCCCCGCCCCTCGCGAGCTCGAGCCGACCGCGGCCGTGGCTCTTTCGCGGAAACCCTGAAGATGGAAAGCGCCGTCTCGAGGCCGGTCGACCCGGGTACGCAGTACCCGAGCTTGCGCTTTCATGACCGGCCCCCGGTCGAGGGTGCCTCACGGGTCTTTCGTGACCCTGTAGCAAGAGGGCGACGATCTGACGGCGATGGGTGGTTTGGGCGCCAGCCGCCGCACGCCGGTCACACCGTTGACGGGGGGCGGGGAGAAAAAACCGAGTCCTCATCGGGATCGATCCGACCCCTCCTCCTTGGCACACTCAAAGCAAATTCGCCCGTCCGGGGCTGCCGCGAGGTGGCCCGGAGATAGGCACCATGACTTTTCGCACACCCATCGGACAGATCCTCCTCGGGGCGGGCCTCATCGACAGCTGGCAGCTGCAGAGCGCGCTCGCCGATCAGAAGCGCTGGGGCGGCAGGCTCGGTGAGTCGCTCGTCCGGCTCGGATTCATCTCGGAGCACGCCCTGCTCGAGCAGGTCGCGCGGCAGCACGGGGTCCCCTACGTGGAGATCGCCGATCGACCCGTCCCGCCCCAGGTCGTGCGGCTCGTGCCCGAGAAGCTCATCCGTTCACGCAAGCTCTTCCCCATCGCGCACGCGGGGGCAGCCCGCCGCGGGATGCTGGTGGTGGCGACGAGCGAGCCGCAGAACCTCGAGGCCCTCGACGAGGTCGCCTTTGCCACCGGGCAGACGGTCAAGGCGGCCCTGGCGAGCGACCGCGACATCGCCCGGGCCATCGAGCGCCACCTCGGTGAGCCGCCTCCTCCGCCCCGTCCCGAGCCCTGGCGCGCCCCGTCCGCCAACGGGGCTCATCGCCACGCCGCCTGAAGCGCCCTTATAGTCACGGGGTCCCGGCGTCGGGAGCGACGACGGTGAGATCGGGAGCGTCGAGCATGCTCGCCTCGTGGATTTGGCAGTAGTAGGGCACGACCGTTCCAATGGGCGCGCTCTGCGGGATGGAGAAGGCCGTGGCGCTCTCGAAGGGGCCGGTGTCGAAGGAGACGCCGTTCACTGCCCCGAAGACGTAGCTTTCGGGGGCGGCCTCGCTCCTCACCCAGTGCTCGAACGGATCGAGGTTCAAGACGAGCACGGTCGCGCCAGGTGGTGCCTCGAGATGCTGGGGGGTGAAGGCCAAGTTCTCGATGGTGATGAGGTACCCGCTCGCGCCGCCGGTCGTGGCGATCTCGGGGTGACACGCGCTCGCAAGGGCAGAAAAGGCGAAGAGCGCTCCGAACAGCCGCATGGACGGTCCGATCCGGCAAGAGGGTGCGGTCGCCATCTTCCCCGAAAGTTCGCGCTCGTGAAAGGAGCGGCCGCGCCGGCCGCGTCAGTTCGACTCGGCCACCGGCAAGAGCACGCGGAAGGTGCTACCCCGACCGAGCGTGCTCTCCACCCGGATCTCGCCCCCGAACGAGGTCACGAGGGCGTGGCAGATGGAGAGCCCGAGCCCGGTGCCCTCGCCCACCTCACGAGTGGTGAAGAACGGATCGAAGATGCGCTCCAGCTGTTCGGCCGGGATTCCGTGGCCGGTGTCGGCCACCTCCACGAGCACCTGCCCGGAGCCGGCGAGGCTCACCGCGAGCCTCACCTCGTGGGCTCCCGGATCGCCGAGCGGGAGCGCCTGGACGGCGTTGAGGAGGAGGTTCAGAAAGACCTGGCCGAGGCGCACGGGGTTCGCGGCCACCCGCGGCACGGGATCGATGCGGGTCACGAGCTGGGCTCGGCCGTGCAGCTCGTGCCGGACGAGATTCGCGGCCGAGCGCAGCACCTCGGCGACGTCGGCGGTCCCGGTCGCGACCTCGCCCTCCTGGCGGGCGAACTGCTTGAGTTCCCGCACGATGTCCCGGACCCGGCTCGCCCCGGCCACTGCATCGCCGGCGGCCTCGAGCAGGTCGCCCGGGCGGGCCCCGCCCGTCTCGATCTCGGTCATCACGTAGCGCATGTTGGCGAGCACGGCGGCGATGGGATTGTTGATCTCGTGCGCGATGCCGGCAGCCAGGGTCCCGAAGGAGGCGAGCCGCTCGGCGATGAGCAGGCGGGCCTCGATCTTCTTGCGGGCCGAGATGTCCTCCACGATGAGCAGGGCGCGCTCCGGACTGCCTCCCCTTCCGCGCACAGGCGCGAGCCTCAAGTAGACGGTGAGGGAGGTGCCGTCCCGCCGCACGAGCCAGCGCTCCTCGGCGTAGGGGGCCTGCGACGGACCGTAGAAGTTCCTCCGCCGCTCCGCGCTCCGTTCACGGTGGTGCGGGTGGACGAGGTCTTGCCAGCGCAGCGCGGCGAGCGCCTCGGCGTCGTAGTCGAGGAGTTCACGGAAGGCCTCGTTCGTCTCGAGGAGGCGGCCCTCGCGGTCGAGGAGGACGAGACCGAACCCAGCCTCGCGAAAGGCGTTCTCGTAAGTGCCTTCCGGGGCGAGACGGCCTTGTGGCCTCGCCCTCTCCACGGCGACGATCGCGAACTGCTCGCCCGCGGACTCGAGCGGCCGCAGCGACAGCTCGACCGGCACGGCCGCGCCTCCCGCGACGAGGTGCCGGGTGAGAAGAGGGTCCCTCACCCCGGCCCGCAAGGCCGCAGCCACAGGCTCGCCCCCCGCCCCCGGCGCGCAGAGGTCGCTCAAGTTCTTGCTTTCCAGGGCGTCGGGGGTGAGGCCGTGGAACTCGCCCGCCGCGGCATTGGCCCCGAGGATGCGCCCCTCGCGGTCGACGAGGAGCAGCGCTTCCCGCGAGCAGGCGCCCAGGGTGGCGAAGGCCTCGAACAGGTTCTGGCCGCGGACGGCCTTCCTCGGCGACGTCATATCCGTGACCCGGGTCGAATGGCACCCGAGTGACTCATGACCTACCCGCGCGGCCCAAAGAAGCGGGCCGTTGCGCGTGCGAGGGTTCCTCGCGAGCACGAAGTGCGCCAGGGAGCCGGGGCCCCCTCGAATGCCGTGCGTCGGCGATGGATCGCTCGCGCTCCTCGCCTTCTAAGAAGCCTTTGGGCATCGGCCCCACGGCCGAACCGCGGTGCGGTTGATCGGGGCGGCCCGGCCGCGGTAGAGGGGGTCATGTCCAGCACCTCACTCGTCTTCGCCTCCCCGGCGGAACACCGTGCGCACATCGAGAAGGAGAGCCGGCTGCCGGCGGGCTTCCGCACCGGGACGACGAGCTTCGAGTTCACGCCGATCGAGGTGCCCAAGCCCGCCCGGATGCGGCTCACGCTCATCGCGCTCGACCGGCCCACCCCGGCCTTTGCCCTCAAGGCGACGAGGAACGCCTTCGTGGGTGCTCCGGTCCTGCTCGCCCGCCAGCGACTGGCCGCGCCGCGGCTCGGCGCGCTCGTCGTGAACAACAAGATCGCGAACGTGTGCGCCCCGGGAGGCCTCGCCGCAGCCGAGGCCGTCTGCGCCGAGGTGGCGCGGGCGCTCTCGCTCGGGAGGGAGGAGGTGCTGCCGGCCTCCACCGGCGTCATCGGCTGGCGCCTCCCGGTGGCGGCCATGCGGGAAGCGGTGCCTCGCGCGGTGGCCGCCCTGCAGGACCATTCCATCCTGCCCGCCGCCGAGGCCATCATGACGACCGACCTCTATCCCAAGGTGAGGCGGGCCGAGGTCGGCTCGGGGGTCGTCTTGGGCATCGCCAAGGGCGCTGGGATGATCGAGCCCAACCTCGCCACCATGCTGGTGTTCCTGCTCACCGACCTCGATGTCTCGCGCGAGGAGCTGCGGGAGGCCCTCGACGAGGCCGTGGAGCGAAGCTTCCAGGCCATCTCGGTCGACTCCGACACGAGCACCTCGGACCTCGTCACGCTCCTCTCCTCGCGGGTGCATCCCGCCCCGTCCCGCTCGGTGTTTCGAGAGGTCCTCGCCCGCGTGTGCCGCGACCTCGCCGAGGACATCGTGCGAAACGGCGAGGGAGTACACCACGTCATCCGGGTCGGGGTGAAAGGGGCACCCGATCGCGCCACCGCGCGCGGCGTCGGCAAGGCCATCGTGAACTCGCCTCTCTTCCAGTGCGCGGTGAACGGCAACGATCCGAACGTGGGGCGGCTGCTATGTGCGGTCGGGAAGTACCTCGGTGGGCAAGGAATCGAGCTCGACACCGCGCGGGTCCGCATGCGGATGGGGGGGGAGCTCTTGCTCGAGAGCGGGCACATGCAGCTCGATCCCGAGAAGGAGGCGCGGCTCGTCGACCACCTGCGCCGGGCCGAGCTCTACGCCTCGCGTCCCCCGCAGGATGGCCTGACCTTCCGGCCGCCCATCGCTCACCCGCCCCATGAGCGCACGGTCGAGGTGGAGGTGGATCTCGGAGCGGGGACGTTCGAGGAGGAAGTCCTGGGGGCCGACCGAAGCCACGAGTACATCACCGAGAACGCGGACTACCGGAGCTGAACGCCAAGGTTCCCCCGGGGCTCTGCGGAATGCGGACAAGGCGAGGAAGGGCCGGGTTCCGTGGCTCGGCGAGGAGAGGTTGGCATGAGAGTGGTCGTCGCCGGTGCCGGCGGGGTCGGAGCACTTCTCGGCGGGATGCTCGCCCGAGCCGGTGAGGAAGTCGGTTTCCTCGCGCGCGGTGAGAGCCTGCGGGCGCTCGCCGAAAAGGGTCTCGTCGTCGACAGTCCGCGGGGGACCTTTCACCTCGCACGGGTCTTTGCCTCCGACGACCCGGAGAAGCTCCGCGGCGCGGAGGTGGTCTTAGTCGCAGTGAAGAGCTGGCAGGTGAGAGACCTCGCCCCGAGGCTCGCGCCGCTCCTCGCCCCGGAGGGCTTCGCGGTGCCGCTCGAGAACGGCGTGGAGGCCGCGGAGATCCTCGCTTCCGCGCTCGGGCGGCCGCGGGTGGTGGGCGGCCTCTGTCATCTCATCTCGTTTCTGGAGGCACCCGGCCGCGTGAAGCACACGGGCGAGCGGCTCGAGGTGACCTTGGGTGAGCTCGGGGGCGGCGCGAGCCCGAGGATCGAGGCACTCGCCGGAGTGATGCGCAAGGCCGGCGTCGACGTGGTCGTCTCGGACGACGTCGAGTCGGCCCTGTGGAAGAAGTTCGCCTTCATCGCCCCCTTCGGGGGCGTCGGCGCCGTCACCCGCGCGCCGGCGGGCGTGATGCGTTCGATTCCCGAGACGCGCTCCCTTTTGCGATCGGCCATCGAGGAGGTCTTGGCCGTCGCCGCGGCGCGCGGGGTGAGGCTACCTCCTCAGACGACCGCGTCCGTGCTCAACATGATCGATTCGCTCGGGCCGGACGCCACCGCGTCCATGCAGCGCGACATCATCGCCGGCCGCCCATCCGAGCTCGACGACCAGATCGGCGCGGTCGTGAGGCTCGGTCGCTCGGCCGGCGTCCGGGTCCCGTCGCATGCCTTCCTCCTCGCCGCCCTCGTTCCCCAGGAGCGCGAGGCCCGTGCGAAGGCGCGGTAGAGGGGTCCTCTTCGACCAGGGGTCTCGCGAGCCCTTTGCGTTCGACCCAGAGGGTCTATATGACCCGTCCCATCGAAGTAGAACCCTTTAGGGTTTAACCAAGATTAACACCTCGATACTCTTAGTCTAAATCAGAAGTACCCCATTTCGGGTACACCCATCGGTCTTCGGCATGCCGAGTGCCTACACGCACGAGTGGATGTTCGGTCAGTACGAAAGACCTGTTTCGCTAGAGCCGTTCGATCCGCTCCGCGTCGACCTCGCCTTTTCGAGTTTGCCCGAGCCCGTCCTCCTCGTCGGCGCCGACGGAGGACTCGAGCGAGTGAACCGGGCTGCGATGGACCTGCTCGGCGAGGATGTGGCCCTCGCGGCCCAGAGTCGTGTTCCCGTGGCCGAGGTGCTGCCCTGGCTGCGTTCCGCGGTCGAGCGCGTGGCGCTCGGCGCCGACGCGGCGGGGATCGAGGTGGAGGTGGAGACCGCGGGAGGGCCGCGCCGCCTGGCCGCCCGGCTGCGAAGGTTCGGGGAGCACGAGTCGGCGCTCGGGGTGTCGGTGGTGCTCGAGGATCTGACCGAGCGGCACGAGCTGGAGCTCCAGCAACGCTCGGCCGAGCGCCTGAGCGCGCTCGGCACGCTGGCGGCCGGTCTGGCACACGAGGTGAATAGCCCCCTCGCCTGCGTGGTGGCGGGACTCGCCTTCGTCGAGGCCGAGCACGAGCGGCTCTCGGCCGCGCTGGCGCCGGCCGAGCTCTCCGAGGCGAAGCTCGCGCTCGAAGAGGCACGCAACGCCGCCCTGCGGGTCGGGCGCGTCGTGCGCTCGCTGCAGAATTTCGGCCAGCCGGCCTTCTCCTTCCTGGAAGAGGTGGAGGTTCACCTCGCTCTCGACAAGGCGCTTCGCCTCGCCGAGCCGTGCCTCTCCGGGCGTGCACGCGTCGTGCTCGAGGTCACCTCCCGTCCACGGGTGCGGGTCAACGAGCCGCTCCTCGTCGAGCTCCTCCTCGCCCTCGTCGCTCACGCCGCCCTGGCCTTTCCGGGCGACGCTCCGGCCTCGAACCTCATCTCCATCACCGTGCGCGCCAATCGCAGCGAGGCGTGCGTGCACCTCGGCGAGCGGTCGGCGGCGAGAAAGCCGGGGGAGGAGGGCGCCTTCGACCCCGCTCTGCAATCGCGGCCGGCGCTCAAGGGTTCGGGTCTCTCCATGAGCCGCGGCATCGCCGTCGCGCTCGGCGGGTCGCTCGCGCTCGGGAGCGGGCCGGATGGCTCGACGAGCGCGCTCGTCCGGCTTCCCCGTTCCGATTAGGGAAATCGGGGAGAAGAGCCAGGGCCGGGGCACCCGAGCGCCGCCCCCCTCTCGATCGCAGCGCGGGGTTGTGACACAACCGAGCCATGGTCCGGGACATCGTCGAGATCGACGAGGCAAAGTGCGACGGCTGCGGGGAGTGCATCCCCGCCTGCGCCGAGGGCGCGCTCTTCCTCGAGCACGGCAAGCTGCGCCTCAGGGCTGACGCGCTCTGCGACGGACTCGGAGCTTGCCTCGGCGCCTGCTCGAAGGGCGCTCTGCGGGTGGTGAGGCGCGAGGCCGCCGGGTTCGACGAAGACCGGGCCTTCTCGCATGCGCCCTGGCCACGGCTGAAGGTCGCGCCGTTGCGCCCCGAGGTGGTGGACCCGGGTCCGGGCTCCCGCGCCCCGGCCTTGAGACCCGCCACGCGTCCGAGGCTCACGGTGGTGACCGAGGAACCGAAACCCTTCTCCTCGGGTGGTGCGAGCCGCCTCGGGCAATGGCCGGTGAAGATCGCGCTCGTCCCGGAGGTGGCGCTCTACCTCCGGGGTGCGGACCTGCTCGTGGCCGCTGACTGCGTCCCCTTCGCCTACGCGCGCTTCCACGACGACTTCCTCGACGGCCGGCGCGTCCTCGCCGGATGCCCCAAGCTCGACGACCTCAAGGCCTACGCCGAGAAGCTGGAGGCGCTCTTCCGGCAGGCCGAGCCCCGCAGCGTGACGGTGGTGAAGATGGAAGTTCCCTGCTGCCACGCGCTCGCGTCGGCCACCGCCCATGCGCTGGAGCGTTCGGGCTCGTCCGCCCCGCTCGAGCTCGTGACCATTGGCCTCGAGGGGAGCGTCCTCGACCGGCGCGAGCTCCTGCCCTCGTAGCCTCGTCCGAGGGAGCCGCCATGTGCGGCGCGCCCTCAGCCGGCGAGGCCCAGGTTCCGCTCGACCTCCGAGGGCACGCGGGCTTGGGCTTTCGCCTTGGCCTCGAGCGAAAGCCCGCGCCGCGAGGCCTGGCGCAGGTACTCGTAGCGGTCCTGCTCGAGCGCAGCCACCGCGCTTTGAGCCAAGCGCGCCAGGTCCTCCTCTTCGCAGGCGGCCGCATCGGCCGCCCTCCGCTCGGCGAGCGCCATCCGCTCCTTCAGGGCCTTGAGCCGCTGGGCCAGCTCGCTTCGCTCGGCCTCGAGCGCGAGGAGGCCCTGCCACTCCTCGGCGTGGACGACGGCCAGCCGGGTGAGCTCGTCATAGGCCTTGTAGTGAACCTGCCTCCAGGCACGCACGGCGCGGAGCGCCTCGGCTCTCCCAAGGTTGAGCGCACGTCCCTTGCGCGCCAACCAGGCAGCGCAGAGCGGGATGGCGAGTGCGACGAGGGCAAGCAGGAGATGCCCCGCGATGGTCCCTCGCGAGGGAACGCTGCCGCGCCCGACACCCGCCGCGAGCCCGCCGAGGAGCACTCCGCCGATGAGCCCCACCCCGAAGAGCGAGAACGAGATCCCCCCGCTCGCTTCGGCGACGGCTCGCCGCGCGAGGGCGAGGTGAGCGATGAGGAAGAGGGCGAGCGTGGCCCCGAGCGCGAAGAGGGCGCCGAAGAGGGCGTTCGCGGGGTCGCGCTCGAGCTCGACGGCGAGGGTCCGCACCGGAAGGCCGGCGGCCTTGAGGCTCGGCAGGGTGAGCTGCCAGGTGAGGGCGAGGAGGAGGAGCGCCGCGAGGCCCTCGAGAGCGAGGCCGAGCGGGAGCGGTACCACCGGCTGGCCCATGCGCCGTGCGCAGGCCTCGTCGCGCGGATCGGACAGGTCGGCGCCGCGCGAAGCCTCTTCGAGCGCGCGCGAGGCTTCCTCCAACCGCTGGCGCTTCGACTCGACCTTGGAGGAGAGATAGGCGAGCTCGCCGTGGGCCCGCTCGACGGCGGGCGCCAGGGCCGACCCACCCTCGTCCCGCAGGAAGGAGTCGAGCCAGGGAGAGGGCCTCGCGGGCCCGAGGGCCGGACGAGCAGTGATACGTCCCCCCTCCTCGACGCTCAGCTCCACCGGCAGCTGGCCCGGCACGACCGCGAGCGCGGCGAGGCGCTGGGCCAGGCGGTGCTGCAGGTAGTCCTCGAGCCCCACGCCCGAACGCAAGGCCAGCCGTGCCGAGAAGAAGGCGGAGAGGGGACTCGGCCGCACCGGGCGGAGCCGGGGCGGCCGTAGGAGCCGCCCGCGAGCGCGCGCGGGGAAACCGGACGACAGTCGCGTGAAGAGCCACCGCAAAGGCGAGTCCAGCCGGCGCCGTTTCACCTGCGAGAGCGAATACGACTTCGGTCGCGGGAAGGCCAAAGCGTCCTCCTCCGCCCTCCTTGGCCAAGGCAGCGAGGTACGGAGAGGAGGGCGTTTCCCTTACAGCGAAGGCTAAGGACGCAATCCCCCGCGAGGGAAGCATCGACTCGGGTCCCCGCCGCGTCCCGCACTCTCGGGACTCGGCCTTTGCCCGACGCACCCGGCAGCGCGAGGGAGAGCGGCTTTTGCGTTCTGGCTCTGCGGACTTGTCCGCGCTGCTCGACCTTCGCCGCACCAGCAGCACCCCGGGTGACAACAAGGGGGGACCACGTAAGACCACCGCGCCCGGCAGGGTCGGGTCGGCACTGCGGCGCGTGCTACAACTTGCCCAAGCGTGCCGCTCACTGACTTCCACGGGGAACTCGACCTCAGGATCTTCGAGGTCCTGAACCGGAACGGGGGAACCGCCCTCGACGCCGTGATGCGCCTTTTGTCGACCCGCGCCTTCGGCCTCGGCTTCGGGCTCCTCCTCTGTGCGCTCCTCGTCCTAAGGCTCGGGCGAGGCGCTCTCCGACCGCTCCTCGCCCTCGCGCTGTCACTTTTCGTGAGTGATTTCCTCGGCTCGCAGCTGGTCCGCCCGTTCTTCGGCCGGATGCGACCCTGCTACGCACTGCCCCCAGGCAGCGTGCGCTGGCTCGCCCCCGCCGCCAACGCGCCGTCGCTGCCGAGCTTGCACGCCGCGAACATGTTCGCGCTCGCCTTGGTGGTCGCCCTCGCTTCTCCCCCGCTCGCCTGGCCGGCCTACCTCGTCGCGGTGGCGGTCGCCCTCTCGCGGGTGTACCTCGGAGTGCACTGGCCGACCGACGTGCTCTGCGGCGCTGCCTACGGCACCCTGGCCGGCGCGCTCGGCCTGCTCGCCGCCCGCCGGCTCACGAGGTCGTCCTCCCCGCCCATCGCTTAGCGGCGGCGCCGGCGGGATGCCGCGCGCTTCTTCGCCGTCACGGCCTTGCCGGAGCGTGAGATGGAGCGCCGCGGGCGCTTCGCCTTCGCGGCGGCCCTCTGCGGCGCCTTCTTTCCCGCGGCTCGAGCCGGTTTGCGGACGGAGGCCTTCGCCCTGCGCGCCGCCGGCCGCACGGGTTTGCTCTCCTTCTTCTTCCGCGCGCTCGCCTTCGCCGGCGCGGCCTTCAACCTCCTCGAGGAAGGGGGGGCCGCGGCCGGCGCCCGCGGCGGGGGAAGGAGGAGGGGCGCGGAGGGCGGAACCCGGCCGGTAGCGCACCAGCTGGCAAAGGACTCGGCGTCGGCGAAGGCGAGCGCGAAGGCGGCATCGCCGACCCGGCTGAAGGCCCTCGCCACCACGTGCTTCGCCGGATACACACGTTCGGCATGAGTGACCACCTCCACCCGTGCGCCGGGCGTGGCCAGATCGTACAGGTACGAGCGCTTCGCCCCCTCGCCCTTCACGAAGTGGATGACCGTCCGGTCACCCACGTCGACGGCGTGTTCCCAGCCGCTCGCCTTCATGATCCGGATGTGGTCGCCCGCTTTCATCACACGCTCCTAAGGCTCGGTCAGCATGGTAGGCGAGACAAACCCTGTCCGGCAACGGAGAACGGGTTGACCCTAGGCTTCGACGCACTTAGGGTGATCTGCCCGGATTTTGTGCAGGCCGGCCGAATTCGCATGGGATGGCGCAGGGCTGGCCTTTCTAAAGGAGAGGCGGCGCTGACCGCCCGGGCTCTTGTCACGCAGGCCCGAGCCCCTCCTCGGGACGGTGCCGCCTCTCTCCAGGCGAGAAAGGGAAGCTGCGGCTCAGGACCTGGCAGGGGCATGTGGGGTGGCGAGGCCCTCGCTCGGGCCGGGCGAGAAGCGGGCCCCCCCCGCGTAGGCGGCCATGTCACGCCACACTGCCTCGAAGTGAACTCGGTTGAACCCGCTCCCGGAGGCCACCCAGTCGAAGTGGGGCGGGACGTGAGTGGGCAGGTGAAAGTGGCCGATGACGTCGTGGTGATCGGCCCAGACTGCGCCCACGAGGTCGCCCCACACCTGGCTCAAGGTGGGGACGATCCCGTCGTTGGCTTCCTGGGTCGGGATGCGGCCGTAGGTCCGCCGGAGCACCGCCGCGTTCTCCATGGTGATGCGGGGACGCCGCTCTCGCGGCATCCCGGCCGACAGGCGGTAGAGCACGACGAAGAGGGCGTGCGAAGCCTGAGCGTACGGATCGACCCCGGCCCGGACCCAGGACCTCAGGCCGGGGTGCCTGGCCTGGGTCACGACCGACCCGTAGCGCACCCCGGGGCGATTCTTGGTCGAGGCATTGAAGAGGTCCATGGAGGCGGGCGCGATCTGGGGCACGAGGTCCTGGTCGGTGAAGACGTGATTCAGGAACTCCTCCACCGCCCGCCGCCGCGCGGAGGAGAAGTCGGCGAGGAGCTGAAGGTAAAGCTGATCGATGACGCCCGCCGGGCGTGCCCCGCGGCCGCGCAACAGGCGGGCGAGCCGCAGCACGACCGAGATGGGCAGCCGGCCGCTCCGCAGCGTGTAGATGGTGGCGAGGGAGAGGATGCGCAGGAGATTCTGCCCGAGCATGGTGTTGAAGAAGTCGGCGAGCGGCGTCCCGTAGTGAGGCGTTCCCACCGTCACGAGGGCGCGCACGCTTCTCGCGCAGCGCTCGACGTCGGTGCTCGTGGGCAGCGAGACGCCCGGAGAGAGCATGAGCCGCGCATCGAGCCCGCCACTCGAGTGGGCGAGGATCGCCACGTCACCGGGCGACCTGTCGATGAGCGCCGCCACGCTCTCGGTGAGGATGGCGGCCCGGCGCAAGAGCGAGGAGGTGGGATCGGTGCGGATGACGCTCACCTCCCCGTCGAGACCGAAGCGTGGCCCGAGGTCGCCGAGGAGTTCCACGACGTGGCCGAAGTAGGCGAAGTCGCCGAGGTTCGCGAAGCCGAAGAAGCCCGGGACGAGGACGACGTGATAGGGGCGAGCCACGGCGGGAGAGTCTAACGCGACGCGGCGAGACCTAGAAGCGGGATGGGCCTCTCTCGGGCCCCCCCGACCCGTTCCTTGCGGGCGGCGACGCTTTGCCTAACCCTCACGTAAGGGCGAAGGCGCCCGTCGGCGCCGTGTACCCTGGGTCGCTTTCCATGATCCTCGCCCCTGGCCTGCTCGACACCTCGAATGACCTCGTGAGGGCCGTGCCCACCCTCTCGCCCTCGGCCGTCGCCCTACTCGCCTTGCTGGCCTTCTGTGGGGGCATGGTCGATGCGGTGGCGGGAGGCGGGGGACTCCTCACCGTGCCCGCCCTCATCGCGGCGGGGTTACCGCCGCACCTCGTGCTCGGGACGAACAAGGGGCAATCGGTCTTCGGAGCGGGGGCCGCGCTTTACCGCTTCGCCCGGTCCGGGATCCTCGACCGGTCGCGAGCGCTCGCCGCCGTGCCGGCCGGCCTAGCGGGTTCGCTGTGCGGAGCCTCGCTCGTGCTCCTCGTGCGCGGCGAGGTGCTCCGTCCTCTCGTCATCGCTCTGCTCGTTTTGGTGGCCCTCTTCATCGCCTTCCGGCCGCCCGCCTCGCCCCGCTCTGGCCGGTTCTTCCCGCTCAAGGCGGCGCTCGCGCCACGGGCGGCGGGCTCAATCGCCTTCGTGCTCGGCGCCTACGACGGCTTCTTCGGCCCGGCCACCGGCACCTTCCTCATCCTCTCCTTCGTGCTCGTCCTCGGTGACGGCCTCACCCGCGCCTCGGGCGAGGCGAAGGTGGTGAACTTCGCGACGAACCTCGCCGCGCTCTGTCTCTTCGCGGCGCGCGGCGCCATCGTCTGGCGGCTCGCGCTCCCCATGGCCGTCGGCCAGGCGGCGGGGAGCACCCTCGGAGCGCACCTCGCCCTCGAGCGCGGCGACGCCTTCGTGCGGCGGGTGGTGCTCATCGTGGTGCTCCTCACCTGCGCGAAGCTCGTCCTCGATCTATGGAGGGGATAGGCGCCTTTGCGGTTCACGCCGAGGCGCGAGGGCGCGGCCCGGTCGGCCCGGGCTGGGCGAGCGCGCCGGCCGAGTCGCTCTCGATCCTGAAGCCCCCCACCAGCTCGGCCAGCGTCTGGGCCTGGGCGGCGAGCTCGGTCGCGGCGCTCGAGGAATCCTCGGAATGGGCGGCGTTGGCCTGGGTCACCCGGTCCATCTCGGCCGCGCCGTGCCCCAGCTGCTCGATGCCGGAGGCCTGCTCGGCGGAGGAAGCCTTGATCTCGCCCACCCGCTCGGAAACCTTGGTGACCGAGGAGAGGATCTCGGCGAGCTTCTCGCCGACCTCGCGCGAGATGACCTCGCCCTCCCCGGTCTGCTTCACCGATTCGCGGATGAGCGCCTCGGTGTGCTGCGCCGCTTCCTTGGAGCGCAAGGCGAGCGAGCGCACCTCTTCCGCCACCACCGCGAAGCCCCGGCCGGCCTCGCCGGCACGAGCGGCCTCCACCGCCGCATTGAGGGCGAGGAGGTTCGTCTGGAAGGCGATCTCGTTGATGTCCTTGATGATCTGGGAAGTCCCCTCGGCCGAGGCCCGGATCTGCTGCATGGCCGAGCTCATCTTCCCCATGGCCGAGGCGCCCTGGTCGGCGGCGCCGAGGGCGGCCTGGGCGAGCGCGCTCGCCTGCTGCGCGCTCTCGGTGGCATGCCGGGTGGTCGCCTTCATCTCCTCGAGGCGGGCACGGGTCTGTTCGAGCGCGCTCTTCTGCTCGCTCGCCCCCTCGGCCACCACCTGGCTCGTGGAGGCGATCCGGTCCGCCGCCGCGCTCACCTCCCTCGCCGCCTCCGCCACCTGGGAGAGCGCCTTGCGCAGCGCCTCGGCGGTGGCGTTCAAGGCCTCCTTCATGGTGGTGTGATCGCCCTGGTAGCGGCCCTCCATCCGGGCGCACAGATCGCTCTCGGCGAGGTGGCCGAGCACGGTGGTGGCCTCGTGGACGGGGGCGAGGAGGGCGTCCAGGGTCGCGTTCACTTCCAGGAGCACCTTGGCGAAGTCGCCCTGGTGGCGCGTCGCCTTGGCCCGCTCTTCCAGGCGGCCTTCCACCGCAGCCCGGGTGAGGGCGCCGACGTCGGTGAGCAGCCCGTTCACCGCCGCCGAGCACTGGTTCACGTTGTCCCGGATGGCGCCGAACTCCCCCTGCCATTCGGCGGTGAGGGGAGGGGGGATGTCGCCGCGGGCGATGCGGGCCACCTGGCCGGCGGTGAGCCGCAGGGGCGCCACCACCGCGTCGAGGATCCGGTTCATGCCGGCGACCACGCCGCGGAACTCGGCCGAGACGGCGCTCTCCTTGGCGCGGTGATCGAGCTGCCCCGCGTCGATGGCCGCGCACAGCCCGTCCGACTCGGCCACGAGCGCGGTCGCGGTGCGCCGGATGGCCCTCTGCACCATGAAGCTCACCCCGGCGAGCCCCGCCATGCCGAGAAGGAAGGCGACGACCGTCACCCAGGCGCCCCGCCGCAGGGTCTCGCTCGCCTTCGCGCCGAGCCTTCCCGCCCCCGCCGCCTCCTCGTCGACGAGCCGGGCCAGCACGCGCTGGGCGGCGCGGTAACCGTCGGCCATGGCGACGAAGGCCTCCATCGACTGGGCGTCGGCGAGCAGCAGGGCCACCGGATCGCCGCCTCCGGAGGCGGCCGCATCCTCCTTCTTCTTCTGCAAGGCGAGGAGCTTCACCGCGTTCGAACGCCAGGCGTCACGCAGGGGCTTGAACTCGGCCCACAACGCGCGGCGATCCGGATCGGCCTCCATCGTCTCGAGCCGGGCCGAAGAGGTGTCGAGCCTCGAGAGGTCCTGCTCGGCCTCGTCGATGAGCTTTGCGCGCACCGCGTGGTCGGAGATGCGGGCGTCGGTGAGCTTGGCCGCCGCCGCGTCGACGGCGGTGAGGGTGCCCATGAGGCCGGTCGTCTCCTGCACGACCGGAAGCGCCAGGGCGAGCTCCTCTCCCGCCCGCGCGGCGAGGAGCGAGGTCGCACCCACCACCACCGCCACCGCCAGGGTGACCGCGGCGGCGATGACGATCTGAGCGCCCGTGCTGCGCGAGGGAATCGACATGAGGAGCACCTCCGCGAGGGCCGAGCGGCCGTGAAGAGCTGCCTGGGATGAAGCCCGCGAGCAGGGCTGCGAAGCCTGTGCCAGGGGGACGTCGCGACAGGAAGGGACGGCGCGCTCGGGCGAGCTGCCGGTCTTGTACCCCCCGCCCCGGACGCGCGCGGCTTTTGTCGCAGATCACTGGGTGATGCCCAAGGACCCAGGGTCCCTAGGCCCTCCTCGCCGCACGGAGGGGAAAACGAGCGCATGACGCGGTGTACCGGTCCCATTCCAACGGGGGTCTGCCTGGCGCATTCCTTGAACGGCGGCGTGGGGCACGCGGCGCCGCGAAGAGGCGCCGGCGCGTGCCGTGCCCACCCACAGCGGACCTTCATGCGCGAACGAAGAAGACGAGGACGCACCGCGGTCACCCGGATGGTTCTCTTGGCGCTGGCGCTCCCGACCGCCTCGCTCGCCGAGGAGGTGTCCGTCCCGGTGAACCTGCAGACCGAGATGCTCTCCATGCTCGCCGGCCACGATCGCAACCTTCCCGCCCGTGCCGGGTCCGAGGTCCACACCCTCGTCCTCACCAAGGCGAACGACGACTCCGCCCGCGCCGCCGCGCAGTTCAAGGCGGCGGCGAAGCCGGTGGTGGCCGGGCTTGCCCAGGTGGTCGAGGTGGCGGCCTACGGCGGCGCGCCGGCGCTCGCCGAGGCGTGCAAGGCGAAGCACCTCGCCATCGTCTATCTCACGCCGGGCTTCACCGCTGCCGAGGCGACCGCCATCGGACAGGCGCTCGAGGGAGGCAACGTCCTCACCGTGGCGGCCAACCCGGCCCTGGTGAAGAAGGGGATCGTGCTCGGCTTCGACCTCGTCTCGGGTCGGGCCAAGATCCTCGTCGACCTCACCCAAGCAGCCAAGCAGCGGGTCTCGTTCGATCCCGAGGTCCTCGGGCTCATGGCGGTGTCCCAATGATCACCCTGCGTAGCCTCCTTGGAGTGTCCCTCGCCCTCGCTCTCGGTTCGCGGGCGAAAGGCGAGGACCTCTCCGACCTGGCCGGGCTCCTCAACGAGCCGGTCGTCTCCACCGCCTCCAAGTCGGCCGAGGCGGCCAACCTTGCCCCCGCCACCACCTCCATCATCACCTCCGAGGACCTGCGGCGCTACGGGATCACCTCGCTCGCAGACGCCATCAACTTCCTCTCGGTCGGCATGCTCACCGAGCCGAGCTACGCGACGCCCGAGATCGGAGCTCGTGGCGTGCTCCTCACCGGCGACTACGGGAATCACGTCCTCCTCCTCCTCGACGGTCACGTGGTGAACGAGCCGTGGGATGGCACCGCCTACTACGACATCTCGGCCGCCATCCCGCTCGACCTCGTGGACCACGTGGAGGTGATCCTCGGTCCCGGCTCGGTGCTGTACGGCTCGAACGCCATGCTGGGGGTCATCAACGTCATCACCAAGCGCGCCAAGGACTACGCCGGCCTGCACCTCATCGCCGAGGGCGGGCTCCCCGAGGTCGGCCACTTCGCCTTGGGGTACGGGCAAGCCTTCGAGTGGCTCGGCCAATCGGGCGAGCTCACCGCGGCCCTCGACTACGTCGGCACCCGGGGACCGAGCGAGACCTATCCGGTCGAGACCTACGGCGGTGACCTCTGGGGCGGCACCGCCACGCACCGGGCCATCGACGTCCCAGCCTCCTACCTGCGCTTCATCCTCGGAGATCTCGAACTCTCGCTCCGGGCCGCCCAGTCGCGCCGGGCCGCCACCCAGATCATGGGCGACTTCGACGACCCCAACAACTGGGAGCGGGACCGCTGGCTGTCCTTCGACGCGCGCTATTCCGCCTCGCTCTCGGCGAACCTGAGGCTCGCCGTCCGGCTCTACGGCGACTACTACGATTACTTGGACAACGCCCCCTCGGCCTCCTCCCTCGACTGCGAGGGGAATCAGTCGTCCTGCGTCTTCCGCAACTCCGGGGTGTCGCGCTGGGTGGGCACGGAGGTGAACGGCACCTACGACTGGCTGAAGGACGGGCGCTACGTGACGCTCGTCGGGGCGGACGTCCGCTACGAGCACGTGACGAGCTACGTGGCCTACGACGACAGCGCCGAGGGCCTCTCCATGACCGGCGCGAGCTACGACAAAGAGGACACGGTCATCGGCGCCTACCTGCAGCAGACGCTTCATCCGGCGAGCTTCCTCAGCCTCAATGCGGGCGTGCGGCTCGACCACGACCCCGACTTCGGCTCCCACCTCTCCCCGCGGGTGGCGGCGGTGGTCCCGGCCTGGCCGGGCGGGACCGTGAAGGGCATCTACTCGACGGCCTTCCGCGCGCCGAGCTTCTACGAGCGCTACTACTCGGACGCGACGAGTGAGCTCGCTGCGCCGAACCTCAAGCCCGAGACGGTTCAGTCGGTGGAGGGGGTCGTCGAGCAAAAGGTGGGAGCGGATCGCTTGCGCCTCGCCGTCTTCCGCAGCTGGTGGGACGACCTCGTCGTGACGGTGCCGGCGAGCGACGCCCAGGTGGCCTCGGCCATCGCGAGCGGCCAGCTCTCCCCCGGGGTGACCGGGATCGTGGAGTACGCCAACGCTTCGAGCGTGGACAGTTACGGGCTCAACGCCGATTTCGAGGGGAGCGCGCTCCTCCAGAAGCTTCGCTACGGCGCCGGCCTCACCCTGGCCCGTTCACGGGCCGAGGGGGACGTTCCGCTCGCGGCGGCGGCCCAGGTCTTCGGCAACGCGCGCATCTCCTACGACCTCGGTGGCGCCCTCCCGATCCTGGCGCTCGCCGGGAGGGTGGCGGGATCGAGGCCGGTCTCCGGCACCAACTTCGCTCCCGTGCCCGAGGCCGATCCGCAGGTCGAGGTGCGCGGCACGGTGAGCGGCCCCATCGCGGGCGGCCTCGCCTACCGGCTCTCGGCCGACTGGGCGAGCAACGGCACCTCCGCCTACGCGGTGGGGCCCCTGCGCGCTCCGCAGCCGCCGAACTTCACGAGCCAGACTATGCTCCTCCTCCCGCGCTACCAGGTCCTCTTCGGCCTTCGCTACGACCGGTAAGAGTCCGGCGCTCACACCGCGCGCCGGGGGAGGGGCCCTCGCGCCTCCTCGAAGCGGCCGCTCACCTGGGAGCGGTCCTCGAGGCCGCGGACGAGCTCGGCCACGAGCGCGGTCCAGCCGGTCTGGTGGGAGGCGCCCAGGCCGCGGCCATCCTCGCCGTGGAAGTACTCGTGGAAGAGGAGCAGGTCCTCGTCGCCGGGGTAGAGCGGCCTGCGCCGGCAGGGGCGTTTCCCGGAGGGATCGGGGAGGAAGAGCCGCGTCACCCGCCGGGTGAGCTCGTCGGCCACCTCCCCGAGCGACAGCTTTCGCCCCGAGTGCGTGGGGCATTCCACCCGGAAGGCCGGGCCGTAGAAGTGATGGAACTTGCGGAGCGCCTCGATGAGCAGGACGTTGAGCGGCATCCAGACGGGGCCACGCCAGTTCGAGTTTCCGCCGAAGAGATCGCTCGAGGACTCGCCTGGCTCGTAGGCCACCCTGAAAGTCCGGCCGTCGAGGGTGAAGGTGTAAGGCGAGCGGCCGTGGGCCCTCGAGAGCGAACGCACGCCGAAGGGGGAGAGGAATTCCTCCTCGTCGAGCATGCGGGCGAGCAGCGCCTTCATGCGGTGAGCGCGGAGCAGGGCAAAGAGGCGCCGCTCGCCGCCCCCCTTCTCCATGAAGCGCGAGACCTGGCGGGCGAGGTCGCTCCGGTTGTGCAGGAACCAGCCCATGCGCCGCGCGAAGTCGCGGCTGCGGGTGAGCACCTCCGGGTCCACCACCGCCACCGCGAGGAGCGGGATGAGCCCGACGAGCGATCGCACGCGCAGGGGTTCCACCCGGCCGTCCGGCGTGCGCACCGCGTCGTAGAAGAACTGGTCCCCCTCGTGCCACAGGCCGACGCCCCGTCCTCCGAGGTCGTTCAGAGCTCCGGCGATGTAGAGGAAGTGCTCGAAGAACTTCGTCGCCACGTCCTCGTAGATGGGCTCCTCGCGCGAAAGCTCGAGCGCGATCTTGAGGAGGTCGAGGCAGTAGGCGGCCATCCAGGCCGTGCCGTCCGCCTGCTCGACCACCGCGCCGGAAGGGAGCTTCTCCGAGCGGTTGAACACCCCGATGTTGTCGAGGCCGAGGAAGCCCCCCTGGAAGACGTTGCGGCCCTCCTCGTCCTCGCGGTTCACCCACCAGGTGAAGTTGAGGAGGAGCTTCAAGAAGACCCGCTCCAGAAATGGGCGGTCGGCGTGCCCGTTCACCTCGCGGTCGATCTCGTAGACCCGCAAGGCCGCCCAGGCGTGCACCGGGGGATTCACGTCGGAGAGCTGCCACTCGTAGGCCGGCAGCTGGCCGTTCGGGTGCATGAACCACTCGCGCGTGAAGAGGAGGAGCTGCTCCTTCGCGAAGGTGGGATCGGCCCGGGCGAGGGCCACGCACTGGAAGGCGGTGTCCCAGGCTGCAAACCAGGGGAACTCCCAGCCGTCCGGAACCGTGAGGACGTCGGCGCTGTGCAGGTGATCCCAGCCCAGGTTGCGGCGGGTGGCATGGCCGGGCGGCGGGGGTGGCTGGCCCGGGTCGCCTCGTTTCCAGACGGCGACGTCCCAGTGGTAGAAGATGCGGTTGTGGCAGAGGCCGGCCAGGGCCTGGCGCGCGATGAGGCTCGCGGCCGGGTCGTCGGGCCGGGCGGCGAGGGCCCGGTGGTACGCGTCGGCCTCGCGCCGTCGCAGCGCCACGAACTCGTCGAATTCGTGAAAGGGATCTCTTCCCCAGGTGCGGGCCAGGCGAGCGCGGACCACCACCTCGTCTCCGGGCCTCACCTGGAAGGTGAACCAGGCGCCGGCCTTGGTCCCTTCCCGGGCGGGGTTCACCGCCGAGCGGTCCCCTCGCACCAGCCGGGCGGCGAGCCCGTCTTTGAAGTAGCCATCTCGCGCCACGCCGTAGAGGCGAGGCAGGTTCGTCTCGTTCTCGCAGAAGAGCCACTCGCAGGGCCCCGCCACCTGCAGCAGCATGGCGCCGAGGGTGGGGTGGCGGGCGACCAGGGTCCCGTCCCGGGCCAGGGCGAGGAGCGGCCGCGGCTCGCGGTAGCCCCAGGACCAGGTGTTGCGGAAGAAGAGGGTGGGCAGGAGGTGGAGCGGCGCGGGTTGCGGGCCTCGGTTCACCGCCGAGACCCGGAACAGGATCTCCTCCGGCTCTCGCTTGGCGTGCTCGACGGTGACGTCGAAGAAGCGGCCACCCTCGAAGATCCCGGTGTCCTCGATCTCGAATTCGGGGGCGCTCCGGCCGCGCCGGGCCGCCTCCTCGCGCAGGAGGGCATAGGGAAAGGGAGCCTGCGGATAGCGATAGAGGACGCGAGCGTAGGCGTGGCTCGGGAGGGCGTCGAGGAAGTGGTAGATCTCCTTCAGGTCCTCCCCGTGGTTGCCCTCCTCCCCGGTGAGGCCGAAGAGGCGTTCCTTCAAGATCGGGTCGGTCCCGTTCCAGAGGGCGAGGCTGAGGCACAGGCGCTGCTCGTCGTCACACAGGCCGCCGATGCCGTCCTCGCTCCAGCGGTAGGCCCGGCACTCGGCCTCCTCGAAGGTGAAGCCCTTCCAGGCGCGGTCGTCCGGGCTGTAGTCCTCGCGCACCGTGCCCCAGGCCCGCAGGGCGAGGTACGGTCCAAAGCGCCGCCAGGGTGCGAGGCCGCGGTCAGCGGCATCGAGGCGCGCACGCTCGGGGTCCTGGTAGGGTGACGAGGCGTTCATGCCGGCGGCCTGGCGCCAGCCCCCCCCAGGAGGGCCGCCGCCGGTGCGTCGAGCAGCCAGGTGAGCTCGCCGCCCGAGGGCTTGATGCGGGCCGCAGGCAGAGCGCTCCCCGCCCCCTCGAGCACCTCCGCCACCTTCTCGGCCTTCTCCGCTCCCGAGACGAGGAACACCACCGCCCGGGCCGCGTTGAGGACCGGCAAGGCGAGGGTGATGCGGTGCGTACGCAGGCGTTCCACGTAGGGGGCGAGGACGAGCTTTTCGGTCGCGTCGAGCGCATCGGAGCCCGGGAAGAGCGAGGCGGTGTGGCCGTCCTGGCCGAGGCCGAGCAGGACGAGGTCGAAGCGGGGGAGCTCGCCCGGCTTTGAGCCGAAGGTGCGCCTCAACTCCCGCTCGTAGTCGGCGGCTACCGCGTCGGCGTTGGTGTCCTCGGCTCGGATGCGGTGCACGTGCTCGGGACGGACCGGCACCCGGGAGAGGAGGGCGGCCCGGGCCATGCCGTAGTTCGACTCGGGGTCGTCGGGGTGTACGTGCCGCTCGTCGCCGAAGAAGATGTCGGTCTTGTCCCAGGGTACGCGGGTGAAGTAGGGGCCGCGTGGATCGGCGAGGAGCAGGTAGAGCCGCTTGGGGGTGGCCCCGCCCGCCAGGGCGAGGAAGAAGCGGCCGCGCTCCGCCACGGCGGTCTCGGCGCGCTCGGCCACCTCCTCGGCGGCGAGCCGCATGAGCGCGCTCGCGTCCTTTGCCACTCGGACGAGGCTCATGCCGGGTTCACCCACTTTCGTCCGTCCTTGCGAAGCATCTCGTCGGCCGAGGCCGGGCCCCAGGAGCCGGCGGCGTAGTTGGGGAAGTCGCGGGCGGGCAGGCTCGCCCACAGATCGAGGATGGGGGTGGCGATGCGCCAGGAGGCCTCCACGTTGTCCCAGCGATGGAAGAGGGTGGCGTCGCCCATCATGCAGTCGTAGAGGAGGCGTTCGTAGCCGGTGGCGGGCGGGGTCGGGCCGAAGTCGCCGTAACCGAAGCGCAGGTTCACGTCGGCGAGGCGGATGCTCTGGCCCGGGATCTTGGCCTTCATGCGCAGCGCGATGCCCTCGTCGGGCTGGATGCGCATCTCGAGGCGGTTTTGCTCGATCGATTCCACTCCCGCCCCGCGGAACAGCATGAGGGGCGGGCTCTTGAACTCGATGGAGATGAGGGTCTCGCGCCGGGCAAGCCTCTTGCCCGAGCGCACGTAGAAGGGGACGCCGGCCCAGCGCCAGTTGTCCACCTGCAGCTTTAGGGCGGCATAGGTGTCGGTCTTGGAGGTTTGGGAGACGCCCTTCTCCTGCCGGTAGGCGGGGACGCGCTCCCCGTCGATGGTGCCCTCGCCGTATTGCCCGCGCACGGTGGAGGCGAGGATCTCCTCCGGCTGCATGGGCCGCACCGCGTCGAGCACCTTCACCTTCTCGTTGCGTACCGCCTCGGCGGCGAGCGTGGAGGGCGGCTCCATCGCCACCAGGGTGAGGAGCTGGAAGATGTGGTTCTGGATGATGTCGCGCAAAACCCCGGCCTTCTCGTAGTAGGCGCCCCGGCCCTCGACGCCCAGCTCCTCGGCCACCGTGATCTGGACGTGGTCCACGTAGCGGCGGTTCCAGATGGGCTCGAAGAGCCCGTTGGCGAAGCGGAAGACCAGGATGTTCTGCACGGTCTCCTTGCCGAGGTAGTGGTCGATGCGGAAGAGCTGCTTCTCCTTCAGGACCCGGGTGAGCTCGTCGTTCAGAGTTCGGGCGCTGTCGAGGTCATGTCCGAAGGGCTTCTCCACCACCACCCTCCGCCAACGCTCACCGTCCTCGCGGACGAGCCCCGCCTCGCCCAGCCGGCGCACGAGCGGGCCGAAGGCGTCGGGCGGGGTGGCGAGGTAGAAGAGGGCGTTGCCCCCCGTGTCGTGCTCGCGGTCGAGCTCGGCGATGCGCTCCCCGAGCCGGGCGTAGGTGTGAGGCTGTTCGAGGTCCCCGGACACGCAGTGGAGTCTCTGGCGGAAGTCCGCCCACACCGCCGGGTCGATGGGGCTCGTCGCGAACTCGCGGATCTCCTGGCTCATGAGCTCGCGGAAGGCCTCGTCGTCCATGTCCTTGCGGACGACACCCACGAGCGCGAAGTTCTGGGGCAACAGCCCGTTCAGGCGCAGGTTGTAGAGCGAGGGCAAGAGCTTGCGCTTCGTCAGATCGCCGGTGGCGCCGAAGATGACGATGGCGCAGGGATCGCCGGGGCATTCCATGCCTGGCGGACAATCGACCATGACCTACACCTCCTGGGGGGATGCCCGCACGCCGGGCGGGCCGGCGGGTGGTCCCGGTGCTTTACGATCTGCTTCCCGCACCGGCTCCGTGCAGCGAGAAACGCCCGAGCCTCCCGGCAGCCACAAGGGTGGCCTCGACAAGCCCTCCCGGGCTCTTAGCTTCTCTCGGAAAGGAGGTCACCGATGTTCACCCTTCGCCGTGCGGAGGAGCGCGGGCTTGCCGAGCGAGGCTGGCTCAGGAGCCGCCACAGCTTTTCCTTCGCCGATTACTACGACCCAGCGCACATGGGGTTTCACGCGCTGCGCGTCATCAACGAGGATCTCGTGCAGCCGGCCTCCGGTTTCGGGCCCCACCCCCACCGCGACATGGAGATCGTGACCTACGTCCTCGAGGGTGAGCTCGCCCACCGCGACTCGCTCGGGAGCGGGTCCACCATCCGGCCGGGGGAGGTGCAGCGCATGAGCGCCGGCAAGGGCGTCGTGCACAGCGAGGCGAACCCTTCGAAGGTGACGCCGGTCCACTTCCTCCAGATCTGGATCCGTCCGGACACCGAGGGGGTCTCGCCCTCCTACGAGCAGAAGGCGTTCGCGCTGCGAGACCAAGAGGGGAAGCTCGTCCTCGTCGCGTCGCCAGACGGGGCCGAGGGGAGCCTCACCCTAAAGCAGGACGCTCGCCTCAGGGCCGGGTTCCTCGGGAAGGCGGAGCGCGTCCGTTACCTGCCGGGCGAGGGGCGTAGCACCTACCTGCACCTCGCCCGCGGCGAGCTCGACGTGAACGGGACACGGCTGCGCGCGGGCGACGCGCTCATGGCGGAAGGCGGGGAGCCGCTCCTCATCGAGGGCCGGGGAAATGAGGGCGGCGAGGTGCTGGTCTTCGACCTCGCCTGACTCGGGGGCCCGCCTACTTGCAGTGGCGCTCCATCACCTCGAACAGGCTCTCGATCCTGAGCGGCTTCTCGAGGTGCCCCGCCACGCCGAGGGAGGCGATCCGGTCCTCCACGCCCGCCGCCGCCGAGACCACCACCACCGGCACCTCGGCGAGCTCAGCTTCCTCGAGCTGTCGCCGCCGGAACTCGAGGCCGTCCATGACCGGCATGAACAGGTCGAGCAGGACGATGGCCGGACGCTCGGCCCGCATGCGCGCCAGGGCCTCGAGGCCGTTGCGGGCGGTCGTCACCTCGTAGCCCTCGAGCTCGAGCACTTCCTGCAAGGTTTCGCGGATGTCGCGGTCGTCGTCCACCACGAGCACGCTGCGTGCGGCGCGGCCTCGGGCGCGGTCGGGAGTCGAGGGGAGGGGGGTAGGCGTCGTCATCACGGCCGGTCGTTCTCCCCGAGCCGGGTGGGACCGTTCATCCGCACCCGTGAGCTCGCTTTCGGCTAGCCGGCCCCCCCGCGCTGTTCGCCCGGGCCGAATGGTGGGGCATCCTACCCTGAACCTTTGCCCTTGTCGCCAAGCCGCCCTGTCTTTTAGGCGGGGGATCTCACGCCTAACTGCCGCGCAGGCGGATGGGGCTGCGCCCGGGTGCGCGTACCTCATCATCGCACCCGCCCCTTCCTCCTCGTTCTCGGGCTGGCGAGAAGGCCAAGATCCTCACTTCGAGGGATCCTGGCGACAAAGCGAAAGGGCCCTCCGTGACCGTGCGTGCATCGAGGCAGCGCTGGGCGGGCAGGAAAGCGAGCCGTCCGCCTGCAATGTCCCGAGAGCCCCGGACAGGCGGCGGGCTCGCCAGGAGGGCGCCCCCTCATGGGGGAATACCATGGCCTCGGGCTTTCCCTCCCGAGGCTCATCGCCCCCGAGAGCGGACGAGGAGACTTAGTCACCTTGAGTGCCATGTCGCTTCCGGTGATCCCGGGAGGCGCCCAGGAGCCGCAGTCCTTTGGGCTCTCCGGAAGGTGCGGTGCGAGCGAGTCCAGCTGCGCCCGCGCCCGTGCCGCTCGCCCCGCTCCTCTCGAGCGCAGGCGCGGAGAGCCACGCGGGCCTCCGAGGTCGCTCCCAAGGCCCGGGTGGAGTTTTGGCGTGTGCTCGGTGTAAGCGGGCCTCCACGGGAGCTTCATCGCATCGAAGGCGAGCGCACCTGCGGCGGACCCGAGGTCCGCGGAGCGCCTCTGGGCCGCGATCTCGGGTCGCGGCGGAGGCTCGGCGAGCGTCGAAACCTGGATTGACGCGCAGCCGAAGCCCCTGCGCCTGCTCGCCCGCGGTTCGCTCTGCCTCTTTCACGAGCTGGCGAAGCCTTCCGACCTCGCCACCCCAAGCCTTTTCGGCCCCTCTTTCCTCGACCTCGCCGGCCGGATGGGCCTCTGCGGACGGGCGACCCCGCGCTGAGCGGGCCTGTTTCTAGCGGCCGCGCACGCCTCGAGAGCGAGCGAGGAGCTTGCGCGTGGCGTGCGCCACCGCCTCGCTGAAGGAGGCGACCGCGGAGGCGTCGGCGCTGCCGGGCGGTTCCATGGCCGCACCGAAGTGGTAGACGAGCTTCACCGGCAAAGGCACGGGCGGAAGGAAGAGGGTGCGCCCGTCGCCCAAAGGAAGGCAGAAGGGGTGCTGCCAGTCCGCGCCGAGGATGACGAGCGGGACGACCGGCGTCTGCGTAAGGGCTGCCAGCCGAGCGTAGGCGCGGCGGCCGCGCCACTGGATTTCGTCACGGGGGCCGCCCACCTCGCGCCGCCCACCCGGGAAGACGAGCAGCGACTCCCGCCTTCGCAAGGTCGCGAGAGCCGCTTCCTGCTCTGCCGGGATCCCTCCCGCCTGGACACGCAGCCAGCTGGCGAGACTCTCCTTCAGGCCCGGCTCGCTGCGGTGCATCATGCGAAAGGGCAACAGTCCTTTCAGCGCACAGGCACGGGCGAGGATGAGGAAGGTCTCAGTGTAGAGCCACGTGCGGGGGTGCTTCGCGACGAAGATGAGCGGGCGATCGCGCGGGAGGGCGCTCATCCCGTGAAACTCGACCCTGTGGTAGCAGGAGAGGATCCGTGCCACCCCGTTGAGGATCCGTCGGTGCGGCCAAGCCCCTTCGAGAATTTCGACCTTCGTCGAAATCGCGCGGGGCTCGAATGCGGAAAGGGAGACGAGGCTCATCCATCCCACCTCCGGCGCGAAACGCCCTCACACATTACGAGCGTCCCGGACGGCGCGCTATCCGATACCTGTCGGGGCTTCATGGTGTGCCCTCCTGTGACGTGCGCCTGACGCCTCGGCTCCCCTCCGGACCCTCGCGAAATAGAACGCCCGCGCCCTCGCTCGAGGAGGTCCGGCTCCGGCAGGCGCTGAAGCGCCGGCGAAGAAACGTGCTATCTCCCGTGCAGGGATCGTCCCTTGGCAGGGGAAGGAGGGGCGGTGGAGAAGCGTTCGAAGCGACCCGAGGTCCTCGCTGCCATCGACGTAGGCACGAACGCGGTCCGCCTGGAGCTCGCTCGTCCTCTCCCGGACGGCTCGCTCGAGACGCTCCACCAGGAGCGCGACCCCGTGAGGCCCGGCGAGGGCGTCTTCGCGACCGGATCCATGCCGCGCGCCGTCGCCGATCGCTTGCTCTCGACCCTCAGGCGCTACGCGGCCCTGTGCCGGCGCGACGGTGCCCTCGTGCGGGCGGTGGCGACGAGCGCGGTCCGCGAGGCTCGAAATCGCGACGAGATCGTGCGCCGGGTCCGCGAGGAGGCCGGCCTCGATCTCGAGGTGGTGTCAGGCCGGGAAGAGGCGCGTCTCATCTGTCTCGGCGTGCTCCACGGGCGCCCCAAGACGGCGCGCTCGCTCGTCATCGACATCGGTGGGGGCTCGACCGAGGTGGCGCTCGCCAGGGGGGAACACGCCGTCGAGCTCTTTAGCGTGGCGGTGGGAGCGGTGCGCCTCACCGAGATGTTCGGAACCGCCTCCAAGGTGACGAAGGGCCGGTTGGCCCTGCTCCGCAGCTACGCCTCCGAGGCCTTCCGGGAGGGGCTGCCCCGGCGGCTGGCTCATCCGGTGGAGGCCCTCGGGGCCTCCGGAACCATCAACGCCGTGGTCGGCTTCGCCGCGTCGAAGGGCCGCAGCGCACAGCGCAAGCAGATCGCGCGGGCCTCCGAGGAGCTCGCCTCGATGGGCCTCGAAGAGCGGCGTCGCCACTTCGATCCGAACCGGGCCGAGATCGTGGTGGGAGGGGCGGTCATCCTGGAGACGCTCCTCGACCGCCTCGGCCTCAAGTCGGTGACGAGCGTCGACACCGGCCTGCGCAACGGGGTGCTCATCGACCTCTTCAGGCGCACCGCCTCGGCCGAGCCCGACGACCGCTCGGGCGCCGAGGCCGCCCTGGCCCTCGGGCGCCGCTTCGACTTCGACGAGAAGCACGGTCTGCAGGTCGGCGCCATCGCGGTGACCCTCTTCGAGGACCTGGCGACCCTCCACGGCTTGCCACACTTTGCCCGCCGGATCCTCGAGGCGGCCGCGGTGCTCCACGACCTCGGCAACGCGGTCGCCTTCCACAAGCATCACAAGCACACCTTCTACCTCGTGGCGAACGCCGACATGCCGGGCTTCTCCGAGCGGGAGCGGGAACTCGTCGCCACCGTGGCGCGCTACCACCGGCGCTCCACGCCCGACCGCAAGCGAGCCGACCTGTCCCACTTCTCCGCATCGGAGCTCACCACGGTGAGGAAGCTGAGTGCGCTGCTCCGGGTGGCGAACGCCCTCGACGCCTCCCACCGCCAGCCCGTCCGCGGCCTGAGAGCCCGCCTCGGCCCGCGCGCGGTCACCCTGCACCTTCGCGTGCGCGACGCGGCCGATCTCGAGCTGTGGGACGTGGCGCGGGAGGCCGCCTTCTTCAGGGAGGTCTTCCGCAAGCCCCTCGAGGTCCTGACGCGCCGCGGCCAGCCAGGCAGGTAGGGAAGCAGGCGCACCGTCCACGAGGGAGCGGGGCAGAATGGGACGATGGGGATCTCTTCCCCGCTTGGGGCTAGCTCCTCGCCGGAAAACTCGCCTGATCTCGCGGCCCGCCCAAGGGCACGGCCCTTGCCTTCTCTCGTGGACAACGCGCGGGCGCTCGAGCCCGCTTCGAACGAAGGAGTCCATCATGAAGAAGATCCTGAGCGCGCTCGTGGCCCTCGCCTTCATCGCCGCTGCCGCCCCCGCCCTCGCCGAAGAGGCGAAGGCTGCCGACACCACGGCCGCCCCGGCCGCCCCGGCCGCTCCTGCGAAGGAGAAGAAGGTGAAGAAGGCCAAGAAGGCGAAGAAGGCCAAGAGCACCGACGACGCCGCGAAGAAGGCTCAGTAGTTCTCCGCGATTTCGAAGAGTCGCTTGCTGTCAAGAGAGCCGGCCGCCCAAAAGGCGACCGGCTCTCTTCGTCGTGACGCCCCCGAGGCCGCCTCCTAAGAGCAGGACTCCCTGCCCGGCCCTGGGGGGCTATTCACCTTTAGTCTCGACCATCCACAAGGCGTCACGGGTGAACGGGCCCGCGCCCGAAAGAGGGCGACCGGTCGGAGACGTGACGCGCCTTAAGCCGTCCGTGCTTCGCGCTCTAAAGAGGGTGACCCTGGGGGTCCTTTCGAAGAGGCGTCCTCTCGGCGCGTGGGGCACCTTCCTTCGAGCATCGCGCCGCGTGCGGTGGTAGTCTCGCTCGCCTCGCCCACGGTACGGCCTCTTCCGAGAGAGGCCGGAGCCGTTTTCGTGCGGGCGGTTGGCCTCGCCCGGGTTTAGGGCGTCGCGACCCACAGAGTGCGACCGGGGGACGGTGGCGTGGAACGACAGAAGCTCATGAAGGAAATCCGAGGCTGGGTGGTGACCATCCTGGCGGTCCTGGCGTTTCGGACCTTCCTCTACGAGGCGGTGTACATCCCGTCCGGCTCCATGCTCCCCACCTTGCAGATCGGGGACTACGTCATCATCGAGAAGTGGGCCTACGGGGCCCGCCTCCCCTACACCGAAAGTGCGCAGATCACCTGGGCCTCCCCCCGGCGCGGCGACATCGTCGTCTTGCTCGCTCCGCCCGGCAATCCGCGCAGCGACGACCTCATCAAGCGGGTGGTGGGCGTCGCCGGGGACACGGTGGAGATCCGCAATGGCGCCCTCGTCTTGAACGGCCGGCCGGTCCCGCGCCAGCTCGTCGAGGGGCCCTGCTCGTACTGGAACAAGGGGGAGGGAGGACCCTGGGTCGAGGAACCCTGCACCGACTTCGTCGAGGAGCTCGGTTCGCACGTCTATCAAACCTACTGCACCCCGTTCGTCGCCTGTGGCGACGTGCCGGCCACGGTGGTGCCCGAGGGGACGGTGTGGCTCGCCGGTGACCACCGCGATCACAGCGCGGACTCTCGGGTGTTCGGGCCGGTTCCGGTGGGGCGCATCAAGGGCAGGGCCTGGATGGCGCTCGCCTCCTGGGGCCCCTCCGGTCCGCGCTGGAACCGCCTCTTCCACAGCGTGAAGCATTGAGCTCTTGCGGAGGGCCCAGTCCGTTAGGGTCCGACCGCACTCTTCGGCTACACTTTCCCTCGCGAGGCCCTCTCGCCAAGAAGGTCGGGGAAGGGGCTTCGGGGATCTTCGCCCACCTGGCGGAGGGAAGGCATGCGCCTGTTCCAGTTCTCCTACAGCCCCTTCGCCGCCAAGGTGAGGCGCTGCCTCGAACTCAAGGGCCTCGCCTACGAGGCGGTCGAGGTCCCCTATCTCGACCGGCGCGAGCTCGTGGCTTCGACCGGCGGCTACGCGCACGTCCCCGTGCTCGTCGACGCGGGCGAGGTGGTGACGGACAGCGCACGCATCACCGCCTACCTCGACCGGCGCTACCCGCCCTCCTTGCGTTCCGATCCGGAGAGCGTCCTCGTCGAGCAGTGGGCGGACAACCTGCTCGAGGACGCCGCCTTCAAGGTGGCCTGCCCCGGGCTCGAGGATCGGATGGCGGCCTGGAACGGGCGCGAGGACGCGCGGGCCATCTTCCGCCTCATGAAGGAGCGTCGCTACGGGTTGGGGTGCATCGAGAGGTGGCGGCGCGAGGCGGAAGGGCGCTGCGAAGAGCTCGTGGCGATGCTCGGCCCGGTCGTGGCCCTCGTGGCGGAGAGGCCGTTCTTGCTCGGGGGAGCGCCCACCCTGGCCGACGCGTCGGTGTACGGCCAGCTGTTCATGATCGAGGCGGCCGCGCCGGGCTTCATCCCGGCGCGCCTCCCCGCCTTGCGCGACTGGTGGGAGCGGGTGCGATCGGCCGCACCGCAACGATAGGGGCCGCCCGAGATCAGTACTTCGCGTCCTCGGTCTCGATGAGCCGGTAGATCTCGGGTGCGTCCTTCGCCTTCAAGATCGACTCGCGGAAGGCGGGGCTCTTGAAGATGCGGCTGATGCGGGCGAGGGCCTTGAGGTGAGCACCCGCCGAGTTCTCGGGGGCAAAGAGGGTGAAGAAGAGGTGGGTGGGTTTGCCGTCGATGGCCTTGAAGTCCACCCCGGCCTTGGAGCGGCCGAAGCTCGCCATGATGAGGGGAAGGCCCTGCACCTTGCCGTGGGGGATGGCGACGCCCTCCCCGATGCCCGTCGACCCGAGCTTTTCCCGCTCGAGCAGGGTCTCGAGCAGGCGCTGGGCGTCCATCTGGTGACGGCCGGCGAGCGGGCGCGTCAGCTCCCCCAGGACGGCCTGGGGGGAGTTTCCGACGAGGTCGTCCACCACCGCGGACGCCTCCAAGAACTCGACGATCTTCATGGCTTGGGAGTCTCGCTAGCACAGGTGACGATAGCCAGGCAACAAGAGGAAGCTCCTCTCGCGCGGGGGCTTCGCCTTCTTTCCCCCGCACTCGCGACCCCGAGGCGAATCCGCTCCTACGGCCTAGCCGGCCCGGGCCTCGATGAGGCCGAGGTTCCCGTCGTCCCTCCGGTAGAGGACGTTGATGGTGTGGTCCTTGGCGTTTTGAAACACGAAGAACTGGCTGTCGAGGAGGTCGAGCTGCAGGACCGCCTCGTCGAGGCTCATGGCCTGGGCCTTGAAGGAGGAACTCTTCACCACGCGGTCCGAGGGCGCCTTGGCCACGTCGAAGACCTCGTGCTTCACCTCCACGGCGCGCCCGTTGGGGCGTTCCACGTACTTGTGGTTCTTGAGCTTCTCCTTGTGCTTCTTGAGCTGTCGCTCGATCTTCTCGGCGGCGGCGTCGATGGAGGCGTACATGTCCCCGCTCTTGGCGCGGCCCCGCAAGAGGAAGGGCCCCGCCTTGAGGTTGATGTCGGCGTGGTGCACGAGGTTCTCGAGGTGGAGGACGACGTGCGCCTCGCTCGGGCGATCGATGTAGCGCTGGATGTGCTCCACCTTGTCACGCGCGTGCAACTTGAGGGCTTCGGTCGACTCGAGGTGCCTGAAGGTGATGTTCACCAGCATGAAAACCGCCTCCTGTCATGAGGACCCTTGACGCACATCGGCCGCGGTGAGCGCCTCCGGATGAGGGAGTGCGCCGCGCCGCGGCCGCTGTAGCCCTGGGCGAGCATGCCCGATGTCATTCTACCAGACCTCGGGGGGACGACCCGTCGCACGACGGGAAACGCCTCAAGTTTCCCCTAATAGGGCCTGCCGGGCCGCGCCAGGCGAACCCTCGAGGCCGCGAGGGCTTCTACGAAGCGGTGGCCCCCTTTCACCCCCCAAAGACCCGGCTGGGAGGTGGCCCTTCGCCCCCTGGCGAACGGGGTCGCCCGGGGGACCCCGAGGGCGGGACGCAAAGGAACCCACCCGCTCGCGAGGATGAGCGAAGGCGACCCGTCGCAAAGGACCCCGCACCGCGGCGGGCTCCTTGCGGTCAGAAGTACTTCTTGCGCTTGGAAGAGGGGAGGATGCCCAGGACCTCGCGGTACTTCGCCACCGTGCGCCGCGCGATCTCGATGTTCTGGCCCTTCAGGATCTCCACGATCTTCTGATCGGAGTGGGGGCGCTTGGGGTCCTCCCCGCTCACGATCTGCTTGATGTGATTCTTCACGGCCTCGCTCGCGATCTCGTCACCGCCGGTCTTGTTGATGGCCGAGTTGAAGAAGAACTTGAGCTCGTAGATGCCCTGCGGGGTGTGGACGTACTTGTTCGTGGTGACGCGCGAGACGGTCGACTCGTGCATGCCGATGTCCTCGGCCACGTCGCGCAAGATGAGGGGCTTCAAATGGGCAATGCCCCGGTCGAGGAAGTCCTTCTGGAACTTCACGATCGATTCGGTGACCTTGTAGATGGTGCGCTGCCGCTGGTGGATGGAGCGGATGAGCCACACGGCGCTGCGCAGCTTGTCCTGGATGTACTCCTTCGCCTCGCCCGCCCGCCCGTTTTTCAGGGCAGCCCGGTACATGCCGCTGATGCGGAGCTTGGAGAGCCCGTCGTCGTTCAGCACCGTCACGTAGCGGTCGCCCACCTTGTAGACGTAGACGTCCGGGGTGATGTACTGCGGCTCCTCGCCGGAGAAGGCGCGCCCCGGCTTGGGTTCGAGGTGGCTGATGACCTTCACCGCCTTCACCACGTCCTCGATGGGCGTCTTGAGGTCCTTGGCAATGGCCCCGTAGTTCTTCGACTCGAGGTGCTTCAGGTGGCGCTCGATGATGGCGACGATCTCGGGGGTGTCGGCGTTGAGCGCGCGGACCTGGATGAGCAGGCACTCCCGCAGGTCACGCGCGGCGACGCCGATGGGGTCGAAGCCCTGGACCCGCTTCAAGACCCCCTCGCAGAACTCGAGGCCCTTGCCTGACTCGAAGGCCACCCGGACCAGCGGATCGCGCGAGGCGCCGTCCTCGCTCTCGCCCTCGACCTGGGGCATCTTGAAGTAGCCGTCGGTGTCGAGGTTGCCGATGACGAGCATGGCCACCTTGCGCTCGTCGGCGGAGAAGGGGGAGAGCCGGAGCTGCCAGAGGAGGTGGTCGAAGAGGTCCGTCTTCTTGGTGAGGGTGGCCTCGTAGCCGGGCAGGTCCTCGTCGGCGAGCCCCCGGTTCGAGGGCGCGGTGTGGCCCTGCAGCTGGTAGTGGTCGAGGTACTGGTCCCAGTCGATCTCGTTGGCGCCCTCCTCGCCCTTCACCTCGACCGCCTTCTCGGGCTCCTTGTGCTCCTTCGCCACCTCCTGCTCGGCCTGCTCGGTCGGGCTCGCGCCCTCGGCCCGTCCTTCCTCCTCGCCTTCGCCGGGCTCCTCGAGCAGCGGGTTCTCGGTCACCTCGGTCCGGATGAGGTCGACGAGTTCCATCCGCGAGAGCTGCAGGAGCTTGATGGCCTGCTGCAGCTGGGGGGTCATCACCAGCTGCTGGGTCATCTTCATGTGCTGCTTCAGCTCGAGGCTCATCTTAGGAACGCTCCGGGTGCAAGAGGGTCTCGCTCGTCGAGCTGAAAGCGGTCGCCCAGGTAGACGGCGCGGGCGCGGGAGCTCTGGGCGACGGCCGAGGGCGTCCCTTCTTCCAGGATCTTCCCCACCGAGAGGATGTAGGCGCGGTCGCAGATGCCGAGCGCCTCGCGGACGTTGTGGTCGGTGAGCAGGACGCCGATGCCCTTGTCGCGCAGGGTGGCGATGAGGCGCTGCAGCTCGACCACCGCGATGGGGTCGATGCCGGCGAAGGGCTCGTCGAAGAGGATGAAGCGCGGGGTCGAGAGCAGGCTCCTCGCCACCTCAGCCCGTCGCCGCTCTCCGCCGGAGAGGGTCTCGCCGGCGCTCTCCGCCACCTCCTCGAGCCGGAACTCCCGCAGGAGCTCGAGCGCCCTCGCCTCCCGCTCCCCCTTGCCGACCCCGAGGGCCTCGAGGACGGCGGTGAAGTTCTGGCGGACGGAGAGCTTGCGGAAGATGGAGGCCTCCTGGGGCAAGTAGCCGAGGCCGCGCCTCGCCCGCTTGTGCATGGGGAGTGCGGAGAGGTCCTCCTCGCCGAGGCGCACCGAGCCGTGGTCGGGGGCGACGAGCCCCACCACCATGTTGAAGCTCGTGGTCTTGCCGGCGCCGTTCGGCCCGAGCAGGCCCACCACCTCGCCCGGGCGCACGTGAAAGGAGACGCCGTCCACCACCCGGCGTCGCTTGTAGCTCTTCACGAGCCCGTCAGCGCGAAGCAGGACCTCCCTCACTTCGCCCTCTCCTCGGCGTCCTGCCCCTTGTCGTGGTCCTTCGCCCCCGGCAGCTTCTGGCCCGGCTTCTGGTAGACGGTGCCCTTGCCGCGCTGGGCGAGCACGCGATCGGTCTCGAGGTCGTAGACCACTTCCTCGCAGTGGAGGATGGAGGGGCCGTCGTGGAGGACGGGCTCGCCCCGGCACACGATCTTGCCCGCCTCGGCGTCGTAGGTGGCGTGCTGGCAGGTGACGTACTTGTCACCGCGGGTGAGCTTCACGTCGCCGAAGCACTCGGCGTGCTGGATGTCGCCCTCCGCGTCGTTGTCGGCGACGAGCTTCTTGCAGACGAGGGTCGCGTCTTGCCGCACCAGCGTGACGAGGGGCTTGCCCGTCATGATGGTCCGGTGTTCCTTGTAGAGGTACTCGATGTTGTCGGCCTCGACGTGGGTGGGAGGCGAGGGCTTGCCCGCCTGGTCGAGAGCAGGCTTCTCCTTGGAGGAGGTCACCCGGGACCCCTCGTGCTGCGAGGGGGTGGCGAGGGCGAGCAGGCTCGCGGCGAGGAGGGCGATCACGGTGCCCCCGTCACGGCCTTCGCTCCGCCGAGGATGGTGAGTTTCTCGGTCAAGGGGTCGAGCGTGAAGCCCGGGCCCCGCACCGTGAACTTGCCGCTCCTCGCCTCCACCGGCTTTTCGCCGCGCACGAGACCGTCGCTCGCGAGGTAATGGGCTTCCGAGGTCGTGACGACTTCCCCCGCCTGCTCGGCCCGCACTCCGTCTTCCCCGGTGAAGCGGCGGTCGGGCAGGTTGCCCTTGCCGAGCCGGGCGGTGATCCAGGCCTCGTCCCGGTCGCCGGAGGCCGGGAAGCGCACGGCCACACGCTCCGCCTCGACATCGCCGGTATCGCGACGGAACGACGCCTGCATGGCAGCCCCTTGTGCGGTGAGCTCCGTGCCCCGGTAGACCCGGAAGCGGAGTTCCTGGAATGAGAGCTGGGGAGGCACTTCTTCGAGTCCCGTCGCCTTTCCTCGGCTGCATCCCACGGATGGCGAAAAGGCCACGCAGGCGAGAAACATCACCGAAAACCGCGTAACCATAACATTCTTATCTCTGGCCAATCTAGTGGCACGAAGCTTGCTTAGCGTCATTCGGGCTAGATCCCGGAAAGCTCACGGCTTTTCGGCATCGACCTTGCTAAGTCCCCGGCCGGACGCTCCTCGGGCGGGCGGGTCTTCCAACGCTCGTGCATCCAGACCCACTCGGTCGGATACCTTCGAATGGCCGCCTCCTGGAGCGCCACGGCGGCACGGGTGATGCGCAGCACCTCGGCCTCGCGATCAGGCGGGTCGGGGTCATAGGGGATCTCCGTCAGCTCGACCTCGTGACCCTGCCCCGGTTGGGTACTTCGACGGTGGCTCGTCGTCACGAGGAGGGCTGCCTCGAAGCGCAGGGCGAGGTCGGCTGCCGCCCGGGGGGTGAAGGCGAGCTTCCCGAAGAAGGGAGCGTAGACCCCCTCCACCCGCGTGTCCTGGTCGATGAGGATGCCGAGGCCGCCCCCTTGCCGAAAGAGCCGCAACAATCCCCGGGCCGTGCCGCGGTCCTCCCTCCAAAAGGTGTCGAAGCCGCACGAGGCGCGAAACCGCTCCATCCATCGGTCGAGCCAGGGCTGGGAGGTGTGGCGGGCCACCACCGCGCCGGGCTTCACGAGCAGCGCGAGGCGCAGCGCCAAGAGCTCCCAGTTCCCGATGTGGCCGGCCGCGAAGACGAGGCCCCGCCCGCGCGCGAGCGCCCCTCGAACGATCTCTTCTCCTCCCGGAGCGAGGGAGACGTACTGCGCGATCTCGAAGCGATGGCGCGGCAGGACGGCGATCTCCATCGCCACCTGACCAAGGTGCACGAGGCTCCCCTTCGCGATCTCGCGGCGCTCCTCGGCGCTCTTCTCGGGGAAGGCGAGGGCGAGGTTCTCGAGCATCCGCCGCCGTTCCCGGCCTGCGAGGTGGAAGGCCGCGCGGCCGACGAGGGCCCCGAGAACGAGTGCCGGGCGAAGAGGCAACAACGCGGCCAGGCGAACGAAAGCGCGCAAGACCGCCGCTCGCACCGCGCGCTTCACCCGTTTTCGGAGGGGAACCGCCATCGCGGCGCGACGCTAGCACGCCCTTCGGGCATTGAGTGGAAGCTCATCCCTTCCTCGCGCCACGGGCGATCCGCCCCGACGGGGACCACAGGCCCTTCGCCTTGAGGATGAGCTCGCAAAGCTCCCGCACCGCACCGTGCCCTCCGTCGCTCGCGGCGACGAAGTGCACCCGGCCGCGCACCTCGGGATGAGCGTCGGCCGGGCAGGCGGACAGGCCCACCCGGGCGAGCAGGCCGAGGTCGTTCACGTCGTCGCCCATGTAGGCCACCTCCTCGTCGGCGAGGCCGAGGCGCGAGAGGGCTCGGTAGGCGAGAAGCTTGTCCTTCTGCCGGAAGGCGAGGTGGGAAAAACCGAGCTCCTCGAGACGCGAGCGAGCGAACCCGGGCCGCCCCGAGATGACCCCGAGCTCGACGTGCTTTCGGAGGAGCACGATCCCGTGTCCGTCCCTCACATCGAAGGCCTTCATGACCTCCCCGGATTGACCGTAGTAGAGCCGCCCGTCGGTCAGGACCCCGTCCACGTCGAGGATGAGGAGCCTCACCCGAGCGGCGCGGCGAACGAGGTCGGTCCCTGGCCCTGTTCGGCGCTCGGCCCGCCGCCCGGCCCGAGCCGAACGCGCCGGCCGCCGCGCCCTCACGGCGCTCCGAGCGCGCGGCGCAGGCGCAGCACGTCGGCGAGGAGGCGATCGGCCATCTCGAAATCGAGCGAGTTGGGCCCGTCGGAGAGGGCTTGGCTCGGGTCCTCGTGGACCTCCAGGAAGAGCGCGTCGATGCCCACCGCGGCCGCGGCGCGGGCGAGCGGCGCCGCGAACTCGCGCTCGCCTCCGCTCGCTTCGCCGGCACCGCCCGGCCGCTGCACCGCGTGGGTCGCGTCGAAGCAGACCGGCGCGCCGAGCTCGCGCATCTTGACGAGGGCGCGCATGTCGACGACGAGGTCGCCGTAGCCGAACGAGGCCCCGCGCTCGGTGAGCAGGACGTTCGCGTTGCCCTCCTCCCGGCACTTGGCGAGGACGTGGGCCATGTCGCGCGGGGCGAGGAACTGCCCCTTCTTCACGTTGACGCCCCGCCCGTGCCGGGCGCAGGCCCTGACGAGATCGGTCTGGCGGCAGAGGAAGGCCGGGACCTGCAGGATGTCGACCACCTTGCCGACCGGCTCGGCCTGCCAGGCTTCGTGCACGTCGGTGAGGCAGGGAAGGCCCACCTCGGCGCGCACGCGGCCGAGAGCCGCCAGGCCCGCCTCGAGGCCCACCCCGCGGAAGCTCTTCGCGCTCGTGCGGTTGGCCTTGTCGAAGCTCGCCTTGTAGACGACGGGGAGGCCGTGGCGGGCGGCGAGGGCCTTCACCCTCCCCGCGTGATGGAGGGCCTGCGCCTCCGACTCGAGTACGCAGGGGCCAGCGATGAGGAGCAGGGGCCGCCCGTCCCCCACCTCCACCCCCCCCAAGACCGCTCGGATGGGCTCTGCCACGGCGTCCCCCCGTCTCTGTTGGAACTCGCCACCCTCGGCCAGGCGGTCCCTAGGCGCCCTTGCCTACGGCGAGCTTCTTCACCTCCGCCCCGGCCACCTTGCCGCGCGCGTCCCTTAACGCCAGGGCGGCGAGGATGAAGCCGGCGAAGAGGGGGTGGGGCCGGAAGGGTTTCGACTTGAACTCGGGATGGAACTGGCAGCCCACGAAATGGGGGTGGTTGTTGAGCTCGATCATCTCGACGAGCCCGAGGTCGGGGTTCATGCCCGAGAAGACCATCCCGGCCTGCTCGAACGCGCTGCGGAAGGCGTTGTTGAACTCGAAGCGATGGCGATGGCGCTCGTGGATGAGGTCGGCGCCATAGAGCTCGCGGGCCTTCGTGCCCGGCTGGAGGCGACAGGGATAGCTGCCGAGACGCATGGTCCCGCCCTTGTCCTCCACGCCCACCTGGGAAGCCATGAGCGTCACGACCGGGCTCGGCGTCTTGGGATCGAACTCGAGGGAGTTCGCTCCCTCGAGCCCGAGCACGTCCCTCGCGAACTCGATGACCGCCATCTGCAGGCCGAGGCAGATCCCGAAGAAGGGCACCTTGTGCTCGCGGGCGTAGCGCACCGCCGCGATCTTGCCCTCGGTGCCGCGCACCCCGAAGCCGCCCGGAACGAGGATGGCGTCCACCTGGGCGAGCGGAGCCTGGTCGCCCTCCTCCAGCTTCTGCGAGTCGATGAAGACGTGGCGCACCCGCACGTCGCCGGCGATGCCGCCGTGGACGAGGGCCTCGTTCAGGCTCTTGTAGCTCTCGGCGAGTTCCACGTACTTGCCGACCACCCCGATCGAGACCTCGCCTCGGCGCGGGTTCTGCACCTTCTCCACGATCCCTTCCCAGCGCTCGAGCCGCGGGGCGCGGCTCCAGATGTTCATGAGTTCGGCGAGCTTGTCGTCGAGACCCTCGGCGTGCAGCGCAAGCGGCACCTCGTAGATGGAGGCGACGTCCTTGGCGGTGAAGACCGCCGAGGGGTCCACGTTGCAGAAGAGGGCGATCTTGTCCTTCATCTCGCGGGAGATCTCGCGGTCGGAACGGCAGAGCAGGATGTCGGGTTGGATGCCGATCTCGCGCAGCTCCTTCACCGAGTGCTGGGTGGGCTTGGTCTTGAGCTCGCCCGCCGCTGCGATGAAGGGGACGAGGGTCAGGTGGGCATAGACCACGTTTTCCTCGCCCACGTCGTACTTCATCTGGCGAATGGCCTCGAGGAAGGGCAACGACTCGATGTCACCCACCGTGCCGCCCACCTCCACGATGACGATGTCGGCCTCGCCCGCGGCCTCGCGGATGACCGTCTTGATCTCGTCGGTGATGTGGGGGATGACCTGCACCGTCTTGCCGAGGTACTCGCCGCGCCGCTCCTTCTGGATGACCGTATTGTAGATGCGACCGGTGGTGAAGTTGTTGCCCCTGGTCATCTTGGCGTTGGTGAAGCGCTCGTAGTGGCCGAGATCGAGGTCGGTCTCCGCCCCGTCGTCGGTCACGTACACCTCGCCGTGCTGGAAGGGACTCATGGTGCCAGGATCGACGTTGATGTAAGGGTCGAGTTTCAAGTGCGTCACCTCGAGCCCGCGGTTCTCCATGAGCGCGCCGATGGACGCCGCCGCCAGCCCCTTGCCGAGCGAGCTCACCACTCCACCCGTGACGAAAAGATACTTCGTCTTCTTCGTGCGCTTCACCATGGCCCTCACCCTTTCTCAACGCTCTTTGAGCAAGGCCTCCGCCCGCTCGAGATCGTCCACCGTGTCGACGCCCATCCCCGTGTAATCCGTGGTCAAGACCCGTATCCGGTGCCCGTGCTCGAGCACCCGCAGCTGCTCGAGGGACTCCTCTTGCTCGAGCCGCCCGGCCGGCCAGCGCGTGAAGAGCTCGAGGAAACTCGCCTGGAAGGCGTACACCCCGACGTGGGCGAGCCCGAGCGCGCTCTCGCCGCCGGCCCTGCGGTGCGGGATGGCAGCTCGCGAGAAATAGAGCGCATCGCCCGCCGCGTCGCAGACCACCTTCACCACCTGCGGCCGGGCGAGCTCCCCCTCGCCGAGGGGGCGAGCCAGCGTCGCCATCTCGACCCCGGGGTCGGCCATGGCGCCGAGGAGCGTCTCGATGGCCGAGGGCTCGATGAGGGGCTCGTCGCCCTGCAGGTTCACCACCACCTCGGGCCTGAAATCCAGCTTGCGGACCGCTTCGGCCACCCGGTCGCTCCCGCTCACCGCCGGCCCGGTCATGACGGCAGAGGCGCCCACCCCCCGCACCACGGCCGCGATGCGCTCGTCATCGGTCGCCACCGCGACGAAATCCACCCCGCGGGCGCGCCGCGCCCGCTCGACCACGTGGAGGATGAGGGGTTGACCCGCCAGGATCGCGAGGGGCTTTCCGGGAAAGCGCGTCGCGCCGTACCGGGCCGGAATGATGACGGCTGCTCGTCTCAAACCGGGACCCCTTGATACTAGGCGCGATCCCTTCCGTCAATTGCCCTCTCGCCAAGACCGTCTTTTTCTTCTAAACCCTCTTCCTGCTCGTCTGCTCCGCCCCGTTCTCGTTTCCGTCCGCTGGGGTAGGCTTGCGCTCCATGCCGCTCGTCTGCCACCTCGTCGGCGCAGCTCCCACCCTCGTGAAGATCGCTCCGCTCGCGCGGGCACTCGCCCAGAGGGGCGTCGAGCAGCGCCTCGTCCACACCGGCCGGGCCGATGACCTCGTCGGCTTGGAATCCCTGCTCGAAGACCTGCGCCTCAGCCTGCCCGAGGTGCACCTCGGAGTGAGCCCCAACTCGCCCTTGGCCGAGGCAGCCGGGGTCCTGCTCGGCATGGAGCACGCCCTCCCCACCCTTGTGCCCGTGGACTGGATGGTCGTGCCAGGTCACTCGAACATGGCCTTGGCGGCGGCTTTCGCCGCCATGCACCACAAGATCAAGGTCGCCCACCTCGAGGCGGGCCTGCGCTCGGGAGATCGCAGCCGACCTGGCGAGCTCAGGCGAATCCTCCTCGACCAGGTGGCCGAGATCCTCTTCACCGCCTCGGCCCGGGGTGACGACAACCTCGTCCGGGAGGGCATCGCGGCCTCGAGGATCGCCCGCATCGGCTCGACGCTCGTCGACAGCCTTCTCTCGGCCTTACCCCGCTCGCGCGAGCGCGCGGTGCCCGAGCAGCTCGGCCTCGTGGGGGGCGGCTACGCCCTGTGCAGCCTGCACCGGCGCGAGATCGTCGAGGTCCCTCCCGTCTTGAAGGCCGTCCTCTCCGCGCTCGCCGAACTCTCGCGCCGCTTGCCGGTGGTCTTCCTCGTCCATCCATGGGCCCGCGCCCAGCTTTCGGCCGCGCCCCTCGCCAGGGCCCTCGCTGCGCTCAAGCTCGCCGCGCCCTTCGGCTATCTCGACTTCGTCTCCCTGCTCGCCGAGGCACGGCTCGTCCTCACCGACTCGGGAGGGTTGCAGGAGGAGGCGATGGCTCTCGCCATCCCGTGCCTCACGCTCGCCGAGGCGACCGAGCGCGATCTCACACTCTCCGCGGGCACGAACACTCTCGTCGGCACCTCGCCCGAGCGCATCCTCTCGGCGGCGAAGACCGTGCTCGACCGACCGGCCCCGGGCAGTTGCTCGGAACCCTGGGACGGGCGGGCCGGAGAACGCGCAGCCCAGGCCCTCCTCGAGCGCAGCGGAGCGGCCTCTCCCCTGGCGGGGTGAGCCCGCGGGAATCCTTCTCTGGTACGCTCCCCCTGGTGCAGGTGCGCGTGCGGTTCACGGTCGAAGAGAACTACCGGGGTTGGCGCCTCGACCACTACCTCTGTGAGAAGATCCAGCGGCTCTCGCGCGAGCAGGTGAAGAAGCTCATCGCCGAGCGGCTGGAGGTCGAACCGGGCCGCCCGCGCCTCAAGCCTTCCTCGCGTGTGGTGCCCGGTCTCGCCTTTGCGCTCGTGCGCGAGCGAGAGGCCGAGCCCGACACCCCGCTCGAGTTCTCGGTCATTCACGACGACGGTGCCCTGCTCGTCGTGGACAAGCCCGCCGGCCTGCCGGTCCACCCCACCGCCCGCTACCTCTCCCACACCTTCACCGCCCTCGCCCGCGCGCGCTTTCCAGAGCGCAAGGTCGACCCGGCGCACCGCCTCGACCGCGAGACCTCGGGGCTGCTCGCCTGCGGCTGCGCTCGGGAACACACCGCAGCCCTGAAGCGCGCCTTCGCATGTGGAGCGGTCAAGAAGACCTACCTCGCGCTCGCCCTGGGTTCTCCAGCCTCCGACGCCTTCGTGATCGACGCGCCCCTCGCCCTCGCCCGGACCTCCCTCGTGCGGGTGCGCATGCACGTGGACGAGGGAGGCCTTCCTTCCCGCACGCGCTTTCTCGTCCTCGGCCGCAGGCGAGCCGAGGACGGCACCGCGGTCACCCTTCTCGCCTGCTCGCCGGAGACGGGGCGGCAGCACCAGGTGCGGGCCCATCTGTGCCACGCCGGGCTCTCCATGGTGGGCGACAAGATCTACGGGCCCGACGAGGCCATCTTCGATCGCTTCACCCGGCACGAGCTGTCGGAGAAGGATCTCGCCCGGCTCCGACTTCCGCGGCACGCGCTGCACGCCCATCGGCTGGAACTCCCCCATCCGGTGACCGGGGCGACCGTGCGGTTCGAGTCGCCGCTCCCAGAGGACCTCGCCGAGTTCTGGGAAGCCTGCCGCGGGAGAGCGGACTTCTCCTCGAGGGAGCTCCACAGCGGGACCTAGAGGGGCAAGACGCCGAGCCCGCGCACGGGCCCGCCCCCTTCGTCCTCGACGAAGACGACCACCTCGTCCGCTCCCCTGGGGTCGAAGCTCGCGCTTCCCTCGAAGGCCCCGTTCCCGCTCCCCATCCCCTCGAGCGCGAGGACCACCGCGACATGGGAAAGCGTCTTGCCCGCGTTCTCTCCGCCTGCGACACGGCTCGTCGCCCGGTCCTTGACGAGGGCCATGAGGAGTTCCCCTTTCGCGGGCGGGGCCCAGCGGGCGGCGACGCGAAGCGTGCGGCGACCTTCCTCGATCTTCGTCAGGCGAAGGTCGACCTGCGCCACCGGCTCTCCCGCCAGGGCCGAGATGGCCGACCGCGCGGCCGAGTCCTCGCCGCCGGGCAACGCCAGCCGCCCGCCCACCACGAGTTCGGGCGTGTAGATCGAGCCCGAACCCATGGCCCGGGCGTAGGCCTCTTGACGATGCGTGAACACGGCAGAGGAGAAGCGGTCCTTCCAGCCGAGCCCGTCCCAGTAGTCGACGTGCTCGCCGAGTGCGACGACCCGCGTCCCCTTGGGTGGGTGCCCGACCAGGCGGCCGAGGAGGGCATCGGCCGGTGGGCAGGAGGAGCACCCCTCCGACGTGAAGAGCTCGACGAGGACCGGTACCCTCCCTTCTGCGGGAGAGCCGGGCGAGGCGAGGCAGATGAGGGCGAGGATGGCTGCGCGACCCATGTCACCCTCCATCGCCCGGTGGCGCTCCTCGTTACGGGACCCTCATGGGCTCGTCCGTAAAAGTAGAGGCTCGCCGGACCGGCGCTACGGACGGGTCACTCTGCGGAAGATGTCCTTCGCCTCGCGGCCTCGGCCTGCCCGGGCTTTCGTCCCTTGAGTTCGGAAGACTCGCCCCGGGCCTTCCACCGTGGCTGGGCCCCAGGCCACGTGCCCTGCGCACCCTTGCGTCCTCAGGGTACGCGGCGAGCCTTGGCGCGGCGCAGCGTGCGCAGGGCGGCGGAGCGCTCTTTCGCCGCCTCGGCCTTGGCGATGCGCGCTCTTTGCTTCACTGCGAGGAGGTAGAAGCGTTCCCTCAGCGCCGCCGCCTCGGCGGGCTCGAGGTCGCCGTGGCGGCCGAGGGCGCGCTCGCGCAGCTCGACCGCCTGGCAGAGGCTCACCGCAGCCGCCACCGAGACGTTGAGGGATCTCACGAATCCCCGCATGGGCACCTCGTAGCGGGCGTCGGCGAGGGCGAGCGCCTCTTCTGACACCCCGCGGCTCTCGTTCCCGAGGACGAGGGCCACCTTGCCTGAGAAAGGGAGCTCGCCGAGGGAGCGCGCCCCGTGCCCCAGATGCGTGGCGTACACCGCGAAGCCCCTCGCTCGCAGGGCGAGCAGGCAGTCCTCGGAGCTCTTCCAGCGCACCACGTCGAGCCACTTGTCGGCGTTCTGGCTCACCTTCTTGCTGCGGTGGTACGGCTTCATGGGCCCCTCGACGACGTGGACCTCCTGAACCCCGAAGGCCTCGCAGGTGCGCAGGATGGCGTTCACGTTCTGCGGATCGCAGAGCGAATCGAGGACGAGGGTGAGCGTGCGGGTTCGCTTCGACACCACGCGATCGATGCGCTCCCGGCGTTTTTTGAGGAGGAACCCCGGCTCGGCGAGGCCCGTCACCGCGCCCTCCTCTTCGAGAGCCTGCGCGGCCTGGGCGCGTCCTTCGGGAACAGATGGGTGCCGACCGCATCGAGCAAGAGGTCGAGCCCCTCGCCGGTCACCGCGGAGATGGCAAACACCTTTCGCCGAGGAGCGCGGCGGGAGAGACGGCGCGACAGCGCTCCTACCCGTGCCTTGGCCTCGGGGACGTCCACCTTGTTCACCGCCACCACCTGCGGCGTCTTGGCGAGCGCCTCGGAGTGGAGCTCGAGCTCGCGGTCGATGGCCTCGACGTCTTTCTCGGGCGATCGCCCCTCGCCCTCGGCGGCCCCGTCGACGAGGTGCACGAGCAACCGGCAGCGCTCGACGTGGCGGAGGAACTGGTGCCCGAGCCCGGCCCCGCGGTGGGCTCCCTCGATGAGGCCGGGGATGTCGGCCACGACGAAGCTGCGTTCGCCGCGCCAGGAGACGACGCCGAGGTTGGGCACGAGGGTGGTGAAGGGGTAGTCGGCGATCTTGGGCCGCGCGCGCGAGATGCGGCTAATGAGGGTCGACTTGCCGGCGTTGGGGAAGCCGATGATGCCCACGTCGGCGAGCAGCTTCAGCTCGAGCACGAGGTCGCGCTCCTCCCCTCGGGTCCCCGGCTCGGCGAAGCGCGGGGCCTGCTGGGTGGAGGTGGCGAAGTTCATGTTGCCGAGGCCGCCCTTGCCGCCCCGCGCCACGACGAAGCTCTGACCTGGGCTCGAGAGGTCGCAGAGCACCTCCCCCGAGCTCGCCTCCCGCACGAGCGTGCCGGGCGGCACCTTGAGCTCGAGCGGGGAAGCGTCCTTGCCGTTCTGGTCCGAGCCGCGCCCCTTCTCCCCATCCCGGGCGCGGTGCTCGCGCACGTAGCGAAAGTCGAGCAAGGTGGCGAGCTGCGGGTCGACGCGGAGCACCACGTCGCCCCCGTGGCCGCCGTCCCCTCCGGCCGGGCCGCCGCGCGGAATGAACTTCTCCCTCCGCCAGGCGACGGCACCGTCCCCGCCATCGCCGGCCTTGACCCGGATGCGCGCCTCGTCGATGAACCTCAAAGCGCGACCTCTCTGCGACGACAAACGCCGCCGGCCTTGAGTGGGCCGCGGCGTTCACCCCCGCTTGGGAAGGGGCGGGGAGGCTCCCCTCAGGCCTTGGGCACGATCGAGACCATGCGCCGGTCGCCGCGGTGCCGGCTGTACTTCACGGTTCCGTCGACGAGGGCGAAGAGCGTGTAGTCGCGGCCCATCCCGACGTTCTGACCGGGATGGAACTCGGTGCCGAGCTGGCGCACGATGATGTTGCCGGCCCGCACCGACTCCGAGCCATAGATCTTGACGCCGCGGTGCTGACCGGGGGAGTCGCGTCCGTTGCGCGAGGAGCCCTGTCCTTTTTTGTGAGCCATGTGTCTTCCCTCTCGGAGAGCTAGGCGCGGACCGAGGTGATGACCACCTCGGTGAAGGGCTGGCGGTGCCCCTGCTTCTTCGTCCAGCCCTCCTTCTTCTTGCGGAAGTGGATCACCTTCCGGTGCTTCCCCTGGGCGACGATCTCGCCTTCGACCGCGGCGCCGCTCACGGTGGGGTTCCCGACCTTGGCCTCGCCCTCGCCTCCCACGAGGAGCACGTCGAAGGCGAGCTTGCCGCCCACCTCGCCCTCGAGCTGTTCGATCTTGAGGCGGTCGCCCTGTGCCACGCGGTACTGCTTGCCGCCGGTCCGAATCACCGCGTACATCGGATGCTCCTTCTCGCTCGAAATCCCGTGGAGTCTCCCTGTCGAGCGTCCGTCGCGATGAGGCGCGCGCGGTGAAGCCCGGTCCTCCGGGAGGGCGGTTCTATACGATCCGGCCCCTCCACCTGTCAAGGATTCCGGACACTTTCGAGGGCGACGCCTCGAGAGAAGAGAGGTTCGGCCTGGGCACACATGCGCCCCGGCCCAAGGGACCTCTCCCCTCGCAGGGCATCGCCGAGCACGGGAGGGGCAGCGGCCTTAAGAGGCCTCAAGGTGGCTCTTTTCGCCCATCGCCTCTCCTCGAATGCCCCGGGCGACCTCTTCGTCGACGCGAGCTGCATCGCCTGCGACACCTGCCGGCGGGTCGCTCCTCACCTCTTCGGAGGAGGCCCCGAGGACCAGGCCTTCGTCGCCCGCCAGCCTTCGACCGCCGACGAGGAGCGGCGCGGGCTCATGGCCCTCGTGGCCTGCCCGGTGGCCGCCATCGGGACAAGCCTCCGCCGAGGGCGGGACGTGGCCTTGGCCGCCGGCGCCTTCCCCGAACCGGTCGCGTACACCGAGGGGGTGTACGCCTGCGGCTTCGCGTCCCGCGCATCGTTCGGGGCCTCGAGCTGGTTCTTGCGGCGACGGGAGGGAAACGTCCTCGTCGACTCGCCTCGCTTCGCCCCGTCCCTCGTGGCGCGCCTCAAGGAGATGGGCGGTGTGCGCCTGCTCTTCTTGACCCACCGGGACGACGTCGCCGATCACGCCCGCTACGCCGAGGCCCTCGGCTGCGAACGGATCCTTCACCTCGCTGACGTGACCGCCGCGACCTGTGACGTCGAGCGGACCCTCGAGGGCAGTCGGCCGGTGGCGCTCGCGGAGGACCTGCTCGCCGTTCCGGTCCCCGGTCACACCCGCGGTTCCTCGGTCCTCCTCGACGGAGCCGGCCACCTCTTCAGCGGAGATCACCTGTGGGGCGACGCGGGGGGCCGGCTCGCGGCGAGCCGGTCGGTGTGCTGGTACGACTTTTCGGAGCAGGTCCGCTCCATGGAACGCCTGCTCGAGTACCCCTTCCGCTTCGTCTTTCCCGGCCATGGACGGCCCTTCCGGGCGGCGAGTCCGGCGAAGGCCCGGCGCGAGCTCTCGGCCCTCGTGGCGCGGATGCGTAGCGAAATCTGACGGAGGGCCCTTCTAGCTCGCGCCCTCGGCGGCCCGGTGCACCTCGAACTCGCCCGAGGGCACCACCTCGTGGAAGTTCGTGAAGTCGATGGTCGACCGGTCCTCGGTGGCGCGCAGGATATCGACAAAGCGCGCCGCGAAGCGGACGTCCTCGGCGCGGTAGACGTACCGCGCGTAGATGGTCTGGGCGAGGCCCTCGTCGACTCCGGTCAGGGAGACGACGAGGTCGGACAGGGACTCCTTGAGGCCGCTCGGGGTCAATCCGTAGAGGGGGCTGTCCTCATCGATGGCGTGGACGGCGGTCCAGGTGAGCGCGAACAGGGGCTGCTCGCTCCGCCGGAGCTTCAGGTCGTACAACCTCCTCACCGGCTCGCCCTCGAGCGTCCTTTCGTTGCGCAAAAGCGCGAGCCGGAGGCGCGCCTCCACGATCTGCTTCTCGCGCGCGTTCGCCATGCGGAACATGAGCGAGGGCACCCCGTCGTAGCGGGAGACGACCGCCACCCGGCTGAAGAGGACGCGCGCGGTCGGCCGGGAGAAGCGCGCGAAGACGAGCCCGGTCGTGATGGCGAGGCCAAGGATGCCGAGCAGGGCCTCGAGGCTCATGAGTATGTTCGCGCCGAGCGTGCGCGGGGCCATCTGTCCGTAGCCGATGGTGGCGAGCGTCTGCACGCTGAAGAAGAAGCAGTCGAGGAAGGAGCCAGGCCGGGCGTTCAGGATGGCATCTCCCAGGGCCAGGTATCCCAGGGCGAAGAGGCTATTCACCACGAGGTAACCCGCGAGCACCACGCCGAAGAAGCTCCGCCACGGCATGGTGAGCAGGGTGTGATACAGATCGTGAAGGGGGTCCTTGTCGAGCCCGATCGAGATGATCTCCCGTCCGAAGGCGTGGCGGGTCGAAGTGAGGCGCTTGTCGGCCATGCTCCCCGAGCCTAACCGACCCCGCCCGACGGCGCAGGACAGGGACCCTACAGGCCGAAATGTGCCGGCGAGATCCCCTTCCACGCGCAGTACGCCCTGAGCTCGCGCTTCACGAGACCCTTGGCGAGCGCCACCACGAGGAAGTCATCCGCCCCGCCCGGGACGAGGGCGTCCGGCAGGAGATCGACCGGCAGGGCGGCGTAGGCGGCGGCGGCCGCGCACAGGGTCAGGCGCCGCGCGGGCGGGCTGTGATAGCGACCGTGCGCCTGGTCGGAGAGCACCATCCCGAGCAGGCGCAAGCGAGGGAGGAACTTGCCGGACCCGGAGCGGGCATACCAGGGGCGAGCTTCGCTGAGGGACCTGCCGCGCTTGGCCGCGGCGCCGTCGGTGACGTCCTCCGCCTCGCGGGCGAGCTCCCTCGCGGCGGCCTCCCGGCAGGAGAGGCAGCGGCCGTTCGATCCTCGCTGCTTGCCACAGGCGGGGCAGGGGGGGTGCACGGCTCGATGCTAGCGCACCGGTGAAACGCGTGCTCCGCCCGGCCGGGGTGCCGCGCAGCGAGGCGCCGGCCTGGGGTGGTCGTTCACGGCGAGTTTCTGCGGCCGAGCCCGGCAAAAAGTCTCAATCCGAAGTAGACGACGGCCAGGGCGGCGACCGCTCCCGGGAAGTATTCGTGGTCGCGCAGGAGAAAGGCCGCCGCGAGGGCTGACCCCAAAAGCCCCACGGTGAGGAAGGCCCGGGACGGCCCTCCGGCCGCGCCGGCACCGGCCGGTCCGGCGCCGTAACCCGCCCATCGTGCCATGGCCAAAAACCTCCCTATTCGCCGAGCCTCTTCTTGAGCAAGGCGTTCACGAGCGTCGGGTTGCCCTTGCCCGCGAGCTCCTTCATGACCTGTCCGACGAAGAAGCCGAGGAGCTTCTTGTTGCCTCCCCGGTAACGCTCGACCTCGCTCGGGCTCCTCGCGAGCACGCGGTCGACGGCCGCGGCGAGCGCTCCCTCGTCGGAGACCTGGGTGAGGCCGCGCGAGCGCACGAGCTCTTCGGGTTCCCCGCCGTTCTTGAACAGCTCCTCGAAGACCTCCTTGGCCGCCGGACCGCTCACCGTCCCCGCCTCGACGAGCCGCAGGAGGGCAGCCAGACTCTGCGGGGTGATCTTCCAGGCCTTGGGGGAGACCCCGGTCGCGTGGGCGAGGCGAGCGGCCTCGCCGGTGACCCAGTTGGCGACCCGCTTCGCCGCCTCCCGTCCTCCGCCGGCTGCCGCCGCCGCAGCCTCGAAGTACTCGGCCACGGCCCGCTCGGAAGTGAGGTTCTGCGCGTCGTAGGCGGAGAGGCCGTACTGGGCCTGGTAACGGGCGGCCCGCGCGAGGGGCAGCTCGGGCAGGGTGCGGCGCGCTTCCTCGATGAGGGCCGGGTCCACCCGAAGCGGCGGCAGATCGGGCTCCGGGAAGTAGCGATAGTCGTGCGCGTCCTCCTTGGAGCGCATGGCCCGGGTCTCGCCCCGCGCCGGATCGAACAGGCGCGTCTCCTGCTCGACCTGTCCTCCCTCCTCCAGGATCTCCACCTGGCGGCGCACCTCGAACTCGATGGCCTGCCTCAGGAAGCGGAAGGAGTTCATGTTCTTGATCTCGCAGCGCTGACCGAGCTTCGTCGCGCCGCGCGGCATGACGCTCACGTTGGCGTCGCAGCGGAAGGAACCCTCCTCCAGGTTGCCGTCATTCACTCCTAGATACATGAGGATGGCGCGCAGCGACTTCAAGTAGGCGATGGTCTCCTCGACGCTATTGAGGTCGGGCGCGGAGACGATTTCGGCGAGCGGGACCCCGGCCCGGTTTAGGTCCACGCCGGAGCTCAGGTCCGGCGACACCGCGTGCAGGTTCTTGCCGGCGTCCTCCTCGAGGTGAATGCGGACGAGCCTGACCGTCTTCTCTCGCCCCTCGACCGCGATGGGAACCCCCCCGCCCTCGCACAGGGGCAGCTCGTACTGGGAGATCTGATAGCCCTTGGGAAGGTCGGGGTAGAAGTAGTTCTTGCGCGCCCAGACGCTCTTCTCCCGCACGGCGCAGCCGAGGGCGAGCCCGATGCGGACCCCGTACTCGACCACCTTGCGGTTCAGGGAGGGCAACACCCCCGGCAAGGCCAGGCAGACCGGGCAGGTGTGGGTGTTGGGCTCGCCGCCGAAGGCGGTCGAGCAGCCGCAGAAGATCTTGCTCTCGGTGAGGAGCTGGGCGTGGACCTCGAGGCCCACCACCATCTCGTAACCCCGCAAGGACACCTAGCGCCTCCTTTCGGCGCCGGCCCGGAAGAGGCCGCCTTCCGGCCCGGCGGCCTTGGAGAGCGAGGAAAAGCGCCGCGAGGTGGGGAAGAGCGAGAGGAAGACCAAGGCGTCCACCGCGAAGACGGCGAGGAGCCAGCCGTCGTGCACCGCCAGGTAGGCTCCGAGCAAGAAGAGCGCCGCTCCGTGGCAGAGCAGCAGGCCGACGAGGAGCCGCACCAGGGCCACCGCCGCGCTCTCGGCCGCTGCGCGCGAGCCGATGCGCCTCGGCAAGACGCGGGCGAGCACGAGCGCACACAGGGAGAGGAGCACACCGATCCCGAGCAGGATGGGGCGCGGGAAGGTGGCGTAGTGCGGGGGGGGATTCACCGCCACGACGAGGCCGAGGAAGAGGACGAGCAGGACGAGCAGCGCCGCCCAGACGAGGACGCCGATCCGCCGCGGCTCGAGCCTCGGTGCCGGGGGGATCATGGCACCTCGTCCGAAAGCCCGGGCGGCGCCGGCAGCTCCCCGAGCTCCCGCTCCAGGGCTCGCCCGGCTCGAAAGAGCGTCGCCTCGTCGAAGGGTCTTCCGATGAGCTGCAGGCCGACCGGGAGCCTTTCGCTCGGGTGCAGCCCGCAGGGCAAGCTCAAGCCCGGCAGGGCGGCGAGGTTACAGGTCACGGTGAACACGTCGGCGAGGTACATGGTGAGCGGGTCGTTCACCTTCTCGCCGAGGCGGAAGGCCACCGTGGGAGCCACCGGGCCCGCCACCACGTCGCAGCGTTCGAAGGCGCGGTCGAAGTCGCGGCGGAGCAGCGTGCGCACCTTCTGCGCTCTCAGGTAGTAGGCGTCGTAGTAGCCGGCCGAGAGCGCGTAGGTGCCGAGCATGATGCGCCGCTTGGGCTCGGGCCCGAATCCCTGCCGCCTCGTCTCGCCGTACATGTCGCGCAGGCCCTGGTCACCCTTCGAGCGCAGCCCGTAGCGGACCCCGTCGTAGCGCGCCAGGTTCGAGGAGGCCTCGGCCGGAGCGATGAGGTAGTAGGCGGCGATCCCGTACTTCGTGTGCGGCAGCGAGACGTCGACGAGGGCCGCACCCATCTTCTCGTAGGTCGACAAGGCCTCGCGCACCCGCCTCTGCACGCCCGGCTCCACCCCCGCCTCCAGCCACTCGCGCGCCACCCCGATGCGAAGCCCGCGGGCTCCGCCCTCGAGCTGGGTCCGGTAGGGCTCGACCGCCCGTGTGGAGGAGGTCATGTCGCGCTCGTCCCGCCCGGCCACCACCTCCAGGATCGCCGCGGCGTCCTCGACGTTCCGGGCGAGGGGGCCGACCTGGTCGAGCGACGAGGCAAAGGCGATGACCCCGTAGCGCGAGACGCGCCCGTAGGTGGGCTTGAGACCCACGACGCCGCAGAAGGCGGCCGGCTCCCGCACCGAGCCGCCGGTGTCCGTCCCGAGCGCGCCGAAGGCGAGGCGAGCCGCCACTGCCGCCGCGCTGCCGCCCGAGGAGCCACCGGGGGTGCGCGACAGGTCCCAGGGATTGCGGCAGGGGAAATAGGCGCTGTTCTCGTTCGACGAGCCCATGGCGAACTCGTCCATGTTGAGCTTGCCGAGGAGGACGGCTCCGGCCGAGGCGAGCCGCTCGACCACCGCGGCGTCGTAAGGCGGGATGAAACCCTGAAGGATGCGGGACCCGGCGGTGGTCGGGATGCCGCGGGTGAGAAAGATGTCCTTCAGCGCGATCGGCACACCGTCGAGCGGACCGCGCCGCTCGCCCCGCCGGGCGCGCGCGTCGGCCGCCTCGGCGTCCTTCAAGGCCCGCTCGCCCGTCACGAGGAGAAAGGCGCCGAGCTTCTTGTCCCACCGCTCGATGCGGTCGAGCAGAGCGCCCGTCACCTCGCGCGAGGAGATGTCGCGCGCCTCGAGCCGCCTCGACAGCTCGATGAGGGAGAGCTCGAAGGATGGGCGGGGGCTCACTCGATGATCCTCGGCACCTTGAAGCAGGCCCCTTCGCGCGCCGGGGCGTTCGCGAGCGCCTCCTCCACCTCGAGGCTCGGCCGCACAAGGTCCTCGCGCAGCGGGATGGCCTCGCCCGAGGCGAGGGCGTGCGTCATGGGCTCCACCCCCTCAAGCTCGAGCTCATCGAGGAGAGCCACGTACTCGAGGATGGCCGAGAGCTGAGGCGCGAACAGGCGCTCCTCCTCGGCCGAGAGCGTCAGGCGGGCGAGCTGTGCGATGCGGCGCACTTCATCTTGCGACAGAGGCAACGGGCGGTCCTCACCTGGGCGGGCGCTGCGTCTCGTCTTTGAACCAGTTCAGGATGGCGCCCATGATGCCCTTCTGCTGGGGAGCGGCGATGACGCCGATGTCGTCCTTGTCGAGGAAGATCCCGCCGCAGTTGAAGCAGGCGTCCACGTGGACCTTCCCGTAGTCGACCTCCTGGAGCGGCATACCGCACTTCGGGCAGTGCATGTAGTGGAGTTCGCGCAGCGCCCTCGCCTGCTCCTCGGCCATGACCTTCTTCATCTCGAGCGCGATGCGCCGCTTGTGTTCGGCGTCCTCGCGGACGAAGTACTCTCCCTCGCTGGGGATCCCCTTCACCATCTTCACTCCTTCGAGCTCAAGGTATCGACCGCATTGCGAGCCGCGACGGCGTCATCACCCTTGGGGTGCGCGGAGAGGTACCTTCGATAGTAGGCGAGGGCGTCCGCCGTGCGTCCTTCATAACGATAGGTTTCGGCGAGTCCCATGAGTGCGCCCGGGTGGAGGGGGTCGGACTCGATGGCCGCCTTGAAGCTCGCCTCGGCTGGCCCGTATTGGGACAGGTCAAAATAGCAGGCACCCCGGCCGGCGAGCGCGTCGGCGTTGCCGAGGTCGGTCGAGAGGACCTTGGCGTAGACGTCGAGCGCAGCCTCCGGCTGGTTGCGGTCCCTGAGCGATTTCGCCTCAGCGAGCAGGGTTTTCGGGCCGCGCGGCGGTGGCCTGGCGCCCTTGGCGGCGGCGGGTGGCTTGGCGGAAACCTTGGCCGGCCCTCCGGGTGCTGGCTGTGCCGAAGGGGGTGCGGGCGGCTTCTCGACGGCCGCGGTCTCGGCGAGGCCTGGACTTGCCGCCAGCGGCGCGGGCGCGGGAGAGGCAGGCTGGCCCTCCGCGGGGGCGGGAGCGGCGGCGACCGCCTTTTGCTCGGGAGCCGGGCTCGGCTTCGCCTCGGCGGTCGGCAAAACCGTCGCGGCGGGCGACGGAGGCTCGGAAGCCGCGGCCGCCGGGGGCGGAGGAGGAGGTGGGGTTGGGACCGGGGTCGCAGTGGAAGGTGGCGCGGGAAGCGGGGTCGGGGCCACCGCCGCGGGCGGTTCTGCCGGGCTCGGCGAGGCCGCCGCGCCGTCCTGTGCCTTGGGAGCGGGGGCGTTCGGAGTGAGCGTCTCCTTCGCTCCCGTCTCGAGGAGCTTGGGCGAGGGGGCTGCGATGAGAGGCGCCGAAGCCGGGTGGGCTTCCTGCGCGGGCGGAGCCGGGCGGGCCTCGTGCGCGGGTGGAGCCGCGCGAGCTTCCTGCGCCGGCGGAGCTGGGCGGGCTTCCTGCGCAGGCGAGGCCGGCTCAGTCGGCGGAGCTGCCGGTGGCGATTCCGGCTTCGCAGCGGGTGGCGTCGTAGCCGGGGCCGAGGGCGCATTCGTGGCTGCAGGCAAGAACGGGAGCCAGGTCGGCCGGCCAAAGTAGACGTACGCCCCCCCGGCGGCGAGGAGGACGAGGACCAAAACGCCCGCGAGGGGGCCCGCGCTGCGGCGCTTGGGTGGCTGTTTGCGCGCGCTCGGCAGGGGCAGGGTCCTCGTCGGCACGGACGGCTCTTCGCGCAAGGCCGGACCGCGCCCGGACCAATCGCCGAGTTCGTTCGATGCGCGCTCCTCTGGCCTTCCCCGTGTCGGAGCTCGTTCCTTGTGCGCGCGCTCCTGACCCGCCTCGGGGGCGGGCTCGGCCCAGGCCGGCTCACCACCGAGGCCGGGCGGTGAATCCCAGAGGGCGGCCGTTTCGGTGGGGCTCGACGGCACCTCCTCCTTGTGCTCGGCTTCCTTGGGCGCGGGCGCAGACGGCACCCCGAACGCGATCTCCGTCTTGGCGGGCTGCGGAAGGTGGCCGGGCCCCGGGTAGATAGGCGTCGGGAGATCCCGGAAGGGGGCCATCTGCGCGTGCTGCGGCCTGTCAGGGTCCCTTTCGCCGATCGCCGCGGAGGACCTCCTCGCGCGGTCGACCACGGCGAAAAAAGGAGTGAGTTCGGGTACGTCAGCGAGCTTGCGCCAAGGATGCCCCGGGCTGAGGAGCTCGTCCTGCCTCACCGCGCGACGCTCGACCACCCATCGCTGAAGGACGGCGAGGTCCCTCAGCGGGTAGATATCTCCGTTCCGCTTCCTTAGACTGAGCGCGTGTGGCGGCTGCGACCGGGAGCCCCCGCTCGGACCCTTCTCATCGAAGAGGGCGGCGGCCCGCTCGAGGTCGGCAGCTGGGACGGGATCTTTTTCGCCGAGCTCGTGTGGCCTCACCGGGGCTGCCACCACAAGTGCGCGTTTCTTGAGCTGAAAGACGTGTCCGCACTTTGAGCAACGCACTGCGAGCCCTGTGGGGCCGACCTGATCCTCGTGAAAGACGTACTCGGTCCGGCACCGCTCGCAGCGAACATCCATGGCGGGCTAGGAGCGTAGCCTTCGCAGCCTCGGGCGCGCAAGACTTGCATGGAATTCGACTCGAAAAATTGACGGTTTGACCCCTGCCGATATCCTCGCAGGGCCCTCTGCGCTGCCTCGGGCAAGAGTGCAGCCGTTTTCGGGTGAAGGAGTGGCGAGGGCGATGGGCAAGCTCAAGGGCAACGTGCGGAAGGCCAGTAAATCGCGGGGCGTGCCGCACAGCGGCATGGGGCGAGATATCCTGGCGGTGGCCGTGATGGCGGCGGCCATCGTACTCGGGCTCGCCCTCCTGACCTTCTCCGCGAGCGACGCCCCGCTCGTGGCCCGCGGCCTACCGACGGCCTCGAACCTCGTCGGCCCGGTCGGGCATCGGGTCGCTCGCGATCTCTATCGGGTACTCGGCTTTGCCTCGCTCGTCATCCCACTCGGGCTGGCCGTCTTCGCGCTGAAGATCTTCCGCGACGTTCCCGGGAGGCTCACGGTTCTAGCCTCTCTCGCGCACGGGGTGCTAGCGCTCTCGGTCGCGACCCTCGCTCACCTCACGCTCGCGTCGCGTCACCTCTCGAGTTTTCCGCCAGGCGGTGCCGTCGGGCGCCTGTTGAGCGGCCGAGCCGAGGCGCTCTTTTCCCCGGTGGGGGCGGGTCTCATCGTAGGCGCCTGCGGGCTCGTGGCCCTCATCGTCGCGACCGACTTCCAGGTTCGAAAGGCCGCCTTTCTCGTCGCGGGGATCTTGGGATGGCTCGCGAGCTTCATCGGCCGGCATTTCGTCCGGGCGCTCGACCGGCATCGCGAGGCGGTGGCCGAGCTGCGCGCTTCCGATGCCCTCGAGCGCTCGACGCGCGCCGAAGCGGATTGCGAGGCGGTGGTGCTCGGCAAGAGCCTCGAGGACGAGGAGGAGGGCCGCGGGGTGGCCGGCGCGCTCGCCGCCGAGCAGGCGAGGCGGCTCGCCATGGCCGGGGATCCGGCCTGGGTGGAGGGGCTCGTCCCCGGAGACGAGGAGCTGGAGGGGGACGGGCGCAAGAGGCGGTCGCGCGCGAAGGAAACGCTCGACGCCGCCTGCGACGCAACCGACGAGGGACAGCTCGCGCTCGAGGGCGCGGAGGAGGTCCCCCTCGACGAGGAGCCGCTCCCGCCTGCACCCAAGCCGGAGATCGTCCTCTCCCAGGCCATGCTCGAGCGGGGGAAGAAGAAGAAGGACGCCCGCGAGGCGCCGGCCTTCGCCTTTACCCCCTCGGGGGAGGTGTTCCGCCTTCCCTCCTCGGAGCTGCTCGATCAGCGCGAGGTGGTGACGAAAGACGTGGACGAGGGCGGTCTGCAGCGCACGGCCGAAGTCATCACCGCCACCCTGCGCCAGCACGGCATCGACGGCATCATCAAGCACATCCGTCCGGGCCCGGTGGTGACCCTCTACGAGTTCATCCCGGTGGCCGGGGTGAAGCTCGCGCGGATCGAGAACCTCGACAAGGAGCTCACCATGGCCTTGTCGGCGACGCGCATCCGCATCATCGCCCCCATCCCCGGCAAGGGGGTGGTGGGCATCGAGGTGCCCAACCGCGACCGGGCCCTCGTCTACCTGCGGGAGGTCCTCGAGTCCGAGAGCTTCGCCAACGCCGGCGGCCTGCTCCCGCTCGCCCTCGGCAAGAACATCGAGGGCATTCCCTACTGCGTCGATCTGCAGAAGATGCCGCACCTCCTCGTGGCGGGGACGACGGGCTCCGGGAAGTCCGTCGGTCTCAACACCATGATCCTGTCGCTCCTCTACCGGCAGACGCCGGACGAGGTGCGCTTCATCATGGTCGACCCGAAGATGACGGAGCTCTCCATCTACGAGGACATCCCGCACCTGCTCTTGCCGGTGGTGACCGATCCCGCCAAGGCGGCCCGGGCGCTGCAGTGGGCGGTCGACGAGATGGAGCGGCGCACCCAGGTCCTGGCCGACACCGGCTCGAAGGATCTCAAGTCCTACAACGCCAAGGCGGAGAAGCTTCGCGCCGAAGGGCGCACTTTCGCCGAAGCGAGCGCGGCGTCGGAAGGGCAGCAGGAGCTTCTCGTCCTCGACGTGCCCGAGGCCGCTCCGGCGGCGGAGCTCGCCCCCACCCCGCCCTTCGAGGATCCGACCCTTCCGAAGCCCCCCGAGGGCTCGGCTTTCGAGGAGGCGAAGAGGTTGCCGCAGAAGTTGCCCTACGTGGTGGTCATCATCGACGAGCTCGCCGACCTCATGATGACCGCGCCACGCGAGGTCGAGATCTCGCTCGCCCGCCTGGCCCAGAAGGCGCGGGCGACAGGCATCCACCTCATGGTGGCGACGCAGCGGCCTTCGACGGACGTCGTCACCGGGATGATCAAGAACAACTTCCCGGCCCGCATCAGCTTCCGGCTCGCCTCGAGACACGATTCGGCCACCATCATCAACGGGCCGGGGGCCGAGGCGCTCCTCGGCGACGGCGACATGCTCGTGCTCACCGCCACCCAGCCCGTGACCCGCGTGCAGGGAGCCTTCGTGTCGGAAGGCGAGATCGAGCGGGTGGTGCGGTTCCTGAAGGAGCAGGGCCGTCCGGTCTACGACGACTCCATCCTGAAGGCGCGCGACGCGCAGGGCCCGAGCGGCGACGACTCGGAGGAGGACGACCCGACCTACGATCAGGCGCTCGACCTCGTCTCGCGCATGGAGGAGGTCTCGGTCTCGAAGCTCCAGCGCGAGATGCGGCTCGGCTACAACAAGGCGGCCAAGATCGTGGAGCGCATGGAGCGGGAGGGCGTGGTCGGCCCGGCCAACGGAGTCAAGCCTCGGCAGGTGCTCATCCGCCCCGCCGGCGAGGCGAATCCGTACCCCAACGTGTGAAGGACCCGCGGGCGCCTCAGGCCCGGTGCTCCTTGCCTTGCTTGAGCCGGGCGATGTTGCTCCGGTGCCGCAAGACGATGACGGCGGAGAGTGCGAGCACGACCCAGGGGAGCGGGGAGAGGAAGGCCTCGCGGCCGAGCCGCAGGAAGGTCTGCACGAAGGTCCCGAGGCAGCACACGGCGGTGCCGACGAGCGAGCCCAGGGCCGGGATGCGGGTCTTTGCGTAGACGGCCGCGAAGGCGAGGAGCGCGAGCGCCGAGGGCAGGGGGGCGAGGACGAGGAAGACCCCGAGTGCGGTCGCCACCCCCTTGCCTCCGCGGAAGCGCAGCCACACCGGGTAGAGGTGGCCGAAAAAGGCGGCGAGCCCCACCCCCAACGTCAACAGCTCGCCCCGCGGTCCTCCCCCGGAGAAGCTCCGGGCGAGCAGCATGGGCACGGCTGCCTTGGCTGCGTCGAAGAGGAGGGTCAGCGCTCCGGCGGCCTTGCCCGCCGCGCGGGTGACGTTCGAAGCCCCGATGTTCCCCGAGCCCACCCGGCGAACGTCCTCGCCGGTGATGAGGCGGGTGAGGACGAGGCCGAAGGGCACCGATCCGGCGAAATAGCCGGCGAGGACGAAGAAGACCGTGCCGGTCACGCTCATGTGCGGGCGCTGAGGACGAGGAAGGCCCAGTTGACAAGGAGCGCGAAAAGACCCGAGGCGACGAGCGCCCGCGCCGTGCCGTGCTTTAGCCTGGGGAAAGGGCGGCCCAAGGAGATCCGCAGCGCATCGAGGGGGACCGCGAGCCAGCCCATCGCGGCGAGCAGGGCGCCGAGCGGGCTCGCCGAGAGCGCGGCGCGCAGCTCGCCGTGGGCGAGGTACACGAAGGCATGGGTCATGCCGCAGGTGGCGCAGGGGATCCCGGTCGCCGTCTTGAAGGGACAGGGATAGGGGAGATCGAGGAGGGGGAGGAAGCGGGCGGCGAGGAAGGAGAGGGCGAAGAAGAGGACGTAGACCTCGGCGTGGCCGAAGCGTCGGTTCGGGTTCAGGGCGGCGCGGCCGGACGGCATCTCACAACCGGGTGGGGGGCGAGGGGACGCCGCTGCCGGGGGCACCGCCCAAGGCGGGCCAGAGGGCCTTCACGGCGACGCCCGCCGTCGCGCACAGGCACAGGCAGGCGGCGAGCATGGGGGTGACCACCGCGAAGACCGCCTTGCCGAGGCCGCAGCGCTGCACCTCGGCGAGCCCCTGGATGGCGATGATGGCGTACCAGGCCACGGCGATGAGGCCTCCGCAGACGGGCAAGGCCTCGAGGAGGAAGATGCCGTAGGCGTATCCGACGAGGGTGAGGGTCGCCTCGAAGCGGCGGGGAGCGCCGTGCACCACGAGGAGCAGGAGGTGAAAGAGGCCGGCGGCGAAGTAGATGGCGAAGAGCCCGAAGATGGGGGTGACGAGCAGTTGCGCCACCATGGAGGTGACGGTGAGGCCCTGCAGCATGGACAGGATGGGCCCGGTGTCCACTCCCTCGCCCTTCATCTGCTGCGAGAGCTGCGAGACGAGGTTCACGGCGCCGCGGGCGGTGAGAAAGCGGAAGACCAGCGAGACCCACGTACCTACCGTGAATGAGATGACGCCGAAGAGCACGGCCGACCCGGGCTCGGACACCTTGACCTGCCTGAAGAAGCGCGCCGAGTCGAGCGCCACGAGCTTGAAGGTCTCGAAGTAGGAGGCGAAGAACCCGCGGGCCTTGCGCTCGGCGAAGGGCGCGCTCCTCTCCTCGGTGGGGAGCTGGCCCGGGGGAAGCGGGCCGAAACCCGACGGCCGCGCGCCCGCCGCCGGCCATCCCGGCGGCGCCGCTCCGAGGCCGGGAGAGCCCGCGCCTTGAGGCGGAGGGGCGCCCTCGACTTCCGCCGGCTGGGCAGGGAGGGTGGCCTTGGGCGCGTTGGGGTCGGGCAGGAACACCTCGGACCCGCAGCTCGGGCACGTCTGGACCCCGAAGCGATCGGTGTCGAAGATGTTCTGGCAGCGGTAGCAGCGGGCTCGCATGGCGGCGGGAGCTTACCCTCTCTACCCTCCCCGCGCGCCAGACAAAAAGGCGAGAGGCGGTGAACCCCGCGTGGGGTCAGCTCTTGAGGAGGGTGACGTCGCCCACGTCGAGGGTGCCGCGGGTGCGGAACACCGCGATGACGATGGCGAGCCCGACCGCCGCCTCGGCCGCGGCCACCGCGATGACGAAGAAGGCGATGGCGTGTCCGCCCAGGCTCCCCCACCGCCGCGCGAAGGCGAGGAAGGTGAGGTTGGCCGAGTTGAGCATGAGCTCGATGCACATGAACACGACGAGCATGTTGCGCTTCACCACCACGCCCACGAGACCGATCCCGAACAGGAAGGCCGCCAGGGCGAGGTAGTAGTTGACGGGCACCATGTCAGATCCTCTGCTTCGCGACCACCACCGCGCCCACGATGGCGACGAGGAGGAGCAGGCTCGTCGCCTCGAAGGGGAGGAGGTACTGGGTGTAGAGCAAGCGTCCCACCGCCCTCAGCGTGCCGAAGTCGCTCGCCACCCGGGGCATCTCGGTGGGGCCGAGGTCGTAGATGGCGACGAGGACGACCGCCACCACCCCGGCGGCGCCGAAGGCGCCCGCCACCTGCGCGAACTTGAGCCGGGCCCGCTTGAGCGCATCGTCGCCGGTGGTGAGGAGCATGATGACGAAGAGGAAGAGCACCATGATGGCGCCGGCGTAGACGAGCACCTGCAGGAAGGCGATGAGGTGGGCGGCGAGCAAGACGTAGATGCCGGCCAAGAAGAAGAAGGCCGCCACGAGGCTCATGGCGGCGTTGACGGGGTTCCTCGCCACCACCACCCCCGCCGCCGAGGCCATGAGCGGGATGGCGAAGATCCAGAAGACCACACTCTCGGCACGGTCGCTCAAGGCGTTGCGCTCCTCTTCTAGCTCGGGGCCGGTCCGATGAAGGCCTGGCGCGTCTGCTGGGCCTTGCCCCAGGCCCCCGCTCCGAAGGGGCAGCGGCGCTCGGCCACGTGGCGTTCGAACTCGGCCCTGAACTTCTTCACGAAGCTCTGCACCGGCATGGCAGCCGCGTCGCCCAGGGGGCAGATGGTCTGCCCTCCGATGTTGTTCGCCATCTGGACGAGCTTGTCGATGTCGCCCTCCCGCCCCTCGCCGTGCTCGATCCGCTCGAGCACGCCTTCCATCCAGGGAGCTCCCTCGCGGCAGGGCGTGCACTGTCCGCAGCTCTCCTCGGCGTAGAACTTGGCGATGCGCCCGAGCACGCGGACGAGGCAGGCCGAGTCGTCCATGACGATGATCCCGCCCGAGCCGGCCATGGTGCCGGCAGCCTTGAGCGCGTCGAACTCCATGGAGACGTCGATCTCGGCGGCGGACAGCACCGGGGAGGAGCTGCCGCCCGGGATGACCGCTTTCACCGCGCGACCGCCCGGAATGCCCCCGCAGTCCTCCATGATGAGCTTCTTCAGGTTGTAGTGGACCGGCTTCTCGTAGACGCCCGGCCGATTCACGTGGCCGGAGACGCAGAAGAGGCGGGTGCCGCCCGACTTGCCGGCGCCGAGGGCGGCGAAGGCCTTGCCGCCGTTCAGGACGATCCAGGGGATGTTGGCGAGGGTCTCGACGTTGTTGATGATGGTGGGGCGTCCGTAGAGCCCGATGACGGCCGGGAAAGGAGGCTTCAGGCGGGGGTAGCCCTTCTTGCCCTCGAGGGACTCGAGCAGCGCGCTCTCCTCTCCGCAGATGTAGGCGCCCGCGCCGCGGTGGACGAAGACGTCGAGGGCGAAGTCGGCCTTGCCGAGCAGGCGCTTACCCAGGATCCCGCCCCGGTAGGCCTCCTCGAGGGCGGACTCCAGCACGCGGGTCTGCTTTGCGAACTCGCCCCGGATGTAGATGTAGGCGGCGTGGATGTCGTTGGCGTAGCAGGTGAGGGCGATGCCCTCGATGAGCATGTGCGGCTCGTACTCGAGGATGTAGCGGTCCTTGAAGGTGCCGGGCTCGGACTCGTCGGCGTTCACGGTGAGGTAGCGAGGCCGGACGTCCTTCGGCAAGAAGCTCCACTTGAGCCCGGTGGCGAAGCCGGCGCCGCCCCGACCGCGCAGGTTCGAAACCTTCACCTCCTCCACGATGGAGGCCGGCGCGAGCGCGAGGGCCTTCTCGAGCGCGGCATAGCCGCCCGCCGCCCGGTAGGAGGCGAGGGTGTGGCTGTCCTTCGTACCCCAGCGCTGGGTCAGGATGAGCGTGTCGGTCACTTGAGGGCTCCCACGATGCGCTCGACCTTGTCCGGGGTGAGACCCTCCTCCATCTCCTCGTCGACGAGCATGGCCGGGGCGGTACCGCAGGAACCGAGGCACTCCACCTCGCGCAGGGTCACCCGCCCGTCGGCGCTCGTGCCGCCGTTCTCCACCCCGAGCTTCTCCTTCAGGTCCTTGAAGATGTGGTCGGCGCCGGCGAGGCAGCAGGACACGTTGGTGCACACCTCGACGAGGTGGCGCCCGACCGGCCGGGTGTGGAACATCACGTAGAAGGTGGCCACCTCCTCGGCCCTGGCCGGGGAGACGCCCAGCCGATCCGCCGCGAGCGCCATCACGCTCGGAGAGAGGTGGGAGAAGATCTCCTGGCCGAGCCGCAGGGCGGGCAGCATGGCCGAGGCGCGTCGGTCCTCGGGGTAGTGCTTCAGGATCGGGGCGAGCTCGAGGTCGAAGCGCCGGACGCCCTCGGCGGGCAAGTCAGGCCAAGAGCCCGCCGCGGAGGGATCGGGATTGGGCATAAGTATTCGAGATGCCGCGAGAAACGGTGTGCAGGCTAGGAAGCGCCCCACGAGATGTCAAGAAGAAGTAGCCCCGGTAGGCGAATGTAGCGGCCGGCCGTGGCGCGCGCCTCTTTGGTAAGGGGGGCGCCTCCTTCCCCGGGTCCCCCTTCCTTGAGAGAGACGAGGCCGGAGAAGGCGGGTGGGAACCAAAAAACGCCCGCCGCGCGCCTGTTGAGCAGGCGACGGTGGGCGTTTCAAAGTCGAGGAGCGCTTCCTCGAGGTTACTTCTTGCCCTTCTTGTTGAAGACGTCCTTCAGCGCCTTGGCGGGCGTGATCTTGATGGCCGTGCGGGCCGGGATCTTGATCTGCTCGCCGGTGGCCGGGTTGCGGCCGATGCGGGCCTTGCGGTCCACGAGCTTCACGGCCCCGAGGCCGCCCAGGGGGATCTTGCCCTCCGCCTTGAGCCGCTTGGTCACAATCTCCTCGACGGCCTGGAACACGGCCCTCACCTGCGCCTTCGCCACCTGCGAGCCCTCGGCGACCGCCTGGAAGAACTGGGCCTGCGTCATCTCCGACACCTCCCTGGGTGAGCGACCCTGTCGCTCCGCCCGTGAATTTTAGCCGTGATAGCGCGTAAAGATCGGGCCGTCAACCCGGAAAGATCGCGATCACCCTGAAAAATAGGCCTTCCATGCGATCCGGCTCCACCAAAACCCTCCAAGCCAGCACTTTCCAGAGGCGAGATCCCTCTCGGATCGCCCCCCCGGTGCCCCGTTTTTCGGGGGATCGCGGGAGGCCCGGGCCCGCCTCGTTTTCACAAGACCGGGCAAGCAGCCGCGCCCGGCGCGCACCCGAGGGGGAGGCGGCCTTCAGTGCCTCAGGAAGGCGTAGAGGATCTCCCACAGGATGAGGAGGATGACGGTGAGCTCGAGCAGCTCGCCGCGGCGCTGATCGGCCGTGTCCTTGAGAAGCTCGTTCACGTCGGCGAGCAGCTTGTGCTTGCGCAGGACCGAGTCCTGCCAGGCCGGCAGGCGGAAGCGCCGCACCGCGCTCTGGTAGACGCGGGCGAGGTAGAAGTCGCCCACGATCTTGACCGCGTTCTCGACCCGCTCGGTCATCTCCGAGATCTCGAGCAGGAGGGCGGCCGTGCGGTTCTGCAGCTTCAAGTAACGCCGGGTGAAAACCTTGGGGATGGTGCGCCGGGCGTCGATCTCCGGGTAGAGGGCGGAGAGCTCGCGGTCGAGCAGGGCATCGTAGTAGCGCAGCTCGAGCAAGTGCGCGGTGGCGAGTTCGAGCAGGTCGGGGATGTCACCCACCGCCGACGGCTCGAGCACGAAGGAGCTGTTCCAGTCCACGACGGCGAGGTCGTCCTCGAGGTAGCTGTGCGCGTGCTTCAGGACGTCTTCGCGCTCGCTTCGCGACAGGCCCCTCGGACTCGTCTCGCCGAGGAGGAGCTCGGCGAGGGGCGCGTCCGCGAGCACCTCGCCGGCGCTCACCTCCCGCTCGAAGCGGCGCACGAAGACGATCTGGTGACTCTCCAGGCCCTCCCAGGCGTGGGGCCGGGTGAGGGCCGGCCCCAACTCGCGGGCGAGCCGCTCCGCCTCGGCCCGGGCGGCCAGGTCGAGCGCCGGATTCGGGTCCACCACCAGCGCCTCGGAGAGGGGCACGAGCTCCGCGAGGTCGGTGCCAGGGGCGATCTCGAGCTCGTAGACGATGCTCACCACCCCGTAGTCGAAGAGGTGCGCGCTCGCCTCGCCTATCCGTGAACCGGCGGCGAAGGGGACCTCACGCCGGCCGAGCACCACGTGCAAGGGAGGGTGAGGGATCTCGAGGGCGGTCGGCCCCCGGGCGCCCTCCAGCCTCTTGCGGGAGCGAGGGACGGTGAGGATCGCCTCGGCACGGGAAAGGTCGAGCGCGTCCGCCACGTCGAAGAGGCGGTACACCTTGACCACACCCTCCGCCACCCGCCAGAGCCGATCGGGCCGGTTCACGCTCCGAGCATAACAGGCAGAGCCCGGGCGAGCACTCAGCCGCCCACCAGGCGCCGGCTCACCGCGCGGGAGGCGGGGAACTTGAGGAGGTAGTCGCCGGTGAAGCAGGCGTCGCAGTACCCCTGGCGCGACTCGCCGAGGGCGAGGTACATCCCCTCCACCGAGAGGTAGCCGAGCGAGTCGGCGGTGACGTAGCGCGCGATCTCCGCCACGTCGTGGGAGGCGGCGATGAGCTCCTGACGGGTGGGCGTGTCGATCCCGTAGTAGCAGGGCCAGCCGGTGGGCGGTGAGCTCACCCTGAGGTGCACCTCCCGGGCTCCGGCCGCCCGCACCATCTTCACGATCTTGCGGCTGGTCGTGCCGCGGACGATCGAGTCGTCCACCACCACCACCCGACGCCCCTCGAGCACGCTGCGGACCGCGTTCAGCTTGAGCTTCACCCCGAAGTGGCGGATCGACTGCTGCGGCTCGATGAAGGTGCGGCCGATGTAGTGCGAGCGGACGAGCCCGACGTCGAAGGGGATGCCGCTCGCCCTCGAGTATCCCAAGGCGGCCGGCACGCCCGAGTCGGGCACGGCGATGACCACATCGGCGCTGGCCGGGTGGTCGCGGGCGAGCTGGGCGCCGAAGGCCGACCTCACCTCGTGGACCTGCCGGCCGAAGAGGGTGGAGTCCGGGCGGGCGAAGTAGATCTGCTCGAAGATGCAGCGGGCGAGGCGGCGGGGCGGGGCGCCCGGCTCGAGGCGCTCCGAGCTCAGGCCGCGCCCGTCCACCACCACGACCTCCCCGGGTTCCACTTCGCGCAGGTACTCGGCCTCGATGAGGTCGAGCGCGGTCGTCTCGCTCGCGAGCACGAAGCTGCCCTTGAGCTTCCCCACCACGAGGGGCCGGAAACCATGGGGGTCGCGCACGCCGATCATGGCGTGCTCGGTGAGAAAGAGGAGCGAGTAGGCTCCCGACACCCGCTGCAGCGCGGCACGGATGGCCCCCACGTGTTCGTCGGTGGCGCTCGTGCCCGGCCGCTCGGGCTCGACGCGCGCCATGAGGTGCAAGATGACCTCGGTGTCGCTCGTGGTCTGGAAGATGGAGCCCTGCGCCTCGAGCTCGCGACGCAGGGCGTCGGCGTTGACGAGGTTGCCGTTGTGGGCCACCGAAACGGCCCCACCCGCGTACTGGATGGCGATGGGCTGCGCGTTCTTGAGATGGCTCGCGCCCGCCGTCGAGTAGCGCACGTGGCCGATGGCGGCCGTGCCGGGCAGGGAGGCGAGCACCTCGGCGGTGAAGATGTCGGCCACGAGACCCATGCCGCGGTGGACGTGGAGGACCCGTCGCCCGTCGCAGGAGACGATCCCGGCCGACTCCTGGCCGCGATGCTGGAGGGCGTGCAAACCGAGGTAGGTGAAGTTGGCGGCCTCTCCGCCCGTATCGAGGCCCCAGATGCCGAAGACGCCGCATTCGTCCTTGAGCTTGTCGTAAACGGCGTCGTAGCCCATACCGGCGGCGGAGTATAACCGCCGAGGGATGAAAAAGCTGCTCACCGGCCTCGGCGCCCTCGTCGCCCTGCTCGCGCTGGCCCTCGGGCTTCTCTCGCTGCGCTGGTACCCGGCGCGGCCGGCCGCGTTGCCTCGCCTGGAGGCGGTCGCGCGCGGGGCAGGCCCCTTCATGGCCGGAGCGGCCGCGGCCGGCCTATCGCCTCCGCGCAGGGTCCCGGTGGCGGGCTTCCCGCACCTGCAGTGGATGGCGGAGGGAGAGCGCGACCCGGTGGCCGTGCGGGCCCTGGTCCTGCGCGACGCGACCTGCACCTTCGCCCTCGTCTCCGCCGAGATCCTGCTCGTCCCGGGCGACTTCACGCGAGCGCTCGAGCGCGCGCTCGCCGATCTCAAGCTCGACGGCGTCGTCGTCGGCGCGACCCACACTCACGCCGGCCCGGGCGGCTACTGGGACGAGCCGATCGGGGAGCGCTTCGCGACCGGTCCCTACGACCGGGCGACCTTCGAGTACCTCGTCGAACGCGCCGCCGACGCGGTGCGGGAGGCTACCCGCGCCCTCGAGCCCGCCTCCCTCGAGGTGGCGCGCGGGCTCGTCCCGGAGCTCGCGCGGAACCGCGGCAGCGGGGAGGTGGACGGTCGCCTGGTGCGGGGGACCTTCGTCGGCCGGGGCGGGCGTCCCATCGCGGAGATCATCCTCTACCCGGCCCACGCCACCCTGCTCGGACCCGCCAACCGGCTCATCTCCGGCGACTGGCCGGGCGCCCTCATGCGGGAAGGGTCGGAGCCGGTCCTGTTCTTCCAGGGCGCCCTCGGCGACCAGGCTCCCCGCATGCCGCGGGGCGAGCCGGCCAATCCCGAGGTGTATGCGCGCGCGCTGCGCGAGAGGCTCCTCGCCCTCCCCCCGGCCCCCCTCGACCCTTCGCCCGAGCTTGCCCTCGCCACGGCGCGGGTGGTCCTCCCTCCCCCCGAGCTGGGCGCCTCCCCCGCCTGGCTCGGGGGCCTGCTCCGCAACGTTCTCTACCGCCTCTTGCCCGGAGCCGCGCGCGTCATGGCGCTCCGGGTCGGGAATCTCGTCCTCATCGCCATCCCGGGCGAACCGGTGGCGGAGGTGGGGCGGGAATTCCGTGCCCTCGCCGGCGAGGGGAGCGAGATCCTCGCGCTCGCCGGCGACTACCTCGGCTACGTGGAGACGAGCGAGCACATGGAGCAGGCCTCGGGCGAGACCGTGCACACCTACTACGGCCCCGGCCTGGCGGCCCGGCTCGCCCTGGGCGTCAAGGCCGCTTCTCAGGCGTTGCAGGACCCCGCCGGCTCTTCCGCTGGAACCGGGCCGGGCGTCGTACCGGCCGGGCGAGGGCGGTAAAGCGCTCGAACTCGGCTGTGAAGTCAGGTCCCCCTTTCCAGGCGCTTGCGCTCGAGGACCGCGTCGGCGGCCTGGGCGATGAGCTCGGGACCGAGTTCCTTGTCGAGCACGGCGTCGGCCCCGTCGTGCTCGAGCCGCTTCTCGAGGCCGGGCTCGACGAGGCCGGTCACCACCACGATGGCGAGTTCGCTCTCCCCTCCCGACCGGCGGATGGTCCTCAGGAAGGCCTGCCCATCCATGTTGGGCATCCGGACGTCGGTGACGAGGAGGTCGAGCGCGAGGAGCTCGTCCATGAGCATGGCGAGGCCGGCTTCGCCGTCCGGTGCCGTCATCACCTCGAACCCGCGTTGCTCGAGGGCGTCCTTCAGCATGCGGCGGACGAGCTCGTCGTCGTCCACCACGAGAGCGCGGCGGGGACGGGCCGAGATGCGGGCGATGGCGGCGGCGAGCTGCTGCTCACCCTCGGGCGGCAAGTCGAACTTCACGCCCATGCCGTTCTCGTTCATGGTGACGACCACCGCCCGCCCGGACATCTCCTCGCCGGAAGGGAGCCGCATCGACAGGACGAGGTGCGTGCCGACCGCCGACGGGCGCGAGGTGCGCACGAAGGCCCCCCCCTGCGAGAGGTTCTCCACGAAGTCAGCCGCCAGTTCCTGATCGGTCGCGTACTCGATGCGGGCAGTGGGAAAGGGGGCCGGCGGTTCGAGCAGGTCGGGCGCGGGCGGAAGGGCGGGGGCCGGCGTGCCCGGGTCCGGTGCGGGCATCACCAGGACCGGGGCCTTCACCGCGAAGCGCTGGTGCGCGCGCTGCTCGGCGCCGGGCGAAGCCGATCGCGTCCGGCTCGAGGTCAGGGCCTCGAGCAGCGCCTGCGAGGGTTCCTCGAGCTCGAGGGTGAAGCCGGTGGGGGCGGTGCCGCGCGCGGGATCGCCCGGCGAGTGCACGTCGATGACGCGCCCTTTGACCTCGAGCGGCCTCGGCAGCGCGGGGAAGCGCAGGGCGAGCGCGAGCTGGTCGCCCTGGGGCGGAGCGAGCTGCCCCGGCACGAACAGCGAGAGGGTGGCGGGATCGAAGCGCACCCCGGCCCAGTTCGGCCCGCCCACGTCCATGAGTAGCACCGGGCCCGCCTCGGGACACTTGCGATGGGGGGAGGCGCCGGCCTCGGTGAAGAAGGAGGCGCTCTCCTCGAGCAGGCGGTCGGGCGTAAGACCGAGCTTCGTCGCATCGCACTTCTTGAGGTTCGAGAAGAAGGCCGTGCGCTGGGAGGCCGGAAGCTTCTCCAGGGCAGCACAGCGCACCCCGGCCCGGCCGCACCAGAAGTCGAGGCGGCTGCGCGCCGCCGCATCAAAGCGGGCAGCGGAGAAACGGAGGAGCACGACCAGGATCTGGCGAGGAGCGCGATAGGCGAGGTCGCACCCGACGAGCTCCCCCGTGAACAGGTGCGGCAGCGAGCGGACGAAGCGCTCCGCGGCGTCCAGGCGGTCGCCCGTCGCGCGGTCGAAGAGCGCGGCGAATGCCTCGACTCCGGGCAGGGACTCCATAGAGCGTCCTTCCTTACCGCCTCGTTTGAGGTCGCCTCATCCGGCGAGGGGTTTCCGCTCAAGTATACCCTCCGGGTCCCCGGGTGGCCTCCGGGTCCCTGCGAGGCGGGCCGGCAGGCCTCGCCCTCCCTTCCTTCGGGGTGTGGGCCACCTCAGCAGTCTCGCCGACCGCCAGCACCCGCACCTCGCCCTTCGCCCGGCCGAGGCGCGCGCTCGCGGCGAGGAGGCGCTCCGGCGGCTCGTCGAGCGGCTCGTCGGAGAGCTGGAAGGTGCCGAAGTGCATGGCGAACAGGGTCCGGGCGCCGAGGTCCGCGAAGGCGCGCAGCGCCTCCTCGGGGTTCATGTGCTGCGACGACATGAACCAGGGCGGATCGTAGGCGCCGATGGGCAAGAGGGCGGCGTCGATGGCGAAGCGCCGGCCGATCTCTGCGAACCCTTCGAAGTAACCGCTGTCGCCGGCGTGGTAGACGGTGGCGCTCGAGCCTTCGAGGACGAAGCCGCCCCACAGTGCACGGTTGGTGTCGAAGAGGCCGCGCCGGCTCCAGTGCTGCGAAGGGACGAAGGTCACTTTCACGTCCCCGATCCGGCTCGACGCACCCCAGCCCATCTCCACGCAGGTGAGTCCGCTCGGCGCGAGGTCACGGGCGAGGCCCAGCCCGCCGTAGACCGGCACTCCGAGCCGCTCGAGCGTGGGCCGGTCGAGATGGTCGTAGTGTCCGTGGGAGACGAGCGCCGCGTCGATGGGCGGCAGCCGTTCGACCGGTACGCCCGGCGGGAGGCGGCGCGGGATGAAGCGGGCGATCCTCTCCGAGAAGACGGGGTCGACGAGGAGGGAGAGGTTATCGAGCTGGACGAGGTAGGTGGCGTGGCCGATGAAGGTGAGGCGAGCCCCTTCTCCCGGCCGCGGGGGCGTCCTCAAGGTCAAAAGGTCGGGGGCGACGCGGGGGCAACTCGCCTTGGCCTTGGGCCGGCGACGCCGGCCTTGCAGCCGATCGAGGACCGACCAGCGCAAGACCGCACCGAATCCGCGCGGACCGGTGCCGTCGAGGTTCAAGAAGCGTCCCTCGGCATCGCGCGGCTGGGGAAAGGTCTTCCCCGCGCGCTCGGCTCGGCACTCGAACTGGCGGGATTCTGGAAGGGACGTGGCGGGTCACCCCGAAGCGGAATTGCGAGAAGGCGGGCCGGCGGCTCATCCGCCGCCGCCCGCCCTTCTTTAAGGCGCTCCAGGTCGACCGACCTCGTTTTCTCGTCACGGCGGGCCGAGCGCCATGAGCTCCTTCGACAGGTCGTAGAGGACCTCTCCTCGATGAAAGGGGCGGACCGGCGAACCGGGCAGGCCATAGCGTTGGAGCATGCGGTTGTAACCGAGCGCCATGAGCGACTTGAGGTTCACCGCGTCGTAGAGGTTGTATTCGGCGAGCAAGCGCAAGGCCCCCCTCTCGCCAGCGCAATGGCGCCGCCACAGAACGAGCGCGTCGAGGCCGCGAAGCGTGGCGAGGTGGTCGGGGCGGGTGAGGCCATTCGCCCGCTCGAGCTCCTTCAGGCCCCCCTGGTGTCCGAGCCTGCCCCACAGGGGCCGCAGGTCGACGTGGGCTCGCGGCCCACGGAAATCGGGAAAGGTCCGGCTCAGGATGGGGACGTCGAAGGCGAGGCCGTTGAAGGTGACGAGCAGCTTCGCCCGTCGCGCGCGCTCCGGGAAGAGCTCGAGGTCTCTTCCGCGCAGGTAGACGCGCGGCCCATCCCGGTCGAGGAGTCCGATGGCGGTCACGAGGTCGCGCCCCTCGGTTTCGATGTCGAGGAAGGCGGTCTCCTCCTCGAAGGCGGGATAGAGGCGCCAGCGCTCGCGACTGGGAAGCATGGCGGCGAGGGCCTCGGCGTCCCCCCTCCGCAGGGCTTCGCGGGCGAGGAGGATGGCCTCGCGCATCCGGGCGTCGAGCTTCGCCGAGAGAGCGAGCGCCGGCGCTGCGGGGAAGTCATCCCAGTGCCTCACCCCCGACGCCCAGAGCACGCGCTCGCGATGGGGCCCGACACCGGGGACGAGCTGGAAGGTCGCCTCGATCACGCTTGGGGAAAGAGCGTAGCAGGCCCCTCCGACGGTCGTGTGCTCCTCGGCGGGCGAGCAAGAGGCGGCAAGAGCGGCTTCGGGTCAGGTGCGTTCCCAGGCGCTCCGCCAGGCCCCGGTCTTCTGGGCGTGCTCGAAGAAGGCGGCGTAGAAGGGGTGGCGCGCCACGGTCGCTCCGTCGCCCACGACGACGAGCTTGCGCTTCGCGCGGGTGAGCGCGACGTTCATGCGGCGCACGTCGGCGAGAAAGCCGACCTCGCCCTGCTCGTTGGCCCGTACGAGCGAGACCACCACCGCCTCCTTCTCGCGCCCCTGGAACCCGTCCACCGTGTCGATCTCCAGGCCTCGCTCGAGGTGAGGAGCGAGCAGCTGCCGCAAGCGCGACACCTGACCCTCGTAGGGCGAGATGACCGCCAGCTCGTCCGCCGCTAGCCCCCGGGCGAGCAGGCGCTCCACCTCGGCGGCGGCGAGCTCGGCCTCACCCTCGTTCTGTTTCGAGTCCGAGCCGGGCGGAGTCGTCTCCTCGAATCCGCGGCCCGAGGTGTCGACCACTTCGAGCGGCGCGTCGTCGAACGCGCGAGCGGCCACGTCCGGGTGGGCCACCAAAGCGCCGCCATAGAGCGCCTTCGAGGGATAGCTCATGATGCGCTCGTGCATCCGGTACTGCACGGCGAGCGTGACCTTCACCGCCTGGCCATGCGCCGCGACGAGACGCTCGAAGAGAGACACTCCCAGGCCACCCGCCAGGGCGGTCGAAGAGAGCACCGTGGGCGGCAGCTGCAAATGGTCACCGGCCAGGACAGCCCGCTCGCACTTGAGCAGCGCCAGGTAAGAGGCCGGCTCGACGGCCTGCGTCGCTTCGTCGACCACCGCCAGGGGAAAGCGGCGGCGGGCCAGGGTGGGAGTGTCGAGGGAGGTGAGCGTCGCGAGCACCACCTTGGCGCGCGAGAGCACCTCCTCCTCGGCGCGCTCCTCGAGCGCGCGCGCCTCGGCGAGCAATCCGCGCGCCTCCCGCTCGTCGGCGCGCGCCTCGCTGAAGCGACCGGGTCCTCTGCGCCCGCGGCGCTTGTTCGCCGTGCGACGCAAAGTGAGCGCCTGCGCCACGAGGTCCTTCGCGATGCGGGCCGCCTCGTGCGAGGCCACCTGAGCCTCGAGGGTGCGGTCGAGGACCGAGGGGAGCACCCGGGCCGGATGCCCCACCCGTACCCCGTCGATGTGGGCCTCGCCGAGGCGCTCGAGAAGGTTGTCGACGGCGAGGTTGGAAGGGGCGGTGGCGAGGACCTGCTCACCGCGGGCGACGGCGCGCCGGATGACCTCGACGAGCACGGTGGTCTTGCCCGTCCCGGGCGGCCCGTGCACGAGAGCCACGTCGCGGGCAAGGTCCGACCGGTGGACCGCCTCGCTCTGTTCCGGGTTGAGATCGGGAAGCGGAGAGGTCGCTCCGGCACGAGGCTCGAACCGCGGCGCCTCGAGGGCGAGCACGCCGTGCCACCTTCGCCCCTCCTTGGTGTCTGCCATGCGTGCGAGACCGGAGGCGAGCCGCTCCCAGGTGACCGCCGAGGGCTCGAGCTCGAGCACCACACGCCCATCGGTCGCCCACTCGGGGGGCGGCTCGTCGAAGGCCACTGCGAGCGCGTTGCGGCTCCTTCGCGCCACCACTCCGGTCGGCGCGTCCTCGCGCACCTCGCGGCGGAGTTCGACCCGGACGAGGCTCCCGGCTCCCATGCGCGAAGCGGCGAGAGGCCGGCCATCCTTGCGCGCGTAGGTGACGAGCGGCCGGCCGGCGAGGCCCGACTCCTCGCGCGCTTCGACATCGGTGAGGGCGAGCCCGCGCGCCTCTCGCTCGGCGAGCGAGAGAAGGCTGCGTGCCGCGCTGAAGCGGTCGCGCTCCTCCGTTCGCTCGGCCTCGAGCAGCCCCGCCAGTCTTTCGAAGTGCTCTCGCAGATCCACGCTGCCTCTCTTAGGGCAAGGCCCCCTCGCCCGTCAGGAGGCCCGGCGCGCGACTTTCGGCTATGCTCTCATGGAAGCCTTGCCAGACGACCCGCCTTTCCCGGAGCCTTTGGAGTTCCCCATCGACGGGACGCTCGATCTACATGCCTTCCGCCCCACCGAGGTGAAAGACCTCGTCCCGGAGTGGCTCGAGGCCTGCCGCGCCCGCGGCCTCTACGAGGTGCGGATCATCCACGGAAAGGGCCAGGGCGTCCTTCGCCGGACGGTGCAAGCGCTCCTCGCGCGAAACCCGAGCGTCGTCGATTTCTCGAGCGCCGGGGAGGGCGCGGGGGGCTGGGGAGCGACGCGAGCGACCTTGCGCAAGGGCGACGGGGGCTAAGAGAAGCCTTAGCTCGCAGGGCCTTTCGCGGCGAGGCGGCCCCTCGCGAGCTCGAGGGCCTCGGGGAGTTTCTCGCCCTCGGGTCCGCTTCCCTGGGAGAGCTCAACCGTACCGCCGCCCTTGCCGCCGAGGACCGCCGCCGCTTCCCGGAGGAGCCCGGAGAGGTCGGCGCCCCGAGGGTCGGGGCCGCGCGCAAAGCAGAGGAACGCCCGCCCCTCAGCGCGCGCACCGAGGAGGGCCAGCCGACCGCGCGCGGCCAGGGCCTGCCCCACCGAGCGCAGGTAGGAGGGAGCGTCTCCTCCGGGCAGGGCGAGCTCCTCCACGATGGGATCGGGCTTGCCGGCAAGCCGCGTCGCCTCGGCCAAGGACAGGGCGACGAGCAAGGTCCGCAGTTCCTTTCGGTCGAGGACGAGTTCCTCTCCCATGCGGCGGGCGGCGGCCGGCACTTCCTTGGGCGCGCAGCGCAAGGCGGCCGCCACCTCGGAGAGTGCTTCGCTCGACTGGCGGAGGAACGACAGGACCCGTCCACCGCAGAGGAATTCGACGCGCGCTCCGGCGCCCCATTTCACCGCCCGCAGGATGGCGAGGGCGCCCACCTCGCCCGTGCGCTGCGGATGAGTGCCGCCACAGGGACTCGCGTCGACGAGCGCTCCCGACCGGTCGCGCACCATCACCACTCGGGAGCCTTTCACGGGGTCTTTGCGAAGGGGCAGCCGCTCGAGCTCCTCCTTCGAGAGTTCGCGAGTCTCCACCGCAAGGTCCTGGAAGATGAGCGCGTTCACCGCCTGCTCGATCTCGGCGAGGCGGGCCGGCTTCAGACGATCGGCCGGGACGTCGAGGTCGATGGTCGAGCGGTCCTCGCCCAGGTGGAAGGAGAGGGTCACCGCCCCGAGGGCGGCCTCGAACGTGGCCGAGAGCAGGTGCTGGCCGTGGTGCTGTTGCATGTGGTCTTGGCGTCGGGCCCAGTCGATCTGCCCCGCCACCGGGTTTCCCTGCACCTCGCCCTCGACCGCATGCAGGACCTCGCCGTCCACCTCCTGGACGTCGACCACCCGGGCTCCGCCGAGGGCGCCACGATCGGCGGGCTGCCCGCCTCCCTCCGGGTAGAAAGCGGTCCTGGAGAGCACGAGAGCTCTGCGGTCGTGGAGGCGGCGTTCTCCTGTGACCTCGGCCTCGAAGCCGACGAGATAGGGCTGCGAGAGGTAGAGCCGTTCGGTCATGAGCGAGTGTAGGCGGTTCGCAGCGGGGAAGCTCGACGCGCTTCGCCGCCCCGGGCCGATGCATTCACCCCTTTAGGGTCTGAAGGCGGGCCGGTCGCGGGAGCGAAGTCGCGGATCGACCCTCGCAGTTTCCGAGGGATGGGATGGAGCTCCCTTGACCGAAAGGGCATGCCTGACCCGGGTCGGGCTCCTCTCGATGGATCTAGACCTTCGGGCGACTGCCTTCGAGGTTTCGTGGCGGGCGGTCGAAACAAAAAATCGCGCCGAATTACGGCATGCTGAGGGGGCGATGACTCCTCGCCTATGGACTCGCGCCGCGAATTGGCTATGGTTCGCGCGCTCCCGAGTAGGACTTTCGCCGTCCGAGAGACCATGACGCTCCTCGAAAAGCTGATGCCGCGCTCCGGCGACTTCTTCGACGATTTCGAGAAGCTCGCCGCCGCCACCGTCACGGGTGCTCGCCTGTTTCGAGCCCTGCTCGAGGACTTCACCGACGTCCCACGCAAGGTGGAGAACATCAAGGAGATCGAGCACCAGGCCGACGATATCACCCATCGCGCCTTCGAGCGCCTCCACACCCAGTTCATCACGCCCTTCGACCGGCCCGAGATCTATCGCCTGCTCTCGCGCATCGACGACGTCCTCGACCTCACCGACGCAGCGAGCGAGCGCATCGTGCTCTACGAGATCGCAGCCGTCCTGCCCGATGCTCGCGAGCTCGCCGGCGTTCTGGTGGCCGCGGTCGAGACCATGCAGACGGCCCTGCGTGGGCTGCGCGACATCAAGAACCCAGCTCAGGTCCTCGAGGCGTGCAAGCTCGTGAACGTCTACGAGAACCAGGGGGACACCCTGTCTCGCAAGGCGATCGCCCAGCTCTTCAAGAGCGGATTCGACACGCTCACCGTGATGAAGTGGAAGGAGATCATCGACCTCGTCGAGGACGCCATCGACCGGACCGAGGACGTCGCAAACGTCATCGAGGGCGTGGTGCTCGAGCACGCCTGAAGGCGGGTGCGCGAGTGATCCCCATGCTCCTCGCCGTCGTCATCGGGCTCATCTTCGTCGCGCTGGTGTTCGACTTCATCAACGGGTTCCACGACGCGGCCAACTCCATCGCGACCGTGGTCTCCACCCGGGTCCTCTCCCCGGTGGCGGCGGTGGCTTGGGCAGCCTTCTTCAACTTCGTGGCGGCCGCGCCGGTGCTGTTCGGAGGTCAGCTCCGCGTCGCCAACACCATGGGGACGGGCATCATCGAGTTCGAGCAGCTGCGCCACCACGGCTCCGAGCTCGTCCTCTGCGTCATCTTCGCTGCGCTGTGCGGCGCCATCTTCTGGAACGTCGTCACCTGGTGGTGGGGCCTTCCCTCCTCCTCGTCGCACGCCCTGGCGGGCGGGCTCGTGGGAGCGACGCTCCCGGCCCTCGGGCTCGGTGGGCTCATCTGGGCTGGCATCGGCAAGATCGCCCTCTTCATCGTCCTTTCCCCGGTCATCGGGATGGTCCTGGGCTCGCTCACCCAGGTGGCGGCGGCCTGGCTGGTGCGCCGCCAGACGCCGACCCGGGTCGACCGCTGGTTCCGGCGGCTCCAGCTCGTCTCGGCCGCCATCTTCTCCTACAGTCACGGCACGAACGACGCCCAGAAGGTGATGGGGATCATCGCCGTCGTCCTCTACGGCACCGTGAGAGAAGGGCAGCCCTTCCAGATCCCCATCTGGGTTGTGTTCCTCTGCCACCTCGCCATCGGCCTCGGCACCTTCTTCGGGGGCTGGCGCATCGTGAAGACCCTCGGCCACCGACTGACGAAGCTTCAGCCCATAAACGGCTTCTGCGCCGAGACGGGAGGCGGGGTGACCATCCTTGGCCTCGCCCACCTTGGCATCCCGGTTTCGACCACGCACACCATCACCGGGGCCATCGTGGGCGTGGGGGCCACCCGAGGTACCCGGGCGGTGCGCTGGGGGCTCGCCGGCAACATCGTCTGGGCTTGGCTCCTCACCGTCCCCGTCGCGGCGCTCGTCGCCTTTCTCGCCTTCGAGTCCATTCATACGCTCGTGGGGCGCTAGGGCCTCTCGGGCGGGCACTCCGATAAGCGCTGGATTTCAAAATAATTTCTCCTCACGCGTGCTTTCGCATGCGGAGCTCTTCTGCCCTGGCGCAACCGGCCCTGGATGGCCGTGTTAAACGAGGAGGATGGCCTCGGATCCCGACGCGGCGCTCATGGTCGCGTTCAAGGGGGGGGACGAGCGGGCATTCCGAAGCCTCTTCGAGAAGTACGGACGTACCATGGTCTCCTTCTGCAACCACTTCGTGCGTGACCGGGCCCGGGCCGAGGAGCTTGCGCAGGACATCTTCCTCAAGCTTCATCGCTCGGCCGGTTCCTACGAGGCCACGGCGCGATTTCGCACCTTTCTCTACCGCATCGCCTCGAACCACTGCCTCAACGAACTGCGCCGTGCAGAGTACGGGAGCCGCCGAGCGCTCGAGGCGAGCGAGGGTGGCGAGCCGCCCGCCCCGACCGATCCCGACACCCTGCCGGCCGGCACCTCCACCCCCGAACAGACCGTGCTCGCCTCGGCGCTCGGAAGGGCGGTGGAGCAGCTCCTCGAGGGGCTTCCCGAAAAGCAGCGCCTCGCCTTCGTGATGGGAAGGTTCGAAGGCCTCTCCTACGAGGAGATCGCCCACGCGCTCGGCACCACCGTTCCGGCCGTGAAGTCGCTCGTCCATCGAGCCACCGTGTCGGCGGCGGCGGCGCTCGCCCCTTTCATGACGACCGGAGAGGAGGTGGCGCCGTGAAGCATGCATCGCCGAGCCTGTCGGCCTACCTCGACGGAGAGCTCTCCTCGGAGGAGCGCGCCCGGTTCGAAGCGCACCTCGAGCGCTGTCCGGACTGCCGGGCGGAACGCGATCGGCTGAAGGGGGCCCTCTCGCTCCTCTCGCGGCTTCCTCCCTCGCCTCCCCCCTCACCGAACTTCGAGCAGCACTTCTACGCCCGCCTGGCCGCCGAGCGGCCCGCGCCCCGCGCGCGCCTCTTCGACCGCCCGCTGTGGCGATGGCTCGCCCCGGGTCTAGCCGGGGTGGCTGCCAGCGTGGCCCTGGTGCTCGTCGTGGAAATCCGCCATCGGCCGCCACCGGACGACCTCCTCGTGGGCGACCTCGACCTCTTCGAGAACTACGAGGCGGTGGCGAGCGTCGGCGTGGTCGAGAACCAAGAGGACGTGGAAGTGGTGGCGCACCTCGACGAGCTGGGGGTGAGGAAGTGAGGCGGATCTTCATCGCCCTCGCCCTGTGCCTTTTCTTCGCCCGTCCGGCCGCCGGGCAAGGGGAATCCCCGGCTGCGCCCGCCGAGGCTCGCTCCCGCTACGAGGAGCTCTCCCCGGCCGAGCAGGAAGCGCTGCGACAGCGCTACGAGAAGTGGAAGGCGCTCCCCGAGGGCGAGAAGGCGCGCCTGCGCCAGGAGCTCGACAAATTGCGTGCGCTCCCTCCCGAGCGGCGGGAGCGGATCGAGGAGAACTGGCGAGCCTTCCGCGCCCTGCCCGAGCGCGACCAAAAGGAACTGCTCGAGCGGTTCGCGCGCTGGCGTGAGATGCCCTCGGAGCGCCGCGCCCAGATGCGGGCCATCTTCAACGAGATCCTGAATGCCAGCCCGCGCGAGCGGGAGCGCTACCTCGAGAACCTGCGCACCTGGCGTACCATGTCGCCCAGCGAGCGCGAAGAGGCCCGGCAGAAGTGGCGGCGGGAGCGAAGAAACCAATTCGTGAGGTAAGCTACGGGGCCCGTGAAGCTCTGGGCGGTCCTCTTCGCGCTGGCACTCACCCTTCCCGCCCGCGCGGACGAGGGGGCACTCCACTTCCACTTCATCCTGCACGGCCGGTACACCGACTTTCGCAATCAGCCCCAGCCCACCCTCCTCTTCGACCCCTCGACCCGCGGCTTTGACACGTCGACCTACCTAAGCCCACAGGGGGAGGACTCTTACCTCTCGACCTTCATCTCGGCCGGGGTGGACGGCCAGCGCGGCCGCTTCAGCTTCGCCCTCACCGCCGACAGCGGGGAGCTGCGCTCGCAGACCTTCCCGCTCCTCGCCCCGGTCTGCTTCTCCTCGCTGTCCCGCTCCGGTCTCGAGCTCTCGGGGAGCGGTCGCTGCAACACGGTGGTGGCCGGACGCAGGACCCTCTTCCCCATCGAGGAGACGCTCCTCGCCCATCCCGAGCTCACCTCCAACGGCCGCTCCATCGCCGACGAGGCGAGCGCCACCCTCTTCATCCGCGAGGCGTGGGTGGCGATGACCTTCGGCAAGAATGACTTCGGCCTGCTGCGCGTCGGCCGCAAGCGCTTCAACGTGGCCGACGGCTTCGTCTACGACGACTGGGGGACGGGCCTGGAGGCGAACCTCGACCTCGGGGCGCTCGGGCCCTCCTTCGACGTGGGGGCCGAGGTCTTCTATCCGACCCGCGATGTACCGGAGGCCGAGGGCTGGGGCTCGCTCATGCTGAGCGTGCACGCCAACTACCTGCCCGGCCTCTTCGAGCACGTGGGCGTCTTCGGAGCCTACTTCCGCGATCGCGCGAACGCGGTGGTCGAGCTGTTCCGGGGGAGCCTCGCCGAGGCGAGCGTGGTGAAGCTCGAGAACTCGCAGCTCGGCTCGACCACCTACGTGAACGAGAGCCGCAGGCTGGTGCTCGAATTCGATCAGCCCCTGAACGGCGCCGCCGATCTCGGCTGGGCCGGGACGAGCGGGGCCCTCTCCTTCGCCGGCATGAAGCTCGAGTTCACCGGCGCGCTGGCGTTCGGCCAGCTCACCATCCCCGACGTGACGGTGAGCGACGTGACCACCGTCCGCCTCGCCACCCAGACCAACTATCGGGCGAATACCCTCCTGGGCGAGCTCGCCCACCTACGCCTGCGCCGCTCAATCGGCTCCAAAGTGGAGCTCGGCGGCTTCTTCATCTACCTCTCCGGCGACCAGCCCCCCATGGTCAAGGCCGCCGAGGGGCTGGCCGCGCGATATGACGGTTTCCTCGGGGTCTCGCCCTACGTGACCGACACCAACATCTTCTTCAACGGCGGCATCTCGGAGAGCTTCGCGGCGCGCCAGGCCACCGCCCCGGGCGTGAACGGCCGGGGCGTCATCGCTCCGGGCCTCACCGCTTCCTACGACCCTTTCACCACCTTCGGCATCGACGGGCGCGCCGCCTACCTCGTCGCCCCCTCCATCGGCCCTTTCGGCGGACGCGTCTACGGACCCGAGTTCGACCTCGAGCTCAACTACACCCCGGTGCGCTGGCTCACCCTCGCCGCCGAGGGCGACGTGCTCTTCCCGGGCGACTTCTTTCCGGCCGGCCCCGCCGTGACGAAGGTGGTGCTCGGCTTCGACCTGGTGCCGCTGTGATGGCGCGGGGGCGCCTACGCAGCGCGGGGTGCGCCCACCCCCGGCCTGCCCGGGCCCTGTGCGTCCTCCTCTGGATCTACTCCTCCGCCGCGGTCGCCCAGGACGGTGGGAGCGCTCCGCCGCCCCGAAACGAGGACGCGCGGGCCACCCGCGAAAAAAAGGGCCAGGACCCCGACCCTGAGCTCCTCGAGCACCTCGAGGAGATCGAGCGGCTCGAGCTCTTGCAGAACCTGGAGCTCTTCGACCCGCAAGGCGATTTTCCGCCCGAGGGCAAGGACGGCGGCTCGGGTGGCTGAGCTCTAGGCTGAAGTTAGAAGGCTGCGCGAGCAGAAACCCCCGTCGAGTCGAACGCTTATGTGGATTTCGCGTGGGGGTCTTCTGACTACGGCGTGATGGCCTCCACCAGGGAGAGGGCGCGGCGCTGAGCAGTGTTGGGTTCGGAGACGACCTTGAAGGAGGGCGCTTCGTCGCCCTCGTCGCGGGTACGGCAGGTGTTACGAGTGATGGTGCCGAGTAGGTCGAGGAGCGTCTGGAAGGAGTGAGCTGGGGACCCGTCAGCGAGTTGGTGCGTCGCGGCCTTCAGCTCTGCGGCCTCAGAGCGCTCGGCTGGCGCGACCGGATCTCGCGTTTTCTTGGCCTGTTGATCTTCGT